>Ga0247719_1000009_pt1 | contig 196008 bp, 166 predicted proteins | sample 41E_DmetaG_FD_189046 | JGI IMG/M metagenome (GOLD analysis project Ga0247719, IMG submission 189046) | Soil microbial communities from hillslope of Landscape Evolution Observatory, University of Arizona, Oracle, AZ, United States - 4-1-E_D | ecosystem: Engineered > Artificial ecosystem >...
GCAGTGCCAGCGCGAATGCAGCACCAATGATCACTGCGCCGGCCTGCGTCAGCAGGCTGGCGATGGCCACTGCCAGGAGTACGAGCCAGTAGGGATAGCGTATCGCGAAGGCCAGCGTCAGCAGCTGGCTCTTGTCGCCCAGCTCGGCAAGCAGGACGACGCCGAATGCGACGGCGGCAGCCTCGGTCAGCGTGCTGGCTCAGCCGCCTTCGGCATCGGCGGCGAGCTGGCGCTGGATCTCGCCCTTGGGCTTCATGCCGGCGATGATCGAGCGCGCCTCCTCGGCCAGAATGACCAGCTGGGGGTCGCCCGGACGCAGGGCCAGCTTCTGCGCCTCGATCTGCTTCAGCCGCTCTGCGTCGTCCATCAGGTCTTCTGCGGTGGCCTTGATGTCCTCATGTGCGTCAGACAACCGGTCCTCACTCTCTTCCCCCCAGAAGATGGTCACTCGGAAACCCAGGTCCCCTCGCGATACACGTACCACACCTCCGACCGTTCGCCTTCGAGCTGGCGCGGCCGCACGACGGCCTTAGGGTAGCGGGCGCGCAGTGACCGTTCGAACGCCGCCGGCGATTCGGCGGTTGGACCCTCAGCCTCGACCGTGGCGACGAAATCCGCATCACGGCGCGGATTTATGACGAACGCGCGCACAGACGCAAGGCTGAGGGCTTGGCCAGCCAAGAGTCACTGCACGTGGGCCGGCAGGGGGTTGCAGGCGCGCTACAACGCCCGCGGTGCGTCAGCGCTGACGTTTCCGCTGGTCCGCGGCGTGGTACTCCGCGCGCAGGCGCTCGACATCGGCCGCGGCGCGCTCGGCCTCGATTGAGCCACGATCTGCCGTCTCGAGGCGCAGCTCTGCCTCGCGCCAGTCGGCGAGGATGCGATCGAGATGGCGTGGCTGGACGTCCGTCAGCTTGACGTCAGTGGCTGGGTCGACCGTCCGTTCCTGCTCGGCTTCGTGGGCCATCGCCACCTGGCGCTCCGCCCAACGCGTGGCCACCTGGGCCAGCCGGTAGGCCTCTTCGGCCAGGCTGACGAACTCGGCCGAGCCCAGGATGACCTGCTGCTTCGCGAGCTCGACCGCGCTCAGCCGCTCGAGCATCGCCAGCATCTTGTCGCTCGTCGCCCGGAGCTCGTGCTTGTCCATGCCAACACGATAGGGCACGGGCGTGACGCGCCCATATCAGCCGCCGCACGGGCAACTCGCGGAAGCCCGGCACTCCATGCTGACCCGATTGGATGGCGCGACTGGCCCAGCCGGCCCATCGCCGCCGGCCAGCCAATTGCGGATAGTTCGGCCGACCGGACGATCCTGCCCGGCCGACGAGGGAGATTCAATGCCGAAGTTCGGTCGCCTGCGTGCCCCGGACCAGCGCGGCCAGGGTCTGGCTGAGTACGCGATGATCCTGGCCTTCGTCGCCGTCATGGCGATCGTTGCCGTGACCTTCCTGGGCCGTGAGATCAATGCCCTGATCTCGAGCATCGCCAACGCGATGTGACCCGGGCAGCCAGCGAGCCCCGCTACGTCAGCCGGCGGGCGGCTCGATCAGTAGCCTGAGCGCCGGCTGGTCCTGCTCGGCCCGCTCCATCGCGAAACGGCTGGCGAAGAGTGCCAGGTGGCGGTCGGCGCTGTCGCGCACGACGAGCACGCCGCGGCGGGTGGGCACGAGCGGAACGGCTGACGGCTCGATCCAGCGCGCGAGCTCATAGGCGACGGTGTCGATGCGTATGGGGCAGGCGAACTCGGTCGCCATGCGCTCGGCGGCAACCTCCAGCTGGAGCGGCCCGACCACGCCCACGACCCGCTCGCCATCGACCGACACCGGCTCGAGGAGGCGAATCACCCCTTCCTCGTCGAGCTGCTGCATCGCCGTCTGGAAGCGCTTGTAGTTCTTGCCGTCAAGGTTGCGCAGGTAGGCGAAGTGCTCTGGCAGGAAGGCCGGAATGGGCGGGTAGCGGAGCGTCGGCTCCTCGGTCAGCGTGTCGCCCAGCAGCACACCCGACGCGTTGACCACGCCCACGACATCGCCCGGGCTGGCCTGGCTGATGGTCTCGCGCTCCTGGCCAAACATCTCGTGGGCATGGGCCAGTGACAGCCGGCGACCGGTGCGGCTGTTGAAGACGCTCATGCCCCGCTCGAAGGTGCCTGTGTGGACGCGCAGAAACGCGATCCGGTCGCGATGGCGAGGATCTAGATTCGCCTGCACCTTGAATACCTGCCCGCTGAACGGACCGTCGATCGCGGGCGGTCGGCCGTCGGCGAGGGCCTTCGGGTAGGGCGGCGGCATGTAGCGGGTCAGGCCATCGAGCAGCATCTCCACGCCCTGGTTGGCCAGCGCGCTGCCGAAGAAGACGGGTGTCACCCGGCCGGCGTGGACCTCGAGCACTTCCGGCGCGGCAGCGTCCGCCTCGAGCAGCTCCATCTCCTCGCGCGCCTCAGCCCAAGCCGCCTCGCGACCCGCTGGCGGCCGCCACTCTTGCGCCGGAGCCTCCCGCCGCTCGCCGACCGTGGCGCCATGAGCGGTCGCCTCAGTCTGGACGACGATCCGCCGCCGCACGTCGACGATCGCGTCGAGCTGGCCGTCCGTGCCCACCGGCCAGCTGACCGGCGCGGCCGGCATGCCGATCCGCTGCTCGATCTCGTCGAGCAGCGCCAGCGGCTCAATGCCGGGGCGGTCGCACTTGTTGATGAAGGTGACGATGGGCAGCTGGCGGCGCCGGCAGACCTCGAACAGCTTGAGTGTCTGGCGCTCGAGGCCGCGCGTCCCGTCGACCACCATCAGCGCCGCATCGACCGCCCACAGCGTCCGATAGGTGTCCTCGCTGAAGTCGGCATGACCGGGCGCGTCGACCAGGTTGAACAGCCAGTCGTGCCACTCGAAGCGCAGCACGGTCGAGCTGATCGAGATGCCGCGCCGGCGCTCGATCTCCATCCAGTCGCTGACCGTCGATCGCGCGCGCCGACGCGCGCGCACCGAGCCCGCCTCGCTGAGGGCGCCAGCGTGGAGCAGTAGCTTCTCGGTCAGCGTCGTCTTGCCCGCGTCGGGGTGGCTGATGATGGCGAAGGTCCGCCGACGCTCGACGTCCGAAGGGGCGCCGCCGTCGGCGCGAGGCTGGTCCGCGTTGCCGTGGTCCGTGGCGGGCAGGGACATCTACCGGCCGGCCAGCCGCTCGATCATGGGACGCAGCGGCTCGAGCTGGGCGGGCTGTTCGGGGCTCATGTGCTCATCGTACGGGGCTTTGAGCTGGGCGCGCGGTTTGACAGCTCGTCCTGCAGCGCGGGGCAATCAGCGACCCGGAGCGATCCTCACAAGCGCCTTTGATGCCATCTCGGGCCGATCTCGTTGATGCTGTCTCAGAGACCTTGCTACTCGACCTCTCCGGGTCGAACACATCATCGCCCAGCTGGCATGTCGTGCGGTAGGGCCAAAGGGCACCTTCGACCACCCCGAGCAGCCACGAGACGAGGTGGTGGCCTCAACCCCTTGGGGCCAAACGGGTCCCTCCAGAGGAGAGGATCGGCCCTCGCAGGGGTGCCCATCGCTATTTACGGTTGGCCAAGCGGAAAGGAGGTTTCCATGAGATTCCGCTCTCCGGCGGCCGTTACGGCCGCCTTCCTGCTGGTGTTCGCTCTGGGGCCGCAAGGAGCGGCCGCTGAGCAGCCTGACGTGTCTGGCACGGTCGCCGACGTCACGACCCAGCAGCCGATCAGCGGGGCTGACGTGCTGCTGTTCATGGTCGAACCGGGCGTCGGGCCCAGCCCCTTCGCGTCAACGACGACCGACGCCAATGGGTACTACCAGTTCGCCGTGGTCGAAGATGCCCACTTCGTGCTTGCCGTGAAGGATGGCTACGAGCAGCGCAGCGTGCCCAGCGAGCCTGAGCAGGCGACCTGGTTCCAGCCACCGGTCGAGGCCAACATCTACCTCTATCCAACCGTTGGCACTCCGCCGGTGTTTGGCACGGTCGTCTACGGTGACACCGGCCTGCCGGTTGACAGCGACTGGATCGCGCGCTGGATCACCTACGAAGGCGAGGACTACTGGGACAACGCCATCGGATTCGTGATCGGTGGCGAGTTCGCCTTCTGGCGCGTATATCCCCACCGGCCGTTCAGGATTGGCTTTGACGCCGGCGAAGGCTACGTGCCATACCTCTCGGACGTTCTGGTCTGGAACGACGGGTCGGCGCCGGCATCCAAGGACGAGTGCAAGAAGGGTGGCTGGCAGCCGTACGGCTTCCGAAACCAAGGCCTGTGCATTCAGTTCCTGAACACCGGCAAGGACAGTCGCGCAGGGACCGATCAGGTGGTTGTCCACATCGTCCTGGAGCCTGCTGGCCAATAGCTGAAGAGACCGACGCCGGGCATCCCTGCTGGATGCCCGGCGTCTTCGCGCCCCCCTGGCTGGCGCCCAACAAGAGGGCCACGAGCGGCGACCCCGCAATGCCGCACATCTGGGCACCTATCCACACCGAACCTGCCACGTAGCCCTGTTGAATTTCTCAGCCGCCGGCGAGACTTGGAGCACCAGATAGTGGATAACGCGAATGTTCAAGCCCCGTCTGAGCCCGACAGCGGAGCCGACCGCCGGACACGGCCCGGCGTCGCCGGCACCAGCCGCACCACAAATGGAGCCGGACGCGCGCGCCGGCGATACGGCGAACGAGCTGGTCGCAGCGCTGTCGGACGAGGCTGCCGCCCGCGCCAGGCTGGCCTTCTATGAATCGGGAAGCCAGCAGCACGATGACGCGGCGCGGGACGTGCGCGAGCTTGGTGAAGTGATCGTGGCCCTGGAGCGAGCACTGAGTAATTGGTCATGGACAGAGGAGGCGTAGCCCACGGTCCGGCTCAGCTAGGGCCGAGCTGCAAGATGGACGCCCGGCCTACATCGGCCGGGCGTCCATCCGACGTATGCGCCGCGGAGAGGGTCGCGGCCGTCGTACAAACGTGCCGGCGACCGCCCCCAGGGTCTGCGCCGGCCCCGTTGCCTGTCTCCAGGCACGAGAGTGAGCATGAGCTACGTGCCAGGCGGAGGTGAAGTGCCAAACAGCCCCTGTTCAAGGGCGCCTACGGCACTTCCGTCGCCACTGCCGGTGGGAAACCATGATCCTCGTGACTGGGCGCCGCGCCATGCCGGCTGCGCCCAGGGGAGCTAGGAGGCACGGAAATGGAGTTCTCCATCAGCCTCGCCCTCGGTGGCTGGGCCGTCCTCATCGCCGGCGCGGTGATCATCGGCGTGGGCGCCCAGATGATCGGCGAAGCGGAGTTCGGCTACGAATGGGTGATCACCGCTTTTGGGGCAGGTCTCGGCGCCCTGGTGGCCAGCCAGTTCGTCGTTGAGTGGCGAGCCTTCGAGCCGGTCTGGGACAACCTGGCGCTCCTGCCAGCGCTCGCCGGCGGTCTTATCGCCGGGGCACTGGTGGCAGTCACGACTCGCCTGGCGACCGGCGGCAGCGTGCTCGGTCGCCCCGCAGCGTGACGCGGGCGGCGAGCCTTGGAACGGCCCGCCGTCCCGGTCGGCGGGTCGTAGCCGGGCCGGCGCAGGCAATCTGGGATCTCGCGCAAGCCCTGCTGCTGGTCGTTCTCGCAGTTGTTGTCGTCCAGCTCGTGCTGCCCCTGGTGCTGCAGTGGGCGGCGGTGCCCTATCGCTAGCGCAGCGCTGGCGACTGAACGTTGGGCGGTCCGCGCCAAGGCAAATGAAGTTGCGGGAGGTAAGCGATGAGCACCACCCAGGACCCCCACGCGGGACCCTACCAGGGGTTGATCGAGTGGCTAGAACGCGGCTCGATCGCTCACGAGGTCCACGAGCACGCGCCGACTTTCACCGCCCGGCAGACTGCCCGCGCCGAGGGCGTCGAGCCGTCCACCTTCGCCAAGGTCGTCGGCGTCCTGACGGGCGAGGGCAAGCAGGTGCTGGTGGTTCTCGACGCGACCGACCACCTCGACTTGCGCAAGGCGCGCCGGGTGCTCGAGGCCGGGCATGTGCGCCTGCTCACCGAGGCTGAGCTCGGGGCCCTGACTCCCGGTTGCGAGGTTGGCGCCGTGCCTGCAGCCGGCGCTTTGTATGGCCTGCCCATGTACGCCGACCACGCGGTCCGCGACGATCCCCGGATCAGTTTCAAGGCCGGCAGCCATCGCTATACCGTGCGCGTCGACCGGGCGGCCTGGGAGCGCGCGTCCGCCGTCGTCTATGCGGATCTGGCCGAAGATTCCGACCGTCGACCGGCATGGAGCCGATCTTGACCGGGGAAGGTACCGGCAAGCTGCCCTGGACGCTGGTCTGGATCGACTCCTGCCAGGCGCACCTGGTCCGCTGGGACGGCAGCCTTGTCGTCACGTCGCACCTCGAATCCGAGGTGCCGGCTCGCCACCGCTCAACGGGCCACGTCCGCCATGTCGCCCCGGCGTTGAGGCACGCGGGGCCCCCGCGCAGCGCGGGCGAGACACACCGCCTGGAGCACCTGCGCCGGTTCATCGGGGTGGTCGCAGGGCAGCTGCCCACTGGTGATGAGCTGGCCATCTACGGTCCAGGCACGGTTGCCGAGCATCTCACCGCCCTCGTTCGAGAGGAGGACCGCCGGCACCGGCGCCCGCGCATGGTCGCCCACCGTCGAAGCGCGGGCATGACGCCGGCGCAGCTCGCCGCCGAGGTTCGCCGGCTGGCCGGCGACGAGCCGCCGCGGCGGACGGTGGGCGCGTACCGCTGGAGCGGCGAGCAGCCGCTGACCTCTGCCGGTGGGCCACGCCCTCCACGGCGGGTGGTCAGAAAGCCGCCCCCGATGCTTCACCGCGACGAGGCCTAGGGGGCGCGCCAGACGAGGGCACGCACGACCAGCGGTCGCGCGATGGCGCGCTCGCCCGTGTGCGCCATCGATTCCGAGCGAGAGGCCCGCAATAGCTACTGTATTCACGTGGAGACCCCCTTTTGATCAAATGCAACGGCTAGCAGGTGCGCCCGCCTCGCCCGGCATCGCTCGCGGGCCAGCGGTCCACGTCGCGCCAAGCGAGCTGCCCAGCGGCGGCCGCATCGCAGACGGCATGGAGGATGCCGAGCTCGAGCGCCTGTCCGGCGCCTCGGCCACGGCCAGCGACGCTTTGCTAACGATTGCCGCCGGCATCGGCCAGGCGCACGCCGCTGAGGCCAGCATTTTCGAGGCGCAGGCCGCGATGGCGCGCGATCCTGCACTGCATCAACTCGCGGAGTCGCGGATACGCGCTGGCAACGATGCCGTCGCCGCAATCCAAGGCGCGGGCGACGAACTCGCCGCGCAGCTCGAGTCGCTCGACGATGAGACGCTGGCAGCGCGCGCAGCGGACGTGCGCGATGTCGCTGCGCGTATCGTGGTTGAACTGGAACCCGACCTGGCGTCCGCGCCCCAGCTGGATAGAGCGGCCGTCATCGTCGCCGACGATCTGGCGCCGTCACTCACGGCGTCGCTGCCGCGCGACATGCTGCTCGGCATCGCGCTCGAGTCCGGTTCGCCGACAGCGCATGCTGCGATCCTGGCTCGCGCCTATGGCATCCCGGCCGTCGTCGGTGTCCCCGGTCTCCTTGACGCCGTCGGCTCGGCCGGCGAGGCGGTCGAAGTGGCCCTCGACGGCACCAGCGGCGAGGTCATCGTCGCGCCCGACGAGGCGGCGGTGAGAGAGTTCGAGCGCCGCGCCGAGGTCGCCCAGCAGGCGGTCGCGGCGGCTCTGGCCGACGCCGAGTTGCCTGCCGTTACGACTGATGGCACGCCGATCCAGCTGCTGGCCAACATCGGTTCGCCGGCCGAGGCTGCAACGGCACGCCAGCTGGGGGCACGCGGCGTGGGCCTGTTCCGCACCGAGTTCCTGTTCGTTGGGCGCGCGGCGCCGCCGACAGAGGACGAGCAAGTGGAGGTGTACCGCCAGGTGGTCGATGCCTTCGCGCCGGAGCCGGTGATCATCCGCCTGCTCGATGTTGGCGGAGACAAGCCGATCCCATACATCCGTATTCCGCCGGAGGCCAACCCGTTCCTCGGCGTTCGCGCCCTGCGCCTGGCCGACGAGCGACCGGACATCTTCGTGCGCCAGTTGAGAGCGGCGATGCGCGCGGCGGCCGGCGCAGGACCGGGCGCGGTCAAGGTCATGGCACCAATGGTCGCCGACGGCGCCGACGTTGCGCTCTTCGGGCGGCTGGCCGGCCGGGCGCGGGAGGAACTGGCTGCCGAAGGTATTCCGCACGACGAGGTGAAGCTGGGGGTGATGTTGGAGACACCGTCAGCCGTCCTCGTCGGTCGGAGTTACTTCGACCAAGTCGACTTCGCCAGCCTGGGCACCAACGACCTGGCCCAGTACACGCTCGCCGCAGATCGCGGAAATCGGCGCCTGGCCCGCTACCACGACGCGCTCCATCCGGCTCTGCTGCACCTCGTCACGACGGCCGTCTCCGCCTCCGACGAAGCAGGGATCGAGCTGTCTGTGTGTGGCGAGATGGCCGGCGACCCGGCTTCGGCGCTGGCCCTAGTTGGGCTTGGCATCCGGCGACTGAGCATGGTCGCGTCGAGCCTTGCGGCCGTCCGCCGGGCGATCCGCCGGCGATCCCTGGCCGAACTACGCGGGACGGCAGCGGCGGCGCTGCGAGTGGGCACTGCCGAGGAAGCGCGCAGACTTTTCGACGATCTGCTCGCGGGCGGCGGGGCCCGGACGGTTGCGCCGGACAACGGCTGAGCGCACGTCGATCCGCGCCGGCAAAGACCCTACTCCGGCTCGACTTCCTCGCCCAGGCCGGAGTCGACAAGCCTGATCAACTCCTCCAGCGCCGCTTGGGCATCCCCTCCCTCAGCCGCGATGCGAATGCGGTGCCCGCGGCTGACACCGGCAGTGAGAAGGAGCAGGATGGACTTCGCATCCACCGGTTGTGAGTCACGGTCGAGGTTCGCGACGGTGATCCGCGAGTCGAACCTTCCTGCCGCCTGCACCAACAACGTCGCCGGCCGAGCGTGGAGTCCGCTCGGGTTGCGGACGGTCAGCTCCACTTCAGGCATGAGTCAGAGTTCCTGTACGCGGGGGCTATAGCGGTCGAGCAGCTGGGCGTTGCGTTGCTGACCGCCTTCGACGTTCGCACTCGTCCATAGCGGCAGCTCAACCCCTCCGTTCCGTGTGCGATCAGCCAGGCGTGCCAACAGCAAAGTCCAGCAGTAGATGGAGACCAGCGACGAAAGCCCGGCGGTCCGTGCGCCGCCGGCCGGATACACCGCGTCGCCAGGCGGCACAAGCGTGTCGATGATGTGCGTAGCAAATTGATCCAGCTTGGCCGAGGCGCGCATCGGCGCCTGCTGCATGTGGGCCACCGACACGACGGCGACGACCGGCGCCCCGCCAGCGCGAAGTCTTTGGGCTATCTCGACCGGTGCCGGGTTGACGCCCGAATTGGAGAACACAAACCCCATGTCCCGCGGGCTGACCTGCACCGCCGACATGAGCGTTTCGGCCAAGCCTTCGACGCGCTCGAGCAGGGTGCTCGCCCGTGCCCCGTTGAATGGTAGCCAGCCGGCATGCACGATCGGGCGCACGCAAGCCAATCCGCCGGCGCGGTAGAAGGTTTCCAGCACCAGCGCAAGAGAGTGGCCCGAGCCGGCGGTGTAGACGAGCCCGTCGGCCCGCACGACGTCCAGGAGCAGCCCGGAAACCTCGTCGAGCACCTCCCGGTTGTGTTCCTCGACGCGTGCCAGATGATCACGTAGCGCGCCGCCGAAGGCGGCGGCGCTGTCAATCTCCATCGCCGATGGCCTCCAGCAGTTTGCGCGCCTCGGCGTCACTGGTGACCGCCCGCAACTCGCGGTCGAGGCCTGCCTGGATGCGCCCCGCGAGCGCGGTCAGGAGCCCGACGTGCTCGTCGGCATCGGGCGACCCGAAGGCGAATACCACCTCGACAGGGTCGTTGTCGGGATGGCCGAAGCGGACGGGCTCGCGTAGCGTGATCGCCGCCAGGCACAGCCTGTTCACGCCGTCTTCTGGACGAGCGTGGGCCAGGGCCAGCCCGGGCGCAAGGACGATGTACGGACCCTGTGCCTGGACGATCTCGATGCAGCGTTGGACGTAGCGTTCTTCGATCGCACCAGCGTCCAGCAGCGGCTGGCAGGCGGCCTTGATCGCCGCCCGCCAGTCCGCCACGGACACCCGCACCCGAGCCTCGAGAATCGCTCGGGTCAGTTCAGCCATCCGAGCTCGCCTAGACGTTCGGCAAGCTGTGCTCGTAGGCCGTCCTTGTCCATGAAGTTGGATATCGTGATCACCACCGGGGCAATCCCCTGCAGTTCGCCGGTGTGCATCCCCTGGCCAATGATCACGTCAGCGCCCATGCTGCGCGCCGAGGACACGTCGGTCGCCTCAACCTTGGCAGTCACGCCGAGATCTCGGAGGGCGTCCTCGGCCGTCATCCGCAGAATCAGGCTGCTGCCCATACCCACACCACAGACGGTGAGCACGCGCAGCGGCTCTTGTCGGGTCATCGAGAGTCGCTGGCGTCAGGCGGCGCAGGCAGCGGCTCCTTGGTCGACCTCTCCTCTTCGCTCGTAACGGAGGCCTGTGCGTCAGGGCGTTCGAGCGGAGCGGACTCCGAGATGGGCTCTACGACGACGTCGACTCGGCGCCGCTTCAGGACCGCCAACCAGACGGCGAAGCCGACGGCGAACGCTGCCGGCACGAGCCAGATACCGATGTCACCCAACGCGGAAGCGAGCGCGCCGATACCCAGCGTGATCCAGATGATGATGTACCAGTCGGGATCGGCCAACGTCGCCAGCTCAGGCGCAGTGTCCGACAGCATGCCCCACGTGACGGCCTGGCCAATGGCCAAGAACAGCCCATTGATGGAGCCGCCCAGCACGGCACCGCGCCAACCGGCGACCGCGTTGCCGAACACACCGGCGCCGCCGCCGGGGAAGAACAACATGATCATCGGCGGCACGAGCACGAACCAGCCGACAGCCGCGAACACGCCCATCAGGACCAGGAACACCACCGTGCCGGAGACGAAGCCCAGCATCACTGCGGTCGGCGCGAACGGGAAGACGGTGGGCACGTCCAGAGCCGGGCGTGAGCCAGGGATCACCTTCTCGCTGATGCCCTTGAACGCCGGCACGATCTCGGCCAGGAACATCCGCACGCCGAACAGCAGGATCGCGATACCTGCGGCGAAGCGCAGCGCGGCGACGAATGCCCAGACCCACGGGCTGATGTTCGGGTTGTACGCGGCGGCCTGCTCGGCGAGCACGTCCGGGTCGGCGAAGATCGCCGCCACCACGACGATGACACCGAGCACCAGCGCCGTGCTCACGTTGATGTCCTTGAAGAATGTCAGCTGCTTGGGCAGCACCAGCTTTTCTGTGTCGTGCTTCTCTTTGCTGCCCACGAAGCGACCCAGCTTGGCGGCCAGGAAGCAGGCCGCTGAGCTGGTGTGCGCATAGCCCCAGTCATCCGACCCGATCACCTTGCGCATGAGCGGGGCGATGTAAAGCGGCTGGATCGTCCAGTAAAGCCCGACCACCACCGCGCCCGCAACGACCAGGATCCACGTGTCGACGGCGCCGAACACCTGCACCAGCGACGCTGCGGCAACGACCGCGATCCAGAACATCAGGTGCCCGGTCAGGTACACGTAGCGGGTCCGCAGGAAGCGCACCAGCAGCACGTGGATCAGGAATGCCACGGTGATGATCAGCGCGATCGCGCCGCCGTACTCACCCAGGAAGTCACCCAGCGTGCGCGTTGCCGCCGGTGGCTCCAAGCCGACCGCGCTGGCCACGATCGTCTGGAATGCCACCAGGCCTTCGACGAATACGCCGATGCCGATGAACAGGATCACCACGCCGACTGTCGCCCGCAGCGCACCGGCGATCGTCTCTTCCACCGGTTTGCGCTGGAGTAACAGTCCGATTAAGGTGATCAGACCGATGAGGATTGCGACCTCGCTGAAGACGTTGGTCGCGGTCCACTGCAGCACGTCAGCCAAGAAGTCCATGGCCCGAACTCCTCCCTGCGGCCCGCCGGACACGTATGGCCGACAGGCCCATGTCCCCAAACCTCCGCGCGGATCGTACACTCGCCCAGCGCCCAGGAGTAGTACCAAACGGCCCTTCAGGGAGGATTTCAGCGCCGGGCCGTCAGCTCCACGCGAAGTGACACGACCTCACGCATCGCCGCCAGGAACCGGGCGCTGTTACGCCCCGCGGCGACCTGGCACTTCTCCGCGTTGAGGCCGAGGCTCGGTCGAGCCCTGCGCTAGAGCAACCCCGCCGCCGCGGCCAGCCCGGACCCGACCAGCACCGCCGCCGCGCTCAGCGGCAGGCCGATGTCGTCAGCAACGGCCGCCAGTCACGAGGCCTCGAGAATCCCAGCGATTGGCCGCGACAGGCCGCGCCAACGCGGTCCGTGATTGGCGACGACGGTGGCACAGTGCAGGCCCGATTCACGCTCAAATGGGGTGGGGTGGCCTACGGGGCTTGAACCCGTAACCTTCGGAGCCACAATCCGATGCTCTGCCGGTTGAGCTAAGGCCACCACGTGCCGCTCGCGCCGCGGCGACCGTGGTCGGCGCGCGAGAGCGACCTGAGTGTAGCCGATCGGCGGCCCGGTGCCGGCCTGGGGGTTACCCTACACCGCGTGAACGTGCCCGATTTCATCGCCCGCCAGTTCTACGTCGCGGGCAGCCTGCGCAACACGACCGACGGCTTCGAGCTCGAGGCGCAGAACCCGATGGGCAGCGGCACGCTGGTCGGCGTGGGGCGGCTGCGCGTCGACGGCCGCGACATCGATCCGGCCAGCGTCAGCGCCCAGCGGCCGGGCGAGGAGCCGGTGCGCGCGAACGACGTCAATGCCACCAACCCCATCCGCGTGAGCGTTGGCGACCGGGTTGTGCTGCGCGTCGACGGTGAGCAGCTCGCGCCCGGCCGGCACGAGCTGGAGGTGACGCTTTACGAGGTCAACCTCGGCCGGCTTGCCTTCAAGATCAACGACGACCTCGCCGAGTAGGCGCTACCGGGGAACGGCGCGGGGCCCACAGCCGCGGGCCGGCCCCGGCGGCTCCCGGGCTGATACGATCCTGCCTGATGGTAGCGACGCGCCTGGCCCGGGTGCCGCCGTTCGAGCGTGGCCTCACGCTCGGCGATTTCCTCGTCCCCATCCGCCTCGGCGAGCGCGCCGCGGCGTGGCAGCGCAACCTGCTGATGATCAGCGCCTGCACGCTGCTGATCATCCTCGGCGCGCGGATCAGCTTCTACCTGCCCGGCTACCCGGAGGTGCCGGTCTCGCTCCAGACCTTCGGCGTGCTGATCGGCGGCGCGCTGCTCGGCTTCAAGCGCGCGCTGGCCGCGGTCGGGCTGTACATCGCACTCGGTGCGATCGGCCTGCCAGTCTTTGCCTGGGACGCCACCAGCGAGACCTACCGCTCTGGCCTCTCCACGATCGTCGGGCTGCGCGAGGGCGCGTTCGTCCTTGGCGGCACGGGCGGCTACATCGTCGGCTTCCTCGTCGCGGCGGGCGTGGTCGGCCGGCTGGCGGAGCTGGGCTGGGATCGGCGTTTCACCGGCTCGGTGGCCGCGATGCTGGTCGGCAACTTGGTCATCTATCTCGTCGGCGTGCCGTGGCTGATGCTCGCCGCCGGGCAGGACCTGGCGTGGGCCATCCAGCGCGGGTTCTTCCCGTTCTTCTTTGGCGACCTGCTCAAGCTCGCCGTGGCCGCCGGTCTGCTGCCCATTGGCTGGTGGCTGGTCAGGAGACGCTCGACCGACCTCTGATCGAATCCGCGCTCAGTCGCTGGTCAGCGCCTCGAGCATGATCCGGTTGGCCGCATCGAGCAGGTCGCGGGCGGTCTGGTCGGGCCGATGCACCACGTCGAGGTGGTCCTCGCCAACGGGCCCGATGCGCACCGTGTGCAGCCCGGCCCCGCGCGCCGCCTGCATGCCCTCCTGGTCGCCACCGATGTACCACGAGCCACGCCGCCGCAGGCGCAGGTCGGAGAGCGCGACTTCGATCAGGCCACTGTCGGGCTTTGCGCACTCGCACGTCCGCCGCTCGCCGTGTGGGCAGGTCACGAACGTCAGCTGATCGGCGGTCTCGCCCAGGCTCTGGCGCGCGACCTCGAGCCGGTGCTGGGTGTCGCGACCGGCGGCGCCCTCGGACGGCGGCGGATCGACCAGCACGATCACGCGGTTGCTTATCTCGTGCAACCGTCCGATCGCCTCAGGCAGATCCGCCTGCATTCCGATTTCGAGCCCACGCCGGCCCTGGTGCATCGCGAGGAGCACGGTATCCAGGTCGATGAACACGGCCGGCGTGGGCTCGTCCCCCCGTCCGCCGGTTCGCGGTCGAGTGGGCTCACCAACAGCCATGGGCAGAGCATCAGGCATCGGCCATCCAGCGCCACGCGCACGCTGCCCGCTCGCAGGTTGCAGTCGAATCACGATTCGCGTGCGCCCCTGAGGGACCTGCGCCTGCGGGATTGCTGTCGTAGGCTTGCGTGGCGTGTCCGTCATCGAGCTGAGGGGGCTGACCAAGCACTACGGCGGTGGCCGCTTCCCACCGCACTTCCCGCCTTGGCGCAGGCGGGAGCGGGTGCGCGCGCTGACCGACCTTGACCTGTCCGTCCAGCAGGGCGAGGTCTTCGGGTTCCTCGGACCCAACGGTGCGGGCAAGACGACGACCATCCGGCTGCTGCTCGGCTTCCTGCATCCGAGCCGCGGCAGCGGGCGGGTGCTGGGTCACGACATCCGGGCTGACAGCCTCGCCATCCGGGCCGCAACGGGCTACCTGCCCGGTGGCATCGCGCTCTACGACACGCTGAGCGGCGAGCAGGTGCTCGACTACCTCGCCCGGCTGTATCGCCGGCCGACGCCGCTGCGCGCCGAGCTGGTCGAGCGACTTGAGATGACCCGGCGCACGCTGCGCCGGCCGGTGCGTGACTACTCCCGCGGCATGCGCCAGAAGATCGGCATCATCCAGGCGCTGCAGCACGATCCCGAGCTGGCCATCCTCGACGAGCCGACGGAAGGCCTCGACCCGCTCATGCAGAACGCCTTCTACGACCTGCTCGAGGCGCGCCGGGGCTCCGGCCGGACGATCTTCTTCTCGTCGCACGTGCTGTCTGAGGTCGAGCGAGTCTGCGATCGGGTGGCGATCATCCGCGGCGGGGAGCTGGTCGCGCTGAGCGACATCACCGAGCTGCTTGCCCGCCGCCAGCGGCGAGTCGAGATGCGCTTCGAGGGGCCGCCGCCAAGACTGGACGGCGTCGCCGGCGTCTCTGCCATCCAATTGCGCGACTCGTTGCTGACCTGCCGCCTGGAGGGCGATGTCGGCCAATTCGTGGCCGCTTTGCGCGACGTGCGCGTGGTCGACCTGACGATCGAGCCAGCGCGCCTCGAGGAAGCGTTCCTCGAGTTCTACGCCGACCAGGCGGAGGTCGCCGGCAACGGCGCGGACGATGGCGACGAGCCCCCAGCCGAGCCGTCGCTCGCCGCGGAGGTGAGATCGTGAACCTGGCGGTGTTCCGGCACACCGTCCGCCAGCACTGGGTGCGGCTCGTGGCCGTGCTGATCGGGCTGACCGTCTGGGGCATGCTGATGCCGATCATCTACGCCACCTTTGGCGTGACGCTGCGCGACGTCATCCGCCAGTACCCATTGCTCGAGCAGTTCATGCAGTTCGGCGGCGGAAGCATGTTCACCCTGCCGGGCTCGATCGCGCTGGGCTACATCCACCCGATCGCGATCGCCCTGCTCGCCGTCTTTGCCATCGCCTACCCGCTGTCGGTGGTCGCCGGCGAGCGCCAGCGGGGCACGCTCGAAGTGGTCCTCGCGCGACCGCTCTCGCGGCACGCCTACCTCGTCACGCTCTTCGTGGCGGCGACCCTGTTCATCGTGGTATCGATCGCCGCCACGCTGATCGGCACGGCGGTGGCGACGATCGCCGTCGACTACAGCGCGGAGCTCGACTTCGGCAACCTGCCCTGGCTGTGGCTTCACGGGAGCGCGCTCTACGTCACCATCGCAGCCATCTCGTTCGCCGCTTCCGTCTCTTTCGACCGCGTAGGCCCGGCGGCCGGCATCACGCTGGCAGTGGTGCTGATCTCGTACTTCCTGCAGGTGCTGGGCTCGCTCTGGCCGGACGCTGAGTGGCTGCAGCCGTACTCGCTGTTCTACTACCTCAATCCTGAGCCGGTACTGCTCGACGGCGTGCAGCCCGTCGACCTGGTCGTGCTGGGCGTCATTGCCATCGCCTCGATCGCCTACGCGCTGTTCGTGTTCCCGCGGCGCGACCTGGCTGCCCCGGCCTGAGCGGCGGCAAGGCCTACAATCGTGGACGCGGCGCCTGTAGCTCAGTGGATAGAGCGGGTGGCTTCGGACCACCAGGTCGCGGGTTCGAATCCTGCCGGGCGCGCCAAAACCCTGACTTGATCGATCACCTTCCGGAGGCTGATGTCTGGTAGCTACGGCCCGCAGACGGGCCCGCTGACCGATGCCCAGGCGCGCGAGTGGCTGGAGCGTGCGTCGGAGGCGGCCGGGACCGGGGACTATGGCGCAGCCTCTGGCCTGTTCGCCCGCCTGACCGGCCACCCCGACCCGCTCGTCCACGTCGCGGCCCTGCTCGGCCTGGCCGACGCGCGCTACCGGCTGGACGACGACGAGGGCGCGCTCCAGGCGTGGCTGTCAGCCACCCAGGCGCCGGAGAACGCGCTCACCTGGCGGGCCTGGGTGCAGCTCGCCGGCGCGCGCGTGCGCCAGGGCGACCTTGCCGGCGCGACGCGCTCGTACCGCGAGGCCGAGCGTCGCGCCCCGGCCGAGGAGCGGCCGGCCATCGCCTCGCGCCTGGGCTGGCTGAACAAGGAGATGGGCGACACCGGCTCCGCCCAGCGCTACTTCGGCCGCGCGCGCGCGGCCACGACGTTCACGCCGCTGGTGACGTACGCGATCCTGGGCACCACCGTGGCGATCAGCCTCGCTGCTCTGCTGGTGCCGCCGACCTCCGAGCTGGCCTATGGGCTGTTGCCGCTGGACAAGCGGGCCGTGCTGGCCGGTGAATGGTGGCGCCTGGTGACGGTAACGCTGGTTCACGCGCCGGGCGTGCCGATGGGCTTCATCCACCTCGGCTTCAACATGTACTTCCTGTACATCGTGGGCCCGATCGTGGAAGCGATGTACGGCCGCGCGCTGATGGCCTTCTTCTACGTCGTGACCGCCATCTGCGGCTCGCTGGCCAGCTTCCTCGTCTCGCCGACCACGTCAGTCGGCGCCAGCGGCGCCATCTTCGGGCTGCTCGGCCTGCTGGCGGTGAGCAACTACATCCACAAGCCGGCGCTCGGCTGGCGAGCGGGAGCGCTGGCCTCGCAGATCGGCTTCCTGATCGTGCTCAACATCGTCATCGGCTTCACCTTCCCGGGCATCGACAACGCCGCCCACCTGGGCGGGCTGGCCGCCGGCGCGTGGCTCGGCCTGGTCGTCGTGCCGCGCGGCGCCGCGACGCTGGCCGACTTCTGGCGGCGCGTCCCGACGCCTGCGGCGCAGGCGCCGGCGCGGGGCTGGCACCCGATGCTCCAGGTTGCCGGCGTGCTGGCCCTTGGACTGGCCATACTGCTGGCGCTGTCGATCACGCCCTTCTGGCTGGGCGGACCGCGCTGACACTGTCCGAGGGCTAGATGGACCGATCGCTGACCGCCGTCCTGTCCGGCACCTTCCTGCTGCGCTTCAGCACCGGCCTGACCGGCGGCATGCTGGCCTACTTCTTCGCCGACCTGCCCAGCCATGGCGGGCCGGAGGTGACGGCCGTCATGGTCGGCGTATTCCACGCCCTCTTCTACGTCGCCGAGCTGATCCTGTCACCGCCGTTCGGACTGCTGTCGGACCGGCAGGGCTTCCACCGGGTGATGCAATACGGGCCGCTGTTCGGCGCCGTGGCGGTGATCATCACTGGGCTCGTGCCGCCGATCTTCCGCGCTGGCGAGAGCTTTGACCTGATCTTCGCGACGGTCAGCCTGACCGCCGTGGGCCTGATCGTCATCGCGTTCACCCGCTGGCTCGAGGGCGCCTCGACGGCGGCGAGCGTACCCAGCGTGCTCGGCTACATCGCCTGGGCCACGTCGGACGACGAGGCGCTGCGAGGCCGTGTCTCTGCCCGCTTCGAGCTGGTGACGATCCTGGGCATCGGGCTGGGCATCGGCGCCGCCGGCCCGATGTGGGAGATCGTCCCGTGGCGGTCGTTCGGCTTCGAGCCGGCCGCGGCGTTCATCCTGAACGGGCTCTTCTACTTCGTCTCACTGGCGATCTACCGCTGGGGTGTGCGCGCGCCCGAGCAGCCGGCCGGGCCGCACCACCACCCGATGTACGGCATCGGTCGCTATTGGAAGCTGATCACGACCTCGCACGTCTGGCTGTTGGCGCCGACCTGGATCGCGATCAACGCCGCGCTCGGGCTGTATGCCGCGCAGAGCCTCTTCGCGCTCGTGCGCACGCCGCAGCCACGCTTTGCTGACCAGCTGCTTGCCGGCGGCATCGCGCCCGTCCAGATCACCATCGGGCTGGCGGCGGCAGGCGTCGTCTTCGTCGCCGGCATCATCTGGTGGGGCAATCGCTTCAAGGCGATGCGCCGCACGACGATCATCTTCTACGGCATCGTGGGCGGGGCGGTGATGGTGCTCGCGGCACTGGCGTTCAACTACAGCGAAGGCTGGGGGCTGCCGATCCAGCTGGCGCTGCTGGCGCCTACCGCGATCGGCCTGTTCGTGCTTGCCGGCGCCACGCCGGCCGCGCTCGGGCTGCTGGCGGACATCTCCGAGACCTACCCTGACGATCGCGGCGCGATCATGGGCCTGTACAGCGTCTTCCTGGCGGTCGGCCAGATCATCGGCGCGATGCTCGGCGGCGTGGTTTCCGAATGGGCCGCCATCTCGGGCATCCTGCTGGCCACGCTCGCCCTGCTCGGCGTGGCGCTCGTGCCGCTGGCGCGTCTTCGCGCCTTCGAGCACCACTTCGTGGCTGGGCCCGGTGGGCCGCAGCCTCCGGCGCCGGACGAGCCGGGTGAGCCTGACACCGCGTCGCACGACACGGGACGCGGTGACAGTCATTGACCTATGGCACGGTTGCTTTCACCGGCGCGCAGGATTAGGCTTTGCCGCAGCTTCTAGTTCCGCAGGAACGTTTGAGCGGTAGCTCAACAAGGAGGGCACCGCCACGGGAGATGGCGATGCCGAATGGCAGTCGGGCCCCTGAATCCCCGGCTTGCCCCGTATGGAGGAGGCACATGCACTTTCCCCGTTTGATTCGTGGCCGCTGGCTCGTGCTGCCCGTAGCGTTCGCGCTCGTGGTCGCAGCGTGCCAGCCGGGGGCCACCACACCGGGACCGGGTACGCCGGGACCGACGCCCGCTGGCACGCCCGACGCGACGGGCCCGGTCGAAGGCGGCACGGTGACCGTCATCGGCACATGGGGCGGCGATGAACAGGACGCATTCCTGGCCATGGTCGCGCCATTCGAGCAGCGGACGGGTATCGACGTCCAGTACACCGGCACGCGCGACATCAACACCGTCCTCACGACGGGCGTCGCTTCGGGCATCCTGCCTGACCTGGCCGGACTGCCCGGACCGGGCCAGATGCAGCAGTGGGCGCGCGACGGCGCGCTGGTCGATCTCAGCACCGTTCTCGACGTTGGGCAGTACGAATCGACGACAGCCCCGGCGTTCGTCGAGCTGGGCACCGTCGACGGCAAGATCGCCGGCGTGTTCATCAAGAGCGCCATCAAGGGCCTCATCTGGTACAACCCCAATCATGTGACTGACATTCCCGGCAGCTGGTCTGATGTCGAATCAATGGCCGCTTCGCCTTCGCCCGCAGGGGCTGGGTGGTGCATCGGCATCGAGTCAGGTGCGGCCTCAGGATGGCCGGGAACTGACTGGATCGAGAACATCCTCATTCGCCAGGCCGGGCCGGACGTCTACGACGCCTGGTGGCAGGGCGATCATCCCTGGACCTCGCCCGAGGTGCGCCAGGCCTTCGAGACCTATGGTCAGGCGGTCCAGAACGCGCACGGCGGCGCAACGGCGGTGGTGTCGACCAACTTCGGTGACGCCGGCCAGCCGCTGTTCACCGACCCGCCCGGCTGCCTGTTCCACCACCAGGCGAGCTTCATCACCGGCTTCTTCGCGGAGTTCCCGCAGAGCCCGCAGCCCGGCACCGACTACGACTTCTTCGTCATGCCCGACATGAACGATCAGTACGCAGGTGCGGTAACTGGTGCGGGCGACCTGTTCGGCATGTTCAACGACACGCCGCAGGCGCGAGCGCTGATGCAGTACCTGGTCACCGCTGAGGCCCAGCAGATCTGGGTCGACCGCGGGGGCGCCCTTTCAGGCAACCTCGAGGTGACCACCTATCCGGACGATGTCTCCTCCGCCTCGGCGGCGGCGCTGCGCGAAGCAAACATCTTCCGCTTCGATGGATCCGACCTGATGCCCGAGGCGATGAATGCCGCCTTCTGGCAGGCGATGGTCGACTACACCCAGAACCCCGGCCAGCTCGACGCGATCTTGGAAAGGCTGGATGGGGTAAGGACTGACCCGGCCACGTACGGCGGGCAGTAGCACCCAGAACCTGAAGTCCGAAGGGCGGTAGCGCAGGCTGCCGCCCTTCGGTTATCCCGCCCAAACCGTTCGGCTCAACGCGACGGAGGAGAGGCATGACGGGAGGCATGACCGGGGCAGGGGGCGCCAGGGATATCCGCACGGCGTACCTGGCGATGCTCGGCGGGCCCGTGGGGGCCCATCGCTGGTACCTGGGCCACCGCTTCGCCTGCGCGGCGTACGTCGTGGCGCTCGCACTGTTCGTCGGCTCTTTCCTGCTCTTCCGCGAGCGCGTAGAGGCGGGCTTCGGGCAGCTGTGGCTCGTGGCGCTGGCGCTCTTCATCGGCCAGCTGCTGCTGGACGCCATGGCGATCCCGCGCTGGGTGGCGCTGGCGAACCGCAGCGGCGAGCAGCGCTACACCGAAGAGGACATTCCCTGGCCGCCGCTGGTCATCGCCGTGATCGCCATGTTCGCCTTCGTGCTCGTCGTGCCGCCGCTGCTGGGAGTGCTCGGGGGAGTGCTCGGCCAGGCGTTCGGCTCGGCGCGCATCGGTGCCCAGGGGGCGCTGGTTGTGCTCGTGCTGATCGGCGTACCAACTGTCCTGGTCGGCTACATCGTGCTGACCGAGCAGGCGCTGCGTCACTTCCCCCCGCGCTTCCAGACCGGCATGCGCCCGTGGCTGTGGCTCTTCCCGGCGCTGGCCTTCCTGTTCATCTTCCTCGTCTACCCGACTATCCTGACCTTCATCCGCAGCCTCCAGGACCAGTCCGGGACGACGTTCGTCGGGCTGGCCAACTACGAGTGGTTCGTGGGCTCGGAAGGCGCCCTGGTGGCGCTGCGCAACAACATGCTGTGGCTCGTCTTCTTCACGCTCATGACCGTTGGCTTCGGCCTGGCCATCGCCATCCTGCTCGACCGCGTCCGCTACGAGTCGGCGGCCAAGACGGTGATCTTCGTGCCAATGGCGATCAGCTTCGTCGCCGCGGCCGTCATCTGGCGCTTCATGTACGACTGGTCGATCCCGGGTACGCCCCAGACGGGCACGGTCAATGCCCTGTTGGTGACGCTTGGCTCGCCGGTGGACATGCAGCCCATCGACTGGGTGCGCGACCAGCGCAACATGCTCGGTCTGCTGCCGCTGCCTGACCTGATCCCCGGGATCGAACGGCTGACCCAGGTCGCGCTGAACAACATCTCGCTGATCTTCGTCGGCGCATGGATGTGGACCGGCTTCTGCATGGTCATCCTCTCGGCCGGCCTCAAGGGCATCAGCACTGAGCTGCTCGAGGCCGCGCGCGTCGACGGCGCCAACGAGTGGCAGGTCTTCCGCCGGATCATCCTGCCGCTGCTGATGCCCACGATCGCGGTCGTTTCGACGACGATGATCATCTTCGCGCTCAAGACCTTCGACATCCCGTACGCCATGACCGCCGGCACGCTCGACACGCAGGTCGTCGCGCTCGAGATGTGGAACCAGTTCCGCTTCAACCAGTACGGCCGGGCGAGCGCCGTGGCCGTCGTGCTGCTGGCGGCGATCGTGCCCGTGATGCTGATCAACATCCGGCGCTTCCGAGAGCAGGAGGCGATGCGATGACCGCCACGACAGAGCACAGGGAGCCAGGCGTGCCGCCACTGCGCCGTACGCCGCGCTGGCGGCAGATGCTTGGTCGCGGGCCTCTCCATTTCGTGATTGCGTTGCTCCTGCTCCTGTGGCTGGTGCCCACGTTCGGCCTGTTCGTCAACTCGTTCCGGCCCGGCGCCGCGATCCGCTTCGAAGGCTGGTGGACCGGGCTCTTCCCGCCGTGGGACTTCACGCTCGAGAACTACCAGCACGTGCTGACGGCGCAGGGCATCGGCGATGCCTTCGTGAACAGCCTGATCCTGACCATCCCCGCGACGATCATCCCGATCACTGTCGCCGCCTTCGCGGCTTATGCCTTCGCGTGGATGAACTTCCCGTTCAAGAACCTGCTCTTCGTGGTCGTCGTGGGCCTGCTGGTGGTGCCCCTGCAGATGACCTTCGTGCCGCTGCAGATCCTGTTCCGTGACATGGGCCTGGCGGGCAGCTTCATCGCCGTCTGGCTGGCCCACACCGGCTTCGGCCTGCCCTTCGCGCTCTACCTGTTGCGCAACTTCATGGGCGCCCTGCCGCGCGAGGTATTCGAGTCGGCGGCGATCGACGGCGCCAGCGCGCCGGGTGCCTTCTTCCGCCTGGCGGTGCCGATGAGCGTGCCCGCCATCGCGGCGCTGGCGATCTTCCAGTTCCTGTGGGTGTGGAACGACCTGCTGGTGGCGTTGATCTTCCTTGGCCCGAACATCCCCAACCATCCGCTGACCGTCGTGCTGGCCAACCTGGTCAACTCGCTCGGTGGGCAGTGGCACTTCCTGACCGCGGCGGCCTTCATCTCGATGGCCCTGCCGGTGGCGGTCTTCCTGCTGCTCCAGCGCTACTTCGTGCGCGGCATCCTGGGCGGGTCTGTCAAGGGCTGAGGCTTGGCACCCCCGTTTTGCCGAGCTCGCGGTCTAGCGGCGGAAGAGTCGCTTCAGGCGACCGAGGAGTCCGCCTCTCCCGCCGCCGGCCCGCTCACGTGCGGCCAGCATGTCCTGGTCGCGATGACGACGTGCCTGCGCTGCCTCGCTCCTGTCCGACTTGGCCGTTTCATCCGCCAAGTTGGTCAGAGCCAGCATGCGTTCCTGCCAACCGCCGCCGCCGGAAAGTCCAGACATTGTTGACCTCCTGCGGGAGATTGTAGGCCACGGACCGCGACTACAATCGGGGACATGACCCAGACCGCCAGCCCGCAGGCCGAATCGGCCGCGGACGCCCACGCCTACGGCAACTTCATCGGCGGGGCGTGGCAGCCCGCACAGAGCGGCCGGAGCTTCGCCTCGCACAACCCGGCAGATACGCGCGACCTGATCGCCCACTTCGCCGCCTCGGACGCGGCAGACGTTGCCGCCGCCGTACGCGCGGCCGAGGACGCATTGCCGGCCTGGCGGGCGATGCCCGCGCCAAAGCGCGGCGAGATCATGTACGCCTTCGCCCACCTCATGGCCCAGCACAAGGAGCGCCTCGCCCGGGCCATGACACGCGAGATGGGCAAGGTGCTGGCCGAGGCGCGGGGCGACGTCCAGGAAGGCATCGACATTGCGTACCTGATGGCCGGCGAGGGCCGGCGGATGTTCGGCGACACGACGCCGTCAGAGCTGCCCGACAAGTGGGCGATGAGCGTCCGCCAGCCGATTGGCGTCGCCGGCATCATCACGCCCTGGAACTTCCCGATCGCGATCCCGTGCTGGAAGATGATGCCCGCGCTGATCACCGGCAACACGGTCGTCTTCAAGCCCGCATCTGACACCCCGCACTGCGCGGCGCTGCTCGTGGAGCTGATGCACGAGGCCGGCTTCCCGGCGGGCACGGTCAACATGGTCACCGGATCAGGCGACGAGGTGGGCATGCCCATCGTCGAGAACCCGGACGTGAACGTGATCAGCTTCACCGGCAACACCGCCACGGGCAAGGAGATCGCCGAGCGTGCGGCTCGCCGCCTGAAGCGCGTCAGCCTCGAGCTGGGCGGCAAGAATGCGATCGTCGTCCTGGCCGACGCTGACCTTGACCTCGCCGTCGAGGGCATCCTGTGGTCTGCCTTCGGCACGACCGGCCAGCGCTGTACCGCCTGTTCGCGGCTGGTCGTGCAGGCGGAGGTCGCTGACGACCTCGTCGGCCGGCTGGCTGATCGGGCAGGCTCGCTTCGCCTCGGCTCGGGCCTTGACCCGCAGACCGACGTCGGCCCGCTGATCAACGCAGGCTCGCTCGAGCGAGTCGGCGGCTACGTCGAGGTCGGCAGCGAGGAGGGTGGGCGAGTGGCCGCCGGCGGGGGACGGGCGACCGACGGCGATGGCCTGGCTCACGGCCACTTCTTCAAGCCGACGATCATCGACGGCGTGAAGCCGATGGACCGCGTCGCGCAGGAGGAGATCTTCGGGCCGGTGCTGTCAGTCATCCGCGTCGCGGACTACGCTGAGGCGGCGACGGTCGTCAACCAGACGAGATACGGCCTCTCGTCGTCGATCTTCACGCGCGACACGAACACGGCCTTCCGGGCGATGCGCGATTTCACGACCGGCATCGTCTACGTCAATGCCGGGACCATCGGCGCCGAGACGCACCTTCCCTTTGGCGGCATGAAGCAGACCGGCAACGGCCACCGCGAGGCCGGCCACGCCGCGCTCGACACGTACACCGAGTGGAAGTCGATCTATGTCGACTACTCCGGCCGGCTGCAGCGCGCCCAGATCGACAACCAGGACGTGCCGTAGCGGCGGGGGAGGGAATTGACACACGAGGACGGCATCGCGCGGGTGATCGACTCGGCCGCGCGCCTGGGCATCGAGCTCGACGAGCAGGAGGCGCGTGACTGGATCAGCGCCATGTCGGCTGAGCGGCAGGGCGGCGAGATCGTGGTCGACGTCGACTCGGGCGTCTTCGGCCACCGCGCGACGATGCTCGACCTCGACGCCGCGGACCTCGCGCACTTCCGGCGCATCGGCCGGATCGTGGGCCTGCCCAACCGGCCGGGCCAGGTCCAGACGGCATTGGCCATGTCCGGCTCGGCCGCTCAGAGCCGGATCCACTCGTACCCCGCCGACGCGGACTTCTTCGAGCGCGTTCACATCACTGCCCCGACGCGCGACGAGGCGTGCCTGACCCTGGCCGACGTGATCCGCGAGAAGGCGCTGGCCACCATGAGCGGCCCGACGCATCGGTTGTGGGAGGTCAAGTTCGGCAGCTGGGACGCGGACGTGGTCAAGGACGGCCAGGAGATCAGCGCCGGCTCGCCGATGAGCTGGAGCCCGGCTGAGATCGCGGCCGGCGAGATGACCGTCCACGACACCGCGGGCGCCGTGCGCACGGTCAAGTGGGAGGTGGGCGCGCGCGAACCGGGCTGGTGCAAGCTCGACTGGGTGGTCGCGGATCCCGAGCGTGGCGCGCTGGCCAACGCGAGCAACATGCTCGACCCCACCTGGGAGGCGCCCGACGGCACGATCGTGCCGCTCGACGGCTTCCTGGACCCCTATTTCCAGGAGGTCTACCTCGACACCGATGCGTTGCCCCTGTTCCAGAAGATCGTGCGCGAGCTGTCGAACGACTCGGTCGACGAGTACGTCAGCCAGCTGGAGAAGGAGGTGCGCAAGTACAGCTCGAACAAGGACCCCAATTGGGGCAAGGTTGCGCGCCGGCTGTACAACATCTTCCGCCTGACCGGCCACTACCCCGAGGCGGCCTACATCCGCGAGCTGTTCGATGAGCCGACGACCGTCCTCTACCAGGTCGCGGCGCTGATCCGGACCGTCGATGAGGCGGCTGCCGAAGGCACGCCATTTGGGCGTGACGGCCTGGTCGACCAGTGCGATCAGCTGATCATGTCAGCCATCGGCGCGCTGACCGGCCCGTCCGAGGCGGTCGTCGTCTCGCACCTGCTCAAGCTGCGCGACCAGGTCGCCGGCCAGCGCGAGGGTGATCGGGGCGCGAACGTGATCGGCGTGCGCGACGAGGCGATGGCCGTGGTCAACGACTACTTCCGCGAGCGGCTGATGGACGTGCCCGTGATCCGCGAGTACATCGAGCGCCTTGCGGTTGGGGACTAAGTAGCGGCACCACCGGGACTCATAGGATGGTGGTGCCGGGATGACGCACGCGCCACAATGCAGGCAGCGATGAGACGCCGTGTAGCGCCGATCCTGCCCCGCCTGCTGCTGAGCGCCCTGGGTGCGGTGGTGCTCGCCGCCGGCATGGGCCCGGCACCATCAGCGACTGTTGCCGCCGAGCCGTTCGAGCTGCGCGTGCCGGTGCTGATCTACCACCACGTGACCTGTGATCGGCCGTCCAACCTGCCCAATACCCAGATCTGGATCTGCCCGTCGCGCTTCGAGGCACAGCTCAAGCACCTGAAGGACCGCGGCTGGAAGGCGATCACCACCGACCAGCTTGCCGAGCATATGAAGAATCGGACCTGTCCGGGGCCGCGGACGATGGCCGTCACGGTCGACGACTCGGCCGCCTTCGGCTACACCAACGCGGCACCGATCCTCGAGAAGCTGGGCATGCGCGGCACGTTCTTCGTCGTCGTCGGCCTGGCCGGCCAGAGCAACGCGATCAGCTTCAACCAGATGCGCGACCTGGTCGCGCGCGGCCACGCCATCGGCAACCACAGCATGACCCACCTCGATCTCGTCGGGCGCAGCCAGGCGCAGCTCGAGACGCAGGTCGAGAAGTCGCAGCAGAAGCTGCAACAGGAGCTCGGCTACCGCCCACGCACCTTCGCCTACCCGAACGGCACGCACGATGCCAATGCCCGTGCCCGGGCAGCGCAGAGTGGCTTCGAGCTTGCCTTCACTGCCGATCCGACTTACGTGATCTCGTCCTCCAAGCCGCTCGTCGCGCCGCGGCTGTTCGTCAGCAAGCGCCACGCGCCGGCTGACATCGCGGCCAAGATCGAGCCTTACGCCCAGGCGTGTGCGGCGGCCGCCGGCTCTGAGACGGCCGCACCGACGGTCTCGCTGCCGGCCGGCGCGCAGCTGGGCACGAGCAAGATGCGCATCCGGGTCGATTGGGCGGCCGGCGCCGCCGCCGGCGCCACGGCCTTCCAGCTCCAGCAGCGGCGCAACGGCGGTAGCTGGCAGTCAGTCAGCCTCGGGTCCGCGGGCCAGAAGTCGGTGACCCTGCTGCGCGCCGCCGGCAACACCTTCCAGTTCCGCGTTCGTGCCTCGAGCGGCGGCAGCTACGGCCCGTGGGCAACGGGCCCCGCGAGGACCCTCTCGGCACGCCAGGAGAGCCACGCGTCGATCGCTCGCAGCGGCAGCTGGCCGAGCGTCTCCAGCTCGTCCGCGTACGGCGGCGGGCTGCGCTACGCGAGCTCATCGGCGGCGCGGGCGACGATGACCTTCAGCGGCAGCCACATCGGCTGGGTTGCCGCGCGCGGCCCAAAGCGCGGCGTGGTCGACGTCTACCTCGACGGGTCACTCGCCGCGACCATTGACCTCTATGCGGCGTCGAGCTCGCCGCGCCGGCTGGTCTTCGCGAGCCAGCTCGCGTCCGGCGGCAGCCACACCATCGAGCTGCGCCTGCGCGGCACGGCCGGCCGGCCGCGGGCGGACCTGGACGCGTTCGTCTTCCTCAGCCCCTGACGCGCTCGCGGAACTCGCTGACCGCGCGCCGCGCCGACTGGGCGACCCAGCCGCCGTCCGAGCCGAGGGCGAAGACGCGGTAGCCGGCATCGGCATAGGGCGGCAGGTCGTCGATGCTCCAGAGCAGGACGCCGGCGGCCTTGCCCGCGTCGTGCGCAGCCCGGCCCACCCGCTCCACGGCCTGCCGGTACTGCGCCGCCGACACGTCGCCCGGCACGCCGAGATCGTGCGACAGGTCAGTCGGGCCCACGAACAGCACGTCCACGCCGTCGATCGACGCCGTCTCAGCCGCGGCCTCGACTGCGGCGGCGCTCTCGACCTGGATCATCAGCGTCACGTCCTCGTGCGCGCCCGCGACATCGGCGTGGCCCAGCCGGCCGAAGCCCGCGAATCGGGTCGGCAGCGCGATGCCGCGCGTGCCTGTCGGTGGATAGCGCACGTAGCGCACGATCTCGCGCGCGAGGCCCGAGTTGTCGACGCGCGGCACCATCAGCGCCCTGGCGCCGAAGTCGAGCGCCCGGCCGATGCGCAGCCGCGTGCCTTCCTCGACGCGGACGACCGATTCGGCCCGCGTGGCGGCGGCGGCGTGGAGCATGGCCAGCAGCCCGGCCTCGGTCAGCGCGCCGTGCTCCATGTCCAGGATGAGCCAGTCATAGCCGGCGTCGCCGGCCAGCTCGGCGGCCACGGGCGAGCCGAGGTTGAGGAAGCAGCCGAGAACGGTCTCGCCGCGCGCGATGCGCTGGCGCAGGCGCTCCGGCCGGCCGGTGTCCGGCACGTTGCTCAGTGGTCGCCCGGGTTGCGCGTCGCGCTGGCGTCCGTCCAGGCGGGCGGATCGCTCGCCGGGAAAGAATCGTCGACGGCGTCGTCGACCGGGTCGTCGTAGTCGCGCCTCGGCGACTCGGGCTCGGCCGGCGCTTCGGCGTCCGCGTCTTCGTCGCGCGGCGAGGTTGGCTGGTCGGTCATGGTCGGGCTGCCTCCTTGGTTGGCAGGAAGGCTGTCAACGATTAGAATCCGGCGGGCGTGGGCCGCTAGCTCAATGGTAGAGCAGCTGACTCTTAATCAGCTGGTTGAAGGTTCGAGTCCTTCGCGGCTCACCAATCCCCCGCTTCACCGGCCCTCGGACGCGGCTGCGTTTCAGCGCGCGTGTAATGCGGCGCGGCCGGTCTGATCGGTGTCCTGAGGGTGACCCGGGAGAGCCTGTTGCCCGGTGGCGACAAGGCCATCGGGAGACTGACTGAAAAGGGAGGTCATCAATGGACGAGAACAAGAACTGGCAGCAGGACCAGGGCGGCCAGGGCGGCCAGGGTGGCCAGGGTCAGGATCAGGACCAGGGCGGCCAGGGTGGCCAGGGTCAGGACCAGGGTCAGGGCGGCCAGGGCGGCGACTGGGGCGGCCAGTCCGGCTCGACCGACTACACCCGCGGCGGTGAGCAGGGCGACCTGGGCACGGGCAGCTCGGACACCGGCATGGGCGGTGGCGAGATGGGCCAGGGCGGCCAGCAGGGCGGCCAGGACCAGGAAAAGGGCCAAGGCGGCGACAACTACTAGTCGCAGCGCTTGCACCGCCCGAAGGGGCGGCTTCAGCCAGACAAGGGACGGCGGGGCCTCGGCGCCGCCGTCCTTTTCCGTGTCAGCTGGCGAATTGGCGACCGGCTAACCGGGCGACGGCGAACGCGCCGATGGCCACAACGACCATCGCCGCGTAGGACGGACCGGCGGCCGCCAGCTGGCCGGCTGCCTCAGCGGTTGCCGTGAAGCGAGCCGCGAGATCCAGCGCAGCGCCGGCGAGCAGTCCGCTGACCAGGAACAGCAGGCCGTACCAGCTTCCGATCAACGCAGTAAGCAGGCCGAGCGCGAGGCCGGCCAGCAGCCAGGCCGTCGGCTGGCTCTCGATCGGGGCCAGCCGGCCCAGGATCAGCACGACCGAAGCGCCAATGAGCAGGATCGCGGTGTGACGGAAAAGGGCCAGGGTCAGGCTGCGCGGCTGGTTGCCGCCGAGCCAACGGCCCAGGCGGCGCTGCGCGCCAAACGCGGCGCGAGCGGTCACAGCGGCAGTCTCTGGAGCAGCGTGATCAGCGGCCGCGTCGTCGTCGCCGGCTCCTCCGCGATGGGCAGGCGCAGCCATGCCGGATCGGCCGCGCCCGGACGGTAGCGCGCGGTCAGCTGGCGGGCGCCGATCTCACTCAGGCCCATCGCCGCCACGGCCTGGGCGAGCGTCGTGCCCTCGCCGCGCAGTCCACGGCTGGTGACGCAGGAGTCGCCGTCGCGCAGCTGGCGGCCGAGCTCTGCCCGGCGCTCGGCGAAGGGCAGCCCGAGCAGCGACCGCTGACCGACATGGAGCAGATCCGAGCAGACGAGCGCCGGCGAGCCGGCGCGCGAGGCGTCATCCTCGAGCCGACGACGCAGCAGCTCCGCATCCGGCCGGCCCTCGTCGTCGAGCACAAGCAGAGTGGCCACCACGATCAGCTCCGGCGCGGCGAACTGTCCGGTCAGGTCGGCCAGCTCAGGAAAGCACGCGGCCGGGTCAGCCAGGTGGTCGATCTGCAGCCGCAGCCCGTCCGGCGTGACGTAGGCCAGGGCCGGCGTGCCGGGCCACCATGGCTCGAAGAACCACTCGTCGTCGTCGAACGGTGCGGCTCCGAGCTGGGGTTTCATCGGCCGCAGCCGGGGCAGCGAGGTCGGCTGCTCGGCCGGCTCGATGGCCAGCGATAGCTGCTCGCTGCCGGCCGGGGCCATGGCCACTAGGCTGACTTGCGCCGGCGTTCCTGGCGGCCGGCGGCCGCCGCCTTGGGCTTCGCCGACGCCTTGGCAGCGGGCTTGGCCGCGGGCGCGCGTGCCCCGCGCTTGCGCCGCTCGGCCAGCGACTCGGGCGCGGCAGCGGCCTTGGCCCGCCGGCTGCGCGACGAGCTCGCCGCGGCGGACTCCGCGCCGGCCTCTTCGCCGGTGCCAGCCTTGGCGGCGCGGCCCTCGCGGACGGCGGCGACGCTTGCCTCTAGCACGCTCATGAGGTCGGTGATCTTGGTCGGCCGTGCCGCCGCCGGGCGAGGCGCCTCGGCAGGCTGGCCGGCGATCTTGGCCTCGATCACGCCCATCAGCGCTTCGCGGTACTCGTCGCGGTAGTCGTCGGCGGCGAACTCGCCGCGCATCGCCGCGATCAGCTGCTTGGCCATCTGCTTCTCCGCCGGCTTGAAGTCCGGCTCGGCGTCGGGCAGGTCGAGCTCATCGAGCGAGCGCACCTCGTCAGGCCAGTAGAGGGTCGAGAGGAGCATCGTGTTGGCGAACGGGTTGAGCGAGGCGAGCTGCTCGCGGTCCTTGAGCACGATCTTGCAGACCGCCGACAGGCCCTCGTCGGCAAGAACCGACTTGAGCAGATAGAAGGCCTTGCGCCCGACGGCCTCGGGCTCGATGTAGTACGCCTGGCGGATGAAGGTCTGGTCGTGCGACTCGCGGTCGGCTTCGACGAAGGTATCGATCTCGATCGAGCGGATCGTCTTGAGCGGGACCTTTTCGAAGTCCTCCTCGTCGATGATCACGTACTGGCCCTTCGAGTACTCGAAGCCGCGGACCGTGTCGCTGCGCGGGATCTCGCCGTGCTCCGGGCAATGGACGCGCATCTGGATGCGCTGGCCACATTCCTTGTGCAGCAGGTTGAAGGACAGGCCGCCGCGCGACTCGGTGGCCAGGTAGAGCTTGATCGGGATGGTCACCAGTCCGAACTGGATCGCGCCGCGCCACATCGCGCGTGCCATGACTTCTCCTTCGACGCTCGTGACGTGGCTGTTCGCCGCCCCGTCGCAGCAGAGGATACGACTGGCACACGCCGCGCGTGGCGCGCACGCGGTACAGAAATCGTAACGCCTGCGCTGCGAAAGGCCCGTTGCGACGCAACTGCAACCCGGTCCGTTGAGCGGCTTGTCGGGCGTCGCGCACCGATGACGGACAATCGAGAGTGCCGTCACGGGCACCTTCACATGGATCGTGGACGCCGCCACCCGAGGCGGGGAAGGAGAGATCAATGACCGTCAACCTCGACATCCCGGTGATCAATAAGCGCCTACGGCTGGAGCTCCCGCGGTTCCGCCAGACAGCGGATCAGGTGGGCAAGGCAATCGAGCGCACGTCTGACGATGCCGCCAGCCGGCTGGGCAACGTCAGCCTGCCGAGTGTCGATCTTGGTGGCGCACTGGAGGGCGCCAAGCGGACGATCGACCAGACCGTGCGCACGCTAAGCGACGGCGGTCAGGCAGTTGCCAGCGGCGCCGAGCGGGCCGCGACCGGGGCCTCTGTGCGGGTCCGTCACCTTGGCCAGGACGTCGACTCGACGATCCAGGACCTGCGCTCGCTGCGCATCACCCGCGACAGCGGCCGCGATCCGTGGCCGGGTGTGGCGCTGATCATGGGCGTAGTTGGCGGGGTGGTGGCGATGTTCCTGTTCGACCCGCGCGACGGCCGGCGCCGCCGGACGGTGTTGCGCGACAAGCTGGGCAAGTGGGGCCGCGCCGCCAGCCGCGAGGCACGCGGCAAGGCGGTCGACCTGCGCAACCGCAGCCAGGGCGTCATCCACGAGGCCAAGTCGGCAATCGGCGGTGTCCGGGGCAACGAGCAGCAGGCCGATGAGTATCCCTCCGCCGGCGGCCACGCCGGCAGCTCGGGTGACTGGGATCAGGGCAGCGAATCCGAGGCTGCGGCCATGGGCCAGCCGGCGGTCGGAGCGGCCGTTGGTGCCGGCGCGGCCGAGCCGAACGGCGGCGAGTACGGCGATCTGGCCCATCGGCCCGGCGCGCCGAACGGCCATCCGCAAGGTTGACATCCAGCTGACCGGACGCGCGCTGGCACGGTCGGCGCAACCGCCTGACCGAACGCGCGCTGGCACGGGCGTCGCAACCGCCTGACCGAACGCGCGCTGGCACGGCCCATCGTCCAGGCTGGATCCGGTCATCTGCTCTGCCTGAGCGCCTTATCCGGCTTCGCCGGGGCCCAACCCGCTCATACGCTCACCCATGAGCACAGGTTGCCCGCGCGCGCGGGCTGGGGACCCATGCGCTCGGGTGGCGAACCTTAAGCTCAGCATGGATCGATCAGGTTGGGACAAGGATGTGTGCCTGGGCGTATGACCAAGTAGCGCGTCCAGGCGCGCCTCGGCCATGGTCGGCCACGTCTTCCAGGAGCGGCGCGGGATGGTCAAGTCGAGAGTTAAGGTTTGGCGGGCGAGCATTTGGTCGAGTCGGGCCGCTGCCGCGCGCATGGGTGGTGTCACCGCCGGATGGCGGCCGTGCTAACCTGACCGAAGTCCCTTTGGCACCGGTCCCGTGAGGCCGGCCCGGGGCGGTCCCGAGAGGACCGGCAAGGAGGACGCCTGATCTGCTGTCGAACGACCACCGCCCGTAACGGGTGCGGTGGTTATTTTGTGAGCGGCGCTTGAGGCCCCCGCCGAACGCGCCAAGCTGGGCCGGGTCGTTGCCCATTCCCATCGACTCGGTCGTCGATCCGCGCATCGGCGGGCACGGCCCTGCGCTGCTCGCGCTCGAGGACGGGACGGTGATGCGCGGCGTGGCCTTTGGCGCGCCGCTCGCCGGTGGCGGCGACCTGGTCGCGAACACGAGTCAGACCGGCTACCAGGAGATCTGCACAGACCCTTCGTACGCCGGCCAGGTCGTGCTGATGACGTATCCGCTGATCGGTAACTACGGTCGCATCGCGCATGATGACCAGTCGCTGCGGCCGTGGTTGGCCGGGCTGCTCGTGGCCCATGCGACGGCGGCCGTGCTGGAGCCGGCGCGGCAGCTGGTGGCGTTGCTGCGCGACGCACGCATACCGGCAATCGCCGGCCTCGACACGCGGGCGCTCGCCCGGCGGCTGCGGGCGACGGGATCTCAGCGCATCCACATTGGCGCCCCGGGCGAGCTGGATCCGGAGTCGGCGGTATCTGCCGCCCGTGCGTTGCCGCGCTGGGAGGAGCAGGACTTCGTTGCCCGCGTCTCGGCCACCGAGCCGTACGAGGTGGGCCCCGTCGACGGGCCGCTGGTCGCGCTGATCGACTACGGCCTCAAGGGCAACATCGTGCGCAATCTCGTCGAGCGTGGCGCCAGGGTGCGCGTGCTCCCCCACACCAGCGGCCCGGCGCAGGCGCTCGCGCCGGAGATCCGCGGGCTGGTGCTCTCGCCGGGGCCCGGTGACCCGGCGCGGCTGGCCGGGCCGGTCGAGGTCGCAAGGCAGGCGATCGCTGACGGCCGACCCATGCTCGGCATCTGCCTGGGCCACCAGATCGTGGGGCGTGCGGCCGGCGCAGACACGCGGCGGCTGCGCTTCGGACACCACGGTGCCAATCACCCCGTCAAGGACCTCCCCACCGGCCGCGTGCAGGTGACCGCGCAAAACCACGAGGTCGAGGTCGTGGGCGAGACGCTGCCACCGGAATCGGGCTTCGAAGTCAGCCAGCGCAACCTCAACGACGGCTCGGTCGAGGGCCTGCGCCACCTCTCGCTGCCGATCGAGACCGTCCAGTACCACCCTGAGGGCTCGCCCGGGCCGCTCGACGCGCTGGAGGTCTTCGACCGTTTCGTGGCGCGACTGTGAGCGATTCGCCGAAGCCCGCCTCGGTGCTGATCGTAGGCTCTGGGCCGGTGATCATCGGCCAGGCGGCCGAGTTCGACTACGCCGGCACGCAGGCCTGTCGCGCGCTGCGCGACGAGGGCGTGCGCACGATCCTGCTGAACTCGAACCCGGCGACGATCATGACCGACCCGGGCGTCGCCGACGCGGTCTACCTCGAGCCAATCACCGTCGCCAGCGTCGAGCGCATCCTCGAGCGCGAGCAGCCCGACGGCATCCTGTGCGGCCTGGGCGGCCAGACGGCGCTCAACCTGGCTGTCGCCCTCGATCGCGCGGGCACGCTCGAACGCCACGCTGTCCGGCTCCTGGGCACGCCGCTGGCGGCGATCGAGATGGCCGAGGACCGGCAGCGCTTCCGCGAGCTGCTCGATCGGATCGGCCAGCCATACCCCGCTTCGGAGATCGTCGACGGCGCGACGCCGCGCGAACGACAGGAGGCCGCGCGCCGGGCACTCGAGATCATCGGCCTGCCGGCGGTCATCCGGCCGGCCTACACCCTTGGCGGCTCGGGCGGCGGCATCGTCGCCTCGGAAGGTGAGTACCTCGACCGCGTTCGCTCCGGACTGCGCGCCAGCCCGATCGGCCAGGTCATCGTCGAGCGCTACCTCGACGGCTGGCAGGAGGTCGAGTACGAGGTCATGCGCGACGGCGACGACACCTGCATCGCGGTCTGCTCGATGGAGAACGTCGACCCGCTGGGCGTGCACACCGGCGACTCGATCGTCGTCGCGCCGGTCCAGACCCTCACCGACGCGGTCAACCAGCGGCTGCGCTCGGCGGCGCTGGCGATCATCCGCGCGCTGGGCGTAGAGGGCGGCTGCAACGTCCAGTTCGCGCTCTCGGCCGACCACTCGGAGTACGCGGTCATCGAGGTCAACCCGCGCGTCTCGCGCTCGTCGGCGCTGGCCAGCAAAGCGACCGGCTACCCGATTGCGCGCGTCGCGGCCCAGATCGCCATCGGCCGGCGTCTGGCGGAGATCCCGAACGCGATCACGGGCACGACGGTCGCCGCCTTCGAGCCGGCGCTCGATTACGTCGTCGTCAAGCTGCCGCGCTTCCCGTTCGACAAGTTCCCCGGCGCCGATCGGGCGCTCGGCTCGCAGATGAAGGCGACCGGCGAGGTGATGGCCATCGACCGGACGTTCGGCGCGGCGCTCAACAAGGCGCTGCGCGGGCTCGAGCAGTCAGGTTCCGGGCTGCTGGCCGAAGATGCCGAATGGTCGGCCGATCTTGACGTCCTGTCCGCCGGCGCGCCCGACCTGCCAGCGTTGCGCCGCTTCCTGCGCGGCTCGGACACCCGGCTGTGGCGGCTGCTGGCACTGCTGCGGCGCGGCGTCGAGCCTGAGGTGCTCCAGCGCGCGACCGGCATCGCGCCGTGGTTCGTTGCCGAGCTGGCCCGGCTTGTCAGGCTCGAGCGTGACCTGCGAGCTGCAGGAGAGGGCATATCCGACGAGCTGCTCGTTGCCGTCAAGCGGGCCGCGTTCGGCGACCGCGACATTGCCACGCTGACCGGCATGGCGGAGATGGAGGTTACGGCACTGCGCCACCGGTTGGGCCTGCGGCCGGGGTTCGCCATGGTCGACACCTCGGCCGCCGAGTTCCCGGCCGAGACGCCCTACTTCTACTCGACCTATGCCGCCGCCGGCTCGCCGCCCGAGGCACCACCGGTCGAGCGTCCGGCAGCGGTGGTCATCGGCTCCGGGCCGGTGCGCATCGGCCAGGGCATCGAGTTCGACTACTGCGCGGTCCAGGCGGCCGACGCGCTGCGCCGTCAAGGCTGGCAGGCGGTGATGGTCAACTCGAACCCCGAGACCGTCTCGACCGATTTTGACGCCTCGTCGCGGCTGTACTTCGAGTCGCTCGACTCCGAGAGCGTGCGCGAGGTCTTTGCCGCCGAGGGCGACCCGTCCGCATTCGTCCAGTTCGGCGGCCAGACGCCGCTCGGCCTGGCCGGGCCCCTCGCCGCCGCCGGCGTAGAGCTGCTTGGGCTGGACTTGGAGACGATCGACCTGACCGAGGAGCGGACGCGCTTCGCCGGCCTGGTCGAGCGGCTGGGCATTCCCCAGCCAGACGGCGGCACGGCGACGTCGCTGGACGAGGCGCTGGTCGTCGCCGAGCGCGTCGGCTACCCGGTCATCGTCCGCCCCTCGTACGTCATCGGCGGCCTGGCCATCGGCTTCGCCTACGGGCCCGAGGACCTGGCCGGGCTGCTTGCCCGGGCCGCGGCGCTCGACCAGGAGCGGCCGGTGCGGTTGGACGCGTTCCTCGAGGGCATCGAGCTCGACGTCGATGCGATCTGCGATGGCGAGCGGGTGCTCGTGCCCGGGCTGATGGAGCACGTCGAGCGAGCGGGCGTCCACAGCGGCGACTCGATCGGGGTCTATCCGCCCCAGCGCGTGGGGCCCGTGGAGCAGGGGCTCGTGGTGGACGCAGTCAGCCGGCTGGCGCTGGCGATCGGCGTGCGCGGCCTGCTCAACGCCCAGTTCATCGTGCGCGACGACGGTGTCTACCTGATCGAGGTAAACCCGCGTGCCTCGCGGACAGTGCCGTTCATCTCGAAGGTGACCGGCGTACCGATGATCGAGCTGGCCACGCGCGTAGCGCTGGGCGAACGATTGGCCGATATGGGCTGGCCGGACGGTCTGCTCCCGGCGCGGCCGCTGGTGGCGGTCAAGGCGCCGGTCTTCTCGACGCACAAGCTGCGCGGTGTGGACCCGCTTCTCGGCCCGGCCATGCAGTCGACGGGCGAGGTGATCGGCTTGGCCGCTGACGCGCCGGTGGCGATGGCCAAGGCGCTCGTCGCCGCGTCGTTGCAGCCGCCCGTGCCGACAGATACCGGCGCGCTGGCACTGCTCTCGATCGCCGACCGCGACAAGTGGGCGCTGGCCGAGCTGGCCGCCGGCCTGGCCGCCGTTGGCTACCGCTTCTGCGCGACAGCCGGCACGGCGCATGCCCTCCGCGGCCTGGGCCACGAGGCCGAGTCGCTCCGCCGGGTGGGGGAGGAGGGAAGCGGCGGAAGCGTGCTCGAGGCTATCGGCTCGACAGAGGTGCTGCTCGTCGTCAACACGCCGTCGCCGGGCACGGGGCCGGTGCGCGACGCCGGCGAGATCCGCATGGCCGCGCTGGCAGAGGGCATCGTCTGCCTGACCGCGATCGACACGGCCCTGGCGGCGGCCGCGGCGCTCGACCCGGGCGTCGTCAGCCGGCTGGGTGAGGTGCGCACGCTCGAAGAGTGGCTCACTGGCGAGGCGAAGATTCCCGCCTAGGCCTTGGCACAGACGGCCGGCGCGGCTACCGTGTGCCACCTTCAATGGGGGTGTGGATGGGAGGGGACTTGAGCAGACCGCTGGTGTTCGTCACTGCGCTGCTGCTCGCGATCGCGCTGGGCGGAGTCGTGGCGCCCGTCGCCACTGCGAACAGCCTGGAGCTCGAGGCGCGCTACGAGGTTGACGCACGGCTGGCGTTCCGTGCCGGCACGCTCAGCGCCACCACGAGCGTGCGGGTGACGAACCGAACGGGCAAGGCGGTCGGCCGGCTGACCTTCAATCTCGCCACGTTGGCCGTGGCCGGCGTGACGCTGACCGAGGTCACCCAGGGTGGTCGCCCGCTGATCCATAGCATCGACGACCAGACGATCACCGTGACCCTGCCGACGGTCCTCGCGACGGGCAAATCGACCACCGTGCGCATCGGTTACGGTGGCGTTCTTCGCACCGACACGGTCGACAAGAACTGGTATTTCAGCAAGGTCGGCGGCATCGTGACGGCCTACCGCTGGATTCCATGGCTCAGCCGCCAAACGGCTTTCGCGAGGCCCAACTTCGGCACCCCGCTGGTGACGGCGACGAGTCCCTCCGTCAAGGTCCGCATACGCACGGATCGCGCGCTACAACTCGCCACCAGTGGCCGGCGCACGGTGGCCACCAGGCTGTCCCACACCTTCGTCGCGACCAACGTGCGCGACTTCAACTTCTCGGCCAGCCCGCATTACGCCGTCACGACTGGCCGGGCAGGTGCCATCCAAGTACGGGTGCTCAGCATCAGGCAGCCTGGCAACGTGATGCTCGAGTGGGCCACGCTTGCGCTGACGCGCTACGGCGAGCTCGTCGGCCCGTACCCTTACGCGTACTTCACGGTGGCCGAGGCACCGAAGGGTGCGTCAATGGAATCGCCGGCATTGGCCTGGGTCGGGCAGCATGTCAAACCGGAACACCTGCCACTCGTCGTTGCCCATGAGACAGCGCATCAATGGTTCTACGGCGTAGTCGGCACCGACCAGGCGGACGAGCCGTTCGCCGACGAGGCTCCGACCGACTTCCTCGCTCGGTACCTGGTGGGCAAGCGGAGGGCGTCGCGATGCGGCCTGGCGCGGCTTGATCTGACGGTCTACGACTACGTCGGCCGCTGCTACTACGAGGTGATCTACATCCAGGGCGGCAACTACCTCGACGACTACCGAACGCGGGTCGGCGACGAGCGATTCTGGATCGGCCTGCGCAATTACTACCGGTCCCACCGCTTCAAGCTCGGCGGAACTCGCCAGCTGCTCGACGCCCTGGACCGCGCCGCTGGCCCAGATGGCGGCGGGCACGCGGGACGGTTCCCGCGCTACTACGAGTGACCTGGCCTCCTGTTCGCAGCCCGCGCACAACCGGCGGAGCTGCAACCCTGGGCGAGGTCGCGTGCCCGGCCCGGACGGTCGACTTGGCCGTTACCTCGCGTGGGGCGAACTAACGGGGTGGGCGATGGGCGACGCGTTCGCCGCCCCGCCAGCCCGGGCCCGCACCGGCGACAGCACCAGCTCGATGGTGGCGCCACTCGGCAGCTGGATCGCTGATCGCTGGGCAGGCAGCAGCGAGTAGCCCGTTCGTTCAATCCTCTCGCCGGCGCTCGTCGACCCGGGTCAAAGCAAGGGCGGCGAGGGCGATGAAGACCAGCGTCACCGCGATCGAGGCGCGCGGTGCCGCGCCGAGCAGCGCGCTGTCCACGTCCGAGCCACCGACCGCCGGCAGGCCCGCGGCCGTCACGACGGCGAGCACGACGCCGGCGATCGTCAGCCCCAGCGGTCCGGCGGTGGCGGTGGCAACGTTGCTGATGCCCATGTAGCGCCCGGTCGTGGCCTTCGGGATGATGTCCGTCATCAGTGCCCAGTCGACCGTCAGGAAGGCGCCCGCCGACAGGCCGATGGGCACGAGCGCGGCGAGCGCCATGGGCACTGACGGCGCAGCGGCCAGCAGGCTGACGCCCAACGCAGCCAGGCCGAACGAGATGTAGATCACCCGCTTGCGACCGACGCGGTCGGACAGCCAGGCAGCGGGGACCACCGCGAGCGCAGTCCCGGCCGCGATGAGGCCACCGATCAGGAAGAGCAGGGGCCCGGCGTCGGCCGGCGGCAGGCCGAACGAGCGCTCGAGCACGAAGACCGCGTAGGCGGTGATCACACCCGGCATCGCCAGGTAGCACAGCCGCGAGGAGAGAAGCCAGACGTACGAGCGCTCGCGCAGGATGTCCGTGCCCCAGGTCGAGCGCGCGATCTGGAGCCAGGATCGGCCGCCTCTGTCGGGCGCGGCACGGCCCTCACTGACCGTCAGCACCAGCACGATCATCGTCGTCACCTCGAGCACCCCGAGGGCGATCGTCGGCCAATAGAAGGCGGCCTGGACGGCCACCACGTCGGCAGCCACTTCGAGCTGGAGGTAGCCGAGCGCGACGATGCCCGCGCCGGCCATCCCACCGAGGATGATCATCACGCCCATCAGCGCGCTGGCGCGGCCGACCTGCCGCGCCGGGACGAGGTCAGGCACGTAACCCTGGAACGGACCCTGGGCGAAGTTCGACGAGAACTGGAGCAGCACCAGCGCGACGAGGATGGCCAGGTACGTCTCCGCGCTGGCCAGCGCCCACAGGAACACGACGTCCAGCAGCCCGCCGATGACGATGTACGGCTTGCGCCGGCCCCAGCGGCTGATCGTGTAGTCGCTGATCGCGCCGACCGTGGGCTGGACGATGATCGCGGTGACGACGCCGGCGATCGTCACCAGCCCCAGTCCGAGGCCGGCGTTGCCCAGCCCGAAGATGGATTCCATTCGCTTGGGCAGCACGAGCACGTGCAGCCCAGTCCAGATGGCGTTGATGCCCAGCCAGTAGATCGACAGGCTGAGCAGCTGGCGCAGCGGCAGGTCGCGCGCCGGCCGACCGGCGGCTGTCAGGACGGGAGGCACGACCGCCTCGGCGGCCGCGGCCGGATTGACCGGCACCTCCAGCGGCTGGGCGGCGGCGATCGGCTCAGCGTCAGCCGGTTCGTGCACGGCCGGAGTTTAGGCTTGCCAGCCCTAAGCGCGGCAGGCACGATGCCAAGGATGAGGATCAGCGTCACCGATCCGTCGCTGGTGCTGCTAGTCGGGCCGTCCGGTGCGGGCAAGTCGACGTTTGCCAAGGCTCACTTCCCGTCCCTGGCCGTGCTGTCGAGCGACGAGCTGCGGGCGGTCATCGCCGGCGACCCGAACGACCAGTCGGCCTCGGCCGAGGCCTTTGGGGTGCTGGCGCTGTTGATCGACGGTCGGTTGCGGCGGCGGCTGCTGACAGTGGTCGACGCGACCAGCCTGCGCCGCGAATCGCGCCGGCGCTGGCTGCGCATGGCGCGCCGCCATGGCCTGCCGGCAGTGACCATCTGCTTCGACTACCCGATCTCGACCTACCTCGAGCTCAACCGCCGCCGGCCGGGCCGGCGGGTGGAGGAGGACGTGGTGCGGGACCAGGCCGCGAGGATGGCCGCAGCGCTGGCTGATCTGTCCGCCGAAGGATGGGACGGGCGCTACGTGCTGACTTCGCCGGAGGCAGCGGCGGCCGCCGAGGTCACGCTCGTGGGTCCGCCCGGTTAATCCTCGCGCCGCCGCTCGTCCACGCGGCTCAGCGTCAGCGCACTGAGGACCAGCGCGACGAGGGTCAGGGACAGCGCCGCGCGGGGTGCTAGCGCGTAGAGGGTGCTCTGGTCGGCGGGTGGCACTGGCAGGCCGCGCAGCTCCGGTGGCAGGCCGGCCAGCACCAGGCCAGTGACCAGCGTGCCGCCGAGCAGCAGGCCGAGCGGGCCGGCGATGCCAGTGGCGGCGTTGGAGATGCTCATGTAGCGCGCGGTCGTTGCCTTGGGGATGATGTCGGTCATCAGCGCCCAGTCGACGGCCAGGAAGGCGCCCAGCGCGATGCCCAGCGGCACCAGGAAGGCCACGGTCACGCCGAAGTCGGGTGCCAGCACGATGCCGGTCATGCCGACCATGGCGAGACCGATCGCACCGTAGATGGTGTTCTTGCGACCGATGCGATCGGAGAGGCGGGCAGCGGGGAAGGTGGTCAGGCCCGTTATCCCGCCCATCGTCACCGCGATGACCGTCAACGAGTCGGCAGCGTCCCGATTTGACTGGCCGAGCGCCTGGACGAGGTAGAAGAGACCGATGCCCGTCACCAGGGCGGGGACCATCAGGAAGAACAGCCGTGATACGAGCAGCCAGACATACGAGCGCTGGCGCAGCAGGTCGGTGCCCCACGCGGCCAGCGCGATGCGCAGCCATGAGCGGCCACCGCGGTCGGGTGCCGCCCGGCCTTCGTGGACGAACAAGATGATCGGGACCATCGTCACCAGCTCGATCAGCCCCAGCCCGATGGTCGGCAGCAGGAAGGCCTGGCGCGCGATCTCGACGGCTTCGGGCGTGCCCTGTGCGTAGCCCGGGCCGGCAGCCTGGATCAGCGCATCGAGCTCGTGCAGGCCAAGCGTGGCAATGGCTACGCCGAGGACGTTGCCGAGCACGATCATCACCCCCATCAGGCCGCTGGCGATGCCCACCTGCTTCGCCGGCACGAGGTCGGGCACGTAGCCTTGGAACGGCCCCTGCGCGAAGTTGGACGAGATCTGGAGCAGGATCACGAAGGTGAAGATGACGATGAACTCGTTGGCCGTCGCGACACCGAAGAGGAACACGACGTCGAGCAGCGTGCCGATCAGGATGTACGGCTTCCGGCGGCCCCAGCGTGTGATGGTGTAGTCGCTGATCATCGCCACCGTCGGCTGGACGAGGATGGCGATGACGATCGGCAGGCTGAACATCAGCGCCGTGTAGGTGGGCGCGTAGGCATCGCCGAACATCTCGCGGAATCGGGCCTGGTAGGTGACGTTGCCCAGGCCGGACCAGATGACGTTGATGCCCAGCCAGTAGATCGACAGGTTGAAGAGGTGCGCCCACGGCAGCGCGCGCGTCGGGCGCGCCGACGGCGGCGTCACGACTTCGGCCGGCAGCGGCTGCGTCACGGGTCAGATCATGCCCGGGCCAGTCAACGGCCGTGGCCAGGGGAGAGGCCGGTCAGCCCTCGCTGCGCTGCCGGCCGCGGTCGCGGCCGGACGGGGAAAGCACGCCGGGGCGGCGGCGGCCACGCCGGCCGGCAGGGCCGGCGGGCAGCAGCTCAGCCGATGGTGCCTCGCCAGGACCGGTGGCAGCTCCCGTCGTCACGCCTGAACCGAGGTAGCCGCCGAGCATGGTCGCGAGGCTGGGCAGCACGTCGCTGCGCAGGCGGTACTCCTTGGCTCCGGCACCAACTGACACCAGCCCGGCCGAGCGGAGCATGACCATGTGGTGGTGCATCGTCGTCTTCGCGACCTCGAACTGCTCTGCCAGCTCGACAAGCGTTAGCGGCCCTGCCGCGAGGGCGCGCAGGATGCGCAGCCGCTTCTCGTCGCCCAGGGCCTTGGTCAGGCGCAGCAGGCGCAGCGGCGGCGCATCCGTCTCGCCGGCGACACTCTCGTCGGCGACGGGATAGACGAGGAACATCGTGCCGCCGTACTCGGCATATGAGACCCACGGCCGGTGAACCCAGCTTGGGATCAGCACCAGCCGGTCGACGCCGGCGTGGGGCACGAACTGGACGCCGTTGGTCGCGGTCTCGACGAAGCGCTCGAAGGGCAGCTGGCGGGCCAGGTCGCGCTTGGCCTCCGCGTCGCGCTCGACGATCGGCAGCGCGGTCGGCTCGTCAGCCTTCCAGACGCGCTCGTACCAGCCCTCGAGGGCGGCCAGCAGCTCAGCCTTCACTTCGTCTGCGTCGCGCGCCAGGATGTGGCTCAGGAACGCCTGCCACTCGGGCCATTGCTCGCAGGCCACGATGCACTCGCGCGCCGCGCGCTTGTCACCCTCGATCGCGTTGCGCATCGTCTCAGGCGGGATGGCCCGGCGCATGTGGTAGTCGAAGTAGCCCGCGACGAGCAGCAGCATGTCGCGGGCATCGACGCTGGCGAGGTGATCGATGAAGCCGCGCGCCGTGCGCGGCGCCGGCGCGTCATAGGCCAGCGGCACCAGGTGGACGAGGAAGTCTGCGTTGCCTTGCGTCAGCTCCGAGATCTGGTCCATCAGCTCCGCACCGGCGCGGTTGCGCGCCTCGGCGATCCACTGCTGGCCAATCTCGGCGACCGAGTGGTCTGCCTCGTCGAAGACCGTGGAGAGGGACATCAGCAGCTCATAGGCGCCGCCGCTGTCGATGGCCAGCTGCGGGTAGGCGCCTTCGCGGGTCAGGCGTGGCATGGCGCTGGATAGTCTACGACCGGTCTCAGCGGGTAGCTGAGACCGGTCGGCTGTGGGCCACCGGGCGCTCGGCCGGCAGGTTGCCGGCCAGTGCACGCCCGCTGGCGATCAGCACGCGGCCGAGGCGAAGGCGCAGGCCATTGGCCTCTGGCGTCCCGTCCGAGCCGGCGGAGAAACCGGCCCTTGACCAGCGCGCTCGCTCGAGCCGGTAGAGCTCGAGATGGATTTCAGTGAGAGGCATCACGGCCGTCCTCCTTTCCTGTTCTATCAGTGTCGCTGCGTACGATCTGTGTCGTGCGACAGCACCATACGACAAGAGTCGAACGGTGTCAAGCGAGTCGGACGCACGAAATCCAAGGGACTGCGGCGGCCGCGTGCGGCGCCGGGCCTTCCGTTCTCGCCCCACGGCACCAAGGACCGCAGATCCGCCGTCGGTGCGCCTGCCTGGGCGAGCACGAGGCCCTTCTGCGGCGGTATGTCCCGCGAGACGGCAGATCCGCACCGGCACCCTCCGTTCGGGCGCTGCCGGGTCCGAAACCTGCAACGGTCTGCGGTTGTTAGTGCCGTCCCACGCAAAGTACGCGCCAAGCCGCCGGCCGCGTCGGCGCTGACGCGGATGTCACAATCGCGCCGTGGCGCTGACCTTGGACCTGCCGCACATTCGCTTCAGCCAGCGCCGGCTGGGCAATGGCCTGCGCGTCATCGTCGCGCCGGACGACCTGGCGCCGGTGGTGGCGATCAACCTCTGGTACGTGGTCGGCTCGCGCCACGAGCAGCCCGGCCGGACCGGCTTCGCCCATCTCTTCGAGCACTTCATGTTCCAGGGCAGCCGCCACGTCACCAAGGCCGAGCACTTCTCGATCATCCAGAGCGCCGGCGGGGTGAACAACGCGACGACCTGGTTCGATCGCACCAACTACTTCGAGACCCTGCCCAGCCACCAGCTCGAGCTGGCGCTGTGGATGGAGGCTGATCGGATGGCCACCCTGCTCGATGCGCTCGACCAGGAGAACCTCGACAACCAGCGCGAGGTGGTCAAGAACGAGAAGCGCCAGTCCTATGACAACCGGCCCTACGGCTCGTTCTACGAGCGGATCATGGCCGCGCTCTTCCCCGCCGGCCATCCCTACCACCACACCCCGATCGGCTCGATGGCCGACCTCGACGCGGCGACGCTGGATGACGTTGTCGCTTTCTTCCGCCGCTGGTACGCGCCCAACAATGCAGTGCTGTCGATCGTCGGCGACGTCGACGAGGAAGCGGCCCACGCGGCCGTCGAGCGCTACTTCGGGCCCATCCCGCCCAATCGCGCGATCCGCCAGCCGCCGCCGGAGCCGCGTGCCGGGCAGCTCGGCCGCGAGCAGCGCGAGGTCGTGGCAGACGCCGTGCCCCTGACGCGCATCCACTTCGGATTTCGGACGCCGCCGTTCGGCACGCCCGAATGGGACGCCATCGAGGTAGCGACTCACATCCTGGGCGGCGGCAAGGGCAGCAGGCTCCATCGGCGGCTGGTGCGCGAGCAGCGCGTCGCCCAGGACGTGGCCGCCTTCGGCCTGCCGCTGACCGCCGGTGCGGGTGTCCTGGGCGGCTGGGTGACCGTTCGCCCGGGCAGCGACCCTCAGGCTGCAGAGAAGCTCTACCTGGCCGAGCTGGCGCGGCTCGGGGAAGAGCCGGTGAGCGAGGACGAGCTCGCACGCGCGCGAGCATTGATCGAGGCCGGCGAGCTCGGCGCGCTTGGCCGGGTGGAAGAGGTCGCCGATCGGCTGTCGATGTACGCCGCGCTGTTCGACCGGCCAGAGATGATCAACGAGCAGCTGCCGCGTTACCTGGGCGTGACCGCCGACCAGATCCGTTCCGTGGCGGCGGATGTCTTCCGCGCTGACAACCGGGTCGTGCTGACCTTCGAGCCGGCGGCGGCCGAGGAGGTGGCGGCATGACCGATGATCGCCGGACCGGGCACGACCACGAGGAGGCGCCGGAGGCGCGCTTCCTGACCGACCAGGACCCGCACGCCGATCTGGCCGATCCGGACGCCGACGTGCTGGAGCACGAGCCGCCGATCGCGACCGTCCTGACCGAGGAGCCGCCGGCCGACCTGTCAGTGCTGGACACGCGGCCCACGCCCGGGCCACCGCGCGAGTACCGCTTCCCTGCCTTCGAGCGGCAGCGCCTCGCCGGCGGCCTGACCGTCGTCGTCTGCCACATGCCCGGCCGGCCGCTGCTCGCGGCGAGCGTCGTGCTCGGCGGCGGCGGCGCGCTCGAGCCGGCCGACCAGGCGGGGGTCAGCGTGCTGATGACCCGCGCCCTGACCGAGGGCACCGCGCGGCGTGACGCGATCGAGTTCGTCGAGGCCAGCGAGCGGCTGGGGGCAGAGATCCATGCCGAGACCACCTGGGACGCGGTCGTGGCCAGCCTGGAGGTGCCGCGCTCGCGCTTCGGGCCGGCGCTCGGGCTGCTGGCCGAGATGCTGCTGGCGCCGGCCTTCCCGGGCAACGAGGTCGAGCGGCTGCGCGAGGAGCGACTGAATGACCTGCTCCAGGCGCGGGCCGACCCGCGCCGCCGGGCAGAGCGGATCTTTGCCGAGACGGTCTACGACCCGGCGGCGGCCTACGCCCGGCCGCTGGCCGGCACTGAGCAGACAGTCCCCGCGCTCGATCGCGATGCGGTCGCCGAGCGCCACCAGGCCGTCCTCGCCTCGGCCGGGGCGACGCTGGTCGTGGCCGGCGACCTGACCGGGCTGGACGTTGCAGCGACAGCCCAAGAGCACCTCGGTGGATGGGCCGTCGCCGGCGGCGAGGTCAGCCCGCCGCAGGTCGACCCGCACCCGAGCGGCGCGCGGCTGGTCCTCGTCGACAAGCCCGGCGCGCCGCAGTCGGAGGTTCGTATCGGTCATATCGGGCTGGCCCGGCGGACGCCCGACTTCCACGCCATCTCCGTGCTCAACGCGCTGCTCGGGGGGACTTTCGACTCGCGGCTCAACCGCCTGCTGCGCGAGGATCGCGGCTACACCTATTCGATCTCGTCGAGCTTCGAGATGCGCCGCGCCCGCGGGACCTTCGCCGTCCGGACCGCCGTCCACAGCGAGGTCACGGTGCCGGCCGTGCTCGACGCGCTGGGCGTGCTGCGTGCCGTCCGCGACGCCGAGGTCGAGCAGCGCGAGGTGAGCATCGCCCGCGACTACCTGGTCGGCGTGTTCCCGCTGCGCTTCGAGTCGCCGGCGCAGGTGTGTGCCGCGCTCTCGGGGCTCATCGTCCAGCAGCTGCCGGACGAGGAGCTTGACCGCTACCGGCCGGCGGTCGCCGCGGTCAACGAAGCGGATGTGCTGACCGTGGCGCGGCGCCACATCCGCCCCGAGGAGCTGTCGATTGTGGTGGTTGGTGATGCGGCCGGCCTCGAGGCACAGCTGCGCGAGGCGGACCTGCCCGCCCTCGAGCGCATCGCCGAATGATCCTCATCGTCGGCCGGCCGGGCCTCGACGCGCAGGACGGACTCGACCGCTTCGCCGGCCGGATCGCCGCTGCCGCGGCAGCGGCCGGCGGCAGGGTCGAGCTCGTTGGCAGCGTCGGCGATGATGCTGATGGGGAGCGGGTCGCCCTCGCCCTTGGCCAGGCCCGCGTAGGCCATGCGGCCCTGCTGCGCGACCCGGCAGGCGCCACGCCACGCGCCGGCGGCCCCGGCGGGCCCTTGCCGCGGCTCGATGAATCGGATGTCCAGCTCGGCCTGTCATACCTCGTCGACTGCCGAGTGCTGGTGCTGGCCGAGCCGGTCGAGGAACCGGTGACGCAGGTGGTGGTGGATGCTGCGCGCTACCACGGAGCGCAGCTGGTGGTGCTCGTCGAGAGCGGTCAGCCTCCGCCGGTGGTGCTGGGCGAGGACGCGACCGTGCTCGAGCGGCCGCAGTCTGACGAGGGCGCGTTCGCCGCGCTCGTCGGCCGCTACGCGGTCGCGCTTGCCGAGGGCACGGAGCCGGCGCAGGCGTGGCAGTCGGCTGTCCGCGGCGCGGGCTGGGAGCCGGTCGACGTGCCGGCCTCGGAGTGACCGGCTCGGAGCAGCCGCTGCTCGTGTACGGCGAGCGAATCCTCGACTACGACTTCGGGCCTCACCACCCGCTGACGCCGCGCCGCTTCGGTCCGTCGATCGATCTGCTGCGCACCTGCGGCGCCTCGCGCATCGCCGAGCCGCCGCAGGCAGACCTGGAGGAGGTTGAGCGGCTGCACACGGCCGAATACGTCAGCATCGTCCAGTCCATTGGCGCAGATCCGTGGCACCCGCCGGCAGCAGGCATCGGTGCCGGTGACTGCCCGCCCTTTGTCGGGATGCATGAGGCGTCGGCGACGGTCGTCGGCGGCTCGCTGCTGGCAGCTGACGCGGTCCTGCGCGGGGAGGCCGAGCATGCCTTCAACCCCGGCGGCGGGCTGCACCATGCGATGGCCGGCCGCGCGGCGGGCTTCTGCATCTACAACGACGTCGCGCTGGCCGTTGCCCGGGCGCGTGACGCCGGCCACCGCGTGCTGTACGTGGATCTCGACGTGCATCACGGTGACGGCACGCAGGCGCTCTTCTGGGACGACCCGCAGGTGCTGACGCTCTCGATCCACGAGACGGGCGCGTCGCTCTTCCCGGGTACCGGCTTTGTGTCCGAGTCGGGCGGTCCGGCGGCGCCCGGAACGGCAGTCAACGTGCCGCTCCAGCCGTACAGCGGCGACGCGTCCTGGCTGCCGGCGGTATTCGAGATCGTGCCGGCGCTGGCCGAGGCGTTCCGGCCGACCTTTCTGGTCAGCCAGCACGGTTGCGACGGCCATCTCTACGACCCGCTGGCCCACTTGCGGCTGACCACCGCCGCTTACCGCGCGGCGACGCTGCTGCTCGACGAGATCGCCCATCGGTGGTGTGACGGCCGGTGGGTCGCCACCGGCGGGGGAGGGTACGACGCGTACCGGGTCGTGCCGCGCTCGTGGTCGCTCGTCTGGCTCGCGCAGGCCCATCTCGAGCCGCCAGTCGAGACGCCGGCCGACTGGCGCGCGCGCTGGGCAGCCGAGGCTGAGCGCTACGGCCAGTCGCCGCTGCCGGACGCGATGATCGATCCCGACGACCTGGCGCCGGTCGAGCCCGAGACCGTCCTCGACGCCAATCGCCGCACTGCTGAGAAGTCGCTGCGCCAGGCGCTGCAGCTGCTTGGAGGTGGATGATGGGCGAGAACGTGTTCTAGCGGCCGCCGCTCGTATACTCGGCGCCCGTGCCGCGCCGTGCTCCTGCCCCCGACCCTCTCCAGTCGTTCTCCGTGGCCACCGCCGACTGGTTCCGCGCGTCCTTCGAGGCACCCACGGCCGCCCAGGCACAGGGCTGGCCGGCGATCGCCGCCGGCGAGCACACGCTCATCTGCGCTCCGACCGGCTCGGGCAAGACGCTGGCCGCATTCCTGTGGTGCATCGACCGGCTGATCGCCATGCCGCCGCCGGACGATCCACTCGCCCGGCTGCGCGTGCTCTACGTGTCACCGCTGAAGGCGCTGGTCCACGACGTCGAGCGCAACCTTCGTTCGCCGCTCGCTGGTATCGCCCTCGCCGCCGAGGGGCGCGGCGACCAGCCGGCGGAGGTGCGCGTCGGGATGCGCACCGGCGACACGCCGGCTGACGAGCGGCGCGCGTTTGGCCGGCGCCCGCCGGACATCCTCGTCACCACGCCCGAGTCGCTCTACCTGCTGCTGACGTCGGCCGCGCGCGAGGCGCTGAAGGGGGTCGAGTGGGTCATCGTCGATGAGATCCATGCGCTCGCCGGCACGAAACGCGGCGCCCACATGGCGCTTTCGCTGGAACGGCTGGAGGCGCTGACCGTGAAGGCGCCGCAGCGCATCGGGCTGTCAGCCACGCAACGGCCGCTGAGCGTCGTTGCCGGCTTCCTGGGCGGTCGCCAGGCACCGGCGCCCGGCCAGGCCAGTGGGGAGCCGCGGCCGGTCCGGATCGTGGATGCCGGAGCGGCCAAGCAGCTCGAGGTGGAGGTGGTCGTGCCGGTCGAGGACATGGCCGCGCTGGGCGAAACCCTGCCCCTCGACCAGACGCCCGGCGGCAGCGCGGCCGCAGCCGAACAGCGCTCGTCGATCTGGCCGCAGATCTACCCCCGCGTGCTGGAGCTCATCCGCGCCCACCGCAGCACGATCGTCTTCGTCAACAGCCGCCGGCTGGCCGAGCGGCTGGCCCAGCGGCTCAACGAGCTGGCGGCAGCGGAGATCGTGCGTGCCCACCACGGCTCGCTGGCACGCGAGGAGCGGCTGGGCATCGAGGAGGCGCTCAAGGCCGGCCGCCTGCCGGGGATCGTCGCCACCAGCTCGCTCGAGCTGGGCATCGACATGGGCGCGGTCGATCTGGTCATCCAGGTCGAATCGCCGGGCTCGGTGGCGCGCGGCCTGCAGCGCATCGGCCGGGCCGGTCACAGCGTCGGCCAGCCGTCGCGCGGCGTGATCTTCCCCAAGTACCGCGGCGACCTGCTCGAGTGCGCGGTGGTGACGCGGGCGATGCACGATGGCGCGATCGAGCAGACGGTCGTGCCGCGCAACCCGCTCGACGTGCTTGCCCAGCAGCTCGTCGCCACGGCTGCCCAGCGCAGGTGGACGACCGACGAGCTGTTCGACCTCGTGCGCCGGGCGGAGAACTTCGCCGACCTGGGACGCGACTCCTTCGAGGCGACGCTGGGCATGCTCGCCGGACATTACCCGGCGGATGAGTTCGCCGACCTGCGGCCGCGCATCGTCTGGGACCGGACCGCCGGCACGGTCGAGAGCCGGCGCGACGCGCGGACGGTGGCGGTGATCTCAGGCGGCACGATCCCAGATCGAGGGCTGTTCGGCGTGTACCTCGTCGAAGACGACGCAACGGCCGCCACCAAGGCACGGGCTTCGCGCTCGGGCGGCCGGCGCGTGGGCGAGCTCGACGAGGAGATGATCTACGAATCGCGCGAGGGCGAGGTCATCCTGCTCGGCGCGAGCGCGTGGCGCATCGAGCAGATCACCCACGATCGCGTGCTGGTCAGCCCGGCGCCGGGCGAGCCGGGCAAGGTTCCCTTCTGGAAGGGTGACGGCCCTGGCCGGCCGGTCGAGCTGGGCCGGCGGCTGGGCGAGTTCACGCGAACCGTCGGCGGCATGGCCGCCGAGGGCCGGGCCGGCCGGCAGCGGGCCGAGCGGCTGCTGACCGAGCAGCACGACCTGGACGAGCTGGCCGCGCGCAACCTGCTCGACTACCTGGCCGAGGAGCGCGAGACGACGGGCGAGCTGCCGACAGACCAGACGCTCGTCCTCCAGCGCTTCCGCGACGAGCTTGGCGACTGGCGGATCTGCCTGCTCTCGCCGTTCGGGGCGCGGGTCCACGCGCCATGGGCGCTGGCCATTGAGGCACGGCTGCGCGAGCGGCTTGGGCTGGAGGTCCAGCCGATCTGGTCGGACGACGGGATCGTCGTGCGCCTGCCTTCGACCGACGAGGAGGGCCAGAGCGGTCCGAGCGTCGATGCCGCCGAGCAGGCCGTGCTCATCCCGTCGGCGGAGGTCGAGGAGCTGGTCATCGGCGCCCTGGGCGGATCGGCACTCTTCGCCAGCCGCTTCCGCGAGAACGCGGCACGCGCGCTGCTGCTGCCCCGTCGCCGGCCCGGGCAGCGCACGCCGCTGTGGGCGATGCGCCAGCGCTCGGCCCAGCTGCTCGCCGTGGCCAGCCGCTACGGCTCGTTCCCGATCATCCTCGAGACCTACCGCGAGTGCCTGCAGGATGTCTTCGACCTGCCGGCGCTGCGCGAGCTGCTGGCCGGCATCGAGCGGCGCGAGGTCCGCCTGGCCTCAGTCGAGACGCGCCGGGCGTCGCCGTTCGCCAGCTCGCTGATGTTCGACTACATCGCGGTCTATATGTACGAGGGCGACGCGCCATTGCTCGATCGGCGGGCGCAGGCTCTGGCGCTCGACCGCGACCTGCTGCGCGAGCTGCTCGGTGCCGAGGAGCTGCGCGAGCTGCTCGATGCCGGTGCGCTGGCCGAGCTCGAGCTGGAGCTGCAGGCGCTGACGCCTGAGCGAGCAACCGGCTCGGCCGATGCGGTGCATGACCTGCTGCGCCGGCTGGGCGACCTGTCGGCGGCCGAGGTCGCCGCCCGCGTCCGCGGCGCCGACGAGCGCTCGCGCACGGCGGCCGCCGGTGAGTGGCTTGAAGCGCTGGCCGCGGACCGTCGGGCGGTGCGCATCCGCCTCGCCGGCGAGCAGCGCTGGATCGCCATCGAGGACGTCGCCCGCTACCGGGATGCGCTCGGCGTGCAGCCACCGCCGGGCGTGCCCGCGCCGTTCCTGGTCGGCCCTGAGGATCCGCTGTCGTCGCTGCTGTTGCGCTGGGCGCGCCACCACGGCCCGTTCCTGGGCGGCGAGCCCGCAGCCAGGTGGGGCGCGCCGCGGGCGCGCGTCGAGTCAGCACTCGAGGGATTGCTTGCCTCGGGCGGGATGGTGCGCGGCGAGTTCCGGCCCGGCGGCGTCGAGCGCGAGTGGTGCCACCCTGACGTGCTGCGCATGCTGCGCCGGCGCTCGCTGGCGAGGCTGCGGCGCGAGATCGAGCCGGTCGAGCCGCAGGCGCTGGCACGCTTCCTGCCGCGCTGGCACGGTGTGGGCAGCGACCGCGGCGGCAGCGGCCGCCTGGCGGAGGTGATCGCCCAGCTGGAGGGCGTGCCGCTGCCGGCGAGCGTGCTGGAACGCGACGTGCTGCCGGCGCGCGTGCGCGGCTACAGCCCGCGCCTGCTCGACGAGCTGGGCGCGGCAGGCGAGGTCGTCTGGCTGGGCACCGGCTCGCTGGGCCGTGATGACGGACGGGTCGCGCTCTACCGGCCCGACCGCCTGGCCCTCCTTGCCCCGGCTGTGGCCGCGGCAGCCGACGCCGACAGACCATCCGAGCCGCTGCATGATGCGCTGCGCGAACACCTGGCGCGCCGCGGCGCGTCGTTCTTCCGCGACCTGCTGGCAGCGGCCATGCGCGCGACGGCCGAGGATGGCCGGCGAGCGCATGGCGAGCGGGAGACGCTCGATGCGCTGTGGGACCTGGTCTGGGCTGGCGAGGTCACGAACGACACGTTCGCGCCGCTGCGCGCGCTGCGCTGGCCGCGCACGGCCCGGCGGCGCGGCTCGACGGCCGGGCCCCGCGTGCTGGCCGCGTCGCGCATGGGACCGCCGGAGGCCGCCGGCCGCTGGTCGCTGGTCACTGACGCGCTGGCGACTGCCACTGCGCTGGCCGGCGGCCGCCCGCCCTCCGAGACGGAACGCCGTCATGCGCTGGCCAGCCGACTACTGGACGCGCACGGGGTGGTGACACGCGACGGCGTTGCCGCGGAGGGCGTCAGCGGCGGCTTCTCGGCGGTGTATCCGGTGCTGCGCGAGATGGAGGAGCGCGGTCGCGTGCGACGTGGCTACTTCGTCGAGGGCTTGGGCGGTGCGCAGTTCTGCCTGCCGGCGGCGCTCGATCGGCTGCGCGCCGAGCGCGCCGATCCATCTGCGGATCCCTTGTCGCAGCCGGCCGGCGGCGGCACGACCCTGGTCCTTGCAGCGGCCGACCCGGCCAACCCGTACGGAGCAGCGCTGCCATGGCCGCGCCACGGCGAGGAAGACCGGCGGCCGCTGGCCCGCGCCGCGGGCGCATACGTCGTCCTCCATGACGGCGAGCCGGTCCTCTACCTCGAGCGCGGCGGACGCTCGCTCCAGACGCTGCCGGCGATCGGCAGCCCGGCCGCCGCCAGCGCGGCGCTCGAGGCGTTGGCCGGGCTCGTCGAGGACGGGCGGCTGCGCAGCCTGACCATCGAGCGCGTTGACGGGGCACCGATCGGAGAGTCGGCCCACCGCGAGCTGCTCGCCGCGGCCGGTTTCAAGCAGTCGTATCGGGGCTGGGCGCTCCGGTTGGCAAAGTGACCGTTGCCACGGGCGACCGTACTCACGAACGTTGCGCGCAAACAAAACAATCGCCCGCGTGCGGTCATCTATCGACCTTCGGCACGCACTCGGCCGGGGGTCCGGCACGGAGGCAGGCGGCCCGTCACGGGTTCGCCGAACTCGATCCATGGCCACCATTCGACGCGATCATTCCGCTTGCGCGCAACTATGTTCCACTGTGGGACCGGCAGGACCGGCAGGACCGACAGGACCGGCAGGACCGGCAGGACCGGCGGGCCCTTCGGACGAAGGGCGCGGGCAGTGGCTGAGGGCGACACCCTCGCGCGTATCGCGACGGTGCTCGGCGAGACGCTCGTCGGCCAGCGCGTCGAGGCAGCCCAGGCGCGGCCGGGCAGCGCGGCCCTGGATCGGGTCAGCGGCACGACCATCGAGAGCGTCGAGGCGCGCGGCAAGCACCTGCTGATCGGCTTCGACAACGGGCTGACGCTGCACACCCATCTCGGGCTTCACGGCTCGTGGCACCGCTACCGGCCGGGCGAGGCGTGGCGCCGGCCGCGGGCGCGTGCCGCGGCCATCCTGCAGACCCCGCGCACAGTCGCGGTCGCCTTCGATGCGCCGACCGTCGAGCTGCTCGACACCCGCGCGCTGGATCTTCACCCGCGTCTTCGGCGCCTCGGGCCGGACGCGTCGGCGGCTGACTTCGACTTCGAGGCAACGCTGGCCAGCCTGCGCGCGCCGGCCAACGCCGAGCGAGCGATCGGCGATGCGCTGCTCGATCAGCGGATCGTGGCCGGGCTGGGCAACGTCTACCGCAGCGAGGTCTGCTTCATCGAGCGCGTAGATCCTTTCGCGCCCGTCGGCTCGCTCGAGGATCGGACGCTCCGCCGGCTGCTCGAGACGGGCGCGCGGCTGCTGCGCGCCAATCGCGACGGCGGCGCGCGAGTGACCACTGCCCTTGGCACGCCGGGCAACCTCTACGCCTACGGCCGGACGCGCCGCCCGTGCCGCCGCTGCGGCACGCTCATCGTCAGCCGACTGGCGGAGGCGAACCGGCGGGCCTACTGGTGTCCGCGCTGCCAGCCGTCTGCGGGCTGAGCCCGAGGATGCCGGCCACCAGCGCCCGGGTGGGCGGGCGCGAGCGCCAGCGGCCGCGGATCTCGACTGGGCGCAGCCACCACGGCGGCCACGGCTGGGTCCACAGCCACGGCACTGCCGCCCAGACGAAGATCAGGTAATCGAGCCGCAGCGGACGAGGGAAGTTGAGCACCACGTCGAGCTGGCGCAGCGTGAGCGGCAGCGTCGCCAGCGTCAGCAGCACGAACACCGCCAGCCAGGCGAGGCCCCACGGCCGGGCGCGACGCGGGATGAAGCCGATGAGCGCCAGCGGCAGCCACTTCATCGCCGCCGCGATCGCCCATGCCAGCCCGCCCAGACGCGGCCCAGCGAAGCAGGCCAGCCAGATGCCCAGGACCAGCAGCAGCCCAACGTTGCCGGTATCGAAGTGGGCGGCCAGCGGGACGACCAGTGCGGCGACGAGTAGTGCCGTCGCCAGCGGCCGGCGGCTGTACGCCCACGCCACCGACCAGCCGAATAGCGCCACGTTCACCGCCTGCCAGCTGAACCAGGCCACGCTCCACGGCAGCAGGGCCCAGGGCAGGAACAGCACCAGCGTCCACGGCGCATACGCGTACGGCATGTACGCGCCGGACTGCTGGTAAGGATCGCCTCCGGCCAGCCAGACTCGGACCGCACCCCAGTAGGCTCGCGCGTCCGCGCCCACGAGCTCGCCGCGGCCGTACAGGAAGGCCACGATCGCGGCGCCGCTCAGGCCGAGCAGCAGGATGGCCAGTACGATGCGCGGCTGGCGCAGGCGGTCGGACAGGTGACGCACCCGGCGAGTATGTCGGGCGGGGCTTCGTCCGTCCTCCTCAGTCGGACGCGTTGGGCGCCCCCCGCCCGCCCGCATCCTAGCAAGGGTGGACGCCCTATACTCCCGCGGATGAGTGACGGAACCGTCATCATCATCGGCGGCGCAGAGGACAAGGTGCGTGAGCGGGTCATCCTGACCCGCTTCATCGAGCTCGCCGGAGGGAGCGATGCGCGTATCGCGGTGATCTGCTCGGCCTCGTCGCTCGGACCGCTTGCCGGTGAGATGTATCGCCGCATATTCACGGAGCTGGGCGCGCGCAGCGTCGAGTCGATCAGCGCCGTCACGCGCGCGCAGGCCAATGACAAAGCCGCGGCACGGCTCGTTCACGGCTCGAGCGGGGTGTTCATGACCGGCGGCAACCAGCTCCGGCTGTCGACGACGATCGGCGGCACGGCCGTGGCCGAGGCAATCCTGGCCCGCCACGAGGAGGGCGCCGTGGTCGCCGGCACGAGCGCCGGCGCGTCAGCGATGAGCACCCACATGGTCGCCTTCGGAGCCAGCGGCGCGACGCCCAAGCAGCGAATGTTCCAGATGGCCGCCGGCCTCGGGCTGCTGCCGGGGGTGATCGTCGACCAGCACTTCGAGCAGCGCAATCGCCTCGGCCGGCTGCTGGCGATCATCAGCCAGAACCCTTCGCTGCTCGGCATCGGCATCGACGAGGACACCGCCGGCATCGTCGGGCCTGATCTGGTGATGGAGGTCGTCGGCCGGCGCAGCGTGACCATCCTCGACGGTGCCCAGGCCGACACTGATGCCTGGAACGCCAAGGCCCACAAGCCGCTGATGGTCAGCAACGTGATCCTGCACTCGCTGCCCGCCGGCTACCGCTTCGACCTGCGCCGGCGCGAGCGCGTCACGGCGCCCGTGCTGCGCGCCCTCGATTCGCTGGCCTCGTCCTGATCGGGCACCGAGGGGAGAGGTGACCAGCCCGGTACGGCCGACCACCGGCCGGCGCGCCAAGTCCCAGCCCGAGTCAGCGCCGCAGCGCGCTGCCGTGGCCCAGTCGGCCGGCCCGCAGCCGACGCTGCGCATCCTCGACACCCGCGTGCTGCGCGGGCCGAACATCTGGGCGCGTGTGCCGGTCATCCGGATGCATGTCGACCTGGGCGTGCTCGAGGACTACCCGTCGAACAAGATCGACGGATTCAACCGCGGCCTGCTGGCGCTGCTGCCTGGCCTGGAAGACCATGCCTGCTCGCTCGGCCGTCGCGGCGGCTTCGTCGCGCGGCTGGAGGAGGGCACCTGGCTGGGCCACGTCGCCGAGCACAGCGCGCTGGCGCTGCAGGAGGTGGCCGGCACTGAGACGCACATCGGCAAGACCCGATCGACGGGGGCGCGCGGCCAGTACAACGTCATCTACGAGTACCGCGAGGAGCAGGTCGGCCTGGCCGCCGGGCGGTTGGCCGTAGCCTTGATGAACCACCTCGTCGCGCCGGACGAGGCAGCGCTCGACTTCGCCGCCGAGCTCGAGAGCCTGATCCTGCTCGCCGAGCGACAGGCGTTCGGTCCATCCACCCAGGCAATCCTCGACGAGGCGGCGTCGCGCGACATCCCGGCCATCCGGCTCGATCGGCACAGCCTGGTCCAGCTCGGCCAGGGACTGCACCAGCGGCGCATCCGCGCGACGATGACCTCGCAGACCTCTGCCATCGCGGTCGACATCGCGTCTGACAAGGGGCTGACCAACCAGCTGCTCTCATCAGCCGGGCTGCCGGTGCCGAAGGCGCGGACGGTGCGCAGCGAGGATGCCGCGGTCGAGGCGGCGCTCCTGATCGGCTGGCCGGTGGTCGTCAAGCCGCTTGACGGCAACCACGGCCGCGGCGTCAACCTCGACCTGCGATCAGAAGAGGAGGTCCGCCGGGCATGGCCCAACGCCCGCGGCCAGAGCCGCTCGGGTGACGTCGTGGTCGAGAGCTATGTCAGCGGCAACGACTACCGGATGCTGGTCATTGGTGGCCGGCTGGTCGCGGTGGCCGAGCGGGTGCCGGCCGGGGTCACGGCTGACGGTCAGCACACCGTCCGCCAGCTGGTCGAGATCGAGAACGCAGATCCGCGGCGCGGCATCGGCCACGAGAAGGTGCTGACTCGGATCAAGCTCACCGCGGCGGCCGAGCAGCTGGTGGCGAAGCAGGGCTACGCGATGGACGACGTGCCGCCAAAAGGCACGCGCGTGCAGCTCGCGCTGACCGGCAACATGTCGACCGGCGGCACGTCGATCGACCGGACCTTCGAGGTCCACCCCGAGAACATCCAGGTCGCGGAGACGGCGGCGCGAGTCGTCGGGCTGGACATCGCCGGCATCGACTTCATCGCGCCTGACGTGGCGGTGCCGGTGCGTGAGCAGGGCGGCGCTATCGTCGAGGTCAACGCCGCGCCCGGCTTCCGGATGCACACCAACCCGTCCGAGGGCGAGCCGCAGTACGTTGCCCGGCCGGTCATCGACATGCTCTTCCCGGCTGGCTCGAACGCGCGCATCCCCATCGTCGCGGTCACCGGCACCAACGGCAAGACGACGACGGTGCGCATGATCGGCCACATCCTCAAGCTGATGGGCCGCCGCGTTGGCATGACCAGCACTGACGGCATCGTCGTCGACGGTCGCCTGATCCGGAAGGGCGACATGTCGGGACCGCGCTCGGCGCAGATGGTGCTCCAGAACCCGTCTGTCGACACGGCCGTCTTCGAGGTTGCGCGCGGCGGCATCCTGCGCGAGGGCCTTGGCTACGACCGCAACGACGTGGCCGTGGTGACCAACGTGACCGCCGACCACCTTGGGCTGCACGGCATCGAGACGCTCGACCAGCTGGCCCACGTCAAGAGCGTGCTCGTGGAAGCCGTGCCGCGCTCAGGCAGCGCCGTGCTCAACGCTGACGACCCGCGCGTCGCCCGCATGGCCCGCCGCTGCCGCGGGCAGATCGTCTACTTCTCGATGTCGACCGACAAGCGCGACGAGGGCTTCGACCGGGTAGATGGCCACTGCGGTCGCGGCGGGGCGGCGATGGTCCTCCAGCCGACGGATGACGGCGAGCTGGTCGTCCTGCGCCACGGCACGCGCACCATGCCGCTGCTCTATACCCACCTCATCCCGGCGACCTTCGCCGGCCGGGCGCGGATGAACGTCGCCAACGCGCTTGCCGCGGCCGCCGCCGCCTGGGCCGCCGGCGCGCACCTGCACGACATCCGCCAGGGCCTGCGCACCTTCAGCACCTCGTTCTTCCAGGCGCCGGGCCGGCTGAACGAGATGGAGGTCAACGGCTACAAGGTCATCCTCGACTACTGCCACAACGTCGACGGCATGCGCCGGCTGACCGAGTTCGTCGGCCTCATGACGGCGCCCGCCGAGGGCGCTCCTGCGAGTGGACGGGCGATCGGCGTGATCGGCATCCCGGGCGACCGGCGCGACGAGGACATGCGTGAGTACGGGCGGCTCGCGGCGCATGCGTTCGACACGATCTTCGTGCGCGAGGACGCCAACCTGCGTGGCCGAAAGCCGGGCGAGACCGCCGAGCGCGTGCTCGAAGGCATCCGCGTTGCGCAGGCAGATGGCGTTCGCTGCGCGCAGGCGGAGGCCGTGCTGCTCGAGCACGACGCAGCGCTCGCCGGCATCAACGCGGCGCGTCCCGGTGACCTGGTGGTGATGTGCGTCGACGACGCGGCCGGCGTGTACCGCTCAGTCCTGGAGGTGTCGCGCGCGGGCGGCCGCGGCGTGGCCATCGCGGATCCCGGAGAGCTCGACGTCGAGGAGGGCTAGAGGCTCAGCTCCGCGGCCAGCGCCGCCGGGTCCTCTACCGGCACCGCCGCAAGGCGATCCAGCACGGCCCTGACCCGGTCGCGGTTGGTGTGGCACATCAGCAGCACCAGCCGCGTCGGGCCCTCCTCATTGGCCGCCAGCCGGCCCTCGGTCGTCAGCTCAGCCTCCAGCGCATCGGGCTCCTGCTGGTAGAGCGGCACGCTTGCCGGGTCGCCGCCGCCCTCGCGCACGCCGGCCAGCAATGTGCCGGTCAGGCTGGCCTCGGTCCGGCCGCGCAGGTAGCGCGGCCCGATCCGGATCGCGACCTCGTCGGCGCGCTCGCCGGCGATCCGCCCGATGCCATGCAGCACGTCGTCCGGCCGGTCCCCGGCGGCGCCGATGATCGCGCTGATCGTCGCCCCAGCCCGCCTTCTGCCGCGCCTGCGCCGACCGACGAGGCCCTCGGCAAGGTCGAAGAGTGAATCCAGCCCGGCCTCGTTGTGGGCGTAGTCGACGATCACCAGCCGCCGGCCGAGGCGATAGAGGTTGAGCCGCCCGGGCATCTGCGCGGCGGTCGGGCGGAAGGAGCGCAACCCTTCGCGGGCCTGCTCCAGCGTGGCGCCCATCGCCCGCGCGCCGCCGACCGCTGCGAGGGCATTGGCGACGTTGTGACGGGCAAGGCCGCCGACCGTCGCCGGCACGTCTGCCGCCCGGACCACCCTCCTGCGCCGCTCGCCGGCAAGCTCGACCAGCCAGCCGTCGTCGAGCACGACTGCTCGACCGCCGCGCGCCGCGTGGCGCCTGACCCTTGGGTTGCCCGGCCGCATCGAGAACAAGGTCACCGGTGCGCGCACCCGTTGTGCGACCGCGGCGACGAGGCGGTCGTCCGCGTTCAGCACCACGGCGCCGTCCGGCCTGGTGACGCGGCAGATGACCGACTTGACCTCGGCCAGCTCGGGCACGGTGTGCAGGCCGTGCAGGTCGAGGTGGTCGGGGCTGACGTTGGTCAGCACCGACGCGTCATTCGACTGGTAGCCCAGGCCGCGCAGCACGATCCCGCCGCGCGCCGTCTCGAGCACCGCCACATCGACATCGTCGCGCTCGAGCACCGAGTGCGCGCCGTACGGTCCGGTCAGGTCGCCCTCCTCGATCATCCGGCCGTCGACGTACACACCGTCGGTGGTCGAGATGCCAACGCGCTGGCCCGCCGTGCCCAGGATGTGGGCGATCATCCGCGTGGTGGTGCTCTTGCCGTTCGTGCCGCTGATGCTGACCAACGGGACCCGGCGGGCCTCATCAGTGATCCACTCGGGCGGCGAGACATCGGCGCCGCGAATACGGCGCACGATGTGGGCCGGCGGTACAGAGCGGCGCGGGTCGAGCCCGCGATCGGTCAGCCTGAAGGCGGCATTGGCCAGCGCCTCCGCCCGCCCGCGCTCGCGCCAGGCGAACGACACGACCCAGTGGCCGGGCTCGCTCGTCCGGTGGACCGTCACGTTGATGCGCCGCTCGCCCAGGGCGACCGCGTGGAGGCGCCGCACCCAGGCGGCGACGCGGCCGACCGACACCGGCGCGAGCCTGGCCGGCACGTGCGCCCCCAGGCGCACGACGGAGTGGCGCCCGGGCAGGCGCTCGCCGTACCAGGTGCGTCGCCGGCCGACCACCAGCTCCAGCTTCACGGCAGGCTCGAGCCGATAGACGTTGGGGCCGTCGAGCAGGCGGACTTCGACCAGGCGCACGGTGGCCCGGAGTATATGGGCGCGACCGGCGCTGATGGCTTAGGCTCGCCGGCGTGGTGACTGACACCGAGCTCCAGCTGTTGCGCGCAGACATCGAGTCACGGCTGCCCGGCTATCTGGACGACCTGCGCCGGCTGACGAGCATCGACTGCGGCACGTACACCGTGGACGGCGTCAACGAGGTCGGACGCTGGTTTGCCGAGCAGATGCGCGAGCTCGGCGCGGACGTGGAGGTCGTGCCGGGCAGTCGGTTCGGCGACACCGTTGTCGGTCGGCTGGGCGGTGGCAGTGACGGGCCGGCGGCGCTGCTCGTCGGGCACATGGACACGGTCTTTGACGAGGGCACGGCCAGCGAGCGGCCGTTCCGGATGGACGAGCGCCGCGCCTATGCGCCGGGCGTGTCTGACATGAAGTGCGGCCTGGTCAGCGGCGTGTATGCGCTGCGGGCTCTGCGCGCCGTGGCTGGTGTCGGAGGAGCCGATGGCGCGGACTGGCTGCCATTCAGCCGGCTGGCCTACGTGGGCAACCCGGACGAGGAGGTCGCATCGCCAGAGAGCACGCCGCTGATCGCCGGTGAGGCGCGCCAGAGCGATGTCGCATTCGTGCTCGAGTCAGCCCGCGCCAACGGCGACATCGTCTCGGCACGCAAGGGCGTGGCTGACATCCGCCTGCACCTCCGGGGTCGCGCGGCTCATGCCGGCGTCGAGCCCGAGAAGGGCCGCAGCGCGGTCGTCGAGGCGGCACACAAGACGCTCGCCCTGGCCGCGCTCAATGGCCGCTGGCCGGGCGTGACTCTCAACGTCGGCGTGGTCAGCGGCGGCACGCGTCCGAACGTCGTCGCCGAGGAGGCCCACCTCCAGCTGGACTTGCGCGCCGTTGACCAGGCGGCGATGGACGCGGCAGAGGCTGAGATCGAGCGCATCTGCGCGTCTTCGACGGTGCCAGACGTCAGCTGCTCCATCGAGCTCGGCGATCGGTTTGCGCCGATGCCCAGGACGGAGGCAATCGGCCAGCTGGCCGAGCGTGCGATCACGCTCGCCGCCAGGCTCGGCTTCGAGCTGCGCGACGTCGCTACCGGCGGCGGCTCCGACGCGAATGGCATTGCCGGGTTGGGCGTGCCGGTGCTCGACGGGCTGGGCCCGATCGGCGGCGGCGACCACTCGGCCGACGAGTACCTCGAGCTGGACTCGATCGTCCCGCGGACGACGCTGCTGGCGGCACTGCTGCTCGACGTGGGGCGGCGCGGGCCGCCATAAGCTCGCCTGCGCCGTCAGCGCAGGTACGTGTTGCCGCAGGTGTCGCAGACGGTGTACAGCGCGTGCCGCTCGATGGCGTAGCCCGCGACATGGAGGCGCCCGGAGAAGTCATCGCGCGGGCAGACGAAGACCCACCAGCTGTGCGGCTGGCCGGGCTCGGCCGGTCCGAGCTCGGGGATCGGGCTTGCCTCGGCGGCGATCTTGTCGGCCAGGCCGTCGAAGCGCTCGATCGCGGCAGCCACGGCGGCCGCGCGCTCGTCCTCGGTCTCGCTGGTGTAGGGGTAGCTCTGGGCCACGTTGGAGCTCAAGGCCTTCTCCGCACCTGGGGATGTGGCCGACCGCGGGGTTGTGAGCGCGGCGCGACCGGCCGACGCCGAGTATAGCCCGCGAAGCGGCCCTCGCCAGGCGTGCCGGATCCCTGGTCGAGGGTCGCGTTGACAGCCGTCACCAGGCCAATGCCGCGCCTTCGACGCGCGGGTCGCTGGCCGTGGCGTAGCTGCCATCCGGCTGGACCTGGATCGCGTGGGCATGGCCCATCGCCGAGGCGTACGGCTCGAGCCGCTCGACCCTGTGGCCGCGCTGCCGGAGCCCTTCCTCGACCTCGCGGTGGAAGCGTGGCTCGATGACGGCCAGCGTCGGATCGTCGCTGCCCACCGCGTGGCCCGTCGCCCAGCGCGGAGCGTCCAGCGCGGTGGCGATGTCGAGCCGGCCATCTACCACCGCCGAGACGAACTGGGCATAGATCAGCGGCTGGATCTCGCCACCCATCGAGCCGTGAGCAATCCACGGCCGGCCGTCCCGCAGCAGCATGCCGGGCACCAGCGTGTGCAGCGTGCGCTTGGCCGGTGCCAGGACGTTGGCATGAGCGGGGTCGAGGCTGAAGAAGGCGCCACGGTTCTGGTAGCCGACGCCGGTCTGCGGGTCGACCAGTCCCGAGCCGAAGCCGGCGAAGTTCGACTCGAGCAGGCTGACGAGGTTGCCTTCGCCGTCAGCCGTGGACAGGTAGATCGTGCCGCCACCCTTGGGCCGGACGGACGGCCGCGAACTCACGCGGGCCGGGTCGATCGTCGCGGCCAGCACGTCGAGGTGGGCCGGGTCGAGCAGCTGCTCGACCGCGCCGGCGGGCATGTGCCGAGGATCGGTCAGCTGGGTATCGCGATCGGCGAGCGCGATCCGCGCCGCCTCGAGGCCGATGTGCAGCCAGCGAGCGTCATTGTGGCTGGGATCGAAGCGCGCCAGCAGGCCGAGCAGCTCGAGCGCAGTCGGGCCGCTGCTGTTGGGCGGCAGCGTGACAGAGGTGACGCCGCGGTAGCCAAGGCTGATCGGCTCGGCCCACTCGCTCAGATGGTTCGCGAAGTCATGTGCCCGAAGCGGTGATCCGCGGCTGGCCAGGTAATCGGCGGCGCGGTCGGCCAAGGCGCCCTGGTAGGCAACCTCCGGTCCGTCGGCGGCCAGCCGGCGCAGCGTCGCGGCCAGGGCCGGCAGGCTGACCGTCTCGCCGACCTGCCACGGCCGGCCGTGCGCACGGAAGGTCCGCGCCCAGTCACCGTCCATGCCAAGGACCCCGGCCGAGCGTTCGACGCTCGTCACCCAGCCCGTGGTCGCGGCAAAACCGTCGGCGAGGGCCGTCGCCGGTGCCAGCAGGTCAGCCCAGGCCAGGCGGCCGAACCGACGATGCGCCTCGCCCCAAGAGTGGATCGCGCCCGGCACGGTGACCGTCCAAGGCCCGCGGAAGGGCATCGCGCTGAGGCCGGCGGCGTGGGCCGCCTCGAGCGTGGCCGCGGCCGCAGACGAGCCACTGCCATTGAGGCCGTGGACGCGCTCGCCGTCCCAGATCAGCCAGAAGGCATCGCCGCCCAGCCCGCACGAGTGGGCGGCCACGACCGACAGCGCGGCATTGGTCGCGATCGCGGCATCGACCGCCGAGCCTCCCTGCTGCAGCACGCCCAGACCGGCCTGGCTGGCCAGGAAGTGCGGGCTCGCGACGGCGCCGCGGCCGCCGGCCGCGAAGCGCGGTGGCTCGATCATGCCGCCCGCCAGCCGTCACCCTGGCCCGCCGAAGCCAGGGCCGTGCCGAGGAAGCGCCGCTGGTCCATGAGGCCATCATGCCCGTCGCGCAAAGGGTCCGTTCCGGCCGCATGAGTGACGCTACTTCCGCTCAAGCGGAATGACCGGGCGCATCGGAGTCCGCAGCGGAATGATCGCTGCACGTGGTTCCAGCGGCGGGCGAGCGGCGCACGCGCGGGCAGCCACCGCCGCGCCCGCCCTTAACCAGCCGCGGCTCGGACCGGTGATCCGCCAGCTTGGACGACGTTCAGCGCGAGCCAGCGCTCGGCCTCGGCGAGCGACCAGCGCTTGCGCCGGGCGTAGTCCTCGAGCTGGTCGCGCCCGATCCGGCCGAGACCGAAATAGCGCGCCTCCGGCCGCCAGAAGTAGAGGCCGCTGACCGCCGAGCCGGGCACCATCGCCATCGACTCTGTCAGGTGCAGCCCGGCGTTGCGCTCCGCGTCGAGCAGCCGGAAGATCGTCCGCTTCTCGGTATGGTCCGGCTGAGCCGGGTAGCCGGGTGCCGGGCGGATGCCCTGGTAGCTCTCGGCGATCAGGCCGCTGTTGTCCAGTGCCTCATCTGGGGCGTAGCCCCACAGGGTCGTCCGGGCCTCGCGGTGGAGCCACTCGGCGAATGCCTCGGCGAGGCGGTCGGCGAGCGAGGTCAGGAGGATCGCGCTGTAGTCGTCGCCGCGTGCCTCGAACTCGGCCCGTGCCGAATCCAGCCCGCCGCCGGTGCTGACCGCGAAGGCCCCGACGTAGTCGCGGACGCCCGATTCCAGCGGCGCCACGTAGTCCACCAGCGCCACGTTCGGGCGGCCGTCGCGCTTGGCCATCTGCTGGCGCAGTGCATGCAGTCGCCCGACCTCGTCTGTCCGCGCCTCGTCGCTGAACAGCACGATGTCGTCGTCCGCCGTCGCCCCCGCCGGCCAGAAGCCGACGGCCGCGTCGGCGGTCAGGAGCTTCTCGTCGATCACCCTGCCCAGCAGGCGCTGGGCGTCCTCGAACAGGCTGCGTGCGGCCGGCCCACGCACGGCGTCATCGAGCACCTCGGGGTAGTGGCCGGGCACCTCCCAGGCAGAGAAGAAGGGCGTCCAGTCGATGACCTGCGCCAGCGCGGCGAGGTCGACTGCGCGCAGCGCCCTGGCACCCAGGAAGCTCGGTGTCGGCGCGTCAGTCAGCTGGATCGGCAGCCGGTTGGCGCGCGCCTGCTCCAGCGTCAGCAGCGCCGTCCGATCGTCGCGCTCGGCGTACTGGCGGCGCAGCGCCTCGTAGTCGGCGCGGGTGCGGGCCACGAAGTCGTCACGCTGGTCGGCGTTGAGCAAGGCCCCGGCAACGCCCACGGCGCGCGACGCGTCCTGGACGTGGACGACCGGACCGGAGTAAGCCGGCTCGAGCCGCACCGCCGTGTGCGCCCTTGACGTCGTCGCGCCGCCGATGAGCAGCGGCAGCAGCATGCCGGCGCGCTCCATCTCGCTCGCCACCACGCGCATCTCCTCGAGCGAGGGCGTGATCAGGCCGGACAGCCCCACGAGGTCAGCGCCTTGCTCGCGGACCGTCTCGAGGATCCTTGGCCAAGGGACCATCACGCCGAGGTCGATGACCTCGTAGCCGTTGCAGCCCAGGACGACACCGACGATGTTCTTGCCGATGTCGTGGACGTCGCCCTTGACCGTCGCCATCACGATCCGTCCGGCGCTGCGCGGGCCGTGGCCGTTGCCGCCCGGCTGCGCCGCCTTCTCGGCCTCGATGTACGGCACCAGGTGGCCGACCGCCTGCTTCATCACGCGCGCGCTCTTGACGACCTGCGGCAGGAACATCCGGCCGTCGGCGAAGCGGTCGCCGACGGCGTCCATGCCGGCCATCAGCGGGCCCTCGATGACGTCCAGCGCCCGCGCCGACCTTGTTCGGGCCTCCTCCGTGTCCTCGACGATCCAGTCGCTGATGCCTTCGATCAGGGCGTGCTTGAGCCGCTCCTCGGCCGGCGCTTCGCGCCAGGCCAGGTCGCGGCCGGCTACCGCACGGCCGGCCGGGTCGAGCCCTTCGGCGTACTCGAGCAGCCGCTCCGTCGCATCCGCCCGGCGGTTCATCAGCAGGTCCTCGACACGCTCGCGCAGCTCGGGCTCGATCTCGTCGTAGACCGGCATGGCGCCGGCATTGACGATGCCCATGTCCATGCCGGCGGCGATGGCGTGATACAGGAATACGGCATTGATCGCTTCGCGCACGTGGTCGTTGCCGCGGAAGGAGAACGACACGTTCGACACGCCGCCGCTGACCCACGCGCCGGGCAGCTCGGCCTTGATCCGCCGCGTCGCCTCGATATAGGCGACCGCGTAGTCGGCGTGCTCCTGGATGCCCGTGCCGACGGCGAAGATGTTCGGGTCGAAGATGACGTCGATCGGGTCGAAGCCGACCCCTTCGGTCAGCAGCCGATAGGCGCGCGTGCAGATGTCAACCTTGCGCTCGACGGTGTCCGCCTGGCCGGCCTCGTCGAAGGCCATCACGATCACGGCCGCGCCGTAGCGGCGGGCGAGACGGGCCTGTCGCAGGAACTCCTGCTCGCCCTCCTTCATCGAGATCGAGTTGACGATCGGCCTTCCCTGGACGTGCTGCAGGCCGGCCTCGATGACGTCCCAGTTCGACGAGTCGATGACGAACGGCACCCTCGACACGTCGGGCTCGACGGCGAGCAGGTCGAGGAAGCGCGCTATCGCCGCGGCCGAGTCGAGCAGCGCCTCGTCCATGTTGATGTCGATCATCTGGGCGCCCGATTCGACCTGCTGGCGGGCGACCTCGACCGCCGTCCCGAAGTCGCCCTCGCGAACGAGGCGGGCGAACCGGCGTGAGCCCGAGACGTTGGTCCGCTCGCCGATGTTGGCGAACAGGCTGCCCGGCCCGAGGTCCAGCGCCTCGAGGCCGGAGAGCCGGAGGCGCGGCTCGACACGTGGCGGCGTGCGCGGGGCGATGCCGTGGACTGCCCGGGCGATGGCCGCGACGTGCTCTGGCGTGGTGCCGCAACAGCCACCGACCAGGTTCAGCGCGCCCTCCTGGGCGAGGCCGCCGAGCACGCGCGATGTCTCGGCGGGCGGCTCGTCGTAGCCGCCAAAGGCGTTGGGCAGCCCGGCGTTGGGGTAGGCCGAGAGCGGAACGTCGGCGATCGCGGCCAGCTCGGTCAGGTACGGGCGCAGCATCTCCGCGCCGAGCGCGCAGTTGAGCCCGACGCTGAACGGCCGCGTGTGGCGGACGCTGTTCCAGAACGCGCCGACGGTCTGGCCGCTGAGCGTCCGGCCGGAGGCGTCGGTGATCGTGCCGCTGATCATCACCGGCAGCCGGTAGCCCAGCTCGTCGAAGAGCTCCTCGAGCGCGAAGATCGCTGCCTTGGCGTTGAGCGTGTCGAAGATCGTCTCGATCAGCAGCAGGTCGGCGCCGCCGGTGGCCAGGCCGCGGCCGGCGTCGCGGTAGGCGGTCACGAGCTGGGCCCAGGTGACGTTGCGCGCGCCGGGGTCGTTTACGTCGGGCGAGATCGAGGCGGTCCGAGTCGTGGGCCCGAGCGCCCCCGCGACGAAGCGCGGGCGATCGGATGTCTCGGCGATGTCGGCTGCCCGGCGCGCGAGGGCGGCCGCGGCACGGTTCATCTCCTCGGCGTGCGCCTGGAGCCCGTAGTCGGCCAGCGAGACGGCATTGGCGTTGAAGGTGTTCGTCTCGATGATGTCGGCGCCGGCGCCGAGGTAGCGGGCGTGGATCTCGGCCACGACCTTTGGCTGGGTCAGCGCGAGCAGGTCGTTGGCACCGCGCAGGTCGCTCGGGTGATCGGCGAATCGCTGGCCGCGAAACTCCTGCTCGCCCAGCTCGTAGCCCTGGATAAGCGTGCCCATCGCGCCGTCGAGCACCAGGATCCGCTCACGCATCAGGCCGGGCAGCAGATCGAGGCGCTGGCGTCGGGCGGCGTCGTCAATCGACCTGGCCGGCGGTTGCTCGCTCATGAGGCGGCGAGTGTAGGCCGCTCGGCTGCGCTCCGCGCGTGAGGGACTGGCTGCGACCAGACCCCGGTCGCCTGCTGGCCGATTGGGCCGGCCCGGCCAGGCCGGCTTGTGGGCATTCCCCCGCCCGGTTGCTCAGATGCTCGTCAGGTGCTCATTACCGGTCCGATCGGTGGCCTGAGCCGCCATACGCTCGTGGAGTGAGCGCATCCGCGCTCGGGGTCGCCGTGCTCGTCCCGCTCCGTACGCGAGACGCGCTCGCCGAACGTGCGCACGCTCACGCCGCCGCATCGTTTGGTCGCCGGACCCGCCGGACCGTGGCGAGACCTCCCTTACTGCTCACTCCGCGAGCGGTTGACCAGAACGAGAGCGCGCCAACCGGCCCATTCGGATGGTGGAGCCAGGCTGGCATCGACCGCCCGTCCAGAGGCAGTGCCGCCCGAAGCATCGCTGCGTGCGCTTGAGCTCGTCGGCGATTGGTTGAGCCTTCGGCAACGACCAGCCACGCGGCGGCGGCGACCGGCCGCCAGCCACGATCGCGGGCCACCCGGGACCCTAGCCGTCGCTTCTGGTCGAGCTTGCCGAGCAGCTCGTTGACGTCAACGATCTCGGTCTTCAGCTCGACGACCAGCAAGGTGCGGCTGACGGCATGCCAGGCCAGGATGTCGATCACACCGCGCTCGCCCATGATCGAGTACGAAACCTCGGGCGCGAGCTCCCAGCCACCGATGCGCCGAAGCTCGCCCGAGACCGCCTCGTGAAGCAGCGAGTGGCGGGCATTCAGCAGGCGGTCCAGGTCCGCGCCCTGCCAGTAGGCTGAGATGCGCAATCGGATGCCGAGGGCGGCGGCCACGGCAAGTATGCTGCCCACCGTCAGCCCATCCCACAGCCCGCGCTCGACGCGCGACACTACCGAACGCGAGACAGCGGCGCGCGCCGCGACGTCCTCCTGACGCCAGCGCTTCTTCAGGCGCACCGCTCTGAAACGAACTCCCGCGCCAACCGTGTCCACGGCGCCATGCTGGCGGGCGTTGCTTATCGGCGGCTTACGGTAGGTCGGCTCTCTCGTCGCGTTCCGGCGAGCCGACGACCCATTCGGCGCCGGCTCCTGGAACCGCCGGACCGGACTCGGGTCACGGCAGCGCGGTCTCCGCGCCTCGCTCCGGCGCCACGACCTCGACCGGCGCGCCAAGCGCGTCGAGCTCGCGACGCAGCTCGTCGGGCGTGCCCACCAGCACCGGGAAGGTGCCGTAATGGATGGGCACGACCGCGCGCACGCCGAGCATCTGCGCCGCTCGGGCGGCGCCGCGCGGGCCCATCGTGTAGTGGCCCCCGATCGGCAGGAACGCCACGTCCGGCTGGTGCAGCTCGCCGACGAGTGCCATGTCGCTGAACACATCGGTGTCGCCCGCGAAGTACACCCGAGACCCGTCACCCGCCCCAACGACGAAGCCGGCCGGCTCGCCGAGGTAGACCGAGCCGCCTGTCGCGCCGCCGCCGATCCAGTCGCCGGCCGAGTGCTGCGCCTGGACCATCGACACGCTCAGCCCGCGCGCATCGACCGTGCCGCCCTTGTTGAAGCCGATCACCTCGGCGTCGCCAGCCCCCACCTCGCCCAGCCAAAGGCTCATCTCGTGGATGCACGGCCACGCGGCCCCGGTCCGGCGGGCGATGGTCAGCGCGTCGGCCGAGTCGATCTGCATCGGGAAGGCGCCCAGGTGGTCGTGGTGCCCGTGGGAGACGAGCATGACATCGCACTTCGACACCGAATCGACGGCCCGCGGCGACGTCGGGTTGCCGAACCACGGGTCGAACAGCAAGACCTGCCCATCGGCTGTACGCAGCTCGACGCACGAGTGGCCGTACCACGTGAAGCTCGCCTCTTTGCCCATGTCGCGCTCCTCCTGCCATGCTCTCGGCGTGACCCGATTCTGGCGTGCCACCTTCCGAATGCAGTATCGGCTGCTGGCCATCATGGACCCGCTGATCCGACGAGTCTGGCGCCGCTTCGGCATCGGCAACGTCGTCGCCTTCGAGGTGCCGCGGCGCGACGCCCAGGGCACGCGGACGCGGCTGCTCGGGCTGCTGCGCGTCGGCGAGCGCTGGTATCTGGGCCATCCAAACGGCCCCGTCGGCTGGACGCGCGACCTGGCGGCGGCCGGCGCGGGAACCATCCGCTGGCCCGACGGGATGACCGTCCGCGTCGCTGCGCGCCAGCTGGAGGCCGGCGACGAGCGCGAGTCTGCGATTCGCGCCACGGGCCAGCACCCTTTCCCGGGCAACCTGGTCTACCGGCTCGGCCGCGGTCACGTGCGCGCCGTGGGCGTCTACTTCAGGCTGGAACGGTGAAGCTGCTCCAACGCGTCGTCGGGCCGATCTCGACCAACCTGTACGTGCTGGCGGACGAGCCGAGCCGTGAGGCGATCGCAATCGACACCGCCACGCCGTGCGTCGGCTGGCTGACCGAGACGCTGGCCGAGCGCGGCTGGACGTTGAAGCTCATCGTCTCCACGCACCGCCACTGGGACCACATCGGCGACAACGCTGCGGTCGCCGAGGCGACCGGCGCGCAGATCGCGGCCCACATCCTCGATCGCCACGGCCTGATCGATCCGATGGGCAACTCGCGTGCAGATGCGCAGGCGGCTCGACGTGATCTGCCTTTCGAGATCCCGCCCAGCGTGCCGGCGGTCGACCTCGAAGAGCGCTCGCGCATCCGCTTCGGAGAGATCGAGCTCGAGGTGCTCCACACACCCGGCCACACCGAGGGCTCAGTCTGCCTGCTGGCCGGCTCCGAGCGGCTGCTCTTCACCGGCGACACGCTCTTCGCTCAGGGTTGGGGCCGTACCGACCTGCCCGGCGGCAGCGACGCCCAGATGATCGAGTCACTCGCCCGGCTGTCCAGCCTCGCCCCCGACCTGCGCGTCCTTCCCGGGCACGGGTCGCAGACGACGCTCGAGCGCGAGCAGCGCTGGCTGGCGGCGGTCGGCCAGGACCGCCGGCTGCCGTTCTAGGCTCCGCAAGGGGCGCCTCAGGCGCTAACGTTCGGCGACCGACTCAGCAACCTGCCTGAATTCTTCCAGACTAAGACCGGTGGATCCGACTGCGACCCAATCGCAGGTCCCGCCGCTTTGCGCCGAGTAGTCGAGGGCTGCGTATAGCACGTCATTTTCGTCCGCGTACACGTCCACGGAGCTGCCCAGCAGTGTGACCAATTCGCCCGCGGGTGACCCGCCCTCGGCTTCGCCTCCGCCGCCAGTCAGTATGTACGCGGTCCGGTTTGCATCGCCACTGCCTGACCAGATCACGACCCTGAGTCCATCGCTCTCGCGCACCTCACGTGATGTTAGGTCTGGCGGCAGCGACGCTGGCTCGAGAGTTGGACAGCCCGCCAAGGCCGACGGCGTGGCGGTTGGAGTTGTGGCCGGTGATGAAGATGTAACCGACCCCGACGGACTCGGGGTTGGGACGACCGCGGTGGCACAACCGGCTGCCAGAACGGCGAGCATGATCAGGGGCATACCCGTCGCCGTCATTGGTAATCTAGCGGATTCGTGAGTGGCTCCAGTAACGGACCACTTCCGTCCGGGTGCGACTCTTGTCCGAGGCCGATGTAGGGACCACCAAGCTTCACGACCTGATACGCGCTGGCATGGGCGAAGTCGCTGCGCATGGCGTCTGAGTTGCGTGTTCCGGCACCTGACGGGTCCGCGGGTTCGCGCCGCGCCGCGGAGTGCTTTCGACCCGAAAGCCAACTCGTGCGGCGGCGCGAGCGCGGCCTGACCACCGCCCTGCTTGCGTGGACGCCGATACCCCGACATGTGCGCTGAAGTCGTACGAGGGAGCGGCTCGAGCGGCGTAGGCATAGCCGACGGGACCGGCAAGAAGGCCGAGTACCGCCACCCCAGCGAGCAGTTGGCCCGGCGCGCGACGTGACTCTCGCCGAGGTCGGCGGCGACCCACCGTGACCCGCGCGGGCAGCTCGTCGTGCGCCCACTCGGCGTTGATGCCCGATAGGACCCAGGGATGTCCTGTGAGCGCGCGTGCGCCCGCAGCATCAGGCCGGCGAGGGTCGGCTGCTGCTGCCCATCAGCCGACCCTCTTGAGCTTGCCGGTGCGCTTGGCGTAGGCCTCGGCCCGGCCGAAGACCCACGCGCCGAGCGGGATGAAGACGGCGGCCATTACGACCAGCGGCAGCACGTGGCCGCCGAGCAGGTCGGTGATCGGGACACCGTCGATCAGCGCCAAACGGACGCCGTCGAGGATGTAGGTCGCCGGCGAGAATGCCGAGATGACCTGCATCCACTCGGGCAGGATGGTCACGCTGTAGTACACGCCGCTGATCAGCAGCAGCAGTGACTGGAGCACGAAGACCATCTGGTCACCGCGCTCGACCCAGATCAGCGGCAGCGTCGCCGCGATCATGCCGATGCCGATGATCGACAGCGAGCCGATCAGCATCAGCACGCCGGCGGACAGGAAGTCCGCGTTGGACAGGTCGATGCCGAAGAACAGGATCAGCACGATCAGCACGACCGTCGTGTGGAGCAGGCCCCACAGGATGGCGAAGACGGTCGAGCCGAAGAGCTGCGACAGGCGCCGGACGGGCGCCATCATGGTGTACTCGAGCGTGCCTTCCCAGCGCTCCCAGCTGATCTGCTCGGCGATGATCGAGAAGACCACTGACAGGTAGTTCCAGAAGGTGGCCCCGACCATCAGCGTCAGCAGCAGCCGGGCATTGGCCTGGTCGAGCCCGATGAGCGTGACCGCCAGCGCGCCGGCGACGGAGTAGACCAGGAAGGCGACCTCCCAGCCCCAGTACCGTTTCGACAGGTTGAAGTTGCGCTCGACGAAGGCGTATGACGCCCTCAGCTCGCGCGTCAGCAGAGCCATCTGTTCAGTCCTTACTCGTCTTCGTTGCGGGGCTCCTCGATGTCGTCATCGAGCGAGCGTCCGGTATGGGTCATGAACACGTCGTGCATCGTCGCGCCACCCGCGCGGGCGTTGTCGACGGTCGCCTTGAGCTCCGCGACCGTGCCCTCGGCGACCAGCCGGCCGTCGTTAAGCAGGCCGATCCGATCGCACAGGCGCTCGGCCTCGTCCATGTCGTGCGTCGTCAGCACGATCGTCGCGTCATGCTCGCGGCGAATCTCCTCGACGAACTCCTGGACCTCGAGCTTCGATCGTGGATCGAGGCCCGTGGTGGGCTCGTCGAGCAGCAGCAGCACCGGGCTGGTCAGGAAGGCGCGCGCGATCGAGACCTTCTGCTGCATACCGCGGCTCATCTGCTCGAGCGGCCGGTTGATGCGCGACGTGGCGATGCCCAGCCGGTTGAGAATCCTGACCATCTCAGCCCGCGCGTGGCGAGCGTCGACGCCGTACAGCCGGGCGGCATACATCAGGTTCTCTGCCGGCGACAGCTTCTTGAAGAAAGCCGCGTCCACGCTGACCCGGTTGATCAGTCGCTTGACGGCCATCTCGTCGCGCACGATGTCATTGCCGAACACCTCGACTCGGCCCTGCTCGACGCTGAGCAGCGTCGAGACGAGGCGGACGAGCGTCGACTTGCCCGAGCCGTTTGCTCCGAGCACGCCGTAGATCTCGCCGCGCTCCATGCGCAGCGAAACGTCGTTCACCGCAGTGACCGTCTTGCGCTTGCGCCGGTTGCCGACCTCGAAGGTCTTGGTCAGGTGCTCGATCAGCAGCGCCGGCACGGCCGCTGACTGGCCAGCCTCAGCCGGCATGGCGAGGGAGGCAGGGCGTTCCAGCGTGGTAATCACTTGTCTGTGCTCCTGAATGTGCGTGACTTGCCATTGACTAGGCCCTCGTCTGGCTGCGGGCGGCTCGTCGTCTGACTCGCCTCGAGCGTGCTCGACGCTGCTGGCGGGCATCAAAAAAGCCGGGGGCCCGATCCGGCCCTCCGGCTCCTGCATCGCCGGCGCTCTACGCGCCGGCCGTCAGGTCACAGAAAGGCACAGATCTCCCGCATCGGGCGCGACGGGCAGCCCGAGACGGGCACCCGTGGCGCTGGGAAGCCGGATGATCATCACTCTGTGCGCGCTCCTGCTACGGACGTGGCCGGTCAACGTGGCACGGCCGGCGGAGCATATGCCTGCCGCCATGCGCTGTCAAACTGCCCTCCGTGACTGACTCCTGGCTGCCGGCGGAGCACGGCGCTGACAACCAGAACCTGCAGCGCCGCGTTGCCCGCGGCGTGGCCTGGACGATCGTCGACAACTGGGGTCGGCAGCTGCTGAACCTGCTGGTTTTCATCGTCATCGCGCGCTTTCTGCTGCCCGAGGAGTTCGGCCTGGTCGCGCTGGCGATGGTCTTCGTGGTGCTGGCCCAGCTGTTCGTCGACCAGGGGCTGGGCGACGCGATCGTCCAGCGTCGGCAGCTGACGCGCGAGCATATCGACACCGCGTTCTGGGCGGCCCTGCTGCTGGGCGCAGCGCTGACCGCCGCTGGCTTCCTGCTCGCGGAACCGATCGGGCAGCTGCTCGGTGAGCCGGGACTGGGCCCGCTGCTGTCAGTGCTGTCGCTCACCTTCGTGATGACCGCCGCCGGCGCCATTCCGATGGGCCTGCTCCAGCGCGAGCTGCGCTTTCGCAGCCTGGCCCTGCGGACGCTCTTCTCGATTACAGGCGGCGGGGCGATCGGCATCGCGATGGCATTCCTCGACTACGGCGCCTGGGCGCTGGTCGGCCAGCAGCTGGGCGTTGCCGCGCTGTCCGTCGTGGCCCTGTGGCTGGCCAGCCCGTGGCGTCCGGGCTTGCGCTTCTCGCGGCGTCACTTCGGCGAGCTCTTCGGCTTCGGCGCCAACGTCGTCGGCTCTGACCTGATGTACTACCTGACGCGCTACACGGACAACTTCCTGATCGGCGTCTTCCGCACGACCCAGGAGCTGGGCATCTATGCGGTGGGCTACCGAATCCTGGATTCGGCCAATGCGCTGCTGATCGGCATCTCGCGCAAGATCGCCTTCCCCAGCCTGTCGCGGCTGCAGCACGACCCGGAGCGCAGCAAGCGCGCTTACTTCCGCCTGACCAGGCTCAGCGCGGCGGTCGTCCTGCCCGCGTACATCGGCCTGGCGCTGGTCTCGCCCGAGCTGATCGCGCTCGTGTTCGGCGCGCAGTGGGCTGACAGCGGGCCCGTCGCGGCTGTCCTCTTCCTGGTCGGTCCGGCGTTCGCCGTCCAGGGCTTCGGCGGGGCACTGCTGATGGCCGCCGGCCGGCCGGACGTCGTCCTCCGCTTCCGCTTCATCAACATGCTCACGACGGTCGTCGGCTTCCTGATCGCGGTGCCTTTCGGCATCCTTGCCATGGCCATCTCGTTCGTCATCCGCGGATACCTGATGCTGCCGCTTCAGATCTACTACCAGCGCCGCTACGCCGGCATCCCTGGGCGGGAGTACCTGGCCCGCCTGCGCAGCCCGGCGCTGGCGACGCTCGTGATGGTCGCAGTCGTGCTCACCGTGCGCCTCCTTGTCGATCCGCAGGTCGGGCGCCTGCCACTGCTGGCGCTCGAGGTTGGAGCCGGCGCTCTCGCCTATCCGCTGGCGCTGCTGGTGCTCGATCGCGATCTGGTGCGCGAGATGCTGGGAGTTGCCAGCCAGACGCTGCCGCTGGGCGACCGCGCCCGGCGGCGGCTGAGCGGCCGAGCCTCGCCACGGCCGCCGGACCCCACGGCTGGCGACCCCGAATCCGGCCGCCGCGACCGGCTGGTCGACTCCTGACGGTGGCGCGGCCGGAGCTGGCGGGCCTCGTCGAGCTCGGGATGCTGGACGCGGAGCTGGCCGGGCTCCTGTCCGTGCTGGGTGACCACGGCGTGCCGGTAGTCGTCGCGTCACGCGAGCCGGCGCTGGCCGGCAACCTCAGCAGCGCGCTGGCCGGGGTCAGCGGAACATTGGCCGCTGACTCGCTGGAGGAGGTCGTGCGCCTTGCCGGCGGCTCGGCCCAGGGCGGCGTGCCGGACGAGCTGCGCGAGATGGGGCTGGTGGTGGTCGCCAGGACGGTGGACGGCCAGCCGCGGGTGGCCGCCGCCCACTACGTCCGGCCGCTGGAACGGGACGCCGGCGGCCACGTCCAGCGCCGCGGCCCGGCCGTGCTGGCGGCCTACGACGGGCACAACGGCGAGTGGGAGCACTTCGCCTGGGCCATCGGCGCAGAGCTGGCCGAACGTGCCGGGATGTCACTGCGCGATTTCGAGGCGGAGCTCGACCGGCGTCGCCGGGAGCTGGGGCGGTAGGCCCGTCGCGGCAGGGGAGCGCCCAGCCCGCTAGAGTCCGTCGATGGAGCCGATGAGCGCCACGCCTGCCCGACCGACGACCCTCGGCCAGCTGCGCGCCGCCGGCTACCGGCCGCGCTCGGTCAAGCACGAGCTGCGCGCCAACCTGATCGCCCGCCTCGTGTCCGAGGAGCCCATCTTCCCGGGCATCGTGGGCTACGACGAGACGGTCATACCGGCGCTCGAGAACGCCATCCTGGCCGGCCAGGACGTGTGCCTGCTCGGCGAGCGCGGCCAGGCCAAGACGCGCCTTGCCCGCCTGCTGGTCGGCCTGCTCGATGACGCGATCCCGGTCGTCGCCGGCGCCGAGCTCAACGACGACCCCTTCGCGCCAATCTCACCCACTGCCCGCGCCCTGGTGACGGGGCAGGGTGACGCCACGCCGATCGACTGGCTGCCGCGCGAGCGGCGCTACACCGAGAAGCTGGCCACGCCGGACATCACCATCGCCGACCTGATCGGCGAGGTCGACCCGATCAAGGTCGCCGAGGGGCGCTACCTGGCCGACGAGACGACGATCCACTACGGCCTGGTCCCGCGCGCCAACCGCGGCATCTTCACGCTCAACGAGCTGCCCGACCTCGCCGAGCGCATCCAGGTTGGGCTGCTCAACATCCTCGAGGAGCGCGACGTGCAGGTGCGCGGCTACACGCTGCGCCTGCCGCTCGACCTGTTCGTCGTCGCCAGCGCCAACCCCGAGGACTACACCAGCCGCGGCCGAATTATCACCCCGCTCAAGGATCGGCTCGGGTCGCAGGTGCGGACCCATTACCCGAGCTCGATCGAGGATGAGATCGCGATCATGCGCCAAGAGCGGTCGGTGCTCCGTGGCGGCGACGACGAGCCGCCGATCGAGGTGCCGCCGTTCATGCTCGAGCTCGTCGCCGAGCTGTCGCAGCTCGCCCGGCGCTCGCCGGACATCAGCCAGCGCTCGGGCGTGAGCGTCCGGGTCAGCATCGCCAACCTGGAGGTGCTAGAGGCGACCGCGCTGAAGCGGGCCGTGCGGCTGGGCGAGCCGGTCGGCGTGCCGCGGATCAGCGACTTGCCGGCGCTGGTGGCCTCGACCGCGGGCAAGATCGAGCTTGAGTCGATCGGCGACGATGTCGCCGAGGAGCGTGTCGTGGATCGGCTGCTGGCCCGGGCGGTGGTCAACGTCTTCAACCGCCGGGCACAGATCGACGAGCTCGAGCCGGTGGTCGAGGCTTTTGAGCGCGGCCTCGTGCTCGAGACCGGCGAGCGGGTCCGCGCGGCCGATTACGCCCGCTGGGCGCGCGAGGTGGATGGGCTGGGCGAGGCGATCGGCCGGCTGGGCGGGGCAGGCTCCGATCCGGCATCGGCCTCGGCAGTGGAGCTCCTGCTCGAGGGTCTGCACCTCAACCGCCGGCTGAACAAGGACCGCACCGCCGAGGGCGCGCGGTATCGTGGCTGACCTGGCAGCGGGCAGCGACGAGCTGCGCCCGCCGGCCGGGCTGGTCGGCCGCGGGCCATATCGCTATGCGCGCTGGGATGGCCGCCAGCGGCTGCCCGACGTGTCCGCAGAGGAGCTGCTCGACTCGATCAGCGACGACCTGCTGGCCGATGGTGATGTGGGTTCGGCGCTGGGCCGGCTGTTCGAGCGCGGCTTTCATGGCTCGGAGCCGGATGGCGGCCTGACCGGGCTGCGCGAGCTGCGCCAGCGGCTTGCCAGAGCGCGCGAGGACGCGCTCTCGCGCTACCAGCTCGGCGGCGTGCTCGACGGTCTCGCCGGTGAGCTGCAGCAGATCGTGGACGCGGAGCGCCGTGGCCTGGAGCGGCGGCTGCTGGCGTCCTCCCGGGCAGGCGACACGGCCGCCGCCCTGGCGGGCGAGATCGCCGGCCGCCGGCGCGCAGAGCTGGACGAGCTGCCGGCCGAGCCGGGCAGCCGGCTGAAGGCGCTGCAGGGGTACGACTTCATGGAGCCCGAGGCACGGCACCGCTTCGGGGAGCTGATGGAGCGGCTGCGCGGGCAGGTCCTCGACTCGTACTTCGCTGGGCTTTCCGAGGCGATCAGCCGGGCGTCACCCGAGGCGCTTGCCCAGAACCGGCAGATGGTGCGCGAGCTGAACCAGCTGCTCCAGCAACGTCTCGCCGGCGACGACCCCGACGCTTCCGAGTTCCTTGCCCGCCACGGCCGGCTGTTTCCCGGCGCGCGGACGCTCGATGAGGTGATCAGCCAGCTCGCGCAGCGGATGGGGGCGATGCAGTCGCTGCTGGCGTCAATGAGCGCTGACCAACGGCGCCAGCTGCAGCAGATGATGGACTCGCTGCTGCGCGACGACCGGCTGCGCTGGGACCTCGCCCAGCTCGCAGCGACCCTCGATCAGCTGTTGCCAGAAGGCCTTGGCCGAGAGTACGAGTTTGCCGGCAGCGAATCGCTGAGCCTCGATGGAGCCCTGGCCGAGCTCCAGCGTCTCGACCGCCTCGAAGCGCTGGCCGGGCGACTGGCCGAGGCGCGATCTCCGGCCGCCCTGGATGCGCTCGACCCGGCGGCTCTTGGCGAGCTGCTTGATGATGCGGCGGCACAAGACCTGCGGGCGCTCCAGGCGCTGGCCGGCAAGCTCGAGGCGGCGGGCCTCGTGGAGCGTCGAGGCGGGCAGCTGGAGCTGACTCCGCGCGGCACGCGACGGATAGGCCAGGGCATCCTCGACGAGCTGTTCCGGCGACTGCGCCGCGATGTCTTCGGGCCGCACGTCCGCGACGCCATTGGGGCGGGCGCAGAGCCAGCCGAGACGAGCCGTGCCTACGAGCTCGGCCGGCCCTTCAACCTCGACCTGCCGCGCACGCTGGCCAACGCGTTGGCGCGCCAGGGCGCGAACGCGCCGGGCGCGGGGGTGCGGCTCGCGCCGGAGGACTTCGCAGTCTTCGAGGCCAGCGCCAGCACACGCGCGGCAACCGTGCTGCTCGTCGACATGAGCCGTTCGATGCTGTTGCGTGGCTGCTACCTGGCGGCCAAGAAGGTCGCCATCGCGCTCGACGCGCTCATCAGGTCGCGCTACCCGCATGACGAGCTGCACGTCGTTGGCTTTGCCTACTACGCGCGGCCCATCAGACCAGGCGCGCTGGCCGGGCTGTCATGGCACGGCTACGAGTACGGTACGAACCTGCAGCACGGGCTGCTGCTGGCGCGCGGACTGCTCGCGCGCAGCCATGCCGCCAACCGGCAGGTGCTGGTCATCACCGACGGTGAGCCAACGGCGCACTTCGAGGGCGGGCAGGTCGAGTTCAGCTATCCGCCCACGCGGCGGACGATCAACGAGACGCTGCGCGAGGTGTCGCGCTGTACGCGCGACGGGATCACGATCAACACCTTCATGCTCGAGCGCTCGCGCGCGTTGACTGACTTCGTCGAGCGGATGACCAGGCTCAACCGCGGGCGCGCCTTCTATGCCGCGCCGGAGCAGCTGGGCGAGTACGTGCTCGTTGACTATGCCAATAGAAGAAGCCGGGCGAGGTGATTCCTCGCCCGGCTCTCGTGAGCTCCTACCAGCGGCCCGTCACCAGACCCGGCTGATCTCCTCACGGGTGGCCAGGATGCCACCGAGGATTGCCGATCCGGCACCGAGCGCGAGGCCCAGTACGGCGCTCCAGCCAGCCGCCTCGAATGCCTCGACGTCGGCCGGCTCGAAGCCAGCGCCGAACATGCGGGTCATGTCACCGAACGCGGCGCCCGCGCCCAGCGCTGCCAGGCCGAGCAGCAGGAACAGCGCCAGCGCCCAGACCAGGAAGCCATGCAGGATCGCCGGCCCGGGCTCGACGTGGCCCGCTGCCCAGACGGCGATGATGCCGCCCGCGCCGAAGGCGATCACGATGAAGAGGCCGGTGATGATCGCGGCAACGGTCGCGCCGAACATTGGATCGGCGTCGCCGCGGACGTCGACCACCTCCAGCCCTGCGGCGGCGGCGGCGACCATCAGCAGCACGAGCAGGGCCAGCGCGCTAAGCGCCCCGGCCAGGATCGAGCTCCAGCTGATGACGCTGCGTGGGCGGGCCTCGACGACGGCCACGTCGGCGATGACCGGGGTTGCGGTTTCTCTAGTCACTGTCATCTCTTCCGCTCCTGCCTACAGCAGCCGCAGCAGCAGGATGACGAGGATGATGACCACGAGCAAGCCGATGATTCCCACGGGTTCTCCTCCCTGATTGACGGTGGGCTCGAGCACGCAAGGCGCGCACGCCCGCGTTGGGCCACCGGAACATCGCATCTGTGGCATTGCATAAGCGCGTCACCGCTGCCGCTGGACCTGACGAGCACGCCAACCGCATCCAGGCCCGTGAACGCGGTCCGCCTTTCGGCTCGGTACCATTCCTGTGCGCCCTCGAGAGACGTGGACCGTCCAGCCAAGGAGGCAACCGATGCCACACCCGACCCCTGCCGCCTCGGTCGCGGACCTGCTACGCGAACTTGCCGGCGCGTGCCACGTCGAGGGCGACCAGCTGGTCATAGACGATGAGCGCGCCTTCCGCGATGCCGGAGTCCGCGTCGCTGCCTGGTCGGCCACGTTCAGCGACGACGCGGCCGCGGTCGAGGTCGCGCGCTGGATCATCTGGCAGGCGTCGCAGCAGCTGTGGGCGCCTTCGTGGAGCATCCACGAGCTGTACCTGGCTCGCGGCCGCGGCGAGGTAGCTGGCTTCACCGTGCCGGCAGTCAACATCCGAACGCAGGTCATGGACATGGCCGCGGCGATGTGCCGCGCCGCCGACGCCATCGACGCTGGCACGATCATCTTCGAGCTCGCGCGCAGCGAGCAGGAGTACACCTTCCAGCGCCCGGGCGAGTACATCACCAGCGTGCTGGCGGGCTGCATCGCGGCGGGCTGGCAGGGCCCGGTCTTCGTGCAGGGCGATCACTACCAGTTCAACGCCAAGAAGTACGCGGCTGATCCTGATTCGGTGACCGAGGGCCTGCGCCGCCTGGCGCGCGAGGCGCTTGAGGTGGGCTACGGCAACATCGACATCGACTCCTCGACGCTGGTCGACCTGTCGCTCGACAGCGTCGACGAGCAGCAGCGCACCAACTACCAGCGCGCGGCCGAGCTCTCGGCGCTGATCCGAGCGAACCAGCCCGCGGGCATGATCGTCAGCATCGGCGGCGAGATCGGCGAGGTGGGCAAGCAGAACTCGACCGAGGAAGAGCTGCGCGCCTATCTCGACGGCTACCGCCGCTCGCTCGACTCGCTCGCCGGACGCGAGACGCCGGGCCTCTCGAAGGTCAGCGTGCAGACCGGCACCAGCCACGGTGGCGTGCCCCTGGCGGGCGGCGGCGTGGCGGAGGTGAAGCTCGACTTCGGCACCCTCGAACGGCTGTCGGCGGTTTGCCGCGAGTACGGCATGGCCGGCGCGGTCCAGCACGGCGCCTCGACGCTGCCGGACGAGCTGTTCCATCGCTTCCCGCAGGTGGAGACGGCGGAGATCCACCTCGCGACCGGCTTCCAGAACCTGCTCTACGACCATCCCGCCTTCCCGCCCGACCTGAAGGCCGAGATCGAGGGCTGGTGCTTCGCCAACACGGCTGACGAGCGGAAGGAAGGCGAATCGGACGATGTCTTCCTGTACAAGACGCGCAAGAAGGCGCTCGGTCCGTACAAGCGCCAGCTGTGGGAGCTGCCGACGAAGGACGAGATTCTGGCTGACCAGGAGGCAAAGCTGCGCTACCTCTTCGAGCAGCTCGGCATCGCCGGCTCGAAGGAGATGGTCGCGCGCCATGTTCGCGCCGAGGGTCGTTCACGGCCGTTGCCGGACGCGCTTCGGGCGGTCTCCGCCGGCCAGGGCGGCTGAACCTGCGACGGCGTCACGACGGTTTGCTCGCTAGACTGAGCGCAACGATCCGAACCCATCCCTCCTTGCTCCAACGAGGTGAACTGATCCCGTGACGACGGGCAATCGCGTGCCGCCGCCCCAGCTGGCGGTGGTCCAGGACTTCCTCAACAGCCGCGACCATGCACGCGGCCACGACGACTTCGAGACAACCGACCAGATGCGCCGCTGGCTCGTCCGCCACCGCCTGGCGGCGCCACAGACCGAGTTCGACGACGAGGACCGCCACCACCTCATCGAGGTCCGTGACGCGCTGGCGACGCTGGTCGCGGCCAATGCCGGCGATGGCGTGCCGCGCCGCCCGGTGACGATCCTCAACGAGGCTGCCAGGCGGGTCCGGCTCGGGGTCAGGCTCCATCCGGAGGACGGCTACCGCCTGATGGCTGAGGGCATGGGCGTCGACCGGCCCGTCGGCGACCTGCTGGTCAGGGTCATGGGCTCGATGGCCGCCGGCTCGTGGTCGCGACTGAAGGTGTGCGCCAACCCGGCTTGCAACCGGGCGTTCTACGACTGGTCGCGCAACCGCTCGGGGCGCTGGTGCTCGATGGCCGTGTGCGGCAACAGGATCAAGGGCCGGGCCTACCGCCGCCGCCGCTCTGGCACGGCCCACGACCTGCAGCAGGGCGGCAGCGTCACCCACCGCGCCCCCGTGGCGGCGGCGAGCTGATGACCATGCCCAGCCTTTCGGAGGCCGGCGTTTATGACGCCCTGCGGGCCGTCCAGGAACCCGAGCTCGGCCGCGACATCGTGACCCTCAACATGGTCAAGGATGTCGAGATCGCAGGCTCCGACGTGTCGCTCAAGATCGAGCTGACCACGCCTGCCTGCCCGCTCAAGGACGAGATCGAGCGCAACGTCCACGCCGCGCTCTCGGCGATGGGCGCCGGTGAGATCACCGTCACCTGGGGGGCGATGGTCCGTCGTGCCCAGCCGGCCCAGTCGCAGCAGCTGCTGCCTGACGTCAAGAACATCATCGCCGTTGCCTCGGGCAAGGGCGGCGTCGGCAAGACCACCGTCGCGGCCAACCTGGCCGTGGCGCTGGCGATGGAAGGCGCAAGCGTCGGGCTGCTCGATGCCGACATCACCGGCCCGAACGTCCCGCTCATGCTCGGCGTGGAGGGCCAGCCGCAGGCCAACGCCGATGGCAAGATCACGCCGCTCGAGCGTTACGGCGTCAAGGTCATCAGCATCCAGTTCTTCGTCCCTGAGGGCCAGCCCATCGTCTGGCGCGGGCCGCTCGTCGGCGGCGCCATCCAGCAGTTCCTGCGCGATGTCTCCTGGGGCGAGCTCGACTACCTGGTCATCGACCTACCGCCGGGCACGTCGGACGCGCAGTTGACGCTGGCCCAGGCCGTGCCCATCAGCGGCGCTCTGCTGGTGACCACGCCGCAGGACGTGGCCGTGCTCGACGTGGGCAAGGCGCTGGCCATGTTCCGGCGCATGAGCGTGCCGGTGATGGGCGTGGTCGAGAACATGAGCGCCTTCGTCTGCCCGCACTGCGGTGAGGCGACCGAGATCTTCGGCCGCGGCGGAGGGGAGTCGTTCGCCAAGCGCAACGAGCTCGAGTACTTCGGCGGCATCCCGCTCGATGTCAAGGTCCGCCAGGGAGGCGACGCCGGCGTGCCCGCCGTCGCGCAGCGCGAGCCGGGCCCGGCCGCCGACGTGATGCGCGCGCTGGCCCGCACGGTGGCCGCCCGGATGAGCGTTCGTGCCGCCCAGCAGGCACCGGCGATCACGATCAGCTGAAATCGACGCGGAGCCGGTTCGTCGTAGGCCTGATGGCGTGTCTCTTCTCGGGGTGCACACCGATGCCATCCCTAATGGCCAACCATGAGTACCGCGTCTACAACGTGGACGGTCCCACGGTGGACGTCGTCGTTAACGGGCAATTCGTAAGGCAGTTGCCGTGCGGGACGAGCGTCGAGCTCACGCAACTCGCTCGTATTCCAGCGTTGCCATGGACCATCGAGCTTCGACGCGTAGACGGTCGCGCAATCGGGAGGTGGTCGGTCCAGCGCTTGCGGGAGGCGCGACAGCTCGTGTTGCGTGGAGAGGAGGCGCACGAATTGCCAATTCCCGCTTCGATTGGGCCGCCTCCACGGCTCCCGTGCCCGGGCTGATGGATCAGGATTCCATGAGTCTGGTCGCAGCAGATTGGCGCAGCCACCGCCAGAGCTCGGCACAGGCGGCAAGGGCGGCGCGGCGATGGCCTTCGGCGCCGGTCAGGAAGGCCCTCCGCTCGGCGCTGTAGACGCCATCTATCGAGGCGATCGCCAGCTCGACCGCGATATCAACCTCGCCTTCGGTCGCGCGCAGGGCGAGGCCGATCTCGGCGCCCGACACGGCGCGCACCTGTTCGGCCAGTTCGATCGCAGGCGCGCCGGTGGAGTGGACCTCGCCGCGGACGAGGAAGCCCGACTCGCCCAGCAATGAGATGAGCTGCCCGCCGTTGCCCACCTCGGCGGTGGCCAGCGTGCGCCCATCGAGCAGCCCGCCGATCACGGCCGGCCAGCCCTGGTCGCCACGGGCAAAGACGTATGGCTCGAGCCGCGGCAGCAGCTCGGCAACTGCGGCGGCGATTCGCTCAGCCGCAGCCGGCCCGCGCGCGCTGACGCGCACGTCCACGGCATCTGGGCGCGCGTACGTCGCCACCTCTGGGTCGGACTGACGGAGCACGTTCTCGCCAATCAGTCCGACCAGCGCCGATTCGCCGATGCCCGTCAGGCGCAGCGTCTCCGCCGCCATCTCGCCGCCTACGCCGCGCTCGGCCAGACGACGCAACACCTCGGCCTGCCACATCGGCCGCATCTCGCGCGGCGGCCCGGGGAGCGCGGCGATCACACGCCCCCGGTCTAGCTCGAGCCACCAGCCGGGAGCCGTGCCCTGGACGTTGCGCAGCGGGCTGGCGCCGGGCACGAGCCACGCCTGCTTCACGTTCGAGTCGGGCATCGCCAGGCCGCGCCGGCGGAATAGCGAGCGCAGCCAGCGCTCGAGCGCCGGGTCGACGGCCGGCGCAAGGCCGGTTGCGGCGGCGATCGCCTCGCGCGTCAGGTCGTCCGGCGTCGGCCCCAACCCGCCGGTCGAAACGACCAGGTCTGCCTCGACGAGAGCTCGAGCGAAAGCGTCGCGGACGCGCTCCAGCCGGTCGGGCAGCGCTTCGACGCGCAGCACCTCGACGCCCAGAGCGGTCAGCTCCGTCGCCAGCTCGCCCGAGTTCGTGTCGCGCGTCGAGCCGGTCGTCAGCTCGCTGCCGACGGCGAGGATGATCGCGCGGGCGAGCTTGCCGGCCATTGCCCAACGATATGCGACCGCGCTTCGCGAGAGCTGCCGCCGCGTGTGCGCGACCGCTGGCATCGGTTAGCTGGCGGGGAATGATGTTCTTGCCGCGTGTTCGCGTGTGGCCAGCTACCGGCCAGGAAGAGTCGCCCAAGCCCGGCTACGGACAGCCTCGCTGCGCTACGTTCGCTCCGCCCGAACATGCGGCCAGCGGATGGCTCCGTGTGACCGCTGCGCCGGACAAAGGTGGCCGTTACTTCGCGGGGCGCGAACAAGCGTCGACATCGGCCCGCCCTCTGGTGCCGCGATGCCGCCGAAGCGGGGCTTGCACCCAACCCGCAGGCTGCGCTTGACGATGCCACAGTCGTTGTGTTAGCAATCTCCTACCGAGAGTGCTAACCATCCGCGCCGGTCGCATGCTGCCCATCCCGGGCGCCTGCCGGCCGCCAGAGAGAGTGAGGAGCCGTCAACCATGGCCAAGCTGATCAGCTACGACGAAGAGGCGCGAGCCTCGCTCAAGCGCGGCGTCGATGTTCTCGCCAATGCGGTCAAGTCGACACTTGGTCCCAAGGGCCGCAACGTCGGCCTGGACAAGAAGTACGGTGCGCCGCAGGTCGTCCACGACGGCGTGACGGTGGCCAAGGAGATCGAGCTCGAGGACCCGTTCGAGAACATGGGCGCCCAGCTCCTGAAGGAGGCCGCCACCAAGACGGAGGACGTCGCTGGCGACGGCACCACCACCGCCACGGTGCTCGCCCAGGCGATCGTCAACGAGGGCTTGAAGAACGTTGCCGCCGGCGCTAACCCGATGCAGATGAAGATCGGCATCGACCGCGCCGCAGCCGCCGTCGCCGACGCGCTGCGCAAGGCCGCCCAGCCGGTCAAGGGCCGCGACGAGATCGCCCAGGTGGCGACGGTCAGCGCCGCTGACTCAGAGATCGGCAACCTCATCGCCGAGGTCATGGACAAGGTCGGCAAGGAAGGCGTGGTCACCGTCGAGGAGTCGAGGTCGATGGCCTTCGAGACCGAGTACGTCGAGGGCATGCAGTTCGACCGCGGCTACGTCAGCGCCTACTTCGTGACTGACACCAATCGGATGGAGGCGGTCCTCGAGGATCCCTACATCCTGATTACCGACAAGAAGATCTCAGCCGTGGCTGACATGCTGCCGGCGCTCGAGAAGGCTCTCCAGACCGGCCGCAAGGAAGTGCTGATCGTGGCCGAGGACGTCGACGGCGAGGCCCTCGCCACGCTCGTCGTCAACAAGCTGCGCGGCATCGTGAGCGCGCTCGCCGTGAAGGCGCCGGGCTTCGGCGATCGGCGCAAGGAGATGCTGCGCGACATCGCCATCCTGACCGGCGGCACGGTCATCAGCGAGGAGGTCGGTCGCAAGCTCGACTCGGTCACGCTCGAGGACTTCGGCCGCGCCCGACGGGTGGTGGCGACGAAGGACGACACGACGATCATCGAGGGCCACGGAGAGCAGGCTCAGATCGACGGCCGGGTCAAGCAGATCAAGGCCCAGATCGAGGAGACGACGTCCGATTACGACCGCGAGAAGCTGCAGGAGCGGCTGGCCAAGCTGTCCGGTGGTGTCGCGATCCTGAAGGTCGGCGCCGGCTCGGAGGTCGAGCTCAAGGAGAAGAAGCATCGCGTCGAGGACGCCCTGTCGGCCACGCGGTCGGCGGTCGAGGAGGGGATTGTGCCCGGCGGCGGGGTCGCGCTGCTGCTCGCGCAGTCCGCGATCGACAAGCTGACCGATCTCGAGGGCGACGCCCTGACCGGCGCGCAGATCGTGCGCCGCGCGCTTGATGCGCCGCTCCGCCAGCTGGCGGAGAACGCCGGCCACGAAGGCTCGGTCGTGCTGGAGAACGTGCGCCGCCGGCAGAAGGAGGCCAAGAGCACGAGCATCGGCTTCAACGTCCTGACCGAGGAGTACGGCGACATGTTCGAGTTCGGCATCGTCGACCCGGCCAAGGTGACGCGCAGCGGGGTCGAGAACGCGGCCTCGATCGCAGCCATGATCCTGACGACTGAGGCGATGATCACCGACAAGCCTGAGCCAAAGCCGCAGATGCCGGCAATGCCGCCCGGCGGCATGGGCGGGATGGGCGACTTCTAGCCCCAGCCCATAGCGGGACGAACGGCAGGCTTGACGGAGCAGCTGCCCGCTTGCCCATACTGTCCGCACCATGGCTGACGTCCTGGCCAGCGGCTTCGCCGACTTCGATCGTCTCGCGCTGCTCTACCGCCGGACGTTGGAGGTGCTCGACGAGCTGAGCGTGACCGGTGACCTGCCGGCGGACGGACCCGAGATCCTGGCCACGCAGACGCTGCCCCACGTGGAAGACATGGAGACGGGCTTCCGCCTCTGGCTGCGGACCAACGATGCCGACCGGGCCGAGCTGCGGGCAATGGTCGCGCGCAGCGGCATGCCCGCCGAGCCGGTTACCGCCGCCGAGCGGCGAGCGGCGCTGATCGAGGCCATGAACCTCGTCGCCGGCGCCTGGCGTACCGGCCGCGGGCCACAGATCGAGCTCGCTCCGGCGGCCTCGCTGGCGGCGCTCGAGATCTGCCGGCTGGTGTTGGCGCTGCTGCCGACCACGCCGGCTGAGGACGTCCATTACCCGGCCGGCCGGCGGACCTATGCCGACATCTCCGCCCCGCGCCGCCCGGCCGAGCTGGTCGAGCGAATCGAGGAGCTCGAGGGCAGCCTGTGGCGGGTGGCGACCGGGCGGCCGTTGCGCCTGTCTGATGCGCGCTACCGCCGCACGTACGGGTTCTTCGATACGGCCGTGAGGCTCGTCGGCCGCGGGTTCATGCTCGCCTGATAGGCGCCGCTGCTATCCTGCGAATCAGGAACGGCCGAGTCGAATCTGCCCGCGGCCCCATCCCAGACCGGCCCTGTCTGCCGCGGCCGCCTAACAAGCCTCGAGGTCACCACTGACGAGTCAGCCTGACCGGACGCCTCAATCCGGCCCCGGACCCGCACCCAACTACTCGGAAGCACCCGGCCTGGCCGAGCAGCTTCGGCGTACGCGCGCCTCCTTCGGGCGCCTCCTCCGGGCGCACGTCACGCTTTTCAAGGCCGAGATCGGCGAGATCCTGTCGCTCGCAGGCAGCATGGCCATGAAGGCGGGCATGGTGCTCGGTCTGCTGCTGCTGATGGGCATCATGCTCTACGTCGGCGGGCTGCTGTTCCTGGGCGAGTGGCTCTTCGGCTCGATCGGCTGGGGCCTTGCCCACGGCGTGCTGTTGCCGGTCGCGGTCAGCGTTGCGCTCGGGCTGGGCATCGTCGGCGGCACGCGCGGACCGGCGCTGGTCAGCCTGTTCGTGGCCCTGCTGCTGGCCGTGGGTGTGGCGCTGTTGCTCGGGACGAACGTCGCGTGGCAGACGGCTGACTACGTCACGGCCGGGCTCGAGCCGCCGCTCAGCGGTGCAGGCGCGATCGGAGCGATCGCCGGCGCGATCATCGTCGGGCTGCTGCTCGCCGTGCTGATCGGGCGGCTGGGCGGCGTCGGCGGCGTCATATTCGGGCTGGTGCTTGGCGCGGTCATCGGCGCGCTGATCGGCTTCGCCTTCACCGCTGGCGAGTGGAGCTGGGGCCCCGCGATCGGCCTAGCCATCGTCCTCGGGTTGATCGCCTGGCCGCTGGTCAACTTCGCCCTGACCTGGCCGCGCCTGGACCTGGAGGCACACTTCGCTCGGCTCAAGCCGACGCAGTCCATGGAAGCAGTAACCGAGACACGTGAATGGTTGGAGAAGCAATGGCAGAGTCGGTCGCCGCTGCGCGGCAGGAAGTAGCCAACTCCCGGCTCGCCGCCGAGGCCGAGCTGGACGAGATTGCGGACGCCGCACGGGCGGCGGTCGATATCCCGAGCAAGCTGCGTCGCGAGCCGCTCAAGTACGGCGGGCTCGGTGCCGGCGCGGTGTTCCTCGCGATCGGCGGCCCGAAGCGACTCTTCAAGGCCGTCGAGAAGCGGGCCTTTCCGAAGCGCCACGTGCGTAGCCTGACGCCCAAGGAGGTCGAGCGGTCGATCGAGCACCTACCCGAGGAAGACCGCGCTGAGGTACGTGCGCACCTGGATCGCGACTTCGCCGCCTACCTGCGCCGAGAGCACCCCAAGCACGAGCCAAACGCCCGCCGCTCGCTCTGGGGCACCTACGACACGGCCATGGCGATCATCGGCGCGGCCGCCGCGCGCGAGCTGGCGCGCCGCTTCTTCGCTCCGCCGGGCGATCGCCGCGTCCAGCCGCGCAAGGGCCCGCCCGCCGGCGAGGACGGCCTGGGCCTCTAGCCCCGCGGCAGAGAGCTGCGCCTTATGCTGGCGCCGCGCGGGCGAGTGGTGGAACGGTAGACACGCCAGCCTTAGGAGCTGGTGCCGCGTAAGCGGCGTGTCGGTTCGAATCCGACCTCGCCCACCAGTCCGCTCATGGCGCCGCGGTGGCCCGGCGCGCGATGGTCGCCGCGTCGACCACTCCTCGGACGGTGATGCCGTCAGGTGAGACCCACGCGTCCGTCAGGCGCCACGGGTCGGAGGGCGCCGGCTGGATGAGTAGCACGGCCGGGGCACCGGCGACCGGGCGCAGCACCAGCGCCCCGCCTTCCACGGCCACGCCCGCCCTCGCGGTCATGCCACCCAGGGTCACCCGCATGTCACCATCGACGAACTCGACACGGTCCAGGGCAACCCCCGCCCGGCGCGCGGCCTGGCGGACGATGTCAGCGCCCTGGGCGGGAGTGAAGTGGCCGCTCACCGCGGCAGCCTCGGACGGCCCGTCGATCTCCATTCGTGCCATGGCCACCCGGATGCCGCCCGCCGTCAGCTCGACATCGCGCAGGTTGCCGCGCACGGCGGCGAAGCTCCTGTCGAAGTAGGAAGCGTCGATGAGCGTCAGGTCGATGCCGCCGACCGTCGCCGGGCCGATGGTCACGCCCCGGCCTTCGATGCGCAGCTGCCCGGCGCGGCCCTCGATGATCGACGGGTCGAACATGCCGATCGTCACGTTCAGCTCGCCGCCGTGCACGCCGGCATCGCGCACCATCCGCGTCAGGAAGGGCGAGGCAAGCGCCGGCAGGGCCACCACCACGATCAGCGCGACGACGACCCCGAAGAACAGCGCGAAGCGAACGAAGCCAATCACGGACGGTGCAAGGCTAGACGGCCGGCGCCGAATGCGCTGGCCGGTGGTGGTTCCTATACTTGGCCATCCCATGGCAAGCACGCCGGCAGACGGCATCAGGGTCACCACGCGCGCGGCCGAGCGGCGCTCGGTCGTGCTCGAGGTCGAGCTCGCCCCCGAGCGGGTCCGCCGCTCGGTCGACGAATCGGTCCGCCACCTGGCTCGCCGGACCAAGGTCCCAGGCTTCCGGCCGGGCAAGGCGCCTCGGCCGCTGGTCGAGCGTGCCCTGGGCGTCCGGCGCGACGACCCGGCCGCGCCAAACCCGGTCTACGACGATGCCAAGGAGCACCTGTTCGAGCAGTCCGTGCTGCAGGCCGTCGAGCAGGAGGAGCTCGACGTGCTGTCGATCCCCGAGCCGGAGTGGACGGCCTTCGAGGAGGCAACGGGCGCGGCATATCGCGTGACGCTCACGTTGCGCCCGCACGTCGAGCTGGGCGCCTACACCGATTACCCGTTCAAGATCGAGATCGAGGAGACCGACGACGCGCGTATCGACAAGGTCGTCGAGCAGCTGCGCGACCAGCAGGCCAGCCTGGTGCCGGTCGAGGAGCGAGCGGCGCAGAAGGGCGACTACGCGGTCATCGGCTACGTCGGTCGGCGCGACGGGCAGCCGATCGAGGGCGCGCAGGCGGAGCGTCTGCCGCTCGTCATCGGCAATGAGAACACGATCCCAGGGTTCGAGGAGCAGCTGGTCGGGATGCGCGAGGGCGAGACGAAGACCTTCAGCCTGGCCTTCCCGGACGACTACCCGCAGGCTGAGCTGGCCGGCCAGGCGGTCGACTTCGAGGTAGAGCTGCGCGAGCTGCGCGAGAAGCGGCTGCCGGATGCGGACGACGACTTCGCCCAGTCGCTGGGCGACTACGCTGATCTCGCCGCATTGCGCGAGGAGATCGGCCGGCGGCTGGAGCGCAGCTCGCTCGACCGAGCACGCCACCGTTTCGCTGACCGGATCATCGAGTTCGCCGTCGCCAACGCAACGGCTGAGGTTCCCGACCTGCTGGTCGATCGCGAGATCGAGGTCATGCTCGACGAGCTGCGCGTCCGCGCCGCCGAGCAGGGTATCGGCTTCGAGGAGTACCTGCGCGCGACGGAGCGTTCTGAGGATGACCTGCAGCGCGACTTCCGCCCGGATGCGGAGAAGCGGGTCAAGACGCTGCTCGTGCTGTCCGAGGTCGCCGAGCGCGAGGGCATCGAGGTCAGCGACGCGGACCTGGAGGCAGAGCTGGCCCGCTCGCGCGAGCGCTACGCCGGCAACCAGAGCCTGCTCGGCTACCTCGATTCGCCGCGCGGCAGGGCCTACACTCGCTCACTCCTGCGTCGCGCCCAGACGGTCGAGACGCTGATCGATCGCTGGATCGAGGCCCACCCGGAGTTCAGCCACGTGCAGCACCTGCACGATGACCATTCGGGCCACGACCACCCGGCGGCCGAGCCCCAGACGGGCCGCGGCGACCGCCAGCAACGCCACAGGAAGGGGAAACGCTGATGCTCGTCCCGATGGTCATCGAGAGCTCGAGCCGCGGAGAGCGCGCCTACGACATCTACAGCCGGCTGCTCAAGGACCGGATCATCTTCCTCGGCGACGCGATCGAGGACCACATGGCCAACCTGATCATCGCCCAGCTGCTCTTCCTCGAGGCCGAAGACCCCGAGAAGGACATCAGCCTGTATATCAACTCGCCCGGTGGCGTGGTCACCGCGGGGCTCGCCATCTACGACACGATGCAGTACCTTCGTGCGCCGGTGAACACGATCTGCATCGGCATGGCCGCTTCGATGGCCTCAGTGCTGCTGGCTGCCGGCGCGAAGGGCAAGCGCTACGCGCTGCCCAACAGCCGGATCATGATCCACCAGGGATCCGGTGGCTTCCGCGGCAACACCCCTGACGTGATGATCCAGGTCAAGGAGCTCGAGGCGCTAATCAAGCTCAACCACGAGATCCTCGCGCGGCACACCGGCCAGCCGGTCGAGAAGATCGTCCGTGACACTGAACGGGACCTTTTCATGTCCCCCGAGGACGCCAAGGCGTATGGCATCATCGACGAGGTGTACTCGACACCTGATCAGTCGCTGATCAGCGAGGCACGCTCCCGCGGCGCCTTGGGCGGCGAGGGCAGCACCGAGCCCGCTGACGACAGCGGGCCACGACCGGCCAAGGGCTGAGCGCAGCTAGGGCCGCAGGAAAGGGACGGAAGGTAGCTCGGATGACGACCAGCGGCGGGAAGAGCACCAAGGTGCCCTACCGCTGTAGCTTCTGCGGCAAGAGCCAGGAGCAGGTACGCAAGCTCATCGCAGGCCAGGGCGTCTACATCTGCGACGAGTGCATCAACCTCTGCCAGGAGATCATCGAAGAGGAGATGCTCGACGCGCCGCGGCCCAAGCAGCAGGCGGCCAAGCTGCCCAATCCGCGCCATATCAACTCCGCCCTCGACCAGTACGTCATCAGCCAGGATCGGGCCAAGAAGGTCCTCGCCGTCGCCGTCTACAACCACTACAAGCGGGTCAACGCCGGCCACCTGGTCGACGAGGTCGAGCTCCAGAAGTCGAACGTGCTCCTCGTCGGGCCGACCGGCTCGGGCAAGACGCTGCTCGCCCAGACGCTGGCCAAGGTGCTGGACGTGCCCTTTTGCATCGCCGACGCGACCAGCCTGACCGAAGCCGGCTACGTGGGCGAGGACGTCGAGAACATCCTGCTGCGGCTGATCCAGGCGGCGGACTTCGATGTCGCCCGTGCCCAGCGCGGAATCATCTACATCGACGAGATCGACAAGATCGCGCGCAAGGCGGACAACCCCTCGATCACCCGCGATGTGAGCGGTGAGGGGGTCCAGCAGGGCCTGCTCAAGATCCTCGAGGGAACGGTCGCCAACGTGCCGCCGCAGGGCGGTCGCAAGCACCCGCACCAGGACTTCATCCAGATCGACACGACGAACATCCTGTTCGTCTGCGGCGGCGCGTTCGAGGGACTGGAGCGGATCGTCGAGGAGCGCATCGGCAAGCGCACGATGGGCTTCGGCTCGGAAGCTCAGACGCCGCGCGAGAAGCGCGAGCGGATCCTCGAGCACATGATGCCCGAGGACCTGCTGAAGTTCGGCCTCATCCCCGAGTTCGTGGGCCGGCTGCCGGTCATCGTCTCGCTCTCGGCGCTGACGCAGCACGACCTGATGCGCGTCCTGACCGAGCCCAAGAATGCGGTCACCCGCCAGTTCCAAAAGTTCCTCCAGCTGGACAAGGTCGAGCTGCACTTCACACCCGGCGCGATAGAGGCGGCCGCGGAGCTTGCGCTCAACCGCAAGACCGGCGCTCGTGCGCTGCGCTCGATCGTCGAGGAGGCGCTCCTCGAGGTGATGTACGACATTCCCGAGCGGACCGACGTGCGCAAGTGCATCATCACCGAGGAGACGATTCGCACCGGTCGCGCGCCTTTGCTGCTGACCAAGGCTGAGATCGATCGCGGCCTAGACGAGACCAACTACTCGGAGCTGCTCGAGCGCCCCAGCGCCTGACGGGGCCCAAGGCTCAGCGCGAGCCGCGCGGGTCCGCGCGACTCGCAGCATGGACGGTCAGGCGACCTCGACTGGAAGCTCGTAGACCTCAGCCGTGGGATGCCCGGCCCGCTCGTGGATGCGCATGACCGCCTCCTTTGACGGCGCAGTCGAGAGACAGAAGACCTTGCCCTGCTCGGGATCCAGCCAGGCGCGCTCGAAGTGCACGCCTTCCTCGCCTTCGATCTCGAGGTCGCGAGCGTGAGCCTCCTCGAGCTGCTGTTGGGTCACGCCGAAGAAGCCCGAATGAACGTCCATGAACTTGGCCAACGTCCAGTCCTCCTGTCCCTGGGCCCGCTGATGCGGCCCTTGCCACGGACCATCGCAGGGCCCGCCGCGCACGCCATCGGTCATACGACCTACCGGCCGCTGGGCCCGCGCTAGACTGCCTGCACGCCGAGGCAGGGGAGGGCACAGCACTGGCAGACCGCATCGGCCCCCTCGTGTGCCCCGTGCTGGTCGGGCGGGATGACCTTCTCGCCCACGCCGAGCGACGGCTGGCAGCAGTCCAGTCGGGCCACGGCCACATGCTGCTGATCGCAGGCGAGGCCGGCATCGGCAAGACCAGGCTCCTCGCGAGCACCGAGCGCAAGGCGCGCGAGCTTGGCCTGGCGGCGTGTCGTGGTCATACGCAGCCGCGCGACATGGAAGTGCCGGCGGCACCGTTTCTTGACCTCGCGCGGAGCATGGTCCGAGATGACGCGATGGCCGATCTCGGCCGGCGCATCGAGCAGCTGCTGGGCGAGGCGGAGACGGCGGATGCCGGCGCCGACGGCGGCCATCGCCTGCGGCGGATGCTGAGCCTGGACCTCGCTGACACGCTCACCCGCGGACTGGATGGCCCAACGGTCATCGCGCTCGAGGACCTGCATTGGGCGGACGACCTTTCGCTGCAGGTGCTGGCGGCGCTGGCGACGAGGCTAGAAGGGGCGCCGCTGATGGTCATCGGGACTTACCGCAGCGACGAGCTCTATCCGCGCGTACCAATGCGCGAGTGGCGAACGCGTCTCCTCGCGAGCCGGCTCGCCGAGGAGGCGTTGCTCAGTCGGCTGACCCTGGAGGACACCGGCCGCATGGTCTCGCTGATCACGGCAAGCCCGATCCCACCCCCGGCCGAGCTGGTTGCGGGGATCCACCGGCGGACGGATGGCGTGCCGCTGCACATCGAAGAGCTGCTCGGCACGGTGGGCGGTGATGCCGTCTCCGGCGGGATCTCGGATGCGGCCATCCCGGCGACCCTGGAAGTGAACATCCGCGACCGCCTTGCGAGGCGGAGCGAGGTCGCCATCAGCGTGGCCAGGGCAGGCGCGGTCATCGGTCGGCGGTTCACCGGCAAGCTCGCCGGGGCCGCATCGGGATTGGCGCTGGCGGCGGTCGAGGAGGGCCTCGCGGAGCTGGTCGACCACTTCTTCGTGGTGCCGTTGGCAGGTGGTGGCTACGACTTCAGGCACGCCCTGATCCGCGACGCCATCTACGCGTCCATCCCTGAGCGCGCGCGGCGATCGATGCACCTGCTCGTGGCTCGCGCGGGCACGCCAGAGCTCGGCGACGCCGACCTGTCGCTCCACCTCGAGGAAGCCGGACAGGGGGCGGATGCTCACGTCGTGGCACTTCGCGCGGCGCGCACCGCGGCCAGGCTGAGCGCCCATCGCGAGGCGCTCGAGCTCTACCGGCGCGCCCTGCGCCACCTGCCAGGTGACGCCGAGGCGGCCAAGAGGGCAGCGTTGCTCGAGGAGGCCGGTGCGGAGGCACTCGCGGCGGATGACAACACTGAGGCCGCAGCGTTGCTCGGGTCGGCCGAGGAGGCATACCTCGAGGCAGGTCTTGTCGCCGCCGCCTGCGCGGTTGCCGCGCCGCTCGTGGCGGCCCATCACCTGCTTGGCGCGAGCCTGGACGAGCGCTTGAGCGTTCTGCGATCAGCCGCAGACAGGCTGGTCGGCGAACCGGAAGATGAGCCAACGAACCGCGTTCGTGCGCGCCTCGAAGGCGCTCTCGCGGCGGCCTACATGCTCGACCGCCGGCTCGAGGACTCAGTGACCCATGGCGCGCGCGCATTGCGGATGGCACGCCAGGCTGGTGACGCGGCACTCGAGCTGGACGTGCTGGCGACGCTCGGATCGGATGACCTCTTCGGCGGGCGAATGGACGATGGCTGGGCGACTCTCGAGGAGGCGATCGACCGGGCACGCACAGCCGGGTTCGAGGGACACACCGCGCGGGCATACCGGATGGCCGGCACGTCGGCGTCCGTGCTGGTGGAGTACGACCGAGCCGAGCGGCTGCTGCGTGAGGGCATCGAATACGCCGAGCGTGTCGAGATGTGGAACCACCGTCACTACATGGCAGCCCACCTCGGCCACGTGCTGTGGGCGACGGGCCGATACAACGAGGCCGACCAGGTCGCGCGGCATGCGCTGGCGGACGGTCGCGGTGGCCTCACGACGCGCATCACAGCCCTGCATGTCATCGGCTACGTCGCCCTTGGCCGTGGAAATCTCGCGGCCGCCGAGGAGACGCTATCTGAGGCCCTCGGGCTGGCCCAGCCAATGGGTGAGCTTCAGCGCGTCTCCCCGGCACTTTGGGGCCTGGCGGAGCGTGCCGAGCTGGCCGGCGATGCCGCGCGGGCAGCAGAGCTGTGTCGCCAGGGGCTGGCTTTGTCGGCCGCCGTAGATGACGCGGCTTACCTCTTTCCGTTCCTCGTCACAGGAACGCGGGCCCTCCTCGGGCTGCGCCAGCTGGCCGAGGCCGAGACGTGGGCCGCCGACGTGGGCCGACGGCTGACGCAGCGTGCCATCCCCGGTACGCTGCCCGCGATCGATCACGCTCAAGGGCTGGTGCTGCTGGCTCGCAGCAGAGTGTCGGCCGCCCGCGTTGCCCTGTCCTCTGCGGCGGCGCAGTGGCAGGCGCGCCGACGAACCTGGGAAGGGACGCCGGCGCTGGTTGAATTGGCCACGGCGCTGCTGCGCGCCAACCGGCCGGCTGAGGCCGGCCGCGTGGCGGAGCAGGCACTCGAGCAGGCGACAGGCATCGGCCAAGGGCCGGTCCTCGAGCGCGCGCGGGCCGCCCTCAGCGCTGCACGCACCCGCCATCCTGCCCCTGAGCCGTGGGCACCGCTCAGTGCCCGCGAGTTCGAGGTCGCGCGGCTGGTGAGCGCCGGGGCCACCAATGCTGCCATCGCCGAGCAGCTCGGTCTCTCACCGCGCACCGTCGGCGCACACGTCGAACACATCCTGAGCAAGCTGGGCATGGGCAGGCGCAGCGAGATCGCTGCCTGGGCGGCGCGCGTGTCGACCGGCGCGCCGCGGGATACGATCGGCCAATGACTGATCACAAGACCATCGCGGGCATCAGCGGCTACGGCGGCCGGAGGCTGGCCCAGCGCCTGGGACCCATCGGCGCCTGGAGCTTCGCCCTGCAGCGCATGGCCGCGCGCGACGAGCTGGCCGCCGCGCGCCAGCTCGAGGGGCTGGGCTACCCCGCCATCTGGTTCCCCGAGAGCCTGGGCAGCAAGGACGTGATGGCCCACTCCGCGCTGCTGCTGGGGGCCACCGAGCGGGCGATCATCGCGCCCGGCATCGCCAGCATCCACGCCCGTGACGCGATGTCGACGGCCAACGCCGCGCGCGCGCTGGGTGAAGCCTATCCGGACCGGTTCGTGCTCGGGCTCGGAGTCAGCCATGCACCATCGGTCAAGCTGCGTGGCGGCGACTACGCCAAACCGCTTGCCAGCATGCGCGCCTACCTCGACGGCATGGCCGACGCACAGTACGCGGCGCCGCTGCCCGACACGCCGGTGCCACTCGTGCTGGCCGCGCTCGGGCCGCGGATGCTCGAGCTGGCCGCCGAGCGCGCAGACGGCGCCCATCCATACTTCGTGCCCGTCGAGCACACGCCCTTTGCCCGGCGCTACCTTGGCCCGGAGCCGTGCCTGGCGGTCGAGATGACGGCCGTGCTGACCAACGACCGAGCGGCCGGCCTGGCCATCGGCCGCGCCTTTGCGCGGCACTACCTGGTGCTGCCCAACTACGCCAACAACCTGCGCCGCCTGGGCTGGTCGGATCGGGACATCCAGAACGACGGCAGCGACAAGCTGATCGAGCAGGTCGTCGCCATCGGCGACGTGGACCACATCGTCGGCCGTGCGCGGGCGCACCTCGAGGCGGGCGCGGACCACGTCTGCATCCAGCTGCGCGAGGAGCAGTCAGCCGACCCGGCGATCGAGGGCTTTCGCGAGCTGGCGGGCGCGCTGCTCTAGCCGGCCGCCGGTGTCAACCGAGCGACGAACTCCAACACGCGCCGCCAGGCGTCCGCCGAATCATCCGCGAACTCCTCCGCCTTGCGGTCAAAGAACGAGTGCGGAGCGCCCGCGTACGTCGCCAGCTCGTGCTCGACGCCGGACCCGGCCAGGGCCGCCTCGAAGGCCGCCCGGTGCTGCGCCGGGATCCCGTCGTCCGCCTCCCCAAAGATGGCCAGGACCGGCACGCGCATCCGTGGCGCGACCTCGGCTGGGGCCGGCATGCCCGCCCGGAAGTCGCCGACGGGCCAGCCGTAGAAGCCGATCACCCCAGCCAGCTCGAGCTCCGGCCGCGTGGCACACAGGAAAGATAGCCGACCGCCGAAGCAGAAGCCGATCGTGAAGAGCGCGCGAGGCGCCGCCTCGTCGCGCAGCCGATGCGCCGCGCCGGACAGGTCGTCCAGCAGGCCGGGGTAGGTCGTCTGCGCGATGTGGTCGCGGAACGGGAAATCAGGCCCGCGGTCGGAGGAGCGCGTCGTCCGACCGAAATAGTCGACCGCCAGCGCGTCCACGCCAGCCTCGGCGAAGCGCAGCGCCAGCTCTTCGTAGTAGCCATGCAGGCCACGGACGTCGGGCAGGATGATCACGCCCGCGCCGGTCGGCTGGTCGGCGCGCGCGAGGAAGCCCAGGAACGGGACGTTGTCGTCGGCCACCAGGTCCACGCGCCGCCCTTCGACCGCGCCGCCGGCGATCGGTGGGAGCGGGGGTCGGCTGTCGTGGTCGAAACACATTGGGCTGATGCTACCTCCGCAGTCCGCCTGCCGGCCCCGCCTGCTGCGCCGCCTGCCTGAGCTGGGCGCCTCCGCCCATCGCGGAGTGCGCGACCTGGTCATACGCGCGGCTGGCGACCCTTGACGACGGTGTGGCGTGGCGAAGCTCGTCTTGTGCCGATGGTGGAGCACTAACCCGGCCATGACGCCCTACGGCCCGGTCATACGCCCAGCAGGCAGACCTTATGTCAGTTCGGCGCCGAACTGACCTGACACAAGGTCACCGAGGGGCGCACTAGACCGACTCTTACCTCCAGCGAGGGTGGGCCACGCTCGCTTTGCGGACGTCGTGCGCTTACCCGGCTGAGAAGCGTGACGAACTTGCCAGATAAGGGTCTACTGCGGCGCGTATGGCCAAGTGTCGGAGCCGCCGGCGGCCGACCGGCCAGCACAGGCGTTGGGATGCCCAGGCGCCCGCGGGCCGCTGATCGCGGCCCCGTGCCTGGTGCTACACTCGCGCCCGCGGCGAGGACCGAGAGGAGTAGCTCTCGCACCTGCTAGCAGAGACCCCGGCCGGTGGCTGTGAGCCGGGGAGCAGACGGGAGGCGAAGGTCGCTCGCGAGCCGCGCGGGAGACGCCCGATAGCGCGCCAGAGAGGGCGCCCGGAAGATCGGCCGATTCGGATGACGACGGCCGGCCGGGCACCGAACCAGCAGGTGGTACCACGACCCCGATCGTCCGCTGGGCGAGCGGGGTTTTTGTTGCGTCCGCCCGATGAGGAGCCAGAGCATGGCCAGCCCGAAGAGAAGCGCCAGCGAGATGCCGACCGCCTATCGCGCGGCGGCCGTCGAGCCGGAGGTCTACGCCCGCTGGCTGGCGGCGGACGTGTTCGCGCCTGACGGCGCGGGCAGCCGGGCTGACTGGTCCAAGCCGCCGTTCGTCATCACCCAGCCGCCGCCCAACGTGACGGGCGCGCTGCACACCGGCCATGCGCTCACTGCGACCGTCGAGGACACGCTCATCCGCCGGGCGCGCATGCAGGGCCGGCCGACGCTCTGGCTGCCCGGCGTCGATCACGCCTCCATCGCCGCCCACGTGGTGCTCGACCGTGTCATCGCCGCCGAGGGCGAATCGCGCCAGTCGCTCGGCCGCGACCGCTACCTCGAGCGGATGTGGCAGTTCATGGACGAGACGCGCAATGTCATCGCCGAGCAGCACTATCGCCTGGGTGCGTCGGCTGACTGGCAGCGCCTGCGCTTCACCATGGACGAGGGCTCGGCGCGAGCTGTCCGCGTCGCCTTCAAGCGGCTCTACGACGACGGCCTGGCCTACCGCGGCGAGCGGCTCGTCAACTGGTGTCCAGGCGACCAGACCAGCCTGTCCGACCTGGAGGTCATCGCCAGCCAGACCAAGGGCGTGCTGTGGTATCTGCGCTATCACCTCGTGCTGGCTGACGGCAGCCCGGACCCGGCCGAGACGATCACCGTCGCCACGACCCGGCCTGAGACGATCCTCGGCGACACGGCGGTGGCAGTCCATCCGGACGACGAGCGCTACCGCTCCGCGGTCGGGCGTGAGGTGCTGATCCCGTTCGTCAACCGGCGCGTGCCGATCATCGCTGACTCAGTCGTGGAGCGCGAGTTCGGCAGCGGCGCGGTCAAGATCACGCCCGCGCATGACCAGACCGACTTCGAGACCGGCCGGCGCCACGGCCTGCCGCTGGTCGACGTGATGACCGACGACGGCCGCATCAACCAGCACGGCGGGCCGTATGCGGGCCTGTCGCGCGAGGAGGCCCGTCAACGCATCGTCGCCGACCTGGCGGCTGCCGGCGACCTCGTAGAGGAACGGCCGCACGAGATGATCCTGGGCCGCTGCCAGCGCAGCGACGACATCGTCGAGCCGCGCCTCAAGACACAGTGGTTCATCAACGTCAAGCCGATGGCCGAGCGGGCGATGGCCGCCGTTCGCGAGGGCCGAACGCGCTTCGTCCCGCCGCGCTTCGAGAGCACGTTCTTCCACTGGCTGGAGAACATCCACGACTGGAACGTCAGCCGCCAGCTGTGGTGGGGCCACCGCATCCCGGCCTGGTATTGCCCGGACGGTCACACGACGGTCTCCGACGACGCCAACGGGCCGGCGACCTGCGCCCAGTGCCGCCGGCCGGCCCCTGAGCTCGTCCAGGATGAGGACATCTTCGACACGTGGTTCTCGAGCGGCCTGTGGCCGTTCTCGACCCTGGGCTGGCCAGACGACACCGAGGATCTGCGCCGCTTCTACCCGACGAGCGTCATGGAGACGGGCTACGACATCATCTTCTTCTGGGTCGCGCGGATGATGATGCTTGGCGAGTGGCTGACCGGGCGCGAGCCGTTCTCGGTCGTCTACCTGCACGGCATGGTGCGCGACCCGTACGGCGCCAAGATGTCCAAGACGCTGGGCAACGTCGTCGATCCCCTGGGCGTCATCCGTGACGTCGGCGCGGATGCGCTGCGCTTTGCGCTCGTCAACGGCACCTCGCCCGGCGCAGATCAGCGGCTCGGCCAGAGTCGCCTCGACGGCGCGCGCAACTTCGCCAACAAGCTTTGGAACGCATCGCGCTTCGTGCTCGGGGCGCGGCCGCCGGAGGTGGATGGCAGCGAGCTTGCCTTGCCGCCGCTGGAGGATCTGGGTCCGGCGGAGCACTGGATCCTCGGCCGCTGCGCGGGGACCGTCGCCGCCGTCGACGCTGCCTACGACGCTTTCCAGCTGGGCGAGGCGACACGACTGCTGCACGAGGCCATCTGGAGCGAGTACTGCGACTGGTACCTCGAGCTCGCCAAGGCGACCCTCGCCGACGACGCGCAGCCGGCGGCTCGACGGGTGGCTACCTGGCGCGTGCTGCTCTGGGTGCTCGACCGTTACCTGCGGCTGCTCCATCCGGTCATGCCGTTCGTGACCGAGACGATCTGGCAGCGCCTGCCGCACCTGCCCACGGACGCGCAGCTGCTGATCGTCGCCGACTGGCCGACCGGCGACTTCGCGGCTGGGCTGACCGATCGCCAGGCCGCGGAAGGGGTCGAGCAGCTGATCGCGCTGGTAGGCCAGGTTCGCGCCGCCCGAGCCGAGGCTGGCATCGAGCCGGGCGAGTGGCTCGACGCGCGCGTCTGGCTGCCCGCGGGCCCTGCGCGCGACGCCTACGACGCAGTCAGCGAGCCGATCGGCAGGTTGGCGCGCGTCCGCGCGCAGCTCGTCGACGATCGATCCGCGCTGGAAGGCACGGGCGCAGATGGCGCCCTGGCCGCGATGTCCGGCAGCGCCGAGGCACGCCTGCTGCGCTCAGGGGCTGACCTCGAACGCGAGCGCGCCCGCCTGGGCAAGGAGCTCGAGCGCGCCCGCGCTCAGCTGGCGCAGGTCGAGGCGCGGCTGGCGGACGAGGCCTTCACCGCCCGCGCTCCGGCCAGCGTGGTCGATTCCGCGCGCCAGCGGGCAGCCGAGTTGCGCGAACTGGTGGCGCGACTGACCGCCCGCATGGCAGGCTAGTGCGACCATGAAGCTGCCATCCCTGTCGCGACGCCGACGACCGCCGCCTGCGCCGCCGCCTGCGCGCCTGTCGCCCGACTCGATCGTCACCCATGACATGAGCCTGCGCCTGCTGTTCAATGCCAAGAGCGGCGACGGAGTGCGGCTGGAAGGTGAGGCCAATGTCGCCGAGCTGCCCGGCTTGCTGACCGGCATCGCCATCTCGCCGGTCGAGCTGATCGAGCCGCTCTCGCCTGACGCCCAGCAGGCCGCTCCGCGGATCCTCCATCCGCAGCAGGCTCTGCAATGGATCAACGCCCGTCACTCGCATAGCCCGATGGCACGGCATGCGCTGCTCGTGCTCGAGTCGCTGGACGCGATCGACCCGGCGTTCGAGACGCTGGCCGTCGCGCTGCTCCAGGGCGAGCTCGATCACGACGGCGTGCCGCGTTTCGATGCCATCGTCGGCGGGCTGGTCAGCTACTGGGACGAGACCACCGGCGAGCTGGTGCTGAGGCCCATCGTCGCCTGGGGTGGCAGTGGTGCTCGGGGCGACATCGACCGGACGGCACAGCGGCTTATTGCGCGGCTGATGGGCAACATCCTGGCCAGCCAGGGCGCCCATGGGCTGCACGTCACGGAGCGCCCCGTCGCCGGCGGTGGCGCACGGGCCTGCGGCCACTGTGGCTTCTCCGCCCTGGACCCGTCGGCGCGCTACTGTCCCAAGTGCGGCATGCGCCAGGGCTGAGCAGATGCCCAACTACGAGTACGTTTGCACCGCCTGTGGCACACGCATCGAGGTGTCACATGGCGTGAACGAATCGGGGCCTGCGGTATGCACTGCCTGTGGCGGTGCGCTGCGCAAAGCAGTCTCGGCGCCGGCCATCGTCTTTCGCGGCTCGGGTTGGGCGAAGAAGGACGCCCGCCGCTCGAGCAGCGCCGCAGGAGGAAAGACCGATTCGACCGACAGCAAACCGAGCACCGAGGGCAGTCAGCCTGCCGATTCCGCCGGGGGTGAGAAGGAGAGCAGGGTCGCCGACGCCTGAGCGCCGCTGGATCGCCACGTGAAGGGCATCGTCGATCGGCTGATGAGCGTCCGGGCAGTGCGGACGGTGATGGCCGTGATGGGCTCGGCGGGCGCGCTCGGCCTGCCGTTGCTCGCCATGGCGCTGGCTTTCACGACGATGTTCGCGCTCATCCCGGCGGTGCTGCTGCTCTCGGGCGTGCTCGGCTGGTTCGTCGCCGACCCGGTGATCCAGCAAGATCTTCTTGGCCAGCTGATCGCGGCTGTGCCACCGCTGGCCGGGCTGTTCGAGGATCAGCTCGAGAGCCTCGTCGAGTCGCGGGCCGCGCTGTCGATCGTTGGCCTGCTCGGCCTGATCTGGGGGGCCAGCAACTTCTACGCCGCGCTCGATGAGGTGATGAGGCGGTTCTTCCCCGGCGGCAAGGCCCGCGGCTTCGTGTCGCAACGGCTGCGCGGCATCGTCGCCGTGGCAGTGCTCGTCGGGCTGGTGATTGGCACGATCGCGATGGGTGGCATCTGGACGTTCCTGCAGTCGACACTGGGCGTCCTGGGGCCGATGCTCTCGCTGGCCATGCCACTGCTGTCGATCACTCTGGTGACGGTCATCGTGCTCGTCGTCTATCGCTACGTGCCCACCGCCCCACCGCCATGGCGCGCCGCGCTGCCGCCGGCGATCGTGGCCGGCATCGGCATCGGGCTGCTGACCAGCCTGTTCGCCGTGCTGGCGCCGGTGCTCGTTGGCGGCCTGCAGGCCTTCGGCGTCATCGCGACCGTCTTTGCCGGCTTCATCTGGCTCAACTTCTGCTACCAGATGCTCCTTTACGGCGCAGCCTGGGCGCGCTACCGGCGCGACGCGGCGCAGCTCCAGGATCGGCCGGCGGCCTGAGGTCGCGGCGCGCCGGCTCGGCTCAGGCGACGCGCGGCTGGGCGGTCCCGCAGCGCCGGCAGAAGGAGGCCCGGCTGGAGATCGGCAGCTCGCAGTGGTGGCATGCTCGCGCGATTGGCTGTGGCTGGCTGGCCTGCCAGGCCGCCAGCCGGGCACGGGCCTCGGCCGGCATCAGCACGCGTGGCGCGGGCGAGGGCAGGACGGACGGCGCGGGCATCAGCATCGCGCCGACGGTCGGCGCTGGCGGGCCAGCTGCCGGAGCGGCGCTCGATTCGGCAGCCCAGGCCGCGGGCGGAACGACGGACGGCAGCGGCACGACCGGTGGCGTAGCAGGCGGCGCCGGCTGCTTAGGCCGCCGCCCTGGCGTGACAGGCGTGCTCGTCCAGGCGGGAGGCGTGCCGGGCAATGCGCTCGGTGCGGGCGCGGGTGCCACGGGCGGCGGCAGTGCCACGGGCGGGGTATGCACCCGCCGGACAGGTGGCTGGCGCGGCGCGGGCAGGTGGACGACTTCCTCTGCCGACAGATCGGGTGCCAGGTCGGCGGGCGCGGGCGGTGGGACCGAGAGCACGAGGTCGACCGGTACCGGCGGCACGTCGAGCAGCGGCGCGGGCGGCGAGCCCTCGTCCTGATCCTCGACGAGGTATACCCGTGGCAGCTCGATCTCGCCCGGCTCGCTGACGGCTGCCGGCGCGGCTTCGACGGCCCCGACCGCGGCGGGCGCCAGCAGCGGTGGATCAGCCGCGCGGCCATCACGCGTCCCGGCCGTGGGCGTGGCCACGACGTCAAGCGGCGAGCACTCGAGGCACTCTCCGGCAGCGTCGTTCATACATGCCGCGCAGACGTAGCCGCGGCAGCCCAGGCACAGCCGCAGGCCGTCGTCAGCTGCAGTCGAGCCGTTGACGGCGGTGCGGACGCGGTCCACCAGCCCGGGCAATCCACGCGTTGCGGCCGGCTCGGGGGTGGTGCGCGTGCCGCAACGCTCGCAGAACGCGGTGACGGTTGTCGAGGTCAATGGCAGCTCCGAATCGATCGCAAAAGCGATCTATAGAGCAGGCTAGCCAGCACTGACCAGCCCGTCACTGCCGAACGAGTACTGGGGCCTAGTGACCCCTCCGTTCATCACCTGACCCCTCGAAGCCGGCCCATGGAAGTGTCCGGGCGGGGGGTTTTGCTAGACTCGGCCACCGGATGGCTGGGCCCCTTGCCGCGATGGAGCGGTTCTTCGAGCGCCTTTTCGAGCGACCTGCGGCGCGGTTGCTCGCGCCGCGGCTCGAGCCGGTCCACCTCCAGCACCACGTCCAGCGGGCGATGGAAAGCGGCCGCGTACGCCAGGCGGGCAAGTGGCACGTCCAGAGCCGCTTCCGGCTGCTCCTCCACCCCTCTGACCTGGTCGCGCTCTCCGGCCGCGAGGCGCTGCCGGCCGAGCTCGCGGAGAGCCTGCGCGACCACGCCCGGCAGCGCGGCTACGTCCTCGCCGCACGGCCGACGGTCCGCCTCGAGTCATCGCCCCGCGTCGCCGCCGGCGAGGTGGTCGTGTTGGCTGACGACCTGCCCGCGGCGCCGCCGCTGGCCAATGCGGCGCCGCCTCCGCACGACGGCAGCCCTGCCCTCACGCCGGCAGACCCAGTACCCGGCTCAACATCGGTCTTCAAGGCGGCCCAGCCGTCCGCGCCGCGCGCGCGGATCGCCGTCCGCGCCCCCGGCCAGCCGGTGCGGCACGTCGTCGTCGACGGCTCCAGCCTGCGCATCGGCCGCTCGAACGACAACGAGATCGTCCTCGCCGACGATCGCGTCTCGCGTCACCACGGCCAGATCAGCGCCCGGCTCGGAACGCTGGTCTACAGCGATCTGGGCAGCACCAACGGCTCGTATCTGCAGGGCAGCCGCGTCCACGAGATTGCCCTCGGCCCGCACGACGTCATCCAGCTCGGTGGCTCCTCGCTGACGATCGAGCCGGCGGCGGACTAGGCTCCGCCGGCGATGGACACCTTCACCATCGCGCTATGGGTCCTGCGCCTGGCGTTCGTGGCGCTGATCTACATCTTCCTGCTGCTGGTCGTACGCGGGCTGTGGCGCGACCTGCGGGCAGGCATCGCCTCCGCGGGCGAGCCGATAGGCCGGCTGCTCGTGGTCGCTGCGCCGGAGGGTCAGCCACCGGCCGGCAGCGCGTTCGCGCTTGACGCCGTCAACTCCATCGGCCGTGACGTCAACAACTCGATCGTGGTCGAGGACACCTTTGTCTCAGCCGAGCACGCGATGCTCACCTTCCGCGGTCGGGCGTGGTTCATCGAAGATCGCGGCAGCACCAACGGCACGTGGGTCAACGGCCAGCGCGTAGAGACGTACCTGCCGCTCGGGTTTGGTGACGAGATACAGGTCGGCCAGGTGAGGCTGCGCCTCGAGCGGCCGCGCATCACGTGACCGGCCTGCGACGCGGCCTCCACCGCGCGGGCATACGGCCCCGGCTCCGCCGGCGCGAGCTGACGCTGCTGCTCGTCGTCGGCCTGGCGCTGGTGACCGGCTGGGCGAGCCTCGCGGCCCAACAGGCGGGCACCCTCGACCTGGGCGAGCCGACGCTGCTGATCGTGTACCTGGGCGTCCTGCTGGCCATTCACGTCGCGTTCCTGATCAGCGGCCGCCGGATGGACCAGTACCTGCTGCCGACGGCCGGCATGCTCGGCGGACTGTCGCTGCTGCTGATGATGCGCCTGCCCCAGGGCATGGCCGGGCAGAGCCTCTTCGGAACGCTGCTGCCGCTCGCCCCGCTGCAGCTGGTCTGGCTGGTGCTCGGCTTCGGCCTGCTCGGCGCGGTCGCCGTGCTTGTCCGCAACGACGGCTGGCTGCGGCGCTACAAGTACACCTGGGCGGCAATCGGCATCGGGCTGCTGCTGCTCGTGTTCATCTTCGGCGACAGCCGCGGCGGCCAGCTGCTGACACTGCGCATCGGGCCCTTCAGCGGCCAGCCGTCGGAGCTGCTGAAGGTGATCCTGGTCGTCTTCGTGGCCGGCTACCTGGCCGAGAATCGGGCGCTGCTGACGATGACCAGCAGCCGCCTCGGGCCGATCCGCATGCCGCCCGTGCCGTACATGCTGCCGATGCTCGTCATGTGGGGCCTGGCGCTGGCGATCGTGGTCATCCAGCGCGACCTCGGCGCCGCGCTGCTGTTCTTCCTGATCTTCCTGGCGCTGCTCTACACCGCGACGCGACGGGCGGCATACGTGCTGACCGGATTGGCCCTTTTCGCCGCCGGCGGCTTTGTGGTGTACGAGCTCTTCTCCCACGTGCAGCAGCGAATCGACATCTGGCTCGATCCCTCGGCCGATCCGCTCGGTGCGGGCTACCAGATCCTGCGCGCGATGTACGCCTTCGGCCGCGGCGGGGTGCTCGGCACGGGCCTGGGTGGCGGCCTGCCACAGATCGGTGGCGCGCCGGCCATCCCGGCGATCCACACGGACTTCGTCTTTGCCGCCCTGGCCGAGGAGCTGGGCATGCTCGGCGGCCTTGCCATCCTGGCGCTATACGGGATCATTGCCCAGCGTGGGCTGCGCATCGCGGCCACGGCGGCGGACGACTTCCGGGCGCTGCTGGCGACTGGCCTGACGCTGGTCATCGTCGTCCAGGCGGCGATCATCATCGGCGGCAACCTGCGCGTCATCCCGCTGACCGGCGTGACGCTGCCGCTGATCAGCTATGGCGGCTCGTCGCTGCTGGTCAACGGCGCGATCGTCGGCCTGTTGCTGGCGCTGTCTGATCCGGGCGCCGAGCTGCCGCCACTGCCATCGCGCAGGCCGTCGCTCTGGCGCCGCCTGACCGGGCGCGCGCGTGACGTCGGCGGCCGGATCGAAGAAGCGATCTCGTGAGCCGTGCCTGGCAGCCCACCCAGCCCGGCCGTTCGCCGGACATTGGCGGCAGCCTGCTCCGGCTCGCGCTGGCGATGCTCATCGGCTACGGCGCGCTCGCGGCCGGCCTGGCCTACTGGCAGGTCATCGACGCCGAGCGGCTGTCAACGGACCCGCGCAACCCGCTGGTCATCGCCGCCGCGCGCAACGCGCCGCGCGGCTCGATCTATGACACCAACGGCGAGCTGCTGGCGCACAACTTGCGCGTCGGCGGCGGTCAGCAGCAGCGCGCCTACCCGGCGGCGGTGGCGGCCCCGGTGGTCGGCTACCGGAGCATCATCTTCGGGTCAGCCGGCCTGGAGCGGACCTACGACGCCCAGCTGACCGGCCTACGCTCAGGCTCGGCGGCGGACGACCTGCTGCGCAAGTTTCGCGCCGATCCGTACGACCCGGCAGACCTGCACCTCTCGCTCGACCTGCGCCTGCAGGAGTACGCCGCCCAGCAGCTGGGCGACTTCCGCGGCGCGATCGTGGCCATCGAGCCCTCGACCGGCCGCATCCTGGCGATGGTCACCAGCCCGACCTTCGACCCCAATCGGATCGTCGACCCGCAACGCGGAGCGCGCTACGTCGCCCGGCTGCGCGACCGCAGCGACTCGCCGCTGCTGAACCGCGCCACCCAGGGCCTGTACGTGCCTGGCTCGGTGTTCAAGATTGTCACCGCCGGCGCCGGCCTGGGCAGCAACGCGATCAGCGGCGGCACGACATACGAGAGCCAGCCGGAGGAGTACGAGACCGGCTTCCTGGTCGAAGGCTTCCGCATCCGCGACGCACCGCGCAGCGTGCAGACGGACCATCCACTCGATTTCCTCGAGGCGACTGAGGTGTCGAGCAACATCTGGTATGCCCACGCCGCCCTGGACATCGGCGCGCAGGGGCTGCTCGAGTGGGCCGGTCGGTTCGGTTTCGGCGAGCGCATCCCATTCGACCTGCCTACATCGGCCAGCCAGGTCACCCGCGCCGGCGGGCCGCTGGCCGGCTTCAGCGACCGGGTCGAGCTGGCCAACGCAGCCTACGGCCAGGGCCAGGTGCTGGTCACGCCGCTCCAGATGGCGCTCGTGGCGGCGACCATCGCCAATGGCGGCGTGGCCATGAAGCCGAAGCTGGTCGACGAGTTCCGGACGGCCTCAGGCCAGGTCACTCGAGTCGGGCCGGAGGCCTGGCGGACGGTCCTCGACCGCGGCGACGCGCAGCTCATCCGCGAGGCGATGCAGCTCGCAGTCGAGGGCCAGTACGGCCGCCGCTTCGCCGGCGGCGCGCGGATCGACGGCGTGTCGGTCGCCGGCAAGACGGGCACTGCGCAAGTCGGCCCGAGGGACGAGCCGCACAGCTGGTTCATCGGCTTCGCCCCGGCCGACAGCCCGCAGATCGCGGTCGCGGTGATCGTCGAGAACGGCGGCTCGGGCGGCGAGCGGGCAGCGCCGATCGGCGGCCGGCTGATGGCGCGCTACCTCCAGCTCCAGCGCTGATTGACTCTTTCCTGCCCCTAACGCAACCAAATGGGCCGTTCGGTCGTACTATCTGCGGACGCCGCTCGCAGCCGCGCCCAACGGTAGGAGAGGGGTCGAAGCGCGCCGTAGCGAGGGAATCGAGGCCTGTGGCAACCATCCAGGAATCGACCGAGAAGGTAATCGCCAACGTCGAGCGCGTGATCGTCGGCAAGCACCACGAGGTCCGGCTGGCGCTCGTCGCGCTGCTCTGCCAGGGTCACCTGCTGATCGAGGACGTGCCCGGCACGGGCAAGACCGTGCTGGCCAAGGCAATCGCCCGCAGCCTGGGCTGCAGCTTCAGGCGCATCCAGTTCACGCCCGACCTGTTGCCCTCGGACGTGACCGGCCTGTCGATCTACAACCAGAAGACGCAGGAGTTCGAGTTCCGGCCGGGGCCGATCATGGCCCAGATCGTGCTCGCCGACGAGATCAACCGGGCCACGCCAAAGACCCAGTCGGCGCTGCTCGAGTGCATGGAGGAGCGCCAGGCAACCGTCGATGGCGTGACCCACATGATGCCCGAACCATTCATGGTGATGGGCACACAGAACCCGATCGAGTACGAGGGCACGTTCGTCCTGCCCGAGGCCCAGCTCGACCGCTTCATGCTGCGCCTCCGGATGGGCTATCCGCAGCCGCTCGAGGAGATCGTCATCCTCGACGAGCAGAAGCGCGTCCACCCGCTCGAAGACCTGAGCGAGGTGGCGTCCGTCGAGGAGCTGCGCCAGATGCAGCAGGGCGTGCGCGAGATCTATGTCGACCCGTCGATCAGCGACTACATCGTCCGCCTTGTCAATGCCACCCGGCGTCACCCGGACGTTTACCTCGGCGCGTCGCCGCGCGGCTCGCTGGCGCTCTACCGCGCCGGCCAGGCGTATGCTGCGCTGAACGGTCGCGACTTCGTCATCCCGGACGACGTGAAGGCGCTGGCCGTGCCCGCGCTGGCCCACCGGCTGATCGTCAAGACGGCGGCCACGGTGCGCGACATCGACGCCGCCTCGCTGGTCTACGAGCTGCTCGACTCGGTGCCCGTCAATGCGCCGCCGAGCGAGGGCGATCGCCCGACCCAGCGCGCCTCTGCCTCAGCGACGGCCGAGTAGCGGCCGTGCTTCGACGGCTCCAGCTGGGGGTGCTGGCGCTGGCCCTGGTCATCGCTGCGCTCTCGACTGGCGCACCCTTCCTGTTCTTCCTCCTCTACCTGGCGATCGTCGTCGTTGGCGGCGCGTACCTGCTGGCCCGCTTCGGGCTGTCTGACCTGGAGGCCGGCTACGTGCTCGACCGGGCCCAGGCCGAGGTCGGCGAGCCGCTGCGGGTGACCTACACGCTGCGCAACCTGAGCCGCCTGCCCAAGCTGTGGCTGGAGGCGTACAACCCAAGCACGCTGCCGGTCGGCCTGCCCGGCCGTGCGCTGGCCCTCGGGCCGCGAGCGGAGAAATCGTGGGCCGCCCGCGTCCGGCTGACCCGCCGCGGGCAGTACCGGATCGACCCATTGACCCTCCGCACCGCAGATCCTTTCGGCTTCTTCGAGTCGTCGGCCACGGTCGGCACGCCGACCAGCCTGCTCGTCCATCCGCGGGTCGAGCCGATCCCTGGCTGGATGTTGCCGCCGGCCCAGATCGAAGGCTCGCATGCTCATCCGGTGCGCACGGCCCAGACGACGCCGCACGCGACGGGCATCCGGCCATACGAGCCGGGCGATTCGTACAACCGCATCCACTGGCGCACCTCGGCCCGGACCGGCGAGCTGCAGGTCAAGGAGTTCGACCTCGAGCAGACGGCTGACGTCTGGCTGTACCTCGACCTCGAGGGCGCGGCCCATACCGGCAGCGGCGACGAGTCAACGATCGAGTATGGCGTGCGGGTCGCGGCGGCGATTGGCGCGCGGGCACTGATCGAGAACAGGAGCCTGGGCATCACCGCCGCCGGCGCGCGACCGGTCGTGCTCCAGCCGGACCGAGGCCGGCGCCAGTACCAGAAGATGCTCCAGCTGCTGGCGGCGGTGCAGGCTGACGGTCGCCAGCCGCTGCTCGACGTGCTCGTCGAGTCGCTCGGCCGCCTGCGGCGCGGGATGACCGCGGTCGTGATCACACCCTCGACGGACAGCGCCTGGATCAAGCCGCTGAGCAGCCTGCGCGGCCGCGGCGTGGCGACGGTCGTGGTGCTGCTCGATGGGCCAGCGTTTGCCCGCCAGGCCGCCGGGCCGGTCACGGCGGAGGATGAGGACGCGCGCCTTCGGGCGCTGCGCGCCGTGCGCCACACCCTGGCCGAGCACGATCTGCCGACCACGCCCGTGCTGCCCGGCCGGCCACTGGCCAGCCAGCTGGTGACGAGCCGTCAGCTGCCGCAGGTGGTGAGCCGATGAGCCGCCTGCGCCCGGGGACCTTCGGCTCGGTGGGCGAGCCGCAGCCGTCGGTCGAGCCGGACGAGCAGGGTGGATCCGAGCGCTGGAGTCTGCCCGGCCTGCCGCCGGAAGGACTGTCGAGCGTGATCGCAGTGCTGGCCATGGCGGTCGTAGTCGGCTTCGCCGTCGACCAGGCGGCCTGGGTCGGCCAGATTCCCGGCTCGCGCGCCAACCAGACTGCGTTCCTGCCGCTGGCGATGCTGGTGGCGGCGATCGTCGGCGGGCTGCTCGGCCGGTCGCGAATGCCCGTGCTGCGCGCGCACCTGATCGGGGCCAGCGTTGGCGCGCTGTTCCTGCTCAACGCCGTCGCCGGCGCGATCTCACGCGCGCCGACGCTCGACGAGCGGCTGCGGGCGCTCAACGAGTCGGTCTCCATCTACGCCTGGGAATCGGTTGGCATGGGCATCCGCTCGAGCGAGACCTCCGTCTTCCTGATGCTCACCGGCGCGCTGCTCTGGTCGGCCGCCCAGCTCGGCGCGTTCCATGTCTTCCGCCGCCGGCGGCCGATGCCGCTGATCGCGCTCGGTGCGACGGCGCTGCTGATCAACGTCTCGCTTACTACCCAGGACCAGTACATCCATCTGGTCGTCTTTGTCGCCGCCGCGCTGCTGCTCGTCATCCGGCTCAACCTGCTGAACGAGATCGACGGCTGGCGCGCGCGGCGGCTGATCGACGTGCCGCAGGCCGGCGAGCTGTTCCTTAGCCGCGGCGCGGCGTTCGTTGCGCTGGCCCTGGTTGCCTCGATCACGCTTGCCGCGACAGCCAGCTCGGCGCCGCTGGCCCGGGCGTGGCGCGACATGGACTCTGGGCTGCTCGAGTTTGGCTACGCGGTCAACCGCTGGCTGGGCGGGGTCAGCGGCGCGATCCGCGGCTCGACCAACCTCTTCGGCCCGACCCAGACGCTGCGCGACGTATGGGAGTCGTCGACCGAGCCGGTGTTCACCGCGCGCGTTGGCGACGATGGCAGCTACTACTGGCGTGGCGCGACCTACGACTCGTTCGACGGTCGCACCTGGCAGCAGCTCGATCCGCTGGCGACGATCGTCGGTGCCGGCCAGAACACCTTCGCCGGCAGCGCCGAGGAGCTGGCCGCCCTTTCCTCACGCCGCCAGCTGGCGGTCAGCGTGAGCTCGATCAGCCTCGGCGGCGACGTGATCGTCATACCAGAGAGCCCGCTCGTCGTCGATCGAACGGTGGAGCTCAAGACGCATCGCGGCGAAGGCGGCTTCATCGACCTCCGGCTCGTCGACGGCGTGCGCGAGGGGACGCAGTACAGCGCCATTGCCTACGTGCCGCAGACGAGCGGCGCGGACGCGATCACGGCCAACAAGCTGGCCGCTGCCGGCACCGACTACCCGGCCTGGGTCAGCCGCTACCTCGAGATACGGCCGGAATCGATCGGGCCGCGGACCTACGAGGAGGCGGGCGCCATCTTCGACGCGCTGCCCGCTGACAAGCGCAACCCGTATCACGTCGCGGAGGCCATCCAGAACTGGTTCTGGGCGGACGGCGGGTTCGAGTACACGACCAACGTCAGCGGCATCTGCGCGGGCGAGAACCTGGTCGACTGCTTCCTCGAGGACCGGCGCGGCTTCTGCGAGCGGTTTGCGACGGCGATGACGATGATGCTCCGCACCCAGGGCATCCCGGCCCGCTACGTCGTCGGCTACCTGCCCGGCCAGTCGCTGGGCGAGGGTGCGTGGCAGATCGACCGCTCCGCGTCTCACGCCTGGGTCGAGGTCTACTTCCCGGGCTACGGCTGGTATCGCTTCGACCCCACGCCGGGCAACACCGTCAATGGCCAGGCACCGACCGAGCTGCGTGAGGGCAACCCGGTGCCCGCGCCGCGTGGCTCGTTCCTGCCGCCGCTGCCGCCGGACCGCTTTCCCGACGAGACCTTCGAGGCGCCGCCTAGCATTGGCCCGATCGCCCCCGGCGCGACAGGCGGCGCCGGCTCGGACGGCGTCACTCAGGCGTTGCCGCTGGTCGTCCTGCTGCTCGCGGCGGTCACCCTCGTGATGCTGTACGCGACGCGCGTGCGGCGCCGCAGCAGCCCGCTGGAGGCCGGCCGGGCGTACGACGCGATGGCCCGCCTGGCGACACGCCTGGGCCACGGTCCACGTCCGACGCAGACCATCTACGAGTACACCGGCAGCCTGTCACAGCTCGTGCCGGCGGTGGCCGCCGACCTGCGCACGCTGGCCACGGCCAAGGTTGAGGCGACCTACGCCCGCCGGCCGCAGACTTGGGCGCTGGGCCACCGACTGGCGCTGGCCTACCGTCGAGTGCGGCTCAACCTGCTGCGCCTGCTCTTCCGCCGGCCGCGCTGGATGCGCGCCCCGACAGAGGCCCGCCGGCGCCGCTCCTGAGATCGCTTGGCCGGTTCGTGCGTCTACAGCGCGCCGCGGCGGTCGCCGCGCGCCTCGGCAGCGGCCCGCTCCTCCTCGGCCAACGGCGCCAGGTGCTCTGACAGGTTGTGCGCGCGCAGCGTGGCAATGCCCAGGTTGAGCGCCACGACGCTGATCGCGGCCAGGTTGAAGGGGAACGACCAGAAGCGCTCGTAGGGCACCTCGAGCAGCGACATCAGGGCCAGCCGGAAGATGCCGTCGTGTGCCACGAGCACCGCCCAGGGCTCGGGCGGCCGCCCCTCGCGCGGCGCGGCCGACGGATAACCCGGCACCGGGTCGTGGCGCAGTGATGCACTGACCGTGGCTGCATCGCTGGCCGGTGCGGCGCTGCCGGCCGCGCTCGACAACGCTGACAGCAGCTCCGCCAGGCCCAGGCGTACGCGGCCCGCCGCCTCGAGCACCGCCTCGCCGCCGGGCGCGTGATGACGCGTTGGGTCGCGCCGCCACGCCGCCAGCTCGTCCGGCCAGCGGCCGCGAACCTCGGCCGCGGGCACGCCCTCCCACGCGCCCTGCGCGATCTCGGTGAAGCGCGGCGCCGCGATCAGCGGCGGCAGCGCCGGCTGGGCGGCGGCAATGGCACGGGCGGTGTCGGCGGCACGGCTCAGGGGTGAGTGCCACACGCCGGCCGGCGGCCCCAGCGGGATGGGCAGCGCCGTCCCAAGGTCGCGCTGCGCCAGGCGCTCGGCGACGAGGCCTGCCTGCCGCCGACCGAGAGTCGAGAGCGGCGCGTCCTGGCGGCCCTGGAAGCGGCCCTCGGCGACGTACGTCGATTCGCCGTGGCGGACCATGACCAGGCTGGCGGTCAGCTCAGCCGGGATGGCCAGGCGCTGCTGGTCGTGAGCGGCGCTCACTGGGCGAGGCGGATGAGCCAAAGGTCGAGCACCGCCTCGTGGCGGCGGATCTCGTCGGCGACGGCGTCAGGCACCTCTTCGTCAAGGGCCAGGATCATCAGCGCGTCGGCGCGCGGCGCGCTGCGGCCGAGATGCATGGCACTGATGTTGACGTCGGCCTGGCCGAGCATCAGCCCGATCCGGCCCATCGTGCCCGGGCGGTCCTGGTGGCGCGTGACAAGCATCCACGGGGCCATCGGCATGTCGACCCAGTAGTCGCCCAGGCGGACGATCCGCGGCTCGCCGCCTGAGACCGTGCCGGCGACCGTCGTCGCGCCGGAGATCGAGACGACCGACTGGTAGCGCGCGCTGTCGCTGGTCCGCCGCTCGACGAGCTGCAGGCCGCGCTCGTGCGCCAGCAGCGGCGCGTTGACCTGGTTGACCCGACCCTCGGTCGCCAGCTCGAGCAGGCCGGACAGCACGGCAGCAGCGATGGGCGCTGCTTCCAGCCCGCCCACGTCGCCCGCGAGCTCGAGCGTCAGTCCCTCGAGCGACGGCGCGAACTGAGCGTAGAGCATGCCCAGCGCACGGGCGAGCGGCAGGTATGGCGCCAGCTCGGCGGCGGTCTCGGCCGGCACCAGCGGCGCGTTGACCGCGTAGCGTGCCGGCCGGCCGGCGAGCACGTCGAGCACCTGCTGGACGGTCTCGAGAGCGACTCGTGCCTGCGCCTCCTCGGTCGAGGCGCCAAGGTGCGGGGTGAGGACGGTGTTGGGCGCGCGCAGGAGAGGCGAATCGGCGGGCGGCTCGTGCTCGAAGACGTCGATCGCGGCGCCGGCCAGGTGTCCGGCGGCGAGCGCGTCAGCCAGCGCCCGCTCATCGACCACACCGCCGCGGGCGACGTTGACCAGCACCGCCCCGGGCTTCATCGACGCCAGCTCGGCCGCGCCGATCAGTCCGCGCGTGGCGTGGGTCAGCGGCACGTGAAGGGTCAGCGCGTCGGCTTCGCGAAGCAGGTCGGCCAAGGGCAGCAGCCGGACGCCGTGCTGGGCGGCGGCCTCCTCGGTGACGTACGGGTCGTGCCCGAGAAGCTCCATCTCCATCGCCCGCGCGCGGTCGGCGATGGCCATCCCGATCCGGCCCAGGCCGACGATGCCCAGGCTGCGCCCGCGCAGCTCCTGGCCCATGAACCGGGCGCGCTTCCACTCACCGGCCCGGACCGAAGCGTCGGCCGCCGGCACGCGCCGGGCGAGTGCGTAGAGCAGCGCCAGCGTGTGCTCGGCCGCGGCGATGGTGTTCGCCGTCGGCGCGTTGACGACCGTCACCCCGGCGCGTGTCGCGGCGGCGAGGTCGATGTTGTCCGTGCCCACGCCGGCCCGGCCAACGACCAGCAGCCGATTGCCCGCGGCGAGCGCCTCGGCGTCGACCGTCACCTGGCTGCGCACCAGCAGCCCCTCGTATGCCGGCAGCGCGGCGAGAAGCTCGTCGCGCGAGAGGTCCGTTCGAACTTCTACCTCGTGGTGCTCGCGCAGCAGCGCCAGCCCGTCCTCGGCCAGCGGCTCGGCGACGAGGACCTTCACGCGCCGGCGCGAACCGCTCCGGCGCGGGCCGGCAGCTCGACCGTGGTCAGCACCTGCCCGATGATCTCGACCGCCTCCTCGACCTCGGTCGGCTGGACAGCGCCCAGGTGTCCGATGCGCATGATCTGGCCGGTCAGCTTGCCCTGGCCGCCGGCGACGACGAGCCCGCGCTCGCGCAGCGCGGCGTTGAACGACGGCCAGGCCAGGCCCTCGGGCAGCCAAGCGGCGGTGACCGTGTCGGACGCATGCTCGGGCTCGGCGAGCAGCTTGAAGCCGAGCCTGCGCAGGCCGCTGCGCGCGGCTTCGCCGCATGCGGCGTGGCGGGCGAAGATGCGCGGGTAACCCTCGCGCTCGAGCAGCTCGAGCGCGACATCGAGCTGGAAGAGCACGCTGACCGCCGGCGTCCAGGGCGTCTCGCCCTTCTCGGCGTACCTGCGCGCCTCGGCCAGGTCGAAGTAGTAGCGCGCCATGGTCGCTTGCTGCTCAGCCGCGCGAGCCCGCTCGGAGGTGGCGATCATGGCCAGCCCGGGCGGCACCATCCACGATTTCTGCGAGCCGGTAACCACCACGTCGAGGTCCCAGCCGTCAGTCTCGAAGGGCACTGCGCCGAGGCCGCTGATGGCGTCGACGATGATCAGCGTCTCGGGCGACGCCGCGCGCGCCGCCGCGGCCAGGCGCGCCAGCGGGTTGGTCACGCCGGTCGAGGTCTCGTTGTGAGTCAGCAGCACTGCTCGCGCAGCTGCGCCCTGCTCGGCCATCTCACCCAAGGCGGCCGCGACTGCCTCGGCTCCGGCGGCGCGGCCGGGCTCGACATCGAGCCGGCGCACGTCGGCGCCGTAGCGGCTGGCAATCGTGGCGAAGCGGTCCCCGAAGGCGCCGATGCTGACCGCCAGCACCGGGTCACCGGCGGACAGGTGATTGACCACCGCCGCCTCCATGCCGCCCGTCCCGGACGCGGTCAGGATGTGCATCTCGTTGCCCGTTGCGAAGGCCTGCTGCAGCCGGCCGGTGACGCGCGCGATGAGCTCGCGGAACTCGGGCCCGCGGTGGTTGATCATCTGGCGCGACCCGGCATCGCGGACCTGGTCGGGGAGGGGCGTAGGTCCGGGAATGCGAAGGTGGGTTCGATCGGTCACAGCGGCGAGCTCCCCTGGATGCGGACTGGCAGGCTGATGGTAGCCCGCCAGCCTTGCCGGCGGGCCGCCGGCCAGCCCACTTCGCTAGCGTGTCGCCATCCGCTTTGAGGACGACCGATGACTGATCTGCCCGCGCCCGGAGATTCCACCACCGCCAGCGATCTCAAGGAGGCCCAGCAGCGCGAACGCTGGCAGCTGCTGCGCAACCTGGACGCGCTGATGGAGGGACCGCTCGTCGCGCTTGCCTTCGCCTGGCTGGCCGTCCTGCTGCTCGAGTTCGTGGGCGGCACGGACGCGCGCCTCGACCTCGTGTTCTACGCCATAGATGCCGCCGGCCATGAAGGGGACGGTAAGTAGGACGTAGAGAACGCGGATCCCTTCACCGGAGTAGGCATCGAGTACGACGACGCCAAAGTACGCTATGCCAGCCAGTACCCACGCTGCGCCAGCTATTTGCATGCGGCGCGACTCGCTCACCCGCCGACGGATCACCAAACCGACTAGGACCGCAACGCCGGCCAGGACCGCGACGAGGCCGATCACCGCCCATCGGCCCAGCTCCAAGCTCAGTGCTCCTTCCGCCACACGTGTCGCCCGCGTCAGCTCTGACCAGGGAACCTCGGAGACGAGCAACCGCATCGGTATGTTAGGTCGTGAATCGGGAGCCAGTCTCGATATCGGTCCCATGGTTTCGTGTCGCTGGTGCCTAGCTCGTCGGATACTTCGCAGCGCGTCATCTGGACACGATGCGCCAAGCATTCGTGTGCTTGCCGCGGGCTTGGGGTTGGGCCGGAGTTGGGGCAGTTCACCCCCGGTGAGATAACAACCACCGAACCAAGAGAGTGCGCTCAGCCGGCGCCGTTCGGTGGCCGTCCGCTCACCGCGCGCGAACAAGGGGCGATTGACGGCCCGATTCGAGCAGCAGCCAGGCCTGACCTTTGCCGTTAGGTCACCCCTGGTGAACAGCTCGACGACCAGCGTCTCGCAGCACACATCTGGAGTGAAGCTGGTAGGCGTCGCATACTCCGGCCATGCCCGCCCGCCGGCCGAAGTTCGAAGCCAAGCCTCAGTCGAGCATCCTCAGCGCCGGAGATGGCAGCACCGCGCACCAGCCTCTCGCGGCGCGCATGCGGCCGCGCTCGCTCGATGAGTTCGTCGGCCAGCAGCACCTGGTCGGCGAGCGCGGTGCGCTGCGCCGGATGATCGACGCCGGACACCTCGCCTCGATGGTCCTGTGGGGCCCGCCCGGCTCGGGCAAGACGACTCTCGCCCGGCTGCTCGCCGAGGCGATCGACGCGCCATTCGTCACCCTGTCAGCTGTCGGCAGCGGCGTGGCCGACGTGCGCGCGCGGATGGCCGAGGCACGCGCCTGGATCGACCAGGGCGGCCGCTCGACGATCCTGTTCATCGACGAGATCCACCGCTTCAACAAGGCTCAGCAGGATGCTCTCCTGCCGCAGGTCGAGGAGGGCACGATCACGCTCATCGGGGCGACGACCGAGAATCCGTACTTCGAGGTCAACTCGGCGCTGTTGAGCCGGCTGCGCGTGTTCCGATTGGAGGCGCTGTCCGAGGAGGACCTGGCGGCGGTAGTCGACCGCGCGCTGGCCGAGTCCGAGCGTGGCCTGGGCGGCGCGGTCAGCCTCGACGCTGACGCGCGCGCGCACCTGCTCGACATCAGCGGCGGAGATGCGCGGGCGGCGCTCAACATCCTCGAGGCGGCGGCGGCGATGAGCGAGGCGCCGAGCCTGGAAGAGGTCGAGGCCGCGGCGCAGCAGCGCGTCCTCGCCTACGACCGCGCCGGTGACGGGCACTACGACACGGTCAGCGCGTTCATCAAGAGCTTGCGCGGCAACGACCCGGACGCCGCGCTGTACTGGCTGGCAACGATGATCGCCGCCGGCGAGGACCCGCGCTTCATCTGCCGACGGCTGATCATCAGTGCCTCGGAGGACGTGGGCAACGCCGATCCGCGCGCGCTCCAGGTGGCCGTCGCCGCGGCCCAGGCGCTGGAATGGGTCGGGCTGCCCGAGGCGCAATATGCGCTGGCCCAGGCGACGATCTTCGTCGCTGCCGCGCCGAAGTCGGACCGCTCGGGCGCGGCCTACTGGGCAGCGGTCGAGGACGTGGAGCGCCACGGCTCGCTGCCCGTGCCCAGCCACCTGCGCACGGCCGGCTGGCGCGAGAAGCGCGATTTCGGCCACGGCAAGGGCTACCGCAACCCGCACGATCACGCCGGCCACGACATCGAGCAGCAGTACCTGCCGGACAAGCTCGCCGGCCGGCGCTACTACGAGCCGGCGGATGAGGGCTATGAGAAGCTGATCGCCGAGCGAATGGCAGCCCGGAACGAAACCCGCGCGCGAGGAAGCCGCTCGAGCGGCTAGTAGAAGTCGAGCGGGATGATCTGCAGGACGACGATCAGCAGCCAGGCGGCGATCATCAGCCCGACCAGCACGGTCGAGACGATCGCGATCCGGCGCAGGTCCTGGCCGACGTAGACGTACTCGGTCGCGGCGCGGGCCGCGAGCACGCTGCCAGGCTTGGCCCGGACGCGGTGCTGGGCTGATCGGACTGGCTCGCGGTGCTCGACCACGGCCTGCTGCTCGACTGCCGCCTCGGCCAGCTGCGGCGCGACCTCGAGCGGCGCCGGACGCTCGGGCGGGACCTCCACCGGCGGTGTGGCGGCGCGGGCCGGCCGGGCGCCAGCGGGGCGGCTGCTCGGCGGGCGGGCGCCGGGTCGGCGGTGGGCGCGGGCGGACCCGCGCATGCGCTTGCTCATCGGGCCGCAGTCTAGCAGTCACCTTAGAATGCCTTGGCGCCAACCAGCCGCAGGAGAACCGATGCCACAGGATCTCGTCGCCATCCTCGCCGTCAGCGCCCTCGGCCTGTCCGCGCTCGCGCTGCTCATGACGGTTGTGCTGTTGATGCGCATTCGGCGAGTTGGCAGGAGCGGCGCCGGCGTCTCGGGCGCATCGGACCTGTCGCTGGAGGCGACGGTCGTCGCCGAGCTCGAGCGGATCGCCTCGCTGGAGTCACGCCTGGCGGCGCTCGATGATCGGGCACGCGGCGCCGTCCAGCGGGTCGGCGTAGTCCGGTACAACCCGTTCGAGGACACCGGCTCGAACCAGAGCTTCGCCCTGGCGATGCTCGACGACCGGGCCAACGGCGTCGTCATCTCCAGCCTGCACTCGCGCCAGTCGACGCGCATCTACCTCAAGCCGATCAGCGCCGGCCGCAGCGAGACGGCGCTGTCTGACGAGGAGGCCGAGGCACTTCGTCGCGCCGGCACAGGCTGAGCTGCGACCTTCTCACCGAGCCGTGCCACTGAAGCTGGCACGCATAGGGGCGACCGTTGCGCCATGGATCGCCCGACCGTCCGGCTTGATGCCCCGCTCAGGCCAGTTGCCACCACCGCCGAGCCGCCGGTTTCACTGCCCGTGGTCGGTGCCCTGCTGCGCGGGCTCAACCGTGAGCAGCGGCGTGCGGTAACGCACCGTGAGGGCCCGCAGGTCGTCATCGCCGGCCCGGGCACGGGCAAGACAGAGGTCGTCACCCGGCGCGTCGCCTGGCTGATCGAGACTCGTCGCGCGCGGCCGCGCGAGATCCTGGCGCTGACCTTCACTGATGCGGCCGCGGAGGAGATGCAGGCCCGCGTCGACGAGCTGGTGCCGTACGGGCGTGCGGACGCCGCGATTCACACCTTCCACGCCCTCGGCGATCGGCTGCTGCGCGAGCACGCGTTCGAGCTCGGCCTGCCCGGCGATGTGCGACTGCTCAGCCGGAGCGAGGCGATTCTGCTGCTGCGTGAGCACACCTTCGAGCTGGGCCTCGAGCGGTACATGCCACTGGGTGACCCGACCCGCTTCCTCGCGGCACTTGTCGACCTGTTCATGCGCGCCAAGGACGAGGGCATCACGCCAGAGGCATACCTCGCGCACGCGCGCGAGCTCGGGCGGCGCGCGACTGCCGATGCCACTGACTCAGAGCTGCTGGCAGATCTTGCCAGCGCACGGGCAGAGGTCGCGACCGCGTTCGCGGCCTACCGGCGGCTGATGTCGGCGCGTGGCCTGATCGACCACGGCGACCAGATCGGCCTGGCTCTGCGGCTGCTGCGCGAGCGGCCGGCCGTGCGCGAGCAGGTCGCCGGTCGCTATCGCTACTTCCTCGTCGACGAGTTCCAGGACACCAATCCGGCGCAGCTGGAGCTGGTCTTCGCGCTCACCGGCCCGAGCGGCAACGTTACCGTCGTGGGTGACCCGGACCAGGCGATCTACACTTTCCGCGGGGCGGCGGTGAGCAACATCCGGCGTTTCGTGGCTGCGCACCGGGACGTGCGCTGCGTCGTGCTGCGACGCAACTATCGTTCCCGGCAGCCTGTGCTGGCGGCGGCGCAACGGCTGATCGAGCACAACGGCCCCGCGCGGTTGCCGCTCGAGGCCACCATCGTGGGCCCCATTGCCAACCGCCGATCCCGGAGCGCCGCGCCAGTCCGGCGGATGAGCTTCGCCTCGCCGGAAGACGAGGCAGACGGCGTCGCAGCGCGTATCGCGGCGCGGGTCGCCGCCGGCGAGCGGCCGCGCGAATTCGCCGTCCTGGTCCGGACGAACGGCGAGACAGGGCAGATGCTGCGCAGCCTGCACGCGCTCGGCGTACCGGCCCGCGGTGCGTCGCCCAGCCGGTTGCTCGACCAGCCTGACGTTCGCGCGCTGCTGGCCTACCTGCGCGTGATCGCAGACCCCGACGACAGCCCGGAGCTCTACCTGGTTGCCACGGGCGAGCCATATCGTGCCGCGCAGGCGGATCTGGCCATCCTCGGACGGCAGGCCCGCCGACGGCAGCAGAGCCTGTGGCAGGCGATGGTCGATGTGGTGGAGCAGCGGCTGCCGGACAGGCTGTCGGCTGACGGGCAGCGCTCAATCGAGCGGCTGGTCGCGGACGTGCGCCACGGGCTAGCCCAAGCCGGCCAGCGGACCAGCGGTGAGGTGCTGTACGACCACCTGCGGCGCAGCGGCCAGCTGGCCCGCCTCGCCGCTGCCGACCAGCAGGGTCGTGGCGCCATCGTGCTGCGCAGCGTGGCCCGCTTCTTCCAGCTGGTGCGCAGCCGAGCGAGCCTCCTCTCGGAGGATCGGGTGGCGCTTCTGGTGCCGCACCTGGCGATTCTTGCCGAAGCCGGCGCCGACGAGCGCGATGCCGGGCCGCTCGATGACGACGTCGTGTCGGTGTTGACGGTCCATCGGGCAAAGGGCCTGGAGTTCCGCGTCGTCTACCTGTGCGGGCTCGTCGAAGGCCGATTCCCGGCGCATGGCCGGCCGCCCGTCCTGACCCTGCCGCAGGAGCTGCTCGCGCTACGCGATGGCATTGACGACGAGGATTCGCTGGCCGAGGAGCGTCGGCTGGCCTACGTGGCCATGACCCGCGCCCGCGACGAGCTGTGGCTCAGCCACCATCTGGCTGGACCGGCAGGCCGCGGACGCCGCCGATCGTCACCCTTCCTGGCCGAGGCGATCGATGCGCCGTCAGCGGCAGCTGAGGCTGCCGCTGACGTCCTGGCAGGCATCGTCCCGGCACCTCTACCGGCTACGTCGCGACCCGCCCCGCCGCCAGCCGCGGACCAGCCGCTAGCCTTGAGCTACTCGCAGCTGGACGACTATCTTTCGTGCCCCGAGCGCTACCGGCTGCGCTACGTCGTCGGCGTGCCGACACCAGCTCACCACGCGCTGGCCTACGGCAGCGCGATGCACCACGCGGTGGCCGCCTTCCACCTGCGTCGGGCCGCCGGCGTGGCGATGAGCGAGGAGGAGCTGCTGACAGCCTTCCGGCGCGCCTGGTCACCAGAGGGCTACCTGTCACGTGAGCACGAGGAGGCGCGCTTCGCCGCCGGCTGCGCTGCGCTGCGCCGCTTCCGCGCCCAGCAGCTGGCGAGCGAGCCCACGACGGTCGCCATCGAGCGGCCCTTCAGCTTCGCCATCGGCCGGGATGTCGTGCGCGGCCGCATGGACCGCGTCGACCGGACTGATCAGGGCACGGTGATCGTCGACTACAAGTCGTCGGACGTGCCGGAGCAAGCAAAGGCGGATGCGCGCGCCCGTGACTCGCTCCAGCTGCAGATCTACGCGCTGGCCCACCAGGCCGAGACCGGCGAGCTGCCGAAAGAGGTCCAGCTGCACTTCCTCGACAGTGCGACAGTCGGTCACGCGTCGCCGGACGCGGCGCGACTGGCCAAGGCGCGCGACAAGATTGCAGCCGCCGCCAGCGGCATCCGTAGTGGCGCGTTCGGCGCCAAGCCGAACCCGGTCGCCTGCGGCTATTGCCCGTTCCGAGACATCTGTGCCTCGAGCGCCGCCTGAGCGGCCGGCGCGCAGCTCTGGCTAGCCGGCGACTGCCGAAGGCTCGTCGCGTCGCAGCAGGATGCCCAGGTAAGCCTTCCACGGTCCAACATCGGCGTCGTGGCTGGCGGCTATGGCAGCGAACACCTGCCCGAGATGGTCAAGGTCGTGCACCGCCCAGGTGGCGAGCAGGTTGTGCAACGTCACCTCGCCCAGTGACGGATGGAGGCCGCGCCGCCCCAGGTCAGAGTCGACGACCAGGGCATCGAAGCGGGCAAGGTTGGCCGCGCGCAGCTCTGAGAAGCGGTCGATCAGCTCATCCAAGGAGGTCTCGGCGTCGCGCTGCTCGTGAGCGAAGCGGTCGAAGCGATCGAAGGGCAGTGACGTGCCGTGGTCCATGATCCGCTGCGTCCGCTCGAGCCAGTCGGTCAGCTCGCCCGTCACCAGGTGGCCCACGACGTCGCGCGGTGTCCAGCCCTTGTCCGCGACGTCGGGCGTGCCGGTCCAGCTGTCGGGCAGGCCCTTGAGCAGCGCGTCGACGACAGCCGGCGTGCGGCGCAGCAGGTCGGTGTACTCGGCGATTGGTCGGTCCATGGCGTCGATCGTACCGCGGCCGAGGAAGCCGGCGAGTCTCGACGCGCAGGCCATTGGCCGGCTATACTTTGGATCATGACACTGATCCGGATCGCGTCCGTTGAGGCTCCACTGAACCGGCCGGCGCTGCTCGGCCCGGCGGTCGGCCTGGTGCGGCGAGCGCTCGCCGTCGGACTGCTGCGCGACCGCGAGCTGGTCGAGCGGCTGGACATGGAGCTGCTGCGCGGCATCGCGCGCGAGGCATCGCTGGCGGGTATCGGCCAGGACGCCGCGATCGAGCTCCTCGAACGGCCCGGTCCGGCACGGCTGGGGCGGGCCATCGGCCGCCTGGGCGAGGCGCTGGCGGAGTCGCCTCTGCCCGAGCGCGAGCTGGCCCAGCTGGCTGACGTGCTGGACCTGGACGACCTCGGCGAGCTGGTCGGGGCTTCCCCCGTCAGCCTGCGCCGCTACGCCGCCGGAACGCGCGCTGTGCCTGACGCGATCGCAGGCCGCATCCACTGGCTGGCGCTGGTGACCGCGGACCTGGCCGGCGCGTACAACCGGCTCGGCATCCGGCGCTGGTTCGACCGCCCGCGCAGCCAGCTCGATGGCCGCTCGCCGCGCCAGCTGCTTGGCCGTGACTGGCACGCCGACCAGCCGCGTGTCGAGCGGGTCCGCCAGCTGGCGGCCGCGTTGGCCGGCCCGGGCAGCGCCGGCTGAGAGACGCGGCTGATGATCGTCTTCCGCCACACGGACCCGCGCTTCCCGTTCCTCTGGGAGTCTGAGAACCAGCCGCCCGCGCGATGGCACGGCAAGGGTGAGGGGCCGACCCACTACTTCTCGACGACCGCCGATGCGGCCTGGGCTGAGCTCCTGCGCCACGAAGAGATCACCGATCCGGCTGATCTCGCCGGAATCGATCGGTCACTGTGGGCGGTGGAGCTCCCCGCAGCACCCCCGCGGCGCCCGCGCCTCGACGCGCTGACGCTGACCGGTGGCCCGGAGACATACCCTGCGTGCCGGGTCGAGGCGCGGCGTCTACGCGAGGCCGGCGCGCCGGGCCTCATTGCGCCGTCAGCCGCCGTCCACCCGGCAACGGGCTCCGGCTGGCGGGCGGACCGTGGCCTGAGACCCGGCCGGCGCCGCCCGGAGTCGGTGATCGTGCTCTTTGGCCGCAGGCCGGACCTGGTCGGCTGGGCGGCGTGCCACGAAGGCCGGCCGAGGCCGGACCTGCTGCCGCGCGTCCGCCACCTCGCCCGAGAGCAGTCGTGAACAGCCGCGATCGGCAGGTCAACGCGGGGCTGCTGGTAGCGGCCGCCGTGACGTGGGCGGCGCTCGTCTATGTGCTTGTCACGCTCAGCCCAGTCGGCAACGCGGCGGTGCTGCTGGCCGGGGCCCTGCTGATGGGCATGGCGGTGGCCCTGACGCTGGTGCCGCTGCTGTGGCTGGCCGGCTTCGCGCGCAACCGCAGCATCGCCTACCGCGGCGACTGGTGGCGCGCGGCACGGCGCGGCCTGCTCGCCGGCTTCGTTGTTGCGCTGTTCGTGCTGCTGCGCGGCCAGGATGAGCTCAGCCTGCCGCTGGCGGTCTTCATCCTGGCCATGGCCGCCCTGGCCGAGGTGACGCTGACGCTGCGCCGCTGAGCGAGGTGACAGCCGCGAAGGGGCGGCGTAGCATTGGAGTCGGCTCGCCCTGCTGGACCGCGACACGGAACCGGCGGCAGCTCGCCCAAGGTCCACCGATGACCCACGAGCCTTCTGTCCCCGACTACGCGCGCCAGAACGGCTGGGATCGCGAGTACCCGGTCTACGAGCCACCCGAGATCCCCAACTACGTCGGCGCGGTCACCTTCTGCAAGCGGCCGCTGGTCGAGGATGCCCAGGCGCTGGCCGCACGTCAGCCTGACGTGGCGGTGCTCGGCGCGCCATTCGACGACGCCGTCAGCTACCGGCCGGGCGCCCGCTTCGGCCCGCGCGCCATCCGCCAGGCGACCTACACACAGGGCGGCCACTCGCTGCAGCTGGGAATCCAGCCGTTCAAGCATCTCGATGTTGTCGATGCGGGCGACGCCAACGTCGTGCCGGCGGCGCTCGAGCGCGGCCACGCGATGATCTTTCGCAAGGTGCTCGAGGTCGCGGGCTCCGGCGCAGTGCCGATCATCCTCGGCGGCGATCACTCGATCACCTGGCCCTCGGCCAGCGCCGTGGCGCAGGTCCGCGCGCCGGGCAACATCGGCATCGTCCATTTCGACGCCCACGCGGATACGGCCAACGAGGACTGGGGCGTGCTCGCCGGCCATGGCACGCCCATGCGCCGGCTGATCGAATCGGGCGCGGTGAAGGGCCGCAACTTCGTCCAGGTCGGGCTGCGCGGCTACTGGCCGCCGCCAGACGTGATGGCCTGGATGAAGGAGCAGGGCATGCGCTGGCACCTGATGCGCGAAATCGAGGAGCGCGGCGCCGAGGCGGTGATCGACGACGCGATCAACGAGGCGCTGGACGGGCCGGATGCCATCTACCTGTCGATCGACATCGACGTGCTCGACCCGGGCAACGCCCCCGGCACCGGCACCCCCGAGCCTGGCGGCCTGATCACCCGCGAGCTGCTGCGCGCCGTGCGCCAGATCGTGGGCAAGGTACGCCTGGCGGCGATGGACATCGTCGAGGTCTCGCCGCCCTACGACCACGCCGAGGTGACCGCCATGGCCGCTCACCGCTGCGCGCTCGAGGCGATCAGCGCGCTGGCGGTCAAGAAGCGGGACGGCGAGCCTGTCCGCTTCGAGCGCCAGGCTGTCGTGGTGCCTGCCACGGGCCCGCACGTCCACGCCTCAGGCGCCGGCGGCTGAGCGGCGCGACCACAGACGAGGGAGAAGCTCATGCCAGATATGACCGTCAGCCTGCCCGACACCCCGCCCGCCGAGCCGCACGCCGACGCCAAGGCGCGGCTGGCCAGGGCCGTCCAAGAGGCGAGCGGCGAGATCTTGGACCTCTCGCAGCGCATTCACGCGAACCCGGAGCCGGCATTCGAGGAACGCCAGGCAGCGGCGTGGGTGGCCGAGGCCATCGCCCGCCACGGCTTCAAGGTCGAGCACCCGGCGGGCAGCCTGGCGACGGCAGTCCGCGGCTGGCTGGCTGGCGGGCGCGGCAGCGACGGGCCACGGATCGCCATCCTGGCCGAATACGACGCGCTGCCCGGCCTCGGTCACGGCTGCGGCCACAACACCATGGCCGCCAGCGGAGTCGGAGCGGCGATCGCGCTGGCCCGGCTTGCGCCGGAGATCGCGGGTGAGATCGTGTTCCTGGGCACGCCCGCCGAGGAGCGCGGCTCGGGCAAGCAGTTCATGCTCGACGACGGGATATTCGAGGGCATCGACGCGGCGCTGCTGTTCCACCCATCGGACGTCGACTCGGCGACGTGCGCGCTGCTGGCGAGCGTCGATGTCGAGGTCACCTTCAAGGGCCTGCAGGCGCACGCGGCGGGCGATCCGTGGCAGGGCAAGAACGCGCTCGACGCGCTGATCACGCTGTTCAGCTCCGTCGGCCTGTGGCGCCAGCAGTTGAAGCCCAGCGCCCGCGTCCACGGGATCATCCTCGAGGGCGGGACGGCGGCCAACATCATCCCGGACCGGACGCGCGCCCGGTTCATGGTGCGCAGCGACAACCAGGCCGACTTCGAGAAGATGAAGGCGCGCTTTGCGCGGCTGGTCGAGGCGGCGGCCATGGCCGCCGACTGCGAGGGCGAGGCCGTGTTCTCAGGCGGCTCGGACACGATGAAGGACAACGTCACGCTGCGCGACCGCTGGCTGGCCAACGCGGCCGCGTACCGCGTGCCGGAGGTGCCCTTCGACTACGGCCGGATGGGCTCCTCGGATATGGGCAACGTGAGCCAGCGGCTGCCTACGATCCATCCGCAGCTGGCGATCTGCGACGAAGGCGTGGCCGGCCACTCGACCGAGTTCCGCGACGCGGCAGCCACCCCGCGTGCCGACTACGCGACGCTGCTGGCGGCGACACTCGTCGCCCAGACTGCCTACGACCTGTTCGCCGATCCGTCGCTCGTCGAGGCGGCGTGGCGTGAGTTCCGTGGCGGCTGAGGTCCGCGACGAGGGAGCCGGCGACGACCGCCGCGCGGCGAGGGAGCTCGCCCGCTACTACGACCTGGACATGGCCGACGAGGCGGCCGACGTGGATCTGTACCTCGCCCTTGCCCGCGCTGCCGACGGGCCCATCCTCGAGCTGGCCGCGGGCAGCGGCCGGATCTGCGTGCCGCTCGCTCTTGCCGGCCACGAGGTCGTGGGCGTCGACCGGGACAGTGAGATGCTTGCCCGCGCCCGCCAGGCATGGGCGGGAGGCAGCGGTGCTGGCGCGCTCGAGCTGGTCGAGGCGGACATCACGGTGCTCGATCTCGGGCGCCGGTTCGGGCTTGTAATCCTGGGGCTCAATAGCCTGCTGATGCTTCCCGGCCGCGACGCCCAGCTGGCGGCGCTGCGGACGATGGCCGCGCACCTGGCCCCGGCGGGCCGAGCCGTGATCGACGTGCTGCTGCCCACGCCGGAGGACTTGGCGCTATACGACGGCCGCATCGAGCTGGCCTGGCAGCGCATCGACGACCAGGCCGGCGAGCAGGTGGCGAAGCTGTGGTCAGCGCGCTACGAGCCGGCGGCGATGGTCGCGCGCGTGACGACCCACTACGAGGCCTGGCCAGCTGCCGGTGGCCCGCTGCGCCGGCTAAGCCGGACCGATGACCTGCACCTGCTCAGTGGACACGAGCTGCTCGCGCTGGCCGAGCGCGCGGGCCTGAGCGCTGTCAGTGTGGCGGGGGACCATGAGATGGGCCCGTTTGGCCCCGATAGCTCACGGATCGTGCTCGTAAGCGGCTTGCTATAGTCGGCCGAGTGTCAGCTCCCACCCGACAGAGCAACCAGATACGGCTGCTCCTCGTGGAGGACGTGGCGCAGGTCGGCCAGTTCGTCCGGGGCCTGCTCGACGCCCAGTCCCAGATCAAGCTCCTCGACACGATCAGCGACGGCACGCTGGTCGTCGACCAGGTGCGCGAGCTGCACCCCGACGTGATCGTCGTCGACGCCCTGCTGCGCGGCAAGATGGACGGCCTGCAGGTCGCCGAGGCGATCCGCCTGGCCGGCTTCGAGGTCCCGATCCTGTGCTTGACCGTGCCCCAGAAGCCGGTCGCAGTGGGCGAGGGGATGGGCCTCGCGCGCGTGCTGTCGATGCCCTTCTCGGGCTATGACTTCATCAACATGGTCAAGCAGCTATACGAGCAGCACCAGCAGCTGGCCCCGAGCGCTATGTCGCGCATCTACGCCGTCTTCGGCGCCAAGGGCGGCGTGGGCACCACGACGCTCGCCTACAACATTGGTGCCGCCATCGCCTCGGCCGGCGTCCAGAGCGTGGCCCTGGTCGACGGCAGCGTCCAGTTCGCCGACGTGCGCGCCCTGCTGCGCGCTGACGAGGCCGTGCCGTCGATCGTCCAGCTGCCGACGAGCAAGCTCCTGCAGGCTGACCTGGCCGAGGTCGCGTGGCGCGACCGCTCGGGGATGGACGTCTTCTTCGCCCCGCCGCGGCCGGAGATGGCCGAGATGATCACCGCGCCTGACATGGCCAAGCTGCTCGGGCTGATGCGCCGGGTCTACAACGTCGTCATCGTTGACACCGCGACCAGCCTGGGCGACGTCAACCTGGCGCTGCTCGACTCAGCCGACCAGATCCTTGTCGTCCTGGCCTACGAGGAGGCGACGCTGCGCCAGTCGCAGCAGATGATCGCGACCTTCGCCAAGATCGGCTACCCGGCCGAGAAACTGCTCTACCTGCTCAACCGCAGCGATGCCAGCGGCGGCTTGCGGCCGGAGGCGGTCGATGCCCTGCTCGGCCGGCCGGCCGACTTCGCGGTCGTCAGCGACGGGCCGCTCGTGCTGGCCGCGAACAACCGCGGCGAGCCGTTCGTGCTGACCACGCCCGCGGCCCAGATCAGCCGCGACGTGGCGCAGGTGGCGGCCGCACTCAGCTCGCCCACACCGCTCGTGGCGTCACGCTGATGGCCGACTCGCGGCCGATCGGCCTCTTCGACTCGGGCGTGGGCGGCCTGACCGTGTTGCGCGAGGTCGTCCGCCGCCTACCCGCCGAGTCGACGCTCTACCTCGGCGACAATGCTCGGGCGCCGTACGGTCCGCGCTCCGACGATGAGGTACGGCGCTTCTCCACCGAGTGCCTGGACGAGCTCGCGGCGCGCGACGTCAAGGCGATCGTCGTCGCCTGCAACACCTCGAGCGCGATCGCGCTCAACGACCTGCGGCTGCGCTACAGCGTGCCCATCCTGGGCGTCGTCCGGCCCGGCGCGACGGCGGCGGCGCTGGCCACCCGCACGCGCCGGGTGGGCGTCATCGCGACCGCTGCGACGGTTCGCTCGCGAGCGTATTTCCAGGCGATCAAGGACGAGGATCCGTTCATCGACGTGGTCGAGCTCGCGACGCCGGAGCTGGTGCCACTCGTCGAGGCCGGCCGGCTGGAGGGACCCGAGGTCGAGGGGGTCGTCGCGCGGGCGATCGCCCCGCTGCGCGATTCGGCGGCGCCGCCCGACACGCTGCTCCTCGGCTGCACCCATTACCCGCTGCTGGCGCCGCTGATCGAGCGGCTGATGGGCGCTGACATTGCCGTCATCGATTCGGCGCGCTCGGCGGCCAGCGCGCTGGCCCACCTGCTCGAGGTCCACGGCCTCGCCGCGCCGGATGGCGGCGCGGGCCCCAACGGGGCGCGGCCGGCGAGTCACCTCCAGCTCACGACCGGCGACGTTGCGGCCTTCCGGCGCATCGCCGAGCGGCTCTTCGGCGAGGTCTTTCCGGCCATCGAGCGGGTCGCCATCGCGAGCGCCGCGTGAGCGCCAGCGGAGCGGCCCGGACCCGTCGCGCCGGGCCAGCACGTCGTCGACGCAAGATCGACGAACGCGCCATCGGCCTGGGAGTTGCCCTCGGCGCGGCCGGCGTCGCGGTCGCCTCGCGCTACCTCGCCCGGCGGGCGCACCTTGCTGCACAGGGCGGGCTGGTCGACTGGCGCCGCGCGGAGCGGATCGCGGTCAACCGCCTGGCGCGCACCCCCGGCGTCTTGCCGGCGCACGAGCTCGAAGCCGCGGCGGCCGACTACGCGCGCGCAATGGGCCTCGTCGTGCCGCTGCTCGAGGAGCGGCTCGGCCTGGCGCTGCCGGGCGTCGTCGAGCGCCACGCCGTCGTCAGCCGGCAGGGCTGGGCGCGGGCCAACCTGTCGACTTTCCGCCACATCATCGATCGGCTCGAGTCTCACCTTGTGGTGTCATCGACCGACCGAGGCCTGGCATCGGGCGTGGCCAAGCTCGCCAACCGCTTCGTGACCACGCAGCAGGTCGGCTTCCTGCTCGGCTTCCTGGGCACGCGCGTGCTGGGCCAGTACGACATCGCGCTGCTGTCTGCCGAGGCCAAGCCCGGTCGACTGCTCTTCGTCGACGAGAACATCCGCGCCACGGCGGCCGCGCTCGACGTGCCGCTGGCCGACTTCCGGACGTGGATCTGCCTGCACGAAGCGACGCACGCCTTCGAGTTCGAGGCCAACGACTGGCTGCGGCCGTACCTCGCCGACCGGATGGAAGCACAGCTCACCGGGCTGCTCGACCAGGCGCGCTCGATCCAGGCCGACGGCGTCCTGTCGCTCCTGCGCCGGCTGCGCACGGCTGAGCACCCGCTCGAGACGTTCCTCGGACCGGAGCAGCGCACGCTGTTCCGAGAGACGCAGCTGGTGATGAGCCTGCTCGAAGGCTTCAGCGACTGGGTCATGGACGAGGCCGGCGCGCAGGTGCTGCCCAACGTGGCCGTGATCCGGCAGCGTTTCGAAGCTCGGCGCAACGCCCGCCGACAGGGCATCGAGCGGATCATCAGCCGATTGATCGGGCTCGACCTCAAGCTCGAGCAGTACCGCCGCGGCGAGCGCTTCGTCGCCGGCGTGGCCGCCGCCGGCGGGCGCGAGGCAGTAGCCGCGCTGTGGCAGGGCCCTTGGTCACTGCCCAGCGAAGATGAGATGGCCGAGCCCAGGCGCTGGGTCGAGCGCGTCGCGCCGCACACACTGGCCGCCCGCGCGTGACTGCCAGGGCCGCCCCTTCGACGGCCGGACCCGGATCGGGGTCAGGTGGCGCGCCGGCGGCGATCGCCCTGTCGCCGATCCTTTCGGCGCGCTACCGCCAGGCGGACCTGGAGCGGATAGCCGCCGCGGCTCCGGGCAGCCGGCTGGTCAACGTCTCGCTCGAGGGCCTGGCGGATGGCGAGCTGGCCGATGTCGAGGTGCTGCTGCGCGGGCCGATGCCGGCGCGGGTATTCGACCGCCTGATCGCCCGCTGCCCGAAGCTGAAGTGGGTCCACTCGGCAACCGCCGGCGTCGAGCGCGTGCTGACACCGGCCGCGTTGGAGCGCGGGCTCTCGATCACCAACGCCCGGGGCGTTTTCTCTGACCCGATCGCCGAGTACGTGATGATGGCCATCCTGGCCGTCTCGCGCCGCCTGCCCGAGCAGCTGGAGCTGCAACGCGAGCGGACATGGCAGCCGCTCGAGGGCACCGAGCTGCGCGACGTGACCGTGGGCATCGTCGGGCTGGGCTCGATTGGCCGGCGGGTGGCCGAGCTCGCGCGGGCGTTCGGGGCGGGCGTGGTGGCCACACGCCGGGGCGCCGACGCTGCCGGCGACGGCGCGGACGGTATCGAGATGCTCCCCGCCGGCGGCTTGGACGAGCTGCTCGGACGCAGCAGCTTCGTCGTCCTGGCCCTCCCGCTGACGCGCGAGACGGAGGAGATGTTCGACGAGCGCCTGCTCAGCCGGTTCCGGCAGGGGGCCTGGCTGATCAACGTTGCCCGCGCCCGGCTCGTCGACGAGCGGGCGCTGCTGCGCGCGCTGCGCGAGGGCCCCTTGGGAGGCGCGGTGCTGGACACGTTCGTCGACGAGCCGCTGCCCTCGAGCTCGCCGTTCTACGACCTGTCCAACGTCATCGTCACACCGCACACCGCCTGGTCGAGTGGCCGCTCGCTCGACCGCAGCATCGAGCTGTTCTGCGACAACCTCGGGCGCTTCCGGCGGGGCGAGACGCTGCTCAACCTCGTGGACCCGGCGGCGGGGTACTGACCGGAACGTGCAGATCGCGATCGTCGGGCTAGCCCGCTCGGGCAAGACGACCGTCTTCAACACCCTGACCCGCGGCGAGGCCGAGACCGGCGGCTACGGCGGCATGACCGTCAACGTCGGCGTGGTCAAGGTGCCCGACGAGCGGCTGAGCCGCCTGACCGAGCTGTTCCGGCCAAAGCGCGAGGTGGCGGCGGACGTGACCTACGCTGACCTGCCGGCGCCGCCGACCAGCGCCGACGGCACGACCCCGGCTGAGATCCCGGCCGACCAGCTGGCCCGCCTGCGTAACGCCGACGCGCTGTTGCACGTCGTGCGCGCCTTCGACGATCCGGCCGTGCCACATCCCGAGGGCAGCGTTGACGCCCAGCGCGACCTGGAGCGGTTGGACCTGGAGTTCATCCTGGCCGACCTGGCGGTCGTGGAGCGACGGATCGAGAAGCTCTCGACCAGCGGCCGCCACGGCACGGCCGCCGAACGCGAGTCCAACGAGCTCGAGCTCGAGCTGCTCGGCCGGCTCGCGCCACCCCTGCGCGAGGGCCGGCCCATCCGCGACCTCGAGCTGACCGGGGACGAGGCCAGGCGCCTACGTGGCTTTCGCTTCCTGACCGAGAAGCCCGTGCTGGTGCTGCTCAACCTTAGCGAATCCGACATACCGCACGCCGCCGACATGGCCACTGCGCTGGCCGCGGCATATGACCATCGGCACTCACGGGTCGAGGCATTGTCAGCGCGCATCGAGATGGAGATCGGCCAGCTCGACGCGGACGAGGCGGAGGTCTTCCGCGCCGACCTGGGCCTGGCCGAATCGAGCCTCGAGCGCGTGATCAGGCTCTCGTACGAGCTGCTCGGGCTGATCTCGTTCTTCACTGTCGGACCTGACGAGACACGCGCCTGGACCATCCCCGCCGGCTCGACGGCCGTCGATGCGGCGGCCGCGATTCACACGGATCTCGCGCGCGGCTTCATCCGCGCCGAGGTGATCGGCTGGCAGGAGCTGCTCGAGCTCGGCTCGATGGCCGAGGCAAAGAGGAAGGGCCGGCTGCGCTCAGAGGGCCGGACCTACCTCGTCCAGGACGGCGACTGCGTGGAGGTGCTCCATTCGAGCTGAGCCGCGAAATGCCGCGGTTCAGCCCTCACGGTAGGGCCGATCCTCCGGCTCCACCTCGATCAGCATCGAGCGGAAGTCCTCCTCCTCGGTCGGCATCGCCGCGGCGCGCTCGTCGGTCGGGACGGCCTGGGTCTCGCCTTCCTCGGCCGAGATGCGGACCGCGGCGCGCAGGTTCGCCTCCACCTGCACGAAGCCATGGCGCCGCTCCAGGTCGGCGGCGACGCCTTCGATCAGCGAGTCGTCCTCGAAGCTCTTGAGCACCTCGACACGCGACTCGAGCACCATCTGCAGGAACTCCTGCTCGTCATACTCGGCGTCGTGCGCGAGCAGGACGTTGGCGAAGATCTCATCGTCCGACTCGGAAAGCTCGTAGAAGTACACGATCCGAGTATAGGCAGCGCCGCGGCGCCGACCGTGCTTGTCGTCGGGGCTGCCAGCCGCGACCTCGATCCTGCCGATCCGCGCGGCTGGCGGCTTGGCGGCGGCGTCACCTATGGGTCGCTTGCCGCCGCACGCCTCGGCCTTGCCGTGCGCGCGCTCGTCGGCGTTGACGCCGAGGCGGAGGAGGCACACGAGCTCGACCTGCTGCGCCGCGCCGGCGTCGAGCTGTGCACTGTGCGCCTGGCCAGCGGCCCGGTCTTCGACAACCAGCCATTGGCCGCCGGCGGCCGCCGGCAGGTGGCCCACGCGAGGTGCGCTGCGCTGCCCGGTGCCGCGCTTCCGCCCGCGTGGCGCGAACCGGCGGCGGCGCTCCTCAACCCGGTGGCGGGGGAGCTGGGCAACGAGTGGGCGGGCGCCTTCGCCAGCTCGACGTCGCTGGCGCTGGGTTGGCAGGGGCTGATGCGCCGGCTCGTGCCGGGCAGGCCGGTGGAGCCGCTGCCCATCCGGCCGGGGCCGCTCCTCGCACGTGCCGACCTGGCGCTGGTCAGCGCGGAGGATGCAGTCGCCGGCGCCGGCACTGGCGACACGACGCTTCCCGAGCTGCTCGTGCGGCCGGGACAGCAGCTACTGATCAGCCACGGCAGCCGGCCGGCGCTTCTCGTCACGCGCCACGAGCGGGGCTTCTCGATGCGGCTGCTGCCCGTAACGCCGGCGGCGACGGTCATCGACGCGACCGGTGCCGGCGACATCCTGCTGGCGGCCTGGACATCAGCCGTCGCTGGCCTTGCGGCCGCCGGTCGCCGCGCCGCGCCGGCCGCTGCACTGCGCCTCGCCCTGGCCGCGGCCTCGCTGCATGTCGAGCGCCGCGGCCTCGCCGGTGTGCCGACGCTGGCAGAAGTCTGCGAACGGCTGGTCAGGCGGCCAAGCTAGTCCGCCGCGGCTGGCCAGCGCGCGCAGCCTTGCGCCGCAACCGTGTCATGCGGTAGACCAGGTCACCTTCGATGGTCGGCGCGGCCCGGCCCCAGACCCGCGCTCGGTCGAGGGCCGCTCCGGCGGCGCGGCAGGCATCCAGAGCGCCGCCGATGTCGCGCAGCCGGTGCTCGCGCTGGCGAGCGACCTCTAGCCAGGCCGCGGCTGCTCCGGGACCGCCGCCCTGCGCGATCTCCAGCCAGGCGGCGTACTGCTCCTCGTGCCGGCCGATGCGGCCGAGCAGGCGGGCACGATCGGCCGCCAGCCGCCGGCGAAGGGGCGCACCGCCTTCGACGCCGCGCAGCCAGGCGGTCGAGGCCAGGGCAGCGTCGACGCAATCGAGAGCCTCTTCGGCGCGGCCGCGGCGGGCCATCGCCCGTGCCAGGCCGGCAAGGTCCGACGGGTGGATCGACGCCCAGCCGTCCGTCCGGCTGACCAGCCGGCCGAGCGCCACCAGCAGCCGTCCGAGCGAGACGATGTCCTGCCGGTTGTGCTCTATGACCGGTCTCAGCCGCTCAGGCCGTCGGTCGCGCAGATAGGCGAAGTAGCGCTCCGGGATCAGCGCGCCTGGCAGGTCATCGTGCCGCTGCACGTCGCAGATCGCCTGCTCGATGGTCGCCAGACGGGCATTGCCCAGCCGTGGCCGCCACAGCTGGCGGCTGATGGGCAGCAGATCGAGGTGCTGGCGTGGCTCAGGTGGGTCGCGCCGATGGAGCCGGTAGCGCGTGACCAGCAACGGCCAGTCGAAGGTGCGGCCGTTGTAGGTCACCAGCACGCACGTTGGCGGGATGGCCGCGACCAGCGCGTCGAGCAGCTGCTGCTCGTCGACATGATCCGGCAGCAGCAGCTGGCGGACGACCAGCCGGTCGCCTGACCACAAGCCAAGGCCAACGAGGAAGGCGAGTGTGCCGGGCCCGGTCGCAAGGCCGGTCGTCTCGAGGTCGAGGCAGACGAGCGGCAGGCCGTGCTCGAGCGGCGTCGGCAGGCGCGCCATCGCGGCTCGATCGAGCGGCAGGTGGTGGACCGATTCGAAGGCCACGACTGCGCCTTCTGCGACACCGCCCAGGGCAGCCGCAAGCGCAGGCGCGTGACGAGACGCCCGCCTCGGAGGGCGCGCCGCAGGCTGGCCTCCGCTCGTGCGCAGGCGACCCAGGCGGCGAGCGAGCAGGCCCGACGCGGACGGCTCATCCATCTGTCGCAGGCTCGGTGCCGACCGTGCCAGCTTGGCTGTCACGCCGCGGGCGCGGCCGCGCTTTCCGCGCCGTGGAGCATCGCCAGCAGCCGGCGCGAGCCTGCCTTTGCGTCGCCGCCGCCCTCGAGGCGCGGTCCGGTGCAGGCCGGACAGCCCTCGGCGCAGGCGCAGTCGGCGACCAGTGCCAGCGCGCCATGGACGAGCTCGGCGTGGCGCTCGAACAGCCGCACCGCGAGGCCGACGCCTCCGGGCACCGAGTCGTAGAGGTAGACGACCGGCCGCTCGACGTGCGGTGAGCGCACCTGGGCAACGAGGCCGAGGTCGTGCGGATCAGCCATCAGCAGGACGCTGCCAACGGTCTGCAGCGCCCGGCCTGCGCCGGCCAACGCGCTGTCCAGCTGGTCGCGCCGCCAGTCGGCGAAGGCGGCCGGGTCGAGCACCAGCCAGTAGGCCGTCGTGTGCAGCTCGATCTCGGGCAGGTGGATGCGGCCCCAGCCCAGGTTCTCGTTGGTCTCGAGGCGCAGCTTCTTGTAGATTGTGGCCAGGCTGCTGACCATCACCTCCCCGTGCGCGCGCTGCGCAGCGGGTGCCTCCGCCGAGGCGAAGGCCTCGAGCGGCTTGAGCGTCACCGCCAGCTCAGCCTGCGTGTAGTGGTCGACATCGATCGGCCGGACATAGGCGCGCCGCTCGTCCCAGTCCAGGCGGTCGACGTGGAATTGGCGCGACTCGTGCAGGTAGATCGCGTTCTCGTGCACGAGCGTCGGTGCGGCGAAGAGGTCGACCTCGCCGATGACCCGCGGACGCGGACCGGCGGTGTCGATGATGACCACGTTCTCCGGCGCGGCCACGCGCAGCGAGACCTCCGATGCCGGGAAGTTCTCGCTGGCCCAGTACCAGCGCCCGTCGTCGGCGTGACGGACGTGCCCTTCTTCGGCCAGGAACTCGAGAAGCTCGTCGGTCGGCACGCCGGCCAGCTCGGCACCCGGCTCGAAGGGCAGCTCGAAGGTCGCCGCCCGGACGTGGGCCAGCAGGACGTGCAGGTTGGTCGGGTCGAGCCGCGCCTCCTCCGGCGAGGACTCGAAGAGGTACTCCGGGTGGGCGGCGACGAACTGGTCGACCGGCCCAGGGCCGGCGACGACGATGGCCACGCTCTCGTCCTGGCGCCGCCCGGCACGGCCGATCTGCTGCCACGTCGAGGCGATCGTGCCCGGGTAGCCGGCCAGCACGGCGACGTCCAGCCGGCCGATGTCTATGCCCAGCTCGAGAGCGTTGGTTGAGACGACGCCCAGGATCTCGCCCGAGCGTAGGCCTGCCTCGATCGCGCGCCGCTCGGTGGGGAGGTAGCCGCCGCGGTAGCCGCGCACCCGGCTGATCGGGCCGCGTCCCTCGCGCAGCGACTCGCGCAGCCCGGTCAGCATCAGCTCGACGCCGACGCGCGATCGGCCGAAGACGATCGTCTGGCGGCCGGCACGAAGGAAGGCCAGGGCCGCCCGCCGAGCCAGGCCCAGGCCACCGGCCCGGACACCGAGGCGCGGGTCGACGATCGGCGGGTTGAGCACCACGACGTGCTTAGCGCCGGCGGGCGCCCCATTGCGGTCGATGACCGTCATCGCCCGGCCGGTCAGCGTCTCAGCCAGCGCGCCCGGGTTGCCGATCGTCGCCGAGCAGGCGACCACCTGCGGCCGGCTGCCGTAATGCTCGCACAGCCGGAACAGCCGGCGCAGGACATCGGCCACGTGCGAGCCGAACACGCCGCGGTAGGTGTGCGCCTCGTCGACGACCACGTAGCGCAGCTGCTCGAACAGCTGGAACCACTTAGTGTGATGGGGCAGGATCGCGGCGTGGAGCATGTCCGGGTTGGTGACCACGACCTGGCCGGCGGAGCGGATCGTGGAGCGGATGGGTCCCGGCGTGTCGCCGTCGTAGATGCCCGCCTGGACGTCCAGCGAGGCGGCATCAGCGAGCTCTCGGAACGCGGCCAGCTGGTCCTGGCCGAGGGCCTTCGTCGGGAAGAGGTAGAGCGCCCGTGCCGATGGATCCTCAGCCAGCGCCTGGAGCACCGGCAGGTCGTAGCACAGCGACTTGCCTGAAGCGGTGGGCGTGACGATGACCACGTCCCGACCGGCGCACAGCTCGGCCAGCGCTTCCGCCTGGTGGCTGTACAGCTGCTCGATGCCGCGTCCGCGCAGTGCCACGGCCAGGCGCTCGTCGAGCCAGCCGGGGAGGGGAGCATGCATCGCCGGGCGCGCGGGCAGGAGCCGGCGAGCGACGACCGTCGAGCCGACTGAGGACTCGGCCAGCAGGCTCTCCAGCACCGCCGCCGGCGACGCTGGCTGGTAGATGCGCACCCGACCTCCTTTAGCACAGACGTTCGGTTTGGGACGGCAGTCTAGCAGGCTCGGCAGGTCGTCAGAGCGGTGACTGCGCGTCCCTCGGTTTGACAGGCGGGATTCGCTCGCTCTACCGTCCGCCCATGCCGAGCGGCGCCGTGCTCCTGGCCAGCTCCCGCCGACCGCGCGCCGGCCGGCTGCCGCTGGGCGTGCTGGTCGGCGTGGTGATCGCGGCCTGGATCGTGATCTCGTTCGGTCGCACGCTGGCCACGCTCAACGAGACAGACGAGCGACTGGCTGACATTCGCGCCGAGACCGCGGCCCTCGAGATGCGGATCCGGCAGGGCGAGGCCGAGATGGAGCTTGCCCAGACGCCCGCCTTCCAGCGCATGCTCGCTCGCGCCTACGGCATGGGATCGCCCGGGGAGCGTGCCTTCGCGCTCGAATCGGGCGCGCCGCCTCCGCCGGCTGTCGTGCCGCTCGGCGCGCCGGCCACGAGCAGCTCCGCCGCCCCGCTGGACGCCTGGCTGGAGATCCTGTTCGGCGACTGAGCGATGACTGCCGTCAGGCCGCCGGCGGGCCCACCTGCTCGCCTGCTGCCAGCCGCAGGTCGAAGTAGAGCAGCATCAGGATGGCCACCGTCCACGGCGTCACGGCCAGCGAGAACAGGAGCAGGCCGCCGCGATTGAGCAGCTCCATGGCCTCGCTCGAGAGGCCTCCACCGGCGGCACCGAAGATCGCCACGAGGGCGGCGCCGACGGCTCCGAAGACGAGGGCCAATGCGAGCAGGATCAGCCCCACGAGAAGCACGTAGCCGAGCACCCGCCAGGTGGAGCCGGCGACCAGGCGCCAGCTGCGCCCGAGTGCGGCCAGCGGTCCGTGACCCTCGATGACGATGACGTACGTGGCGAGCGTCCAGCGCAGCATCACGAAGATCGTCGCCACGACCCCGGAGACCAGCGCTATCAGCGCTACGAAGACGCCCAGGCCCTGGCCCAGGGCCGCCGCCAGCAGGCCCACCCCGACACCCGTCACGAGAATGATCCCGAGCACCGTCAGGACCATGACCAGCCAGGCCACGACCAGGCTCACGGTCCGCGACAGCGCGGTGCCGAGCGCCTGTCGAGCGGAGATCACCCCGCCCCCATAGGCCCATCCGAGGATTGCCAGCACGGCAGCGCCGGCGATCAGCGAGACGACTACCTGGACGATCTGCACCACGAGCAGCAGCCACAGCGCATCTGCCGGGAACGGTGGGAAGCCAGCCGGGTCAGGCGCTCGGGTCGGGGTCGCCGTCGCGGACCAGGCCTCGAGCGCGATCAGCCAGGCGTCGATTGCCGGGCCGTGGGCCAGCCACCAGAGGAAGTCCAGCGCGGCTGCCGGCACGATCAGAAGGGCCAGGACGAGGACCGCTGCTCGCCAACGCGAGCGGAACAGCGTCCAGCCGTGGGACAGCGCGCGGCTCGCGCTGAGCGGGTGGATGCCGCCGCGCGCCGGCCCCTCCGGCGGCGGCCAGGCGGCGCCTGGGCCTTCGCCGGCCTGCTGCCAGCCCGCGCCGGGCGGCACATCCGCCGGACCGTTGAGCCGGTAGCCGGGCGGCGGCAGATAGCCGGGCGCTGGGGGCTGTGTGCCATCGCCGGCTGGCGTATCGGCAGGGTTCGGCCCAGGCAGCTCTTCGTCGTGCTCGCTCACGGCGGCAAGTCTATCTGCCGCGGTGCGGCGCCTGCGCCGCTGCGCCGTCGTTTAGCCTCGGCGTGATGGACCGGCCGCCGCCCTTCGAGCCACTGCCTCCGGAGCGCCGCGCGGTACGGCTGCGCGGGCTGCGTGACGGGCTGATCCTGGCCGGCTGGATGGCCTGCGCGATCGTGCCGCTGATGGTCGTGCCGATCAACCAGAGCGCTGGCTATGACGCGTACTCGTATTGGTCGGTCCACCTGCCGGACCTCTATGGCCGGACCTTCGAGGGCAACTTCACGCTCGGCGCATTCCGCTACACGCCTCCGATCGCCTTCCTGCTGGCGCCGCTCGGGCTGCTGCCATGGTGGCTCTTCCTGTGGCTCTGGCTGGCGCTGATGGTGGCCTGCCTCGCTTTCCTGGGCGGCCGCTGGTCGCTCGTGCTGCTGGCCCTGCCGCCGGTCGCGCTCGAGCTGTACCACGGCAACGTCCACCTGCTGATGGCAGTTGCAGTCGCGATTGGCTTCCGCCATCCGTGGGTCTGGTCCTTCGTCGTGCTGGCCAAGATCACGCCGGGCATCGGTCTGCTCTGGTTCGCCGTCCGGCGCGAGTGGCGGTCGCTCGCCGTGGCCATCGCGGTGACCGCTGCGGTCGCACTCGCGAGCTACGTCGTTGCTCCGCAGACGTGGACTGATTTCGTCGCCGCCACGCTGAGCAACCTCGACCAGCCACAGCACTTCAGCGTCCCGCCACCGTTGCCCGTCCGGCTGCCGCTGGCGGCGCTGCTGGCCATATGGGGGGCGCGCACCGACCGGCCATGGACGGTGCCCGTGGCGGCCGCGATGGCGCTGCCCATCGTCTGGGTCCATGGCCTGACCGTGGCCCTGGCCGCCATCCCGTTCCTGCGCCGCGACGACCGGGCGGCCACTCGAATCGGCTGGCAGGAGGCGACCAGCGTGCGCCGGCTGGCGCTCATCGTCGCCGTCGTTCTGGGCGGGGCGCTGCTCGTTGCGCTGCTGCTCGGCAGCCCGCTACAGCAGGCGCTCGAGTGGGCTTCGGCGAGCCTCGATCCGTACGGTCGCCGACCCTGACCCGGGCGCCTCGGATTGGGGCTATCGGTGGAGTCGGCGGCTGCCGTATGCTCTGGCTGGCCGGGCGTCACCCAGCAACCCGGCCGGCGCCGGCCTCGCCTGGGGGCGGCACTCGTCGGCGGGGAGGGGCCCGATGTTCACCATCGACCTGGCGAACACGATCTTCGTGGTCTGCGTGGCGGTCGGCGGCGTGCTGCTGCTGATCACGGTGCTGCTCGACGACATCCTGGGCGGGGTGCTCGACGCCCTCCACGTCAACTTCGATGTCGGCGGCGTGACGCTGATGCCGCTGCTGCTCGGCTTCGTCTCGATGTTCGGCGTCGGCGGCCTGTTCGGCACCGAGATCATGGGCCTCGGGCCGGGCGGGGCGTCGGTCGCCGGCGGCGTCTTCGGGCTCGTCGGCGCCACGCTCGTCTTCTACATGTTCCGCTTCCTCGGCCGCGCCGAGGCGCCGCCGACCTTCACCCTGGCCGATCTCATCGGCCAGCGCGGCCGGGTGGCGGTGACGATCGTGCCGGGCCGGCTGGGCAGCGTGCTGGCCAGCTTCGAGGGCGCGACTCACAGCCTCAGCGCCAGCTCTGACGTGGAGATCGCGCCGGGCACCATCGTGACCATCACCGACGTCGCCGGCACGACCGTCGTCGTCACGCCGGTTGCGCCGGCGAGCGAAGGAGGGACTCCGAGTGCCTGACCTGTTCGGCTTCGTTGGCACGGGGCCGCTGATCGTCATCCTCGCCGTCGTCATCGTCGGCCTGCTGCTCTTCTTCGTGGCCAGTCGCTACAAGGTGCCCCAGCCAAACGAGGCGCTGGTCATCAGCGGCCGGCGCGAGGGCAGCGCGATGAAGGTCGTGCGCGGCGGCGGGGTGATCGTGCGGCCGCTGCTCGACAAGGTCGGCCGGCTGCGCCTGACGGCGCGCCAGATCAACGTCAACCTCTCGGACGCCGTCAGCCGGCAGGGCATCAAGGTCGCGGTCCAGGGTGTGGCCACTTTCAAGATCGGCGCCGACGACGAATCCATCCGCAACGCCGCCGAGCGCTTCCTCGATGCGCGCACGGAGGAGGTCGATTCGATCGTCAAGAACGTCCTCGAGGGGTCGCTGCGCTCGATCGTCGGCACGCTGACCGTCGAGGAGCTGAACCTTGATCGGCAGAAGTTCCAGCAGGCCGTGCAGGACGCGGCCAAGGGCGATCTTGCCACCTCCGGCCTGCAAATCGACTCGTTCACCATCCAGGCGATCCGCGATGAATCGGGCTACATGGACCTCATCGGCCAGCAGGAGACGGCACGCCGCGAGCGCGACGCGCGCATCGCCAAGGCCGCGGCTGACCAGGAGGCCGCTGTCCGCGAAGCGGAGGCGCAACAGGTCAAGATCAACGCCCAGCGCGACGTCGAGCTGCGCCAGGCCGAGGTGCTGACCTTGACCGCGGCTGCCGAGGCGCGCGCGCTGCAAGCCGGGCCGCTGGCCCAGGCCGACGCGCAACAGGAGGTCACCCGCAAGCAGACCGAGCTGGCGGAGCTCGAGGCGGCGCGCAAGCAGAAGGAGCTGCTCGCGTCGACTGTCCGCCCGGCCGAGGCCGAGGCCGAGGCTGCGGTCCGTCGCGCGGAGGGCGACCGCCAGGCGCGCATCGCGGCGGCCCAGGCCGACGCCGAGCGGGAGCGGCTTGCCGGCCAGGCGCAGGCATCGGTCATCCAGGCCAAGGGTGAGGCGCAAGCCAAGGTCGTCGAGGTCAATGCCAAGGCGGAGGCGCAGCGCGTCTCGCTCGAGGGCAACGCCGAGGCGGAGATCACGCTCAGCAAGGGCGAAGCCGAGGCCAAGGCACTGGCCCTGCGCGCGCAGGCATTCCGCCAGTTCAACGAGGCGGCGGTCATCCAGACCGTGCTGGGCATGCTGCCCGAGATCGTCCGCGCTGCGGCCGAGCCCATGTCGTCGATCGACAACCTGACCGTGCTCTCCAACGACGGCGCCTCGGAGCTCGTCAAGAACACCACCCGCACGGTCACCGAGGCGAGCGCGACGGTGAAGGGACTGACCGGCCTGGACGTGCCGGCGCTGATCGCGCGGGCGATGGGCGACAGCGCCATCAACGGCCCCGATGCTCCGCCGGCGGGGGGCCAGCCCGGCCGAGCGCCTCGTTCGCGGCGCAGCAACCCCGCCGCGCCAGCCGGCGGGAGCGGCGGCTCCACGGGGCGCCTGGATGCGTCGCCTGCCGAGTCCATGGCCGACCCGGCGGCAGGCGAGGCCCGTGCCCGGGCCGCCTTCGACCGCGCGAGCGCCACCATTGGTCGCGCCGGCTCGCTCCAGCCGGCGCCGGCCAGCGCGGTGCCACCCGCACGCCTGCCGCCACCGCCGGCCGTGCCTGACCTGCCGCCGCTGCCGCCCACCGCTGCCGAGGCGGCGGCGCGACTGGCTGATGAGCTGCGCGCCATTCCCGGCATCGAGCGATACATGACGCTGCGCCTGTCAGATCTGGACCACCGGGGACCGCGTCCTGTCCGCGCCGCGTGGAGGATCGCCCGCGACAGGGTCGCCGGCGAGTACGGCCAGCTGACGCTTGGCGAGCTGCTGGCCCGCTTCGCTGGTCGGGGCCGGGCGAACTAGCGATCCCCTTGACCGAATCCCAGGGCCAGCTGCCCGAGGAGATCGCGCGCCTGCTGGCGGAGAGCGAGCGTCACGCCGAGCAGGTGGACCGAACGCGCCTGCAACCGGCACCGCTGGCCGGCCTGGCGATCCTGACCTGTATGGACACGCGGATGGTGATCGAGGACATATTCGGCCTGCGCGCCGGCGACGCGAACATCATTCGCAACGCCGGCGCAGTGGCGAGCGACGACGCCATCCGCTCGATCCTGCTGAGTCAGCAGGTGCTGGGCACGACCGAGCTGGTCGTGCTCGCCCATACCGGCTGCGGGCTCAAGGACCTGGCCGAACAGGAGCTGCGGGCGCGGCTGACGACCGCCACCGCCCAGGACGCGGGCGTCGAGTTCGGCTCGTTCAGCGACCTCGACCAGCACGTCATCGCCCAGGTCGGGCGTCTCAGGAGCCATCCCTGGATCCGCCGCGCGCCCGTCCACGGCCTCGTCTACGAGGTCGAGACCGGGCGCGTCCGGCGCGTCGTCTAGAAGCGCCGCTATTCGGTCGCAGCGCCGGGCAGGCTGATCCAGCCTTCGCGCACGGCGTGGACCACGGCCTTGGTGCGGTGGCGCAGCCCAAGGCGGCCGACGAGCTCGGCGACCTCGCCGCGCACCGTGCTCGCCGAGAGGCCCATCAGTCGACCGATCTGCTGGTTGGTCAGTCCGCGTGCGGCGAAGTGCAGGATCTCACGCTGGCGCTCGCTCGGCAGTGCCTCGTCGTCAGCCACCGGTTCCTGGGCGGCGAGCTCGCGGAAGGTCTCGAGCACTCGCCGGCCCACCTCGGGCCGTTCGGCGATGGCCTCGCTGATGGGCTCGTCGCCATGGGCGGCGCGGCGGATCGCCTGCGCCAGCTCGGCCGGCTCGACGGCGTCGGAGAGCTGCGCCGCGGCGCCGGCGACGGCCGCATTGAACAGCTCGCTATCGCTGTCCTGGTGGGTCAGCAGCACGATCGCCGGCTTGGACCCTTCGCTGCGCAGCCGCCGGATGGATTCGACCATCTCGGCCGGTGGCAGGTCGATGTCGACGAGCACGACATCAGGCCGCAGGCGGCGGCACTCGTCAAGCGCCTGGTCGACCGTGTCGGCCTCGGCCACGACATGGATGTCCGACTCGGCGTCGAGCACGTTGCGTACTCCCATCCGGGTCAGCGGATGCTCGTCGAGCAGGACAAGCGCGATGGTTTGTCCTTCACGGCGCCCGACATCGCTCTTCGACATCGCAACCCCCATAAGCGCTGCCCCCTGGGACGGGCAGGGCTTGACGTCACGATAGGCGGTCTCGCGGGCGGCCCGCCGTATTACGAAGGTCGCGCGGCGCAGCCGGAAGGTACTGCCGGGGTCCCGTGTGGCGCGTGCGCTAGAATCGGGTGCACGGCGGAGTAGCTCAGTGGTAGAGCAGGGGACTCATAAGCCCTTGGTCGGTGGTTCGAATCCGCCCTCCGCTACCACCTTGCCGTCACCCAACCACTGCTGTTGCGGCGCTGTCGCCTCAGCCGGCCGATCCGACACGGCGGGCGGCGGCCGGGAGCGGCCTATAATCCCTTGGCGCGATCGCATCGCGTGCCAGCCAGCTGCTGGCTCGGTCCTATGGAGGCCTCGTCCGTCCCTTGAACAGCCGCTTCCTGCGCAATGGCGTCGTCACCCTCGTGCTCATCGTCGGCACCGCCGCCCTGCTTTACATGTTCATCTTCCAGCCTGACCAGAAGAAGCCCATCCCGTACGACGGCGAGGGCTCGTTCCTGTCGCTCGTCGCCGCCGGCCAGGTCAAGGAGGTCACCCAGCGCGGCATCGAGCTCGAGATCATCAAGACCGAGATCGACCCGCAGACGAACAAACCGGCGATCGTCACCAGCCGCGTGCCAAGCGAGTTCGCGACGGACATTCGAACAGACATGATCGCCGCCTGCGAGCGCTCAGCGCAGTGCACCCAGGTGCCCAACCTCGCCGGTGGCCCGCCGCCTGATAGCGGCGCCTGGTGGACGCTGATCATCTACGCCCTCGTGCCGGTGCTGCTCATCGGTGGCCTGATCTTCTTCATGCTCCGCCAGGCGCAGGGCACGAACAACCAGGCGATGAGCTTCGGCAAGAGCCGGGCGCGGATGTTCCTGGGCAACAAGACAGTCGTCACCTTCAGCGACGTGGCCGGCGTGGACGAGGCCAAGACCGAGCTTCAAGAGGTCGTCGAGTTCCTCAAGTACCCCGAGAAGTTCAACCAGCTAGGCGCCCGCATCCCACGTGGCGTGCTGCTCGTCGGTCCTCCCGGCACGGGCAAGACGCTGCTCGCCCGAGCCGTCGCGGGCGAGGCCGGCGTGCCCTTCTTCAGCATCTCCGGTTCGGAGTTCGTCGAGATGTTCGTCGGCGTCGGTGCCTCGCGCGTGCGCGACCTGTTCGACCAGGCCAAGCGCAACAGCCCGTGCATCGTCTTCGTTGACGAGATCGACGCCGTCGGCCGCCAGCGCGGCGCCGGCCTGGGCGGCTCGCACGACGAGCGCGAGCAGACGCTGAACCAGATCCTGGTCGAGATGGACGGCTTCGATACCAACACCAATGTCATCGTCGTGGCCGCAACGAACCGACCAGACGTGCTCGACCCGGCGCTGCTCCGGCCGGGCCGCTTCGACCGCCAGGTGATCCTCGACCGGCCTGACATGAAGGGCCGGCTCGAGATCCTGAAGGTCCACGTCAAGGGCAAGCCGCTCGACAAGGCGATCGACCTGCAGACCGTCGCCCGCCAGTCGCCCGGCTTCTCCGGCGCGGATTTGGCCAACCTGGTCAACGAGGCCGCGATCCTGGCTGCGCGGCGCAACAAGAAGGTCATCAGCACGCCCGAATTCAGCGAGGCGCTCGAGCGCGTCGTCGCCGGCCCTGAGCGCAAGAGCCGCGTGATCAGTGACCAGGAGAAGGCGATCATCGCCTACCACGAGGGTGGCCACGCCATCGTCCAGCGGATCCTGCCCAAGACTGATCCGGTGGCCAAGGTCAGCATCATCAGCCGCGGCATGGCCCTTGGCTACACGATGGGCCTGCCGACAGAGGACCGCTACCTCCAGAGCAAGACCGAGTTCGAGGACAAGATCGCCGGCATGCTCGGCGGCAACGCCGCCGAGAAGCTGATCTTCGGCGACACGACCACCGGCTCCTCCAATGACATCGAGAAGGCCACCACCCTCGCGCGGCGGATGGTCACCGAGTTCGGCATGAGCGAGAAGCTCGGCCCGCTCGCCTTCGGGCGGCGTGACGAGCTCGTCTTCCTCGGCCGCGAGATCGGTGAGCAGCGCAATTACAGCGACGATGTCGCCAAGCAGATCGATGAGGAGGTGCGGGCGATCATCGACCGCTCCTATTCGCGCGCAGTCGAGGTCCTGACGACGTACAGGGACCGGCTCGTCCAGCTGGCCGAGCGACTGGTCGCCGAGGAGACGATCGAGCAGGAAGAGTTCGAGAAGATGTTCGCCGACCTGCCCGACCCGAAGAAGGACACGCACATCACGCCGGCCCCGCTGGCTGGGCCAATGGCCCGGCCGGAGACGCCGCCGCCGCCGGCGGCAGCGCCGAAGCCTTCGCCTCAGCCGGCCTGAGCACGCGTCTCGGCATCCGCCAGTCATGAGGGCGCCTGGAGGACCACCGTGACCGATACCGGCAGCGATGCTCAGGCGCTGGGCGCCATCGACGAATACCTGGCCCGCACCGCCGACGAGCGGCTGGCCGACTACATCGACTTCCTGCGCATCCCGAGCATCGGCGCGCTGTCCGGGCACGACGCCGACACCGCTCGCGCTGCTGACTTCCTCGTGCAGCGGCTGAACGCGATGGGCATCAAGGCCGAGTCGTCGCCCACGCCCGGCCACCCGATCGTGTACGCAGAGTGGCTCGGGGCGCCGGGCGCCCCGACGGTCATCGTCTACGGCCACTACGACGTCCAGCCGGTCGACCCACTCGACCTGTGGGTGCGGCCGCCTTTTGAGCCACGCGTCGAAGATGGCCGCATCTATGCCCGCGGCGCGGCCGACGACAAGGGCCAGGTCCACCTCCACCTGTGGGCCGCGCGCGCGTGGCTGGAGACCGCGGGACGCCTGCCGATCAACGTCAAGTTCGTCATCGAGGGCGAGGAGGAATCGGGCTCGGAGAACTTCGACGCCTGGCTGGAGGCAAATCGCGATCGGCTGTCGGCCGACCTGGTGGTGGTCAGCGACACGGGCTTCTTCGAAGGCAACCGTCCGGCGATCACGGTCGGCCTGCGCGGCCTCGTCTACATGCAGCTCGATGTCAGCGGTCCGGACGTCGACCTGCACTCGGGCACGTACGGCGGCAATGCCCAGAACCCAGCGAACGCGCTGGCTGCGATCATCGCCGGGCTGAAGTCGATGGACGGCGTGATCACCGTGCCCGGCTTCTACGACCAGGTCCGGCCGCTGAGCGACGCCGAGCATGCCGAGTTCGAGCGCATGCCCTTCGATGAAGCGGACTTCCGCACCGAGCACGGCCTGCGCGAGCTGGTCGGCGAGCCCGGCTACCTGCCGCTGGAGCGGCGCGGGGCGCGGCCGACGCTTGACGTCAATGGCCTGTGGGGCGGCTTCCAGGGCGAGGGCAGCAAGACGATCATCCCGGCCCACGCGCACGCCAAGATCAGCTGCCGGCTGGTGCCGGACATGGATCCGCAGCGCACTTTCGAGCTCGTCCGCGAGCGCGTCATGAGCCTCGCGCCGGCCGGCGTGGCGGTCGAGCTGAGCCTGCTCAGTGCGGGCATGTGGAGCCTGGTGCCGATTGATCACCCGACTTCGGTCGCCGCCGCGGAGGCACTCGAGGAGGTCTTCGGCGAGCCGCCGTTCTACCTGCGCGAGGGTGGCTCGATCCCGGCCGCGGCCTCCTTTGCCGGCCTGCTCCGCGTGCCGGTCGTGCTGCTCGGATTCACCAACCCTGACGATCGAGCGCATGCCCCGAACGAGGTCATGTACCTGGCCAACTACGAGGGCGGGGCGCGGACGGTCGCTCGCTACTGGCAGAAGTTGGCCGACCTGGGCCTCTGAGCAGAATCCGCTCGGCGGGCCATCGGTCCGGCCGGCGGATAGGAGGTTCGGATGGTGCCGCCGGGCCACGGCAGGGTGCTAGCCTCGGCCCGAGTTCAGCCTGGAGGGCACTTGAGCAGCACCGAGTTCGGTCGTCCGACCGGACCATCCGCCATGGACAGCGCTGCGGTCGGTCCCGTCACGTCGCCGCCGACCCAGCCGGCCGCCTCTCAAGGCGCGCCCCATGCCCCGGCCTGGCCCACAATTCCCGTTCCGCCCGTCCTGCAGCCGCCACCGCCGCTCGAGCCACCGCCCGCGCAGGCATGGGATGCCGGCGCGCCGGCTCCGGCCGACGAATGGATCGTGGATACGCCCGCCGCGGACCTGCTGCCCGCGTTCCCGACGGGCGCGCTGCCGGCGCCGATCCAGCGCCCGGCCACCGACTGGCGGCTGGACGTCGACGGCACGACCATCGAGGCCCACTCCGCGCTCGATGTGCTCGGCCGGCTTGACCAGAAGGTCAGCAGCGGCCAGGTAGGTGACTATCAGCCGGTCGCGCTCGGCCTGACGCCGCTCGACAAGTCGCTCGGCGGCGGCATCCGCGCCGGCGAGCTGGTGCTCCTCGGCGGCGCCCAGGGCACGGGCAAGACGACGCTGGCACTCCAGGTCGCGCGCAACATCGCCCTCGGCGGCCAGGCGAACGTGCTCTACATCTGCTTCGAGCACGACGACGAGTTCCTGCTCAATCGGCTGATTGCCCTCGAATCGGCGATCGACGCGCTGCCCCAGCCAGGCAGCGGCATCCGGCTCAACGAGGTCCGACGCGAGATCCTGGCCACGTGGCTGGCCCAGGGCTCGAACGAGCACATCGAGCTCGCCGCCAACCCGCGGCTGCGCGTGCCGCTCGAGCGCATCAGCCGCTACGGCCAGAACCTGTTCCTGATGCGCGGCTCGCAGACGAGCTCGACCGTCGACAACCTGCGGCGGATGATCGAGGTCCACCGTGCGGCCGCCCCCGACCGGCCGTTGGTGGTGTTCGTCGACTATCTCCAGAAGGTGCCGGTCATCCCCGACCCGGTGACCGAGACAGAGCGCGTCACCCAGGTGGTCAACGGGCTGAAGGACGTCGCGCTGAGCCAGGGCGTGTCGGTCGTAAGCATCGTCGCCGCCGACAAGGAAGGCCTGAAGGCGTCGCGCCTGCGCAGTCACCACCTGCGCGGCTCGTCGGCGATCAACTACGAGGCCGACGTGATCCTCATCCTGAACGAGAAGTACAGCATCGTGGCCAAGGTCAACATCGAGTTCAACCCTTACCAGGCGCAGCGCTTCCGCGACTGGATCGTGCTGACCGTCGAGAAGAACCGCAGCGGCCAGAACAGCATTGACCTCGAGTTCCAGAAGCACTTCGCCTTCGCCTGCTTCGATCCGGCCGGCCGGACGGTGCAGGAAAAGCTGATCGAGGAGCGGCTGTACAACGACTGAGCGGCTAGACTGGCTGCTCGTGGACTCCACCATGCTTCGGACCCGCCCGCGGGTCGTCTTCCTCGATGTCGGCGACACGCTCGTCCGTGCCCACCCCTCGTGGGCCGCCATCTACCGCCAGGGGCTTGCCGACTGCGGCATCGAGGTGGGCGAGGTGGAGCTCGAGGCGGCGCTGCTCGAGGAGACCAAGCGCGGCGGCTGGTGGCTGACCGAGGATCCCTTCGACCCGACCGAGGCCGAGTCATTCGCGCGCATCAAGGAGTTCGACTCCCTCGTCCTGGCTCGGCTGGGCCATCCGAACCTGCCTGACGACGCCTTCCGTGCCATCGAGGCTGCCTTCGCCCGCCGGGCGGCATGGTACGTCTACCCCGATGTCGAGCCGGCGCTATCAGCCATGCGCGAGGCCGGCCTTCGGCTGGCGGTGATCAGCAACTGGGTCTGGGGCGGCCCGGAGCTGATGCACGACCTGCAGCTGACCAGCCACCTGGAGACGCTCATTGTCAGCGCGCGGGTCGGCTTCCAGAAGCCGCACGAGGGCATCTTCCGGCTTGCGCTGGAGCGGATGGCGGTCGAGCCCGTGGAGGCGATCCACGTCGGCGATTCATACGCCGCGGACGTGCTGGGGGCGCGCCGCGTAGGCATCGAGCCGGTGATGATCGATCGTTCGGGCCGCGAGCCAGATCACGTGCGCGTGGAGCGCGACGAGCCGTCACTGGCGGTGGTTGGCGACCTGTATGGCTTGCTCGACATGCTGGGCCTTCGCCGGCCGGCTGGGGCGGCCGCGTCCTGAGCCCGGCACCGGACGTGGGCCGACCGCCGCGCTGGCGGCTGTTTGTAGCCGCCCGACCGCCGCTCGCAGTTGCCCACGGCATATACGAGGGGCTGACCGACGTCCGTGCTCGCCACCGGCTGGCACGCTGGACCCAGCCCGAGCAGCTCCACCTGACGCTGGTATTCCTGGGTGCGACTGACCCGTACGCGGTGCCCGATCTGGGCGGGTTGCTGGCCCGGGTCGCCGCGCGCTGGCAGGCGTTCGACGTTGCGACCGCCGAAGCCGGCGGCTACCTCAATGACAGGCGGGGAGGCGTTGCGTGGCTGACCATCGGCCGCGGCCGCGACCAGATGAGCTCGCTCTCGCGCGACGTGGACGAGCTGCTCGAGAGCCACGCCTACGAGGGTCGCCCGCCACGGCCGCACCTGACCGTCGCACGCCGAGTCGACGAGGCCCTGCTCGCCGACCTGCGCGCGGCAGCGGACAACCTTCGCGTCGAGTTCTCGGTCGAGGCCTTGGTCCTGTACCGCAGCCATATGGGGCCTCGCGGCCGCTACGAGGAGCTGTCCCGCCACGCGCTGGGGGCAGCCGTCGAACATGCCGCCGGTGTCGCGTCCAGCAGCGCAGCGCAATGACGGTCGCCGCGACAGCTGTCCGGGAAGCGACGGCGGACGAGCTCGGTGACTGGGACGCGCATACGGTGCACCTGCCCGGCGGCGACGTGTATCAGTCGAGGGCCTGGGCTGACTACCAGGCCGAGCACGGCTGGCGTGCGCGCTTTCTGGTCGATGAGTCGGGCGGTCACGTGCTCGCCCTGGAGCGGCCGTGGAGGCTCATCCGCGGGGGCACGGCCTATGTGCCGCGCGGGCCGATCGCCGGGACCGACCCGCCGGAGCGGTTGGCAGATCGAATTCGAGCTGTATCTGACTATCTGGCTGGGCACGGCATCGCTGCGCTGACGAGCGACGCGGAGATCCGCGCCGAGACGGGCTATGGGCTGCTGCTGCGTCAGCGCGGGTTCCGTCCAACAGAGGAGATCCAGCCATCACGTCATCGTTTGTCGGTGCCACTGGCCGATGGCGCGAGTGATGAGGCGTCTCTTGCCAAGCTGACAATGTCCGCCCGTCAGCGCGTTCGCGGCGCAATCAAGCGCGAGCTGCGGGTGGTTCGCTACGACACTTCCCCCAGTGCCCCCGAGCTGCCATTGGAGCGACCGCCAGGCGGGCTAGATGCAAAGTCGCTGGCGCAACCGTTCGATCGCTTCTACGAGCTGCTCCTGGAGACGGCGCAGCGACGCGGCTTCCGCATGGTCAGCCGCGAGCGCTTTCGGGACTGGTCCACTCGCGCCGTGCTCGGCGGGCTGGCAATGTTCCTCGAGGTTCGGGCACCGGACGGCCGGCTCCTCGGCGGTGGGCTGTTCTACCGCCACGGCAGGCGCTTGACCTATTCGAACGCAGGCGACCTTGCCGCGCATCGACGCGAGTTCCCCGGAGTCATCCACCTGCTGCTGTGGCGGGCCATCCAGCTCGCCATCGCGGAGGGCCTTGATGAGGTAGACCTCGGCGGGGTGGATGTCAAGGGCGCTCGCCGCCGGCCGGTCGAGGGCGAGGCGATGCACGGGCTCCTGTCCTTCAAGGAATCGTTTGGCGGCCAGTGGATTGAGCTTGCCGGCAACCACATCCGGGTGGCCCACCGCCTGCCTTACTACATCGGTAGCGCCAGCAGCCGGCTGTTCAGCCTGGTCGGGCGCCGCGCGGGCTGAGGGCTGAGGCTTGACGCGGACACGCGCGCCTGCGTAGACTCGCCGGCAACTGAAGACGAGGCGACGATCGGGATTAGTACTCACCGAGCGGCCGATGCAGAGACCCGGCGGTTGGTGCAAGCCGGGACGGCAGCGGTGAGGAATGGACCCGGGAGCCTCCGGACCGAACTGGGCGCCCGCCGGAGGGGGAGGGCGCGCAGCTAGGCTCCGGCGCAGAGCGCCAGCGTTATCACGGCAGCACCGATCGGTCGGCCCAGGCTGACCCGTCGGCGAGACGAGTGCGACGGCTCACGCCGTCGAAATCGGGTGGCACCGCGGAAGGACCGGCCTTTCGTCCCGGCAGGACGAAGGCCGGTTACGTGTATCTCGGCCCCGGAACGAGGCCGGGACAGAAGCGGAGGCCAATCGATATGACTCTCGATCGCACCAAGTTCGTCCTTGATGAGGAGCGCATGCCGCGCTCCTTCTACAACATCGCCGCCGACCTGCCATCGCCACCTGAGCCGGTGATGCACCCAGGGACGGGCCAGCCGATCGGCCCGGGCGACCTCGCGCCGCTGTTCCCGATGGAGCTGATCAAGCAGGTCGTCAGCACCGAGCGCGAGATCGAGATCCCCGATCCCGTCCGCCAGGCGTACGCGCTCTATCGGCCATCGCCGCTCTACCGTGCGCGGCGGCTCGAGAAGGCGCTCGACACGCCGGCCCACATCTACTACAAGTTCGAGGGCACGAGCCCGTCGGGCAGCCACAAGCCGAACACGGCCATCGCCCAGGCGTTCTACATGCAGCAGGAAGGCGTGCAACGCCTGGCCACCGAGACCGGCGCCGGCCAGTGGGGCAGCGCGCTGGCCTTCGCCGGCTCGCTCTTCGGGCTCGACGTAAAGGTCTACATGGTCCGCGCCTCGTACGACCAGAAGCCGTATCGCCGGATCCTGATGGAGACCTACGGCGCGCAGGTCGTGCCCAGCCCGAGCCCCGACACGGCCTACGGCCGCAAGCTGCTCGAGCAGGACTCGTCCAACCCGGGCTCGCTCGGCATTGCCATCAGCGAGGCGATCGAGGACACGGTCACCCATCCCGGAACCAAGTACTCGCTGGGCTCTGTCTTCGACTTCGTGCTGCTCCACCAGACCGTCGTCGGCCTGGAGGCGATGGAGCAGATGGCCATGGCCGGCGAGGAGCCGGACGTGCTCATCGCCTGCGTCGGCGGCGGCTCGAACTTCGCCGGCCTGACCTTCCCCTATCTCGGCCGCCAGTTGCGCGGCGAGGGCCGCTACCAGGTCATCGCCGTCGAGCCGGAGGCGGCGCCCAGCCTGACCCGCGGCGAGTACCGCTACGACTTCGGCGACACGGCGCAGATGACGCCGCTGGTCAAGATGCACACGCTCGGCCACGACTTCCTGCCGCCGCCCATCCATGCCGGCGGGCTGCGCTACCACGGCATGGCGCCGCTGGTCAGCAAGCTCGTCGACGACGGCCTGGTCGAGGCCCGCGCGGTGCACCAGCGCGCGTCGTTCGAGGCCGGCGTGCAATTCGCCCGGACCGAGGGCATCCTGCCTGCGCCCGAGTCGAATCACGCCATCAGGGTGGCCATCGACGAGGCGCTTACGGCGCGCGAGTCGGGCGCGGGCAAAGTGATCCTGTTCAACCTCTCGGGCCACGGCCACTTCGACCTGGCCGCTTACGAGGCGCACCTGGCCGGTCGGCTCGAGGACTACGCCTACAGCCCGGCACCCGTGCGCGAGGAGTCACGCGAGGCCGTGCCCGCGTAGGGTCGCGCATTGCAGGAGGCCGGCTATCTCCCGGCCGGCCTCCTGCCTTCGCGCCGGATGGCCGATCATGGCGCGGTGGGCTCTGACGATGAGCTGGTCCTGGGGCTGCCGCGCGCCAGCGTGCCCGGCGGCTTTGGCTGGCGTGGCGTGCGCGCGACCTCACTCGAGCCGTTTCTGCGGGCCATCCGCGATCATGCCTCCTACCGGCCGCGAAGCGCGGCCGAGGATGACCCTGCCTGGAAGCAGGTCATCCCGTACCTCGTGTTGCGCGACGACGAGCGCATCTTCCTGATGCGGCGCACGCGCGCCGGGGGGGACGCGCGGCTGTTCGACCGCTATTCGATCGGCGTCGGCGGGCACATGAACCCGGGCGACGCAGACGTCCTGGCGGCGCTCGAGCGGGAATGGCGCGAGGAGCTGGCTGCCAGCTTCACGCCTGACTTCCAGCCCCTGGGCGTGCTCAACGACGACGACAACCCGGTCGGTGCAGTGCACCTCGGGCTCGTCTTCGTGGCCGATGCCGGCGGCCAGCCGGTGAGCGTGCGCGAGTCGGACAAGCTGAGCGGCGAGTTCGCGACCCTGGACCAGGTCGAGGAGGTGGCGGATCGCCTCGAGACGTGGTCGGCGCTGCTGTTCGAGCACTTGCGAGGGGGTTCCGGCCAGCAGGTGGGATAATCCCATCAGAACAGATGATCAGTTCACCCGTCCGTCGGCCGCCTCGCCAGGCCTTGCGCCACCTGGCCAGTCTCCTTGGTGCGCTCGGGCTGGCGGCGCTCATCGTGGGCAGCGCCTTTGGCCAGACGCAGCCCGGCGCCCCGAGCGTGTACGTCCTGCCCACGACGGGCATCGTTGACCAGGTCATGGCCGGCTACCTGGAGGAGGGGTTGGCCAAGGCCGCCCGCGAGGGCCGCAGCGCGGCCGTCGTCCGGCTGAACACGCCCGGCGGCTCGCTCGACGCGACGCGCAACATCGTCCAGACGCTGCTCGAGGCGCCGCTGCCGACGATCGTCTGGGTGGCCCCTGCCGGCGGCCGCGCAGCCAGCGCGGGCACGTTCATCACCATGGCCGGCCACGTGGCGCTGATGGCGCCGGGAACGAACATCGGCGCGGCCACGCCCATCACCGGCGAGGGCCAGGACATCGAGGGCGCGCTCGGCGAAAAGGTGATGCAGGACACGCTGGCCATGCTGCGCGGTATCGGCGAGCTGCGGGAACGCAACGTCGATTGGGCGCTGACGACCGTCACCGAGGCGCGCTCCTATACCGCCAGCGAGGCAGTCCAGGAGGGTGGCGTCGACGGCGTCGCAGCCACGATCCAGGACGTGCTCGCCTTCGCCGACGGAACGACGGTCCAGGTGCTCGGCCAGCCGGTGACGCTTGACCTCGCCGGCGCCACGACCGAGGAGCTCGGGATGAACCCCCTGCAGGCCTTCCTGCACCTGCTGTCCGACCCGAACATCGCCTTCATCCTGTTCACGGTCGGGTTCTACGGGCTCATCTTCGAGCTGCAGAACCCGAACTTCGTGACCGGCATCCTGGGCGGGATCTCGATCATCCTCGCCTTTATCGGCTTCGGCAGCCTGCCCCTCAACGTCGCCGGGCTGCTGCTCGTCGCGCTCGCGATCGTGCTCTTCGTGCTCGAGCTCAGCGTCACCAGCCATGGCCTTTTGACGGTTGCCGGCATCGTCTGCTTCGCGCTGGGCGCGGCGGCGCTTTACACCGAGCCGGGCACGCCCGCCGCGCCCGACGTTGCAGTCGCCATCCCGGTCATCGTGACCATGACCGTGCTCACCGCCGGCTTCATGATCTTCATCGTCTACGCGGTCATTCGCTCACGCAGGATGGCCATTGCCGGCGACGGGCTGATCGGCTCCGGGCTGGCGCTCAACTCGCTGGGCCAGGTGCGCCGGCCGCTGGCGCCGATCGGGTCGGTCTATGCTGGTGGTGAGGAGTGGACAGCGCGCAGCGCCGACGAGCGGCCCATTCAGCGTGGCGCGCAGGTCAAGATCGTCGGTCAGGAGGGGCTGACGCTGGTCGTCGAGCCCACCGAGACCATCGGCTAAGAAGCCCAGCAGTCGAAAGGAAACCGCCATGCCAATCTTGGATACGGTCGCGCTGTCGATCGTCGTCGCGATCATCGTCTTCGCGCTGATCGTTCTCTACCTCTCGGTCAGGATCGTCCAGCAGTACGAGCGCATGATCATCTTCCGCCTCGGCCGCACGGACGCGCGCCTGGTGCGCGATCCGGGCCTGCGCTTCCTGATCCCGATAGTGGATCGGCCGGTGAAGGTGGACATCCGCGAGAAGTTCATCGAGGTACCGAGCCAGACCACGATCACCAAGGACAACGCGCCGATCAACATCGACTTCCTGATCTACTGGTACATCGTCGATCCGCTGCGCAGCGAGGTCAACGTTCAGAACTTCGCCGGCGCGCTGCAGGGCATCGCGACCACGACCCTGCGCGCGGTCATCGGCGACATCCTGCTCGACGACGTGCTCAGCAAGCGCGACCAGATCAACGAGGTCCTGCGCGCCAAGCTCGACGAGCAGACCGAGCGCTGGGGTGGCAAGGTGACGACGGTCGAGATCCGCGAGATCACCCCGCCGCGCGACGTCCAGGAGGCGATGAACCGGATGCTCTCCGCTGAGCGCAACCGGCGCGCCGTGATCACCGAGTCGGAGGGCGCGCGCCAGGCGAACATCAACGTCGCCGAGGGCGAGAAGCAGGCCGCCATCTTGCGTGCCGAGGGCAAGCGCCAGTCGGAGATCCTGGAGGCTGAGGGTTTCGGCCAGGCGCTCGAGCGAATCTTCGCCGCCGCCCGGCAGGTCGACGAGAAGACGATGACCCTCCAGTACCTCGAGTCGCTCAAGGCCCTCGGCGCTGGCCCAGCGACAAAGTTCATCATCCCGGTCGAGTTCGTCGAGCTGGCGAACCGGATCACCGGCTACACCGAGCGCGGCCTGCGTGCAGGCGCCGAGAAATAGCCGCCCGCCAACGGTACTCCCCGTGCATGGTCCTTCCGGATCGGTGCGGGGAGTACGACTGCGGTGTGGGGAGGGCCCGAGCGGCGGACTAGCATCGGCTCACTGCCCGTGGGGGCAGGTCTTGTCGAACGGAGAGTCATGTCCGCCCGGATCCTGCTAGCGATCGCCGAAGAGACCGTGCCCGCGGGTGCCGCGACCGCCCTTAGCCGCGAGGGCTATGAGCTGGCCACCAGCCGACACGGCGCCGATGCGCTGCGCGCCTGGGAGGAGCAGTCGCCCGATGTGATGCTGCTGGACGTAGCGCTGGCCGACGTCAGCGGCTTCGAGGTCGTGCGCCGCGTGCGCAAGGGCGAGGGCGATGCCGGCCACACGCCGATCGTGCTCGTCGGCCCGGCTGACATGCAGTCCAAGATCGAGGGCCTGCGCGCCGGCGCGGACGACTACGTCGCCCAGCCGGTCCACCCGGCCGAGCTGACTGCCCGCGTGCGGGCGCTGCTCGTGCGCTTCGGCGTCGCGGAGCGTGGCGGCGCGGGCGGACGAAGCGCGATGGGTCAGCTCCACGCCTATTACGGCGCCAAGGGCGGCGTGGGCACGACGACGCTGGCGATCAACACCGCCATCGCGCTCCAGCAAGCGACCAAGCGCTCGGTCGCGCTGGTCGACGGCAACCTCCAGTTCGGCGACCACCGGGTGTTCCTTGACCTCGGGCCGGACAAGCGCTCGATCGTGGATGCCTGCTCGGCGACCGCGATCGACGCCGATGTCGTGCGCCGGGTGGTGGTGCGCCACGAGTCGGGCGTCGACCTCATGCTCGCGCCCACGACGCCTGAATCGGCCGAGCTCGTCAGCCCGGACCAGCACCAGCTGCTGCAGGTTGTCGAGGTGCTGCGTTCGATCTACGACTACGTCGTCGTCGACCTGGACAAGCGGCTCGATGACCACACGCTCGACGTCATCGGCGCGGCCGACCAGCTGCTGGTCGTCATGACCGCCGACCTGTCGTGCCTCAAGAACGTACGCCTGTTGCTCGAGACGATGGGCCAGATCGGCGTGCCTGACGAGCGCATGGCGCTCGTGCTCAACCGCAACAAGGCCTTCACCGGCATCAGCATCAAGGCCGCCGAGTCGGTCCTCCGCCGCCCGATCGAGCACCAGGTCGTGAATGACTACCGGACCGCCATCTCGTCGCTCAACAGCGGCACGCCGTTCATGGTCAACCACGCCGATTCACCGATCGGCCGGGCGGTCGTCCAGCTGGCCCGCGCGCTGAGCGTCGAGCAGCCCGCGCCGGCCAAGGCGCCACGCCTCAAGAAGCTGGTCGCCGTCGCCGGCTAGGCAGGCACGCCCTACGGATCGTCCGCCGGCCGGCAAGCCCGCGCCCCGTCCCGGCCGGCAGGACGATCGCCCCGCTTTGAGTCGCCGATAAGCGCCCGCGCAGTGGCGGGCAAGCGCGCACGCTCACCATCTGCGCGTGCTGGCAACCCTTGTGACGGCGGTAGTCAACGGCCTGCGCGGTGAGCTCGTCCGGGTGGAGGTGGACGTCGCGCCGGGCCTGCCCGCGTGCCGCATCGTCGGCCTGCCGGACGCGGCGCTGTCCGAGGCGCGCGAGCGGGTGCGCAGCGCGATCCGCAACGCCGGCTTTGACTACCCGGCCTCGCGGATAACGGTCAACCTCGCGCCGGCCGATCGCAAGAAGAGCGGTGCCGCCTACGACCTGGCAATCGCGGTCGGCATCCTGCTCGCCTCGGGCCAGATCCGCAATGGCGGCGGACCGTGGGCCCTGCTCGGTGAGCTCAGCCTGTCAGGCGAGCTGCGCTCGCTGGCCGGCGTGCTGCCTATGATCACGACGCTCGCCCGCTCGGGCCACCGACGGGTTGCCGTGCCGGGCGCGAACCACGCCGAGGCGTCCCTCGTCGAGGGGGTCGAGGCCGTCGCGCTGACGGGCCTTGATGACGCTGCTCGACTCATTGCCGGGCCACGCGGCGAGGTCGCGGCTCGCGCGCGGCGGCGGACCGGCGTGCTCGTCTCGTCGCCCAGGGACCGCACCAGCCTGCGCCTGGCGGCTCCCATCGAGCCGGTCGACCTGGCCGAGATCCGCGGCCAGCATCACGCGCGCTGGGCGCTCGAGGTTGCCATCGCCGGCGGGCACAACCTGCTGCTGGTCGGGCCGCCAGGCGCAGGCAAGACGCTCCTCGCGAGATCGATCCCCGGGCTGCTGCCGCCGCTGGCGGACGACGAGGCGCTGGACGTGGCGGTGATCGAGAGCGTAGCCGGGATGCTGCGCGGTGCGGACCTCTCCCGCCGCCGGCCGTTCCGCGCGCCGCATCACACGAGCTCGTATGCCGCGCTCGTGGGCGGGGGTCCCCAGCTGCTGCCCGGCGAGGCGACGCTGGCCCACCGGGGAGTGCTCTTCCTAGACGAGCTGGCCGAGTTTGACCGCACTGCCCTCGACGCACTGCGCGAGCCGCTGGAGGAGGGGCTGATCACGATCGCCCGTGCCCGCGGCCGGGTCCGGTACCCGGCGCGCTTCCAGCTGGTCGCGGCGATGAATCCGTGCCGCTGCGGCCACTACGGAGATCCTGAGCAGCAGTGCCGCTGCCAGCACGGCGAGGCCGAGCGGTACGTGGCCCGCGTCAGCGGGCCCTTCCTCGATCGCATCGACCTGCGGGTCGAGATGCACCGTGTCCCGCCGGCAGAGCTCCTGGCGCGCAACGCGGGCGAGAACAGCGCCGAGGTGGGACGTCGCGTCGCTGCCGCGCGCCTGCTCCAACAGGCCCGCTCGCCGGGCGTGGCCAACGCAGCGTTGCCGGGTTCCCGGCTCGACGCCGTGTGCGCCATGGCGCCGCCGACGCGGGCAGTGCTGACCGAGCTCGCTGCGACGGCGCGGATGAGCGCCCGGGGCGTGCACCGCGTGCTCCGCGTGGCGCGCACGATCGCGGATCTGGCGGGCCGCCCCGCGGTAAGCGACGAGGACCTGCTCGCCGCGGCGACGCTGCGCCAGCCGCCGGCGGCGATGGCCGGCCCGCGTGCCGCCTGATCGGGTGGATGCGCTGACCGAGCGGGACGCCTGGCTGATCCTGGCCTCGGCCGAGGGCGTGGGACCGGAGACTATGGGCGAGCTGCTGGCGGCCTTCGGCGCGGCGTCGGAGGTGCTGGCCGCGCTGCAGAGCGCCAGCTTCGATCGCTGGCATGAACGCCGCCGAGCGCGGGTGGGGCGCCCACTGCTGGGCCGCGGCATCCTCCAGAGCCTGCGCGGCTGGCCCGATCTGGCGCCCGAGCGGCTGCGCCAGATCGAAGAGCTCGGGCTATGGGCGCTGACGCCGCTCGACGAGGACTTCCCGGCGGCCCTGCGCGATCTCGATCCGGCGCCGATCCTGCTCGTGGGCAGCGGCGCGCGTGATGTCCTAGCCGGACCGCGCTCCATTGCCGTGGTGGGCACGCGCCGGCCCACAGCGCACGGTCGCTGGCTGACAGCGCGGATCTGCCGCCGCCTGGTGGAGTGCGGAGCGGTGGTCGTGTCGGGGCTGGCGGTCGGCATTGACGGCGCCGCTCACGCGGCCACCCTCGATGTGGCTGGTCGGACGGTGGGGATCATCGGCGGTGGCCACCGGCATCCTGGACCACGCGCACACGCGGCCCTGCGCCGGGACATCGTGGCCGGTGGCGGCGCGATCGTCAGCGAGTACATGCCGTGGGTGAAGCCGAGCAAGGGCACCTACCCGCAGCGCAACCGGCTCATCGCCGCCATGGCCGCGGCGACGATCGTGGTCGAAGCGCCGGTGCGCAGCGGGGCGCTGATCACCGCCCGACACGCGCTGGAGCTCGGCCGGCCGGTGTTCGTGGCTCCCGGGCGGGTGGGCGACTGGTCGACTGATGGCTCGCTGGCGCTGCTGCGCGAGACGCCGGCGCGCATTCTTGCCGGCATCGACGAGCTGACCGAGGATCTCGGGCTGCTCGGCCGGCCGACCCCTGTCGCCGCGCTCAACGGCTCGCCCGCAGTCACCGGCGACAACGCGGCCAGAGAGCGTCGTAGTGCCGCCCTCCACCTGTTGACCGGCGCGCAGCGCGCCGTGGCCGAGCTGATCTGCAGCGCGCCGGCGGGGCTTGACGCGCTGGTCGAGCGAACGGGCCTGGCGCCAGCGGCCGTGTCGGGCGCGGTCACGCTGCTGCTGATGCGCGGCTGGATCCAGCCGGTCGGGCCCGCCTACCTGCCGGCCGGACCGCTCCTCGAATGACCGGACGCTGCCGGCCTGCCGCCCAGCGGGCGTGGGACGTACGTACCGTTGCCCGTCACGGCATGCAGGGTCACCATCGCCAGGTGATACGCAACGTGACGCTCCATTTCAACGGCCGCCTGCCGCTCGTGGCCGACCTTCGGGCAGTGCCCGGCGCGACTGACCAGTCAGTGCTGGCAACGAACGTCCGCTCACGCGACGGCAAGCGGCCGTCGTTCGCCGACGCGAGCGATTCCTGGTTCGTCATCCCGCTGCGCGAGGTGCTCGTCATCGAGCTGCCAGCTGCCGCTCTCGAGGCAGCCGAGGAGACCCTGGCCAGCCCGCCGCCGCCGGTCCGCTCGAAAGGCAGGCAGGCCGCCGCTGAGCCGGCGTTGGAGCTCGAGTCGGGCGAGGATCTTGGCGCCCTCGAGCCTGACGAAGCGCTGCTGGCACGCATCCGCGAGCTCTGAAGCGGCCGTATCCGCCCCCTCCGGGGGCGGTCAGGAGGACGGGAACCCGCTGCTACACTGCCCGACCATGACCAAGAACCTGGTCGTCGTGGAGTCGCCCGCCAAGGCGCGTACGATCGAGCGCTACCTGGGCGCCGGCTACACCGTCCTGGCCTCGTACGGCCACATCCGCGACCTGCCTGAGAACCCCGGCAAGAATCAGCTCGGCGTTGACGTCGAGCATGACTTCGCGCCCGAGTACGTGGTCAACGAGGACCGGCGCAAGCACCTGGGCGCGATCGAGAAGGCGGCCCGGCGCGCCGATGCCGTATATCTCGCGACCGACCTCGACCGCGAGGGCGAGGCGATCGCCTGGCACGTCGCCGAGGCGGCCGGCGTGCCGGCCGACAAGACCCACCGGGTGACCTTCAGCGAGATCACCGCTGACGCCATCCGCGACGCCTTCGCCAATCCGCGCACCATCGACCGTCACCTCGTCGATGCGCAGCAGGCGCGCCGGATCATGGACCGGCTGGTCGGCTACACGCTCTCGCCGCTGCTGTGGCGCAAGGTCCGCGCCGGACTCTCCGCCGGCCGCGTCCAGTCAGTCGCCGTCCGGATCGTCGTCGAGCGCGAGCGCGAGATCCGGGCGTTCACGGCGCGCGAGTACTGGACGCTCGCCGCGCTGCTCGCCACGCCGGCCGGCGAGACGTTCAGCGCCGACGTGGTCCGGCTTGGCGGTGAAGCGCTCGAGATCGGCGACGGCGAGGCAGCCCAGCGCCACGCCGACGCGCTCGCCGGTGCCAGGGCCACTGTCGCTTCGCTGGCCAGCCGGCGCTCGAAGCGCAACCCTGCGCCGCCGTTCACGACCAGCACGCTGCAGCAGGAGGCCAGCCGGCGGCTGAGCTTCAACCCGCGGCGCACGATGCGCGCTGCCCAGAGGCTGTACGAAGGCGTCGACACGGGCGACGGCCCGGTCGGGCTGATCACCTACATGCGCACCGATTCGACGCAGATGGCGAAGGTGGCGATGGACGAGGCGCGCAAGGTCATCGGTCGGCGCTTCGGCGTGCCCTACGTCGTCGCCGGTGGCCGGCAGTTCAGCAAGAAGGCCAAGGGCGCGCAGGAGGCCCACGAGGCGATCCGGCCGACATCGTTCGCGCGTGATCCCGATTCGCTCGCTGGCCAGCTGTCAGCCGACGAGCTCAAGCTCTACCGCCTGATCTGGCAGCGCGCGCTGGCCAGCCAGATGGCCGCGAAGGAGCTCGAGACGACGACGGCCGAGCTGCGCGCGGGCGAGTACGAGCTGCGCGCCAGCGCGAGCCGGACGATCTTCGACGGCTTCGCCGCCGTCTACACCGAGGGCACCGACGACGATGCCGCGGAGGAGACCGAGCGCCGGCTGCCCGAGATGGCCGAGGGCCAGGCGCTGGACGTGCGCGAGGTCACGCCCAGCCAGCACTTCACCCAGCCGCCGCCGCGCTTCACCGAGGCGTCGCTGATCAAGGCGCTCGAGGAGCACGGCATCGGCCGGCCGTCGACATACGCGGCCACGATCTCGACGATCATCGAGCGCGGCTACGTCAGCGTCGCCGAGCGGCGGCTGCGGCCGGAGCCGGTCGGCGAGGTCGTGACGGACCTGCTGGTCGAGCATTTCGGCGAGTTCGTCGACCTTGAGTTCACCGCCCGGATGGAGGAGGAGCTCGACGAGATCGCCCGCGGCGAGCGTGAGTGGGTGCCGCTGCTGCGCGACTTCTACGGCCCCTTCCGGACGCTCGTCGACGCGAAGCGCAGCGAGCTGCGGCGGGCCGACTTCACGACCGAGGAGAGCGACGAGGTCTGCTCGGAGGGCCACCCGATGGTCATTCGCCTCGGCCGCAACGGCCGCTTCCTTGCCTGCTCGCTCTACCCCGAGCACAAGGAGACTCGGCCGCTACCTGGCGAGGAGCAGGAGACGCCGCCGGTCGAGGGCGCCGGCGAGACGTGCCCCGAGTGTGGCGAGGGGACGCTCGTCGCCAAGCGTGGTCGCTTCGGGGCTTTCGCCGGCTGCTCGCGCTACCCGGACTGTCGCTACATCCACAAGACCGGGCCGCCGCCGCCCGAGCAGCTGCCCTTCGAGGTCGGCTGCCCCAAGTGTGGCGAGGGCCACCTCGTAGCCCGGCGGGCACGACGCACAGGCAGCGTCTTCTGGGGCTGCTCGCGTTACCCGAAGTGTGACTTCACGAGCTCGCACCGGCCCCTTGGGGCGCTGCACGACAGCGATGAGGGCCCGGTCGCGGAGCGTGGCGAGGGTGCCATCTGCCTACGCTGCGGCGCGCCGGTCGAGCTGCCCGCCGGGGGCGCTGCGGTCGGCCAGCTGCTGCTCGGTGGCGAGCCCGATCCGGCCGCGCTGTCATCACCGCGCAAGCGCAGTGGCGGCCGGCGCAACAGCGGGCCGCGGCGCCAGCGGCGGCCTGCGGCCTGAGCAGGGCCGGAGCATGACGGGCGCCGAGGCGCTTGAGGGCTTCCTCGGTGGACTGGCGGCACGCGACGCATCGGAGCACACCCGCCGCGCCTATCGGACCGCGGTCAGGCAGTATCTCGACTGGCTCGACGCCCGCGGCACGGACTGGCGCTCGCCGTCGCGTACCGAGCTGCGTGCCTACCTCGCCGACCTCCAGGAGCGCGACCTGGCGCGAGCCTCGATCAGCAGCCGGCTGGCCGCGTTGCGCTCGTTCTACAGGCACGCCCGCCGCGGGGGCCTGGTCGAGGCTGACCCGCTGTCCGCCGTGATCACGCCACGCCTGCCGCGCCGCCTGCCGAAGGTGCTTGACGTAGGGCAGGTCGAGAGCCTGATCGATGCCGTCGCCGGCGGCCGGCGGCGCGCCAGGCCGGCCGTCGCGGAAGCGCTCGTGCTGCGCGATCGGGCGCTGGTCGAGACGGCCTACGCGGCTGGCCTGCGTATCAGCGAGCTGGCCGGCCTGCGGATTGCCGACGTTGAGCTCGCTCGCGGCGAGGTGCGCGTCCTTGGCAAGGGCCGCAAGCAGCGCGTGGGCCTGCTCGGCGGTCCAGCGCGCGAGGCGCTGGCGGCGTACCTCGATGGCGGGCGACCGGCGCTCCGCCAGGCAGCCGAGCGGCCCGATCGGCCGGCAGCACCGGACGACGGCGCGCTGTTCCTCAACGCCCGCGGCACGGCGCTCGGCGTGCGCGGGCTTCGCTACCGCGTCGACCAGCTGCTCCGCCTCGCCGGCCTGCCCGCCGGCGCGTCGGTGCACACGCTGCGCCACTCCTTCGCCAGCCACCTGCTCGAGGGCGGCGCCGACCTGCGCGTCGTGCAGGAGCTGCTCGGCCATGCCAGCCTGGCCACGACGCAGGTCTATACCCACGTCTCGCCCTCGCGCCTGCGCAGCGCCTACCGACAGGCCCACCCGCGCGCCACCGCCGGGAGCGGCAGCGCCGACCACGGATGACCGCCGCTGGCCCATGATTGGCCCGATGACCGTCACGCCGCGATGACCGCCCGCACGATCGCCAAGGCGGGGCTGATCGTCACCGCCGCCTTCTTCCTGTCGCGCGTCCTGGGCTGGGTACGCCTGGTGGTGATCACCAATGTCTTTGGTGCACGGGCCGACCTCGACGCCTACTTCGCCGCCTTCCGGGTGCCTGACCTGCTCTTCCAGCTGGTGGCTGCGGGAGCCCTCTCGTCGGCGCTGATCCCGATCCTGGCCGGCCTGTTCGCGCGTGACGAGGAGGCACGCGCGTGGCGCGTGGTGTCGACGGTGATGAACGTGCTGATGGTCGGTCTGCTTGGGCTGAGCGTCGCGGTGGCGGTCTTCGCGCCGCAGATCGTGCCGCTGGTCACGCCCGGCTTCGACGTGGTCAACACCGAGCTCACCGTCCGGCTGACCCGGATCATGCTCCTATCGCCGGTGCTGCTGGCCCTGGGCGCGGTCGCGTCGAGCGTGCTCAACGCGCGTCATCGCTTCGGCGCGGCCGCGACGGCGCCCATCTTCTACAACGTCGCGATCATCTTGGCGGCGATCTTCTTCGCGCCGCTGATGGGCGTCGACGCGCTTGCCGTGGGCACGGTCGTTGGCTCGCTGCTGCACCTGCTGGTGCAGCTGCCGGCGCTGCTCGGCGAGCGCTTCCGGCTGAGCTTCGACATTGACCTCGGCGACCCGGCGGCGCGGCAGGCGCTGCTGCTGATGGCGCCACGGGCGATCGGGCTTGGCGCGGGGCAGCTGACGTTCATGGTCAACACGATGCTTGCCACGGGCATCGGCGTCGGGGCGGTGACTGCCTACAACGTCGCCTTCACGATCCTCCAGATCCCGCTCGGGGTGATCGCCATGCCGCTCGGCGTGGTCATCTTCCCGGCGCTGTCGCGGGCGGTCGCGCAGGGCTCGATGCGTGACTTCGGCGCGCTGATCGTGCGCTCGATGCGGCTGCTCCTGTTCGTGATGCTCTTCTTCAGCGCGGTCGGCATCGTCCTGCGCCGGCAGGTCGTGGCGCTGCTGTTCGACTTCGGCTTTGACGAGCGGGCGCTCGACCTTACGGCGAACACGCTGTCGTTCCTGTTCATCGGCCTGGCCGGCCACTCGCTGGTTATCGTGCTGGCGCGCTCGTTCTATGCCGGCCAGGACACGCGCACGCCTGTCTTCACGGCGGTCGCAGAGGTGATGGTCAGCATCACCGTGGCGCTGGCAACGGTCGGCACGCTCGGCCTGTCCGGCTTGGCCCTGGGGCTGGCCAGCGGCGCCTGGTTCGAGGCGGTCGTGCTGACCGTGCTGCTCTGGCGACGCACCCCCGGCGCGGGCCTGGAGCGGCTGCTGCGACCGATACCGGGCTATCTGCTGGGAGCGCTGCTGGCGGGCAGCGTCGCGCTCCTCGTGATCCGCCTGAGCGAGGCCTACTTCGGGCTCGATCCGGGCAAGCTCGCGCAGCTGCTGCAGCTGGGCATGGCCGGCGGGGCGGCCGCGCTGGCGTACGGAGCCTACGCCTGGCTGACACGCATCCCGGAGCTGCACCAGACGGTCGACCTGCTGCGCTCGATGGCTCGCCGCGGCGGCACTGCCGCATGAGCGAGCGGCCGGCACGGGCGCCGCGCAGGCTCGGCGAGCTGGTCCGGCTGCTCGAGGCGCGCGGCATGCTGCGCGGCCTGGCCGCCGGCGCTCTGAGCGGTGATTCGCTGATCACCGGTGTCGAGCATGACTCGCGCGCCGCCAGCGCGGGGGACCTGTTCGTGGCCGTGCCCGGCGCGCGCGCTGACGGGCACGACTTCGCTGCCGCCGCCGCGGCCGGCGGCGCGGTGGCGATCATCGGCGAGCGCGCGGTCGCCGGCCTGGCCGTGCCACAGCTGCTCGTCGGCGACGCGCGTGCGGCGCTCGCCCTCGCCTCGGCCTGGCTGCACGGCTTCCCCAGCCGGGACCTGGGCGTCATTGGCGTGACCGGCACTGACGGAAAGACGAGCACCAGCTTCATGCTGCGCGCGATGCTCGAGGCCTGCGGCCGGCAGACCGGCCTGCTGACGACCGTGACCGTCATCGCCGGCGGCAAGGTCATCGGCGGCAGCCGGGCGACGACGCCCGAGGCGCCGGTTCTCCAGGCCGCGCTGGCCGCGATGCGCGACGCCGGTGACGACTTCGCGATCGTCGAGTCGACCTCCCACGGACTGGCCCAGCAGCGCGTCGGTGAGGTCGCCTACGACATCGCGGTGCTGACCAACCTGAGCCACGAGCACCTCGAGTTCCATCGCACATTCGATGCCTACCGTGCGGCCAAGCGCCGGCTCTTTGAGGCCCTGGCCGTGGGCGATGCCAACCCGGACAAGGGACTTGGCAAGTGGGCGATCGTCAACCGCGACGATGCCGTAGCCGGCGACTTCGCCGGAGCCGCGGCGGACGCCGGCGCGCAGGTGATCGGCTACGGCACCGCTGCCTCAGCCGACATCCAGGCGACCCGGATCGCCGAGTCAGCGCGCGGGCTGACGATGGGCGTGCGGACCACTCGCTGGGAGGCAGAGGTCAGGCTCCAGATGGCCGGCCGCTTCAACGCCCACAACGCGCTGGCCGCGATCTCCGTCGGCGAGGCGCTCGGCCTCGAGCCGGAGGGCATGCGCGGCGGGCTGGAGGGCCTGGCAGGCGTACCCGGCCGGATGGAGCGAATTGTCGCCGGCCAGCCGTTCGGCGTCGTGGTCGACTATGCCCACACGCCCGATTCGCTGGCCAAGGTGCTCGACAACCTCGCGCCCGGTGCGGCGGCAGCCGGCGGCGGCCTGGTCTGCGTGTTCGGCTCGGCTGGTGAGCGCGACACGCTCAAGCGGCCGATGATGGGCGCTGTCGCCGGCGAGCGCTGCCGGCTGCTGGTGCTGACTGACGAGGATCCGCGTGGCGAGGACCGGCTGGCGATCCTGCGCGAGATCGCAGCGGGGGCCACCAGCGTGGGGCGCAGCGAGGGCCGGGACGTGCGCCTGGTGCCGGAGCGGCGCGAAGCCATTCGCCTTGCCTTTGAGAGCGCGGCACCGGCGGACGTCGTGGTGCTGTGCGGCAAGGGCCACGAGTCAACGATCGAGATGGCTGCCGGGCCGGTGCCGTGGGACGAGGCGCGGGTCGCGCGCGAGGTGCTGGCCGAGCTCGGCTACGGCGAGGTGTAGCCGGCCGCGCTCAGAGCGGCGGCAGCGAGGCGATCAGCGATCGGGTTGACGTCGACGCGCCCGCGGTTGCTGAGCACGACGACGCTGATGCCTTCAGCCGGGAAGTGCCACATCGCCGCCGCGAAGCCGCGCAGCGAGCCGGTGTGGCCGACTACGCGCCGGCCGAGGATGAGCCGCGTGCGCGTGCCCAGGCCGTACGCCCGGCCCGAGTACAGGTTGGCGTTGAAATCGATCATCTGGGCGAGCGAGGCCGGCTCGAGCAACTCGCCGCCGTAGAGCGCATCAGCCCAGGTGGCGAGGTCGTGGGCACTCGCGACAACCGAGCCGGCGGCCCAGGCGACGGTCGCGGCCGATGTCGTTGGGCGGTAGTCCGAGCCGTCGGTGATGTGCCTCGGGCCTCGCTGGCCGACCAGATAGCCGTGCGCCGAGCGTGGCGGCGGCGGGCCGTCGCCCTGGAAGAACGTGTCGGCCATCCCGAGGGGCTCCAGGAACCGGTTTCGGTACTCCTCGCCCAGCGGCCGGCCCGTGGCCGCCTCGATGACCATGCCCAGGATCACGTAGCCGGTGTTCGAGTAGTGGTAGCCCGTGCCCGGCGCGAAGTAGGGCGAGGACCGGAAGGTCGTCAGGATCTCTGACGGCGTCCACTCCTTGGCCGGCTCGCCGAAGACGCGGCGGTTGTACGCCGGGTGCTCGAAGTAGTTGAACTCGCCGCTGGTGTGGTCGAGCAGCTGGCGCAGGGTCACCTGTGCCGCGCGCGGGTGGTCCGGCAGCCAGCGCGCCAGCCGGTCATCGAGCGACAGCGTGCCCTCCTCGGCGAGCTGCATGATCGTCGCCGCCACGAAGGTCTTGCTGATGCTGCCCACGACAAAGGGCGTGTCGCCGTCTGCCGCCTGCCGCTCCTCGAGCTGGGCGAGGCCCGAGCCGCCCGTCCAGCGCGTGCCATCGGCGAAGAGCACGGCCGCGCCAAGGCCGGGGATCGCATAGGCCTCGCGCTGGGCATTGAGGATGCGCTGCAGCCGGCGCTCGAAGCCCGCCTCCGGCGAGGCGGGCGCCGTCGGTGGCGCGACCGTCGGGCTGGGCATCGGACCGGGGGTGTGGGTGGCGGTGACCGAGGGGCTCGGGCTCGCCGAAGGCGTCGGCGATGGAGTGTTCGTGCCGATGGCGCTCGGGTTCGGCGACGGCGTCAGGGGCGCGGAAGAGGTTGGGCCGACAGCGGCGGTCGGCGGCTGAGTCGGCGGGGCCGGGTTGCAGGCCAGCAGCAGGGTGACGAGCAGCGCGCTGAGGCGCCGGCCGTGACGCAGGATCGGTGTGCGGGACATCGCCCCCTCATGAGATCGCCCACCGGTCCGGCCGGGCGAGGGCATCAAGTTACACTGCAAATCAGATGTCGATCGATACTCCCGTTCCCGCCGGCAGACCGGCCGGCCGGGGTGGCGGCCGCGTGCGGGCGGTGCGCGCGACCCCGCCGGCGTACCCTCGGCGCGCGCTGACGGCGGCCGAGCGCAAGGTCGAGCAGGAGCTCCGGGCGCACTACCCGCAGGCAGACCTGACGGCGGTTCGGAAGGCATTCGAGTTCGCCGTCGAGGCGCATGCAGTCCAGCAGCGTGCATCTGGCGAGCCGTATGTCACCCATCCGCTGGCCGTCGCGCTGACGCTGGCCGAGCTTGGCCTTGACCCTGCCGCCATCTGCGCCGCGCTGCTTCACGACATCCCCGAGGACACGGAATACGCGCTGCAGGACATCGAGGAGCGGTTCGGCGATGAGGTCGCGCGCCTAGTCGATGGCGTGACCAAGATGGGCAAGTTCGGCGCGCGGAGCCACGAGGAGCAGCAGGCCGAGAACATCCGCAAGATGCTGCTGGCGATGGCGGAGGACATCCGCGTCGTGCTCATCAAGCTCGCCGACCGGCTGCACAACATGCGCACCATCGCCGCCCTGCCTGCAGCCAAGCAGCAGCGCATCGCCCACCAGACGGCTGAGATCTACGCGCCGCTTGCCGAGCGGCTGGGCGTGTGGCAGATCAAGTGGGAGCTGGAGGACCTGTCGTTCAAGGTCCTCGAGCCGCAGCAGTATCGCCTGCTGGCCTCGCAGCTCGAGTCACGCCGGCGTTCCCGCGAGGCCTATGTCCGGCGGGCCATGACGGTCCTGCGGCGGGCGCTGGAGGAGCACCAGATAAAGGCCGAGCTGTCCGGCCGGCCAAAGCACATCTCGAGCATCTGGAAGAAGATGCAGCGCAAGAGCGCGGACCTCAACGAGATCTACGACGTCCACGCCATCCGCGTGCTGGTCGAGGACAAGAACGACTGCTACGCCGCGCTGGGCGTGGTGCATGCGCTCTGGCGACCGATCCCTGGGCAGTTCGACGATTACATCGCAATGCCCAAGCAGAACGGCTACCAGAGCCTGCACACGGCGGTCGTGGCGCTCGACGGCAAGCCGCTCGAGGTCCAGATCCGGACGCAGGCCATGCACCGCATCAGCGAGGTCGGCGTCGCCGCCCACTGGCGCTACAAGGATGCCAGCTCGCGCGCCGACCGCGAGTACGACGCCAAGCTGGCCTGGATCCGCCAGCTGATGGACTGGCAGCGCGAGGTCTCAGACGCGACCGAGTTCATGGAGGGCCTGAAGCTCGACATCTTCCAGGATCAGGTGTTCGTCTTCACCCCGCGCGGCGACGTCAAGGATCTGCCCGCCGGCGCGACGCCGCTCGACTTCGCCTACCGCATCCACACCGACGTCGGTCACTCGTGCATAGGCGCCAAGGTCAACAACCGCCTGGTGCCGCTCGACTACAAGCTGCGCAACGGTGACATCGTCGAGATCGTGACGACGCGCGCCGCCCACGGGCCGTCGCGTGACTGGATGAACATCGTCCAGACCGGCCATGCCAAGGAAAAGATCAGGCAATGGTTCAAGCGCCAGCAGCGCGACGAGAACATCGTCCATGGCCGCGAGGCGCTCGACCGCGAGCTGCGCCGCCTGGCCCGCTCGTCGCTCGAGAAGCTGGGCGGCGAGCGAATCGCCGAGGTCGCCGAGCACTACAAGTTCAGCTCGGTAGACGACTTCTTCGCGGCCGTTGGCTACGGCGCGATCAGCGCCCAGTCAGTGGTCAGCCGGATGGAGGTCGCCGACGACACCAACGAGCTCGTGCTGCCCCAGATCGCGCCACCGGCGCCGGTGCGCACGGGAGGCGTCCGGGTCAAGGGCGTGGGCGACCTGATGACCCGATTCGCTCGGTGCTGCCATCCGATCCCGGGCGACCCGATCGTCGGCTACGTGACCCGCGGCCGGGGCGTGACGGTCCACCTGCCGACCTGCACGACGATCGTCAACGAGAGGGATGTCGGCCGGCTGATCGAGGTCGAGTGGGAAGGCCAGGTGACCCAGACGTACCCCATCGCCATTCGCGTCGAGGCCTACGACCGAACCGGCCTGCTGTCAGAGATCACCAACGTCGTGGCCGAGAACAAGGTCAACATCGTGGCCGCGAACGTGCGCGTCAACCCGGACCAGACGGCAACCGTGCAGGCGACGCTGCAGGTCTCCTCGGTCGCCCAGCTGGCGCGCGTGCTGTCGCGCATCGGCCAGCTGAAGGACGTCTACTCGGTCCAGCGCGACCTCGGCTAGGTGGCGGCGCAGCGTTGGCCGGGTGCGCAGGCGTTTTCCATCAGATCCTCAGACGGCCGCGCTTAGCATGATCCTCGCCGCAAGGCGTCCCGAAGTGATCCGGCCGTTGAGCGTGAAGTCGCCCGGCGCAGCGTCGTCCGGCGTTCAAGGTTCGTCCCAGGCGCGGTGGATTGAGGAACTGACGGAAAAAGCGCTAAGCGCGCCGCGCCCCGGCGTCACGCACGTCCTCGGCCGCCCGCCGGGCCTCGCGCTCGAACTCGTTGTCGCGGTAGCGGTCGCCGCCGTCGGCGGCAGCCGCGGCCGAGGCCCGCAGGTAGCGCGGGACGAAGGCGATGCCATGACGCCGCCATTGCCGGACGTGGGTCAGCTCGTGCGCCAGCTCGGCCGCGTCCAGCTCGCGCCACGTGAGGATCAGCGGGCCGATCGTGATGGCCAGCCAATCCGGCAGCACCAATCGCTGCATCGGCCGGCGCAGCCAGGGCAACACGACGAGGCGATGTTGAGCCGGACGTGTCACTCGCACCGGCGCCGCCCATAGAATTCGGGCCAGGCCGCCGGCCGCGCACGGGAGGGACTCGAGATACAGACGTCTCCGCAGCCGAGGGGCTGCCTGCCCACGCTTGCCATCGCGCTGCTCATGCTGGCCATTGTGGGCGGCGGGCTGTTGGCCGCGCTGGCGACGAGCGACCGCCAGCCGGTGCCGATCACCGTCGGCGGCGGCGTCAGCTTCGTCGCCCCGCCTGACTGGAGCTTCGTCTCGCGCGTCGAGCCGCCGGCGGATGGCGGCGACGCGGTGCTGCTGACACGTGGTGTCGCCGGGCTGCTCGTCTACACCGCTCCCGAGTCCGGCCCACGTGCCTTGGCTGAGCTGCGCGCCGAGCTGCTCGCGAGCCCGATGATGAGCGTCGGCGACGACCAGCCGGCCGACGCCGGTCCCGGCGTGACAGCCACGCGCTTCGCCTTTTCGGGCGTGCTGCCGGAGCTCGCCGCCGCGCCCATCGAAGGCGAGGCGACGGCCGTCCAGGGCAGCACGCTGAGCGTGGTGTTCTTCGGCTGGGCAGACGTTGGCGACTACCACGTCATGCGCCACGAGATACTCGAGATGATCAGCCGGGCGGATATCCCGTGACCGCGCAGGCTCCTCCCGCACCGGCGCCCGCCGCGACACGGCCGGCGAGCCGGCGCCGCTGGAGCACCCACGCGCGGCTGCTCCAGCCGCGGCTGCCCGCGTTCTGGCTGTTCGTCGGCCTGCTTGGCCTGGGCCTGCTCTACTTCGCCCTCGAGCAGCTGATCTTCGTGCTGATCTCGCCTGTCGGGTGGGTGCTGTCGTGGCTGCTGCTCGTGCTCTACATCGTGCCGGTCGTGCTCGTCGTGCGCGGGCTCGATCTGTACGAGCCGGAGCCGCCGGCGCTGATGGTGGCCGCGTTCCTGTGGGGTGCGGTCATCGCGATCCCGTTCTCGGGCTTCGCCAACAGCCTGTGGGGCATCGTCGTCAGCCAGGTCGGCGGGGCCGAGCTGGCGGCTTACTGGAGCGCGGCCCTGACCGCGCCCTTCGTCGAGGAGGCCTACAAGCTGCTCGGCGTCGCCGTGCTGTACCTCATCGCGCGCGCAGAGTTCGACGACCTGATGGACGGCTTCGTCTACGGCGCGCTGGTCGGCCTCGGCTTCGCCGTCGTCGAGGACGTGGGCTACTTCATGATCCATTTCGGCGGCGACGTCGGCGGCGTGCTGCTCGGTTTCTTGGTGCGGGTCGTCGCGTCGGGCATGTACGGGCACGTGCTCTACACCGGCCTGGCTGGCGTGGGCCTGGCCTATTTCGTGATCCACCGCCACGATCGATCGATCGGCCGGCGGCTGCTCGCTCTGGTCGGCCTGCTGGGCCTGGCCATCGGCGCCCACTTCCTCTGGAACGCGCCGTGGCTGTGGCCGGAGGGCGAGGATCTCGTCGGCTTGTTCGTGGCCACCGCGGTCAAGGGCCTGCCATTCCTGATCGCCTTGGCCGTGCTGCTGCGGCTAGCTCGCTCGCGCGAGCACGAGGCGCTGATCGAGGCCCTTCAGACGGAAGTCGGCCGGGAAGGCCTGCTGCCTGTTGAGCTGGAGTGGCTGAGCGCGCCCGGACGCCGGCGCGAGGCCCAGCGTCGGGTCCGCGGTGCGGCCGGCCCGGCAGCGGCGGTGCTGCTGAAGCGCCAGCAGCGAACCCAGATCGAGCTGGCGGTGGCGAGTGCGAGGATGCACCAGCCTGAGCACGCGGAGCTGATCCGCCGGCGGGCGTCTGCGCAGGCTCTGCGCAACGAGCTGTGGCAGCTGCCCGGCGTGATCGAGGCGCTGGGCATCCTGGCCGCGATGGTCGAGCTCGCCCGCCACATGCCCGCGCCGCTGCTGTGGCAGGCCCAGGCGCGTGTCGCGCCGACGGGCGCGTGGGCATGGGCAACACCGGACCACGCCGATGAGCGGCGCGGGGCGTTGGAGCCTGGCATGCCGCTGCAGGTGCTGCGCCAGGAGGGCTACTGGCTGCTTGTCCGGGCCGAGAGCGGATGGATCGGCTGGACCGACTCGCGCTACCTGATCCCCGCCGGGCCCTAGACTCGGGCGGCATGGCCAGGTTCCAGGCCCCGCGGGGCACACGCGACCTCTTGCCCGCCCAGATGGCGGCCTGGCAGCGGCTGCGCGCACTGGCCGAGGGGCTGGCGACGCGCTACGGCTACCAGCCGATCGAGACGCCGCTGTTCGAGGATTCGGCCGTCTTCGAGCGCGCCATCGGGGCGGCGACTGACGTGGTCGAGAAGGAGCTCTTCCGGATCGCCGGCGCCGGCGAGACGCGCGACGGAGACGTGCGCTGGGCGCTGCGGCCCGAGGCAACGGCCGGCATCGTCCGAGCATTCGTGGAGCACGGCATGCACACCCTGCCCCAGCCGGTCCGCTTAACCACCTTTGGGCCAATGTTCCGCTACGACCGCCCGCAGGCGGGACGCTATCGACAGTTCTGGCAGTGGAACGTCGAGGCGATCGGCGACCAAGGGCCGGCGATCGACGCCGAGGTGATCGAGCTCGGCCTGGCTTTCCTGCGTGATGCCGGGGTGGCACAGGTGGAGGTCCAGCTGAACTCCATCGGCGACGCCGCCTGCCGGCCGGCCTATATCGAACGCCTGACCGAGTACCTGCGCGGCGTCGAGGACCGGCTGCCGCCGCTCGAACGTCAGAGGCTGCAGACGAACCCGCTGCGCGTGCTCGACTCGAAGGACCCTGTGCTGGCGCCGATCCTGGCCGATGCCCCGCTGATCGCCGATCACCTCTGCGCCGAATGCGCCGCGCACTACGCCGGCCTGCGCGGCCACCTCGAGGCGCTGTCCGTGCCCATCCGGCCGGCGCCCCAGATCGTGCGCGGCCTGGACTACTACACACGCACCGCGTTCGAGTACTTCGTGCCTGGCCGCGAGGGGCAGCAGCAGGCGCTCGGCGGCGGCGGCCGCTACGACGGCCTGGCCGAGCTGCTCGGTGGCCGGCCCACTCCCGGAGTGGGGCTGGCGATCGGCATCGATCGCGTAGCGGCCGTCATCGAGGAGGCCGTCCCAACAGCCGCTTCACGTCCGGTGGCGGTGGTCGTGGGCGCCGACGCGGCTGCGACAGGGGACCGGCTGCGCCTGGCGACTGACCTGCGCCGTGCGGGCATCGCGGCCGGCGCCGACCTGGCGACGCGCAAGCTTGCTCGGCAGCTCGATGGGGCGGCCCGCCTCGGCGCGCATTTCGCCGTCGTGGTCGGCGACGAGCTCGCCGATGGGCAGGTCCAGCTGCGCGACCTGGAAGCGGGCACGCAACGACTGGTCAACGTCGTCGACCTGGCCCGCGAGCTGCAGCGCGCGCAGGCGAGCCATCGCCACGGCCAGGCTGAGCAGCGAGGCGCTCGTGCGGACAGCCGCTAGCTAGACGCCTCCACCCAGCCCGTGCCGCCGGGCGAGCCGCGGCAGCTCGGATAGCTCGTTCGCCCCGATCTTCGCCATCGCCGAGGCCAGGTGGCGGCTCGCGACGCCGGCCTCGAGGTCAAGCTCGGCCGCTGCCTCGTCCGGTGAGGCGCCGCCGCTGACCAGCCGGACGATGTCCGCCTCGCGGCGCGACAGCCCAAGCGGGTAGGTGATCTGCAGCCGGCCTCCGGGCGCTGCGGCGGCGTCCAGGCCGCGTTCGATAAGCCTTGTCGACCGGCCGTGCCAGCCAGTCATGCCCAGCTCCTCGAAGGCACGCGCCGCGGCCCCGAGCAGCGCCACGGCCTCCGCGTAGCCCGATTCCCCGGCGGCCGCGATCGCGATCGCCTCGTCGTGGTCGAGGATGGCGCGCAATGGCCGCAGCCCGGCCTCTTCCAATGCGGCTCGCTGGGCGGCGAAGACGGCACGCGCCTCGTCCAGCTGGCCGCCAAGGGCGTGGAGGCGGGCACTCGCCAGCTCGAGCGTGGCCGCATGGTTGCCACCGATCCCGGCCGCGGCGCTGAGCGCGACGAGGGCCCGGCCGCGGACGGCATGCTGCGCCCAGCCGCACTCCCAGGCGACCGTCAAGCCAACGAGCAGCGCGCTGTCGCGCAGGTACGTCAGTGGCGGCCAGGCAGCGGCAACTTCGAGCACGTCGTCCAGCAGCCCGCCGGCGAGGCTGCGATCGCCGAGCCGCGCGGCCGCAAGCGAGCGCTCGGCGGTGAGCAGCAGCCCGTGCGGCGTGGGCTCGGCTGTCAGGTCCGCGGCCCGGGCGCCCAATGCCGCCCAGTCGCCGTCGCGGTAGTGAGCCAGCGCCAGCTCCGCGGCCAGCTGCTCGGCCAGCGGTCGCTCGGCCGGCGGCAGGCGCTCGATGCCCACACCAGCGGCGGCCAGCGATTCCTCGGCTGAGGCGAAATCGCCCAGCATCGCGTTGCACTGCGCGAGCAGCAGTGCCGCGCGGATATGGTCGACCGGCGAGCCGTAGCGCTCTGCGGCGGCCAGGTACTCGCCCGCCCACGAGCTCGCCTCCCTGTAGGCTCCCAGCCGGGTTGCCAGGTCGACGGTCGCGCCGTGCAGCGCGCGCAGCAAGGCCGATGGTCGGCGCCAGCCGCGCGCGAGGTTCAGCAGCTTGACCGTCTGCTCCCGGCCGCGCGGCCGCGGTGCGGCAAAAAGCTCGCTCAGGTCCTGCTCGTCGCCGTCGCGCAGCAGCAGCCGCTCGGCTTCGTCCTCGTCCGTCTGCCAGACCAGCAGCCGGACACTGCCCTGCCCGACCGGCTGCCAGCGGCCGCCGAGGAGATCGAGGCGGGCAGCGACCAGCGGCGGCAGCGAGCCGCTGCTGCGTGCCGCAGCCCCACGGAGCTCCTCCGCCTGCTCGGTGCGCCCGTGGTCGAGGAGCGCGCGGATCACGGCCACCAGCTGGTCGAGATCGTCGCGGCGGCCAGTGGCGATCGCTTCGCGAGCAAGCTCGAGCGCCTCGGCCGGCTGGTCAGCCTCGGCGCGGGCGACGGCCAGCCGGACCCTGAGCTCGGCGCGGTCCGCGCTGCCGCCCGCCGTCGCCAGTGCTGCGGCTAGGGCCACGCAGTCAGCGGCTCGCCGGAAGGCAGACGCGGCGCGGGCCTGCTCGGCCGCCACCAGGGCGAACCGAATGCCTGCTGCCGATCGAGCCCCACCGTCACCGACTGCGCCGGGCGCACTGGCCAGCGCCTGGCGGTAGAGCTCGGCCAGCATCGGTGCCTGCTGGCGCGCCTCGGCGCCGAGCTCAGCCTCGAGCGCCTGGGCGACGCGTGCCAGGGCCTCGCCGCAGACCGCTGGCGACAGGCCGGCTCGGATCGCCAGCTGGACGCGCGGGTGGACGATGGCGTAGCTGCCACTCATCTCCGGCGAGGCTACGAAACCCCCGCCGACGCACTTCTCGAGCGCATCGCCTGAGCGTGCGCGCGACAGTCCGCTGACAGTGGCCAGCTGGCCGGCGCTGGCCGGCTGGGGAAAGCAGGCCAGCGCCCCGAGCGCCGTCCGCTCCTCGAGCGAGAGTGCGGCCACACGCCATGCAACCAGCTCCTCGACGTCACGCGGCAGCGCGTCGGCGGCAGGCAGCCGATCGCCGCCCGGGCGGCCGATCAGGCCTTCCGTGCGAAGGTGGCGGTACAGCTCCAGCGCGGCCAGGGGATGGCCGCCCGAGACCTCCTGGATGAGGCCCAGCGCTGCGCCGCTGATCGGGCGGTCAGCATGCCTCGTCAGGAACGCGCCAGTTGCGCCTTCATCCAGGCCGCCGAGCTCGATCTGCCGAGCGTAAGGCGGCGGCTCTGGCTCGGTCTGAGCCTCGCCGGCGTGGTTGCCCGGCTGATCGGCCCACGTCGCGAGGAGCAGAACGGCCAGCCGACCGAGGTGGTCGGCCAGGCCGTCGAGCAGCAGGCGCAGGTCCGCGTCCGCCCACTGCAGGTCGTCGAGCACGATCAACAGCGGCCGCTCGGCGGTAGCGCGCTCGAGCCAGTCAAGCACGGCCCGGCAGACGCGCAGCCGCTCAGCGCTCGGATCCAGCGGCGCCGGCGGCGGAATGGCCGGCAGGCGCGTCCGGATCGCGGGCGCCAGGCGTGCCAGCGCCGAGGCGCCGTCGCCCACCTCTTCGTAGAGCGCGGCCGGCGTGACCTGCGCGGCATACCCGTCCAGTGCCTCGGCAAGCGCCTCGAACGGTCGTCCGGCCAGGCCCTCGCGGCAGGCGCCCCAGAGCGCGCCAAAGCCCTGCTCCGCGGCACGTGACCGCGCCTGCCGCGCGGTGGCCGTAGTGCCAATGCCGGAGGGGCCGCGCAGCACCACCAGCCGGCCGCGACCGCCGGCTGCGTGGCCGAGCATCTCCGACAGCAGGTCCAGCTCGTCCTCGTGGCCCAGGTACGGCTCGGCGACCTCGCGCGTGATCATGCTCAATTACGATAGCCGCCCATGACCGTCGAGCCCGTGACAGACGACCGCGCCTCGGACCAGGTGGCGCCCGCCGCAGCACGCCAGTACGAGCTGCCCTCGGCTCGCCAGCTCGAGGTCGACGACGCGGCCTGGGACGCTTACGTGGCACAGTCGGCGCAGGCGACCTGGCTGCAGACGACGCCGTGGGCGGCGGTCAAGCGGCCGAATGGCTGGTCTGCGGTCCGCGCGGCAGTCGACTTCGAGAGTGCCGACGGGCCGTCGCCTGTCGGCGCGCAGATCCTGGTCAGGCGCGTGCGCGGCCTGCCCTGGGGCCTGGGCTATGTGCCCCGCGGCCCTGTCGGCATGCCGCGCGATCCAGCCCAGGCGGGTGCCGCGCTGGTCGCAATCAGCCGACGCCTGCGGGAAGTGGCACGGCAGCACCGCCTGGCCGAGATCCGGATCGAGCCGGAGGCTGTCGCCGGCCAGGGCGTTGAGCAGGTGCTGCAGGGTGCCGGTTGGCGATCCGCCCGCAGCGCCCAGGTGCCGCGGACTCGGCTGATCGACCTGTCACGGCCGGAAGAGGAGCTGTGGCAGGACATGCACCGCAAGACGCGCCAGTCCGTCACGAAGTCGCGCCGCCTGGGTGTCCGCGTCGTGACCGCGGACGACGAGCGACTGGAAGAGTTCCACCGAATCCACACCGACTCGGCTGACCGCGCGGGTATATTCGCGCGCAGCTTGGGCGCCTTCAAGGTGCTGTGGGACGAGCTGGCGCCGCGCGGGATGGCTCATCTCTCATTCGCTGAGCTGGAGGAGACAGGCGAGCCCGTGGCGACACTGCTGTTGACGTCGGCCGGCGGGCGGGTGTTCGACCTGTACGGCGGCACGCTCGTGGAGGGCGAGAAGCGGCGCGCGAACTATCTGCTCAAGTGGGAGGCACTGGTGCGCTGCCGCCAGCAGGGCTTCGAGACCTACGACCTATGGGGCTTGCCCCGGTCGGGCATTGCCCAGTTCAAGGCCGGTTTCGGCGGCGCCGAGATCTCGTATGTCGGCGCCTGGTCACTGGCCAGCGATCGGATTGGCAAGGCGGTCCTCGCAGCCGGCATGGCGGCGCGCTCGGCTTACGTCACACTGCGTCAGCGCGGCAAGGCTGCGCCGGGTGGCGCTCCTTCAGAGGAGTAGCCATGACCGGCCTGCGCACCTCCTACCGCGACCTGACCTGCGGCGCGGCGCGCGCGGAGCACGTCGGGCAGACGCTGACCATCTCGGGCTGGGTCCACCGGCGACGCGACCTTGGCCAGCTGATCTTCATCGACCTGCGCGACCGCCACGGCATCACCCAGGTGGTGGTTGACGCGGCGCAGGCGCCCGACGCACACGCCGCCCTGGCCGACGTGCGCAACGAGTTCGTGCTGAGCGTGCGGGGCGACGTCGCGCGGCGCAAGGCCGGCACGGAGAACCCAAAGCTGGCAACGGGCGAGGTGGAGCTGCGCGCGACCGAGGTGAGCGTGCTGTCCGCCGCGCGGACGCCGCCCTTCCCGGTCAACGAGCCGGACGCCCAGGTGGACGAGACGCTGCGCCTAAAGCACCGCTACTTGGACCTGCGCCGCGAGGCGCTCAACGGGCGCATCGTCGCCCGCTCGCGGCTGCTCCACGCGATCAGCGAGGTCCACCACGCGCACGGCTTCGTCGAGGTCGAGACGCCGATCCTGATCAAGGCGACGCCCGAAGGGGCGCGTGACTTCATCGTGCCGTCGCGCCTCCAGCCGGGCAGTGTCTACGCCCTGCCGCAGAGCCCGCAGCAGCTGAAGCAGCTGCTGATGGTCGGCGGCTTGGACCGTTACTTCCAGATCGCCCACTGCATGCGCGACGAGGATATGCGCGCCGACCGTGGCCCCGAGTTCACCCAGCTCGACATCGAGATGAGCTTCGTCAGCCAGGCCGACGTGATGGCCTTCGTCGAGACGATGTGCATCGAGGTCTCGCGCGCCGTGGTGCCCGAGCGCCCCATCCGCGAGATCCCCTTCCCGCGCTTCACCTACCGCCAGGCCATCGACCGCTTTGGCTCGGACAAGCCGGACGTGCGCTTCGGCATGGAGCTGACCGACGTCGGTGCGGTGGTGGAGGGGAGCGGCTTCCGAGTGTTCGATTCGGTGCTCGCCTCCGGCGGGCGCGTCGTTGCCATCGCCGCGCCGGGGCTGGCTGACGCCTCGCGCTCGCAGGTCGAGGAGCTGGTCGAGCGGGCCAAGCGCTCCGGCGCCAAGGGGCTCGTGCACATCGCCGTGCGTGCCGACGGGCTGCACTCGCCGGTGCTCAACGCGCTGGGCGCGGCGCGGGCCCAGTCGCTCGTCGAGTCAGCAGGCGCATCGGTCGGCGACCTCGTCCTGGTCGTGGCCGACCGCGACATCGTGGCGCAGGAGGCACTGGGCGACCTGCGTGCTGAGCTCGGCGAGCAGCTCGGGCTGATCGGTGACGAGACCGAGCTCGCCTACGCCTGGGTGTACGAGTTCCCGATGTACCAGTGGGATGCTGAAGGCCGGCGCTGGGACGCCACCCACAACCCGTTCAGCGGCGTGCTGCCAGAGGATGAGCCGCTGCTGGCAACCGCCTCGGGCGATCCGGCGGTCGCGTCGGAGGACGACCCGGCTGGGCGCGCGCGGGCGTTGCAGTACGACATCGTGCTCAACGGCTGGGAGCTCGGCGGAGGCTCGATCCGCATCCATCGCCGCGACCTGCTCGAACAGTCGTTCGCGCTGATGGGCCACAGCGTCGAGGGCATGCGCGACAAGTTCGGCGCGCTGCTCGACGCCTTCGAGTACGGGGCACCACCGCACGGCGGCATCGCGCTGGGCATTGATCGTTGGGCGGCACGGCTCCTCCAGCAGGAGAACATCCGCGAGGTGATGGCCTTCCCCAAGACCGGTGCCGGCAGCGACTTGATGCTCGGCGCGCCGTCGCCGGTCGACCAGGCGCAGCTCGATGAGCTGGGCCTGGCGCTCAAGCCAGGGCTACGAGGTCGGACCTAAAGAGGTGCCCCGCGCCGCCCACGCCTGCGCGGTGACCGTGAACGGAGGCGCCGGCAGCAGCGCGCGACACCGTTCGCGCAGCTCAGTGCGGGTGTCTCCATCGAGCCCGGCCACGTAGGCGCCGGCGGGACCCACGCCGCCGCTGAAAGGCTCCCACCACTCTTCGAACGATCGGCACTCGATGCCGGCCGTCAACCGGGTGCTGCTGATGTCGGCCAGGCCAGCGGCAGCAAACAGCTCGGCCAGGTGGCCGTCGCGCGCGCCGGCCAGCGCGGCTGCGTCGCGCGCACCTGGATCGATGCTTGCCACCGCCTGCCAAAACAGGCTCAGCGGGCCACGTCCCTCGGCGTTGTTCCAGACGCAGGCGGCGACAGCGCCGCCGGGCCGCGTAACGCGCGCCATCTCGGCGAGGCCGGCGACAGGATCGGCCATGAAGTGGACGACCAGCTGCGCGAGCGCGGCATCGAACTCGCCATCGGCGAAGGGCAGCTGCTCCGCGCTCGCCTCCTCCACGCGTGCTCCCGGATTGCGGGTGCGCGCTGCCTCAACGAAGGGAGGCGACGGGTCAACTGCTGTGACGGACACCGGCCCCAGCCGCGCGACGAGCTCGGCCGTCAGCGCGCCCGGTCCGCAGCCCACGTCGAGCACGCGCTGGCCCGTACGGACTTGGGCCAGGTCCGCCATCTGCGGCGACAGGTGGACCGAGTAGCGGCCCATGAAGCGGTCATACGCCTCCGCGGCCACGTTGAACGTCATGCCGGCATCGTAGCCTGCCGTTGCGTGCGACAATGCCGCCTCCGAATGAGCACCCCAACCCAGCCGACCATGCCCGCCACCGCCACGCGCGATGACCTGCGCAACCTGGCCATCGTCGCCCATGTCGATCACGGCAAGACGACCCTCGTCGACGCGATGCTCCGCCAGTCGGGTGCCTTTGCCGCCCATCAGGCGCTGGTCGACCGCGTCATGGACTCGATGGACCTCGAGCGCGAGAAGGGCATCACGATCATGGCCAAGCAGACGACCGTCGAGTACGACGGGCGGCGGCTGAACATCGTCGACACGCCCGGCCATGCCGACTTCGGCGGCGAGGTCGAGCGGACCCTGCTGATGGTCGATGCGATCCTGCTGCTCGTCGATGCCGCCGAGGGGCCGCTGCCGCAGACCCGTTACGTGCTCAGCAAGGCGCTCGCGCGGGGCCTGCCGGTGGTTGTCGCGATCAACAAGATCGACCGCGCCGACGCTCGCCCGGCCGAGGTGCTCGACGCGATCTACGAGCTGTTCATCGACCTCGGAGCCAGCGCCGAACAGCTCGACTTCCCGGTGCTCTACACCAATGCCAAGGCGGGCACCGCGACACCAGACCTGGGCGTCCCGGGCACCGACCTCCGCCCGCTCTTCGATGCCCTGGTCGCGACCACCCCGCCGCCAGGCCACCAACCAGGCCACCCGCTCCAGCTGCTGGTCACCAACCTTGCGGCCAACGACTACGTCGGGCGCATGGCCGTCGGGCGCATTTGGAACGGGACGCTGCGCATGGGCCAGCGCATCGCGGTGGTGCGCGAGGAGCCCGACACCACCGACGGCGCGGTCGAGCCCGGACGCACGACCACCCTGGCCGGCACCGTCACCAGCCTGACGACGGCGCAGGGCATCGAGCGCGTCGACATCGCCGAGGCCGGCCCGGGCGAGATCGTGGCCGTCGCGGGGATCGCCGAGGTGACCATCGGCGACACCATCACCGAGCCGGCGGACCCGCGCCCGCTGCCCCGGCTCGACCTCGACGAGCCGACGCTGCGGATGACCTTCGGCGTCAACACATCGCCGCTGTCAGGCCGCGACGGCCGGCTCGTCACGAGCCGCCAGATCAAGGAGCGACTCGAGCGCGAGGTGCTGGGCAACGTGTCGATCGAGATTCACCCGACGGCCTCGCCCGACACGTTCGAGGTGCGTGGCCGCGGCGAGCTCCAGCTTGCGGTGCTGATCGAGCAGATGCGGCGTGAGGGCTACGAGCTGCAGGTCTCGCGGCCCGAGGTGCTCCTGCGCACAGTCGCTGGTGAGGTGCAGGAGCCGTACGAGCGGATCACGGTCGACATCCCGCCCGAGTTCATTGGCGCCGTTACCCAGTCGCTGGCTGAGCGCAAAGCTCGCCTCGAGCTGATGACCACTGACGCCGATGGCCGCACGAGGATCGACTTCCTGATCCCGACACGCGGATTGGTCGGCTACCGCGGCCAGCTCCTGACCGAGACGCGCGGCACGGCCGTGCTGCACCAGATCGGCGCCGGCTACGGGCCGTGGGCGGGCGCCGTCGCGCACCGCACGAGCGGCGTGCTCGTCAGCGACCGGTCGGGCGTTTCGAACGCCTACGGGCTATTCAACCTCCAAGAGCGCGCGACGTTGTTCATCGACTCTGGCGTCGAGGTGTACGAGGGCATGATCGTCGGCGAGAACAGCCGTTCAACGGACATGGACGTGAACCCGACGCGCGAGAAGAAGCTGACCAACATCCGCACCCACTCGCACGACGAGATGCTGCGTCTGACGCCGCCGCCGCCGCTCACGCTCGAGGCCGCGATCGAGTTCATCGCCGAGGACGAGCTGGTGGAGGTCACGCCGCACAACCTGCGCCTGCGCAAGCGGCAGCTCAGCCAGCACGACCGTCGGCGCGAGGCCGGCCGGGAGTATGACGAGCGACGCCGCCAGGAGCGGGCCGCGGCAGGCTAATCGGACTCGGGGTCGGCGGCCTGGCCATAGGGCGCCAATGCCGGACCCTCGAGCGGGCTCTCATCGGGCGCCTCGGCTGCCGCGGCGCCCCACTCAGGTGCCTGGCGCGCCGGCTCGGGCGGGCCGGAGTATGGCGGCAGGTCATCATGCGCCACGCTGCGATCGTGGACCGTGCCCGGGTCTCCGGTGTCGAACAGGCTCGTCGGCAGCAGCGCCGCCAGCCGCTCGAAGAGCTCATCAAGCCGGAGCTCGGTCGGGAGGTGGGCGAGTACGTCGAGCTGCTCCATCGGCACCAGCGCCGGCCAGCCGGCCGTGCCCTCGTACTGCGGCCGCAGGACAGCCTCGCGCTCGACGCCGTGACGCTCGATCAGCGAGGTCACTGTCTCGGCGTCGACCCAGGCCATCTGGCCGGGCCAGACCAGCACCGCGTCCGTCTCGCTCACCTGGGCGGCAGCAAGCCGGATGCCGCCGACGATTCGGCCGACCGCGCCGGCGTCGGGCGGGGCGGGCTCGGCGAGCAGCGCTGGCGATCCGGCCAGCACCTGGGTGATCTCTCCGCCGGGGTCCCTCGAAAGGACCACGATCGGCGTCGCGCCGCCGGCCCAGGCGGCCTCGACCATCCGCCGCGCGGCGGCCCGACCGGCAGTGTCAGCAAGGGCACCTTCAGGCGTCTCGAAGAGCATTACCGCGGCCACCGTCATACGCGCATCGTAGCCGCCAGCTGACGCATGGCACTGCCCGAGGCTTGGACGCGAGTCGTAGAATCTGTCCTTGGAGGCGACCGTGCAGTACCTCGCCGCGTTGGCCCTGGCCGGCCTGACCGCCTGGGCAATCACCGTCGTTGGCAGCGGCACGCTCGACCGAGCGGCGGCCGCCTTCGCCCTGCTGGTCGGCGGCTGGCGACCGGATCCGTGGCCGCGCGGCGTGCAGGAGGAGGACCGCGATCGGCCATGGTCGGGCGTCCGCCGGGCGGTGGATCGAATCGCCACGGCCGGCGTCGAGGAAGGAACGCGTGCCGTGCCGGTGACCCGCATCCGCCCCCGCACGCGCCCGCGCTGAGGCCCGGTCGCGCCACGGGAGGCTGGGTCGCCGCGCGTACAATCGGGCGGCGCAATGACCGATTTCCCGATCTACCTCGACCATGCCGCGACTACGCCGCTGCGCCCCGAGGCGCTGGAGGCGATGCTGCCGCTGCTCGGCGACAACTTCGGCAACCCGTCCTCGCCGCACGGCACCGGCCGGCGCGCGCGCGCCGCGCTGGATGAGGCCCGCGAGCGGCTCGCCCGCTCGCTCAATGCCGAGCCGCGGGAAATCATCCTCACCAGCAGCGGGACGGAAGCGATCAACCTCGCCCTGAAGGGCGTCGCATGGGCCGCCAAGGCGCGCGGCAACCGGATCATCACGAGTGCCGTCGAGCACCACGCCGTGCTGCATGCGCTCGGCCACCTCGAGAAGTTCGGCTTCGAGATCGTGCACCTGCCGGTTGACCGCTACGGCCGCCTCGACCCGGAGCATCTGGCCAGCGAGCTCAACGAACGGACCATCCTGGTCAGCCTGCTGCTGGCGAACAACGAGGTCGGCACGCTCCAGCCGATGACCGAGCTGGTGCGCCGAATACGCGAGCACCCCGGCGTGGCGATTCATGTCGATGCCGTCGCGGCCGCGGCCCACGTACCGCTCGATGTCCACGCCTTGGGCGTTGACCTGCTGTCGCTGGCGGCGCACAAGTTCGAGGGCCCCAAGGGCGTGGGTCTGCTCTACCTGCGCCGGGGAACGGTCATCCTGCCCCAGCTGCAGGGCGGGTCGCAGGAGCGCTACCGCCGAGCCGGCACGGAGAACGTCGCCGGCGCGGTTGGCATGGCCGTTGCCTACGACCTGGCCGTCCGAGAGCGCGCCGAGTCGAGCGCCCGCCTGATCCGGCTGCGCGACCGGCTGCGTGACGCCGTGCTGGGCGTGCCCGGTGTCGAGCTGACCGGCCATCCGCGGCGCCGGCTGCCTGGGCACCTTTCGATCATCGCGCGCGATGCGGAAGGGGAGGCGATGGTCCTGGCGCTGGACATGGAGGGCGTCCACGCCTCGGTTGGCTCGGCGTGCACGACGGGCTCACTCGAGCCCTCGCACGTCCTGACCGCGATGGGCTATCCCGACGACGAGGCACGTGGCTCGTTGCGGCTCAGCCTCGGCCGGACGACGAGCGAGGAGCAGATCGAGCGCGCGGTCAAGGTCGTGCCGTCGACCATCGCGCGGCTGCGCGCAGCCTCTTCGGTCGTGGCGCTGGATCCGCTCGGCGAGGGGGTGCGAGCATGAGCGAGCGGGTGCTCGTGGCGATGTCTGGCGGCGTCGACTCGTCAGTTGCGGCGGCGCTGCTGGCCGAGCAGGGCGTCGAGACCGTCGGCGTCTGGATGCGGCTGCACGATGCCGCCGATTCCTACAGCGAGCTCAAGAAGAGCTGCTGCTCGCTCGACGCCGCAGACGACGCGCGCCGCGTCGCGTCCCAGCTGGGCATCCCGTTCTACGTGCTCAACCTCGAGCGGGAGTTCGGCGCCGGCGTGCTGCAGCCGTTCCTCGACGCCTACCTCGACGGCCGAACGCCGAGCCCGTGCGTCGACTGCAACTCGTATGTCAAGTTCGGCGCGCTGCTCGGCCGGGCGCGCGCGCTCTATGAGTGCGACGCCGTGGCCACCGGCCACTACGCCCGTGTGTCGTCAGACGGCGCCCGATACCGCCTGCTGCGCGCCGCCGACCCGGAAAAGGACCAGTCCTACTTCCTCTACGGGCTGCGCCAGGACCAGCTGGCACACGTCCGCTTCCCGCTTGGCGAGCTGACCAAGCCCCAGGTCCGTGACATCGCCCGCCGCCACGGTCTCGCGACGGCGGACAAGCCGGAGAGCCAGGAGATCTGCTTTGTGCCGGGCGGTGACTACCGCGCCGCGCTGCGCCAGCGCGCTGGCTGGCAGGCCACCAGCGGGCCGCTGCTCGACGTGGACGGCAGGCAGATCGGCCAGCATGCCGGTGCCGCGGCCTACACCGTGGGCCAGCGCAGCGGGCTTGGCGTGGCTCTCGGGGAACGGCGCTACGTCGCCGCGATCGACGCCGCGGCCAACCTGGTCACGCTCGGCCGGCGCGAGGATCTCTATCGCCGGAGCTTCGAGCTCGAGGCGGTCTCGTTCGTCGCCGGCGGGCCGCCGCGTGGCAGGCACGAGCTGCGGGCCCAGGTTCGCATTCGCCACCGCGCCGAGGCGGCGCCCGGAACCATCAGGCGCGCGTCCAGCGAAAGCCACGGCCGTGCCGGCAGCCCCGGACGCTGGCTGGTCGAGCTCGACCAGCCAGCTTGGGCGCCGGCGCCCGGCCAGGCGGCCGTTCTGTACGACGGCGACGAGGTCCTTGGCGGCGGCCGCATCGGTGCCGGCTCCGCCGGGCGAAACTAGCCGGCCGTGCCGGACATCACGCTCGGGCCGGCACCTGTGCTGGCGCTCGTCGTCGGCCTGTTCCACACGGGCCTCTACCTGCTCATCCGCGGCTCGGCCGGCGTGCGACTGCCGTTCATCCTTCTGGCCGCGGTTCTCGGAGCCTACGGCGGCCAGGCGGTGGGCGGCCGAGTCGGCGACCCGCTGCTGATCGGTGACTTCGGGCTGCTGTGGGCTTCGGCACTCGCCTGGCTCGGGATCGGCATAATCGTCGCGGCCAGCATGCTCGCACCGTCGCGCGACGGGACCTAAGGTAGGGAGATGCTCGACAACATCGACTGGGAAGTGCTGCTCAACGGGGTCATCGTCATCGCGCTGGTCGTCATCGCGCTGGCGGCGGTGCTGCTGGCGATGGGCGTCGTCCGGCTGTCAGGCAGCGTTGGCCGGCTGTCGCGCGCCGCCGAGCGCAGCCTGGCCGTGATCGAGGCTGAGCTGCCGCCCACGATCGCCGACCTGCGCGCCACGACGGCCAACCTGCGCCGGCTGTCAGAGGAGCTCGAGCCGCGGCTGGAGCGGGTCGACGTGCTGCTCGACGAGAGCGAGGCAACCCTGGCCTCGCTGCGCGCCACGTCAGAGGCGGCGGAGGAGATCGTTCGGGGCCCGGCGGCCGTGATGGAGCGGGCTCGGCGGACCGTTCGCGCTGCCGGCGAGGGGCTGGCCCGTGGTGCCGACCGGCTGCGCCACAGCGTGCAGGAGCGCACGCCAGGCGAGTAAGCCTCAGGCCGTGGAGAGCTGCCTCCGCAATTCCTCGGCCTCGCGTTCGATGCCCATCTCGAGGAACAGCTGCCCCGCTCGCTCGAGCCGGTCCCGACCCTCTTCATGCTGGCCGCTGGCGAGCAGTGCCGTGCCCCACCCGCGCAGCACCCTGGCCAGCGTCGGCCGCAGCCCCTCCGAACCGAGGATCGCGGCACTGCCCGCATAGTCGTCGATCGCTGCGTCGAGCTGGCCGGACTTGGCGCGCACCTCGGCACGCTTCCACAGGATGCCTGCCTCGCCGGGGCCGTTGCTGATCTGGCGAGCCGCAGCGAGAGCGGTGTCCCAGCGGCTGTCATCTGGGTCGGACACACCGAGCATCGCGTGCGAGGTGCCCAGCCAGGCCTGCAGCGTGGGCCGCCACATAGCGCTCGCGTTGCCGCTGACTGGAGCCAGGTCCATGCCCAGCTGAAGGATCTCCCTCGCGTCATCAAATCGCCCCTGGCGCTGATACACGTCGCCCAGCACCCACGCGCTGACGACCGCGCAGGCGGCAGCGCCTGTCTCCTGGGAGCGATCCACGCAGGCGCGCGCGATCGGCTCGGCCTCGTCCAGGTCGCCGCGGAGGGAGCGAACCATGGCCTGTGCGATCTGCGCGTCGAGCTGGGCGATCAGGTCGCCACGCGCCGCTTCGCGAACGGTATGGTCCTCGGCCGCAGCCGCCCGGTCGAACTCGCCCAGGCTGGCGTAGCCGATTGTCAGCCAGCCCCGAGCGAAGGCCGCACCAATGAAGTCCCGTCGGCTCTCCATCAGCGGGATCGCCCTCTCGAGTGCCTCGACGCCTTCGCGGGTGGGTCCGACGAAGACCTTGTTCAACCCGACGAGCGCCATCGGCATAGCGATCAGCGAAGGATCGTCGAGCTCCGTACCGATCTCGGCCAGGCGGTTGAGGCCCTGCTGGATGTCGGGCTCGGTGGCCTTGCGCCCGGATTCCAGGCGGCCCAAAGTCAGGTAGAGGTAAACCTGCGCAAGCAGCTCGAGGTCTCCCAGCCGCTCGGCAGCCGGCACGATCGCCTGCAGGTCGGCTTCGACCTGCGGCCCCGCCGCGAGCGTGAATGTAGCGCGCGCTCGACCAAGCTCGATCGTGATCCGCCGACGCAGCACCTCCGGCGGGTCCTCATCGGTGGCTGCAGGCAGCAGCCCGCGGGCGCGAGTGAAGGCCGCGGCGGCTTCGCGCAGGGCATTGCGTTCGAGCGCATATGCGCCCTCGATCACGTAGTGGGCGAGCGCACGCTCGGTGTCGCCGGCTTGCTCGAAGTGCATGGCCAGGACACCCGCCATCTCAGCGCCGCGCTCCGGGTAGAGCCGCTCGATCGCCTCGCCAACGAGGAGGTGCAGCTCGCGCCGCTGCTGCTTGAGCAGCGACTCGTACGCGGCGTCCTGCACGAGAACGTGACGGAACAGGTACTCGAGCTCGGGCTCGTAGGCTGCTGGCCGGACGAGGCCACGCGCCTCGAGCGTGTCCAGCTGCAAATCGGTCACTCAGCGCACCTCGCTGGTCTGGGTCAGCACGTCTTCGAGCACGCGAACCGGGAACTGCCGGCCGATGACCGACGCGATGCGCAGGCTTCGCTTCGCGGCTTCCGGCAACTGGTCGATGCGCGCCAGCAGCAGCCCGTGCAGCGTGGCAGGTATCTCAACCCGGGCAATCGCGTCGGTCGCCACCCAGTGGTCGCCACGGCGCTCGATCATCCTGCCGTCGATGAGCATGCGCACCACCTCCTCGACGAAGAATGGGTTGCCATCGGCGCGGGCGAGGATCGCGTCGCGCACTTCATCGGGCAGCGATTCGATGACCAGCAAGTTGGAGACCAGCTCGCGGCTGTCCGCCTCGCTCAGCTGTTCGAGCACGATCTCAGTAAGGGCCTGGCCAAACTGGGCCCGGGCGCTGCTCACCAGCTGCCAGCCGGGTGCGTCCGTGTCCGGGCGCAGCGCGGCGATGAACAGCACGGGCAGGCGGGCGGCAAGCGGGAGCAGCGACTCGAGGACCGCGGCCGAGGTGGGGTCAGCCCAGTGCACGTCCTCACAGACGACGACCAGGGGACCCTCGCTGGTCATTGCGCGAAGCACCCGGTGGACCGAGGCGGCGTAGCGCTCCTGCAGGTGGGTAGGCTCGAGGCGAACGTGATCCGTCTCGGCGCCGTAGGTCGGCAGGCCGAGGAGGTGGGCCAGGAAGGGTGCAACGTCGGGCGTCTCTTCGCCGGGCAGCGCCGCCAGCCGCTCGTCGAGCAGCTTGCGCGTCACCGAGCCGCTCTCGCTCCACGGCAGCTCGAGCAGGTTGCGCACCAGATCGAGAAGCAGGTGGTACGGCAGGCTCTGGCCATAGGACACGCAGCGACCCTCGTACCAGCCCAGCGGCCGCGATGAATCGACGGCGAGCGTCTCCGTCGCCAGCGCTCTCTGCAGCTCGCTGAGCAGGCGGCTCTTGCCAATCCCCGGTTCGCCCATCACAAAGCAGATTCGTCCGCGTCCGGCGCGGGCCACTTCCCACAGCGTACGCAGCTGGGCCAGCTGGGCCTCCCGGCCGACCATCGGGCTGTCCAGCCCGATCCGCTCCAGACCCCGCCGGCGAGCGGGCGAAGCGCGCCGGCCATCGACGCGGTACGCGTGGACCGGCTCGGCCTTGCCCTTGACCGCGATCGGGCCGAGGTCGCCGAGCTCGAACGCGTCACCCAGCAGGCGTCGCGTGGCGTCCGTGATCAGGACCTCCCCAGGGTCGGCGGCGGCCTGCATCCGTGCCGCGACGTTCATCGCATCGCCCAGCGCCGTGTACTCATAGCGCAGGTCCGTGCCCACGTTGCCCACGACGACCGGGCCGGTGTTGATCCCGGCACGGATGCGGAAGTCGATGCCGTGGACGGCGCGCAGCTGACGCGCCAGCTCGTCGATCGAGGCGACCATGTCGAGTGCGGCAAGCACGGCACGATCGGGGTCGTCCTCGTGGGCGACCGGTGCCCCGAAGAAGGCGAGCATCGCATCGCCCTGCAGCTGGGCGATCGTGCCCTCGTAGCGAAATACCGCCTGCGACATCAGGTCGAAGGCGCCGTTGATCATCTGGGTCCAGTCCTCGGGATCCATCTGCTCCGCCAGGCTGGTCGAGCCCACGATGTCGGCGAACAGGGCCGTGACCGGCTTGCGCTCGCCGCTGATCCGGGCCGCCCGCATCTTGGCCACCAGCGGCGCAGGGGCGCTGCCGGCAAGGCGGGCCTGGAGCGTGGAGTCGGCCTCGTCAGTCGTGGCGACCGGCGCGCCACAGCTCATGCAGAAGCGCGCGTCCCTCGGTACGTCGGCCGCGCAGCGTGCGCAAGTGCCCCCGATCGACTCGACCGACATGGGTTCATCTTACGTCCGCGCTCGCCAGTCGCTCGAGCATCGACCCCGCCGCAATCCAGAAGAACGTGCCTTCGTGTTTGCTACCGTTAGCCCATGTCCCAGAGTGAGCCGCGCGAGGTGGGCGCGGCGATCCCGTTCATGGCCGGTAACGAGGTTCGGCGCCGTTTCCTGGAGTTCTTCGCCGATCGCGGCCACACGCTCGTGCCGAGCGGCAGCCTTGTGCCGGCGGGCGACCCGACGCTGCTCTTCGTCAACTCCGGGATGGTGCCCTTCAAGGACGTGCTGACCGGTGCCGAGACGCGCAACTACACGCGTGCCGTCAACTACCAGCGCTGCCTGCGCGTGGCGGGCAAGCACAACGACTTCGAGGAGGTCGGGCGGACGACGCGCCACCACACGCTCTTCGAGATGCTCGGCAACTGGAGCTTTGGCGACTACTTCAAGCGCGAGGCGATCGAGTGGGCCATCGAGCTGCTGACCGAGGGCTATGGCATCCCGTTCGAGCGGCTCGGGGCGACGACCTACAGGGACGATGAAGAGTCGCGGCGCCACTGGCGCGAGCTGGGCATGCCCGAGGAGCGGATGGCCACCTGGGGCGATGTCGACAAGGGCGACGACCACAACTTCTGGCGGATGGCGGACACCGGCCCTTGCGGGCCATGCAGCGAGATCCACTTCGACCGTGGCGCGCACCTCTCCGAAGGGCCGCACTGCGTGCCCGACCACTCCGAGACCTGCCCGCGCTGGCTCGAAGTCTGGAACCTGGTGTTCATGGAGTTCGAGCAGCTGCCCGGTGACGGTGGGCGCGTGCCGCTGCCCTTCAAGAGCGTCGACACCGGCATGGGCCTGGAACGGCTGACCAGCGCTGTCCAGGGCGTACATACCAATTACGACACTGACCTGTTCACGCCGATCCACGACGCAATGC
>Ga0247719_1000010_pt1 | contig 172575 bp, 178 predicted proteins | sample 41E_DmetaG_FD_189046 | JGI IMG/M metagenome (GOLD analysis project Ga0247719, IMG submission 189046) | Soil microbial communities from hillslope of Landscape Evolution Observatory, University of Arizona, Oracle, AZ, United States - 4-1-E_D | ecosystem: Engineered > Artificial ecosystem >...
GCTCGGGACTCGGGTCTCGGGGCTCGGGGCTCGGAACTCGGGGGTCAAAGGCCGCCGCAGACTGCCGCCGCCGCGGCGCAATGATCCTGGTCGCGCGCCGTGCGGCGCGCGGCGGTGTGGGGCGACGGCGCAGTTCGGCCAGCGCGTCAGCGACAGCTCGAAAAACGGGGCGCAGGCGCCGCGGGCATCGTGAGTCCACCGCCGGAGCACCGTTTTTCCGCGCGTCCGGCCGCGCAATGATCCTGGTCGCGCGCCGCGCGCGGCGAGTACCGCGTCCGGCGACTCTGCCCGGCGCGGCACGGCGCTGGCGCCGAAGCCGCCGCCGCGCCGCGATGATGATCGACTCGCGCCGTGCCGCGCGCGGTGGTGTGGGGCGACGGCGCAGTTCGGTCAGCGCGCAGCGTGAGTTCGAAAAACGGTGCGCAGGCGCTGCGGGCCGCGGTCGCAGGGATTCGCCACGGATGCAGCGCATCAGCCTGATGCCGACCCTGATCCTCGCAAGCCGTACGGCACACCCCAGCGGCCGCGGGTCTCGTGAGTCCACCGCCGGAGCACCGTTTTTCCGCGCGTCCGGCCGAGGCGCCGGCGCGCCACACCGCCGCGCGCGGCGAGCACCGCGTTCAACGACTCTGCGCTCGCGGCGCCGGCACGTCTGGCGCGGGGCTCCGTTTCGCCCCGTGCAACAACGGCCTCTCCGGCGCGTGTGCTCACGATGCGGCAGCGGCTCGGGTGATCCGCGCGGCTCGGGACTCGGGGCTCGGGGCTCGGGGCTCGGGACTCGGGACTCGGGACTCGGGACTCGGGACTCGGGCTCAAAGCCGCTCCAGACCTGCCGCCGCCGCGCCGCGCTGAATCGCCACGCGCGACTCCGCCGCATGCGGCGAGCACAGCGTCGACGCGCCGCGCTGTTCGACTCCGCGCTGCGCCGCGCGGGGCGGTGTGGGGCGCCGGCGCAGTTCGGCCAGCGCGCGGCGACAGCTCGAAAAACGGTGCGCAGGCGCTGCGGACCGCGGCCGCAGGGATTCGCCACTGGCGCAGCGCTCAGCCTGAGGCCGACCCTGATCATCGCAAATCGGACGGCACACCCCAGCGGCCGCGGGCGTCGTGAGTCCACCGCCGGAGCACCGTTTTTTCCGCGCGTCCGGCCGAGGCGCCGGCGCGCCACACCGCCGCGCGCGGCACGGCACAGCGTCGGGGCACTTGCCGCAGCGCAGCGCCGGCACGTCTGGGGCGGGGCTCCGTTTCGTCCCGTGCAAAACGGCCTCTCCGGCGCGTGCCCTCACGATGCGGCAGCGGCTCGGTCATCCGCATGCGGCAGACTATACATAATCATGTATAGTCAAATGTATGAAAAACGTGCAGATTTCCATAGACGAGGAAACCCTGCGGCACGTCGACCGGGCGGCCGGCCCGCTCGGGCTCACCCGGTCCGAGATCGTTCGCCAGGCCCTTCGCCAGTGGCTCCGCCGGCGGGCGATCGAACGCTTCGAACAGGACTGGATCTCCGCGCTGCAGGAAGAGCGCGACGACCCGGCTCGCGCCGATGCCTGGCTGCTGCCCGAAGCCTGGAGCCGGCGGTGAATCGGGGCGATGTCTGGCAGGTCGATCTTGGCGAATCCGCCGGACGCCGGCCCGCTCTGGTTCTCACCCGGCAGGGCGTGATCGCGCACGTGACCAGGGTGACCGTCGCCGAGATCACCTCGCGGGGCAAGGGATACCCGACGGAAGTCGCGATCGGGCAGAAGGCGAACCTGCCGCGTGAGTCGTTCGTGCAGCTCGACAACGTGCAGACCGTTGCGAAGACCCGGTTCGTCAAGTATCTCGGCACGCTCGACGTATCGACGATGCGGAGCGTCGGGCGGACGCTGGTGTTGGCGCTCGGCCTGGAGGACTGCGTGTAACCGCTCAGGGCGTGGTCGAGGATCGGATCACATCTCCGTCAGCACGGAACCTGTGGCCGCGACTCACGGTGGTAGTATTACTACCGCTAAGGGAGGTTGGTTATGCGTATGTGTGCGCGGGCGGCGGTTGCTGCCCTCCTGCTGGCGCTCCTCTTGGTCCCCTCAGCGTCAGCATCCCCACAGGTTCAGCTCACCGGCGTCGTGCGCGATGCCACCGGGTCCGGCATGCCCGGCGTGACCGTCACCGCGACCCACCGCCAGACCAAGGCGGCTCGATCGGCGACGACCGGTGCCGATGGCACCTACACCCTTTCGCTCGAGCCCGGCACCTATGACGTCTCGGCGTCGCTGCCGGGATTCAGGCGCGCCACGCAGGTGGTCGAACTCGACACGGAGCCACGGCAGGTCGAGTTCACGCTGCAGGCCCAGCTCAGCGAGGAGGTCACCGTCACCGCCATGAAGCGGGAGTCGACGGTGCTCGACGTGCCCTTCTCGGTCGCGGCGCCGACCGAGCAGACGCTCCGCGACCGAGGGGTGCAGGACATCGAGAGCGTCGCCGCGAACGTCGGCGGCTTCACGGTGCAGAATCTCGGCCCCGGCCAGAGCCAGGTCGCGATGCGCGGCATCTCCGCCGGGCAGATCGTACGCGACCAGCCTGGCGTGAAGGAACAGGTTGGCACGTTCCTCGACGAGTCGGTGATCTCGCTCTCGCTGTTCACGCCGGACCTCGATCTCTTCGACACGAATCGCGTCGAGGTCCTGCGCGGCCCGCAGGGCACGCTGTTCGGCGCCGGCTCGCTGTCGGGCACGGTGCGCTACATCACGAACCAGCCGGAGCTCGGGGTCACGCGAGGTGTCGCAGAGATCGGCGCGAGCGGCGTGCAGGGAGGCGGGTTCGGCGGCAATGCCAAGGTCGCCTTCAACGCGCCGCTGGGGGAGGCCGCGGCACTCCGCATCGTCGGCTATTACACGCGCATGCCCGGCTACATCGACGCGGTGCAGCCCGGTCTCACCGTGAAGGAGAACGTCAACGACGGGTTCCGGACGGGCACCCGGCTCGCCGTCAAGGTGGCCCCCAACGAGCGGCTGTCGTTCACGCCGCGCCTGGTGTACCAGAAAGTCGAGCTGGACGGCTGGAATCGCGCTGATGCGTTCAACATCCTCGCGAACCCGTTCACCACGAGGAGGCCTGCCGTGACGCTCGGCCCGCGCGAGCAGTTCATCCAGCTCGAGGAGAAATTCACCGACGACTTCCTGCTCGGCGACCTGAATCTCAACTACGTCGCAGGCGGTACGACCTTCACGTCCATCACCTCGTACATCCATCGCGATGTGCTCGTCATACGCGACGCGACGGCGCTGACGGCGAGCATCACCGGCGGGAGCATCGGGCTGCCGGCGCCGGTCTTCACGCTCGACGCGCCGCTGCTCGACGACACGGTCGCAAAGACGTGGACGCAGGAGTTCCGCGTCTCGCGCGGACAGGGACGCTTCCCGTGGGTCGCCGGCGTGTTCTACAGCCGGCAGGATCGCGACTACGGGCAGGACCTGCCCGTCCGCGGATTCGAGGACCTCACCGGCATCCCGACGCGGGGCGTGCGTGCGCCGAAAGACAGCCTGTTCTGGTCCGACCTCCGGTACAAACTGGATCAGTTCGCGCTGTTCGGCGAGGGAACGGTGGACCTGAACACGAACTTCAGCCTCACCGCCGGCCTGCGGTTCTATCACTTCAGCGAAGACAAGGAGCAGATCTTCGATGGGCTCTTCGGCAATGACGACAACGGCCGCACGCTGGTGTCGCAGCCGGGGTCGACCGACGCGAGCGGTCTGGCGCCGCGACTGATCGCCACGTACAAGCTGCCCCGCAACGCCAACATCAATGCGCAGGTTTCGCGCGGGTTCAGGCTGGGCGGCATCAACGATCCACTGAACGTGCCGCTGTGCACGCCGCAGGACCTTGCCACCTTCGGCGGCCGCGACACCTGGGAGGACGAGACCGTCTGGAACTACGAGGTCGGCTACAAATCGCGGGTGCTGAACGGCAACGGCGCGTTCAACGTGTCGGCGTTCTATGCCGACATCCGCGACCTCCAGGCGACGGTGACGGCCGGGTCGTGCTCGTCGCGCGTCATCTTCAACGTGCCCCGCGCGCGCAGCCAGGGGCTGGAGCTCGAGTTCGAGGCGGCGCCGAACCGCAACCTCGACTTCGCGGTGTCGGCGAGCTTCACCGATCCGGAACTGCGGTCCACGCTCACCTCCACCGGCGGCGGCGGCCAGGTGAGCGTCGTCTCGGGCATCGAAGAGGGGCGCCGGCTGCCGAGCGTGCCGCGCGTCCAGCTCGCCGGGGCCGTCACGCTGCAGGGAGAGGTCAGGCCGGGGTCGCTCGCCTACCTCACCACGACATACCAGCACATCGGGTCCCGCTTCACGCAGGTGGGAGACGACGAGCTGGGGACGCTGAACCTGCTCTCGTTCGGCGCGAACACGATCGGCGCGCCGCTGACCCAGAGCACGTTCCGGTACGACCCCGAGATGCCGGCATACAACGTCGTGAACCTGCGGCTCGGACTGCGCCGCAACACGTGGGACGTGGCGGTCTTCGTGAACAACGTCACCGACGAAGTCGCGCGCCTCTCGCTCGACCGCGAGCGGGGCACCCGCGCGCGGATCTCGTACCTGACCAACCAGCCGCGCACCTTCGGCGTCTCGTATCGCTTCACCTTCTGACCCCGATGCCCTGCTGCCGTGAGGCAGCAGGGCAGAAGCTCGACCTGCCGGGTGGCGCCGCCTCCCGGATCAGGCCCTGGCGTGCCGGCTCAGCGCGGCGAGAAACGCACGCAGATCGGCGGGCCCGGCGGTCGCGGCGTCGTGCACGCGGCGCATGTCGAGCTGCTCGTACGCGTGCGCGACGACGTTCCTGAATCCAGCCGCCTTGACGAGGCGGCCCGCCAGCTCCGCATCGATCACACGGGCGGCCCCGAGCCGGCGGAACGCGTCGGCATAGGTGGACGGAGTCCCCGCGCCGAGCGCGACGGAAGCGCTCACGGCCAGATCGATCACGATCTGCGTCGCCTGCCACAGGTGCAGGATCACCGCGTCGGACGCATCGGTCCCTGCCACGAGTTCGTCCGGCGCTGCCGGCAGCCTCGCGACGACCCGCTGCAGATGGCGCTCCACCGCCAGGCTCCGCTCCGCCAGCACGGCGCGATCGATCGGGTTCATCGGTCGTCCGTCACGAGCCCCTCGAGGGTGCGCTCGTACAGCGGCGTGAGGACGGGCTCGAGATCGCACCAGGCGTGAATCGCTGCAAGGCGGAAGCGCTCGAACAGCCCCGATTCCGCTTCGAACAGGAGGAGGCCGTCGCGGGCGATGCGATGGCGGATGAGCGCCCCGGCCCGATCCAGATCGACGGCGTCGATGCGCTCGTGGCGGGTGAGGTCGACCAGGAGGGCAAGGAGGGCATCCGGATCGAACCCGGCACCCCCGAGGTACGCGAAATCCCAGTCCGACCTCGGATGCGCCGATCCCCTGGCGCGTGACCCGTACAAAACGAGGAGCCGCAGGTGCGGTACCCGCCTCACGCCGGTCGCGATCTCTTCAACGGGCACGGACACGGCCGCATCCTACCACCGCGGGCCCGAGAGACGGCGCAGGTCCGCTCCGGCCGGTGTGCTGCTCAGCTTTTGTGCCGTGTTGCACGGCCGCCTCGGCGCGGCAGCTGCTGCCATGATGCCTGCTGCCCGGCGACGGCCAGCCGGTCACTCGGTGCGCAGCGTGATCAGCGGATCGATCCGTGCGGCGCGCCGCGCCGGCAGCAGCGCGGCGAGATACCCGCCCGTGCCGATGATCGCGAGCGGCACGAGGTAGACGAGCGCGTCGGTCGGCTGAATGCCGAACACCACGGAGCTCAGGATCCCCGACGCCGCCCAGGCGCACGCCAGACCCGCCAGCGCCCCGATCGCGAGCAGCCGCGCCGTGCCGCCGGTGACCGTGCGCACGACGCGGGACGCCGACGCGCCGAGCGCCATCCGGATGCCGATCTCCTTCGTCTGCTGCGCGACGAGCGATGCCGTCGTCGCATAGGTACCGCTCGCGGCGATCAGGAGTGCGAGCAGCCCCAGCGCCGACATCACGGCGGCGCTGAACCGCCGGTCCGCCGTGAGCACCCTGAACTGATCCTCCACGACATCGATGCGCGGCGGGGCCGCCTTCGGCGGGAGCAGCGTGAGCAGCGCCGTCTGCAGAGCGGGGATGACGTCTGCCGGAGCCGACGAGGTGCGAACGAGGAGCACACGGTTGACGTCCGTGTCGGTGAGCGGCCGGTAGATCTGCGGCTGCGTTGCCGCTTCCGGCCCCAGCAGCCGCACGTTGCGGACGACCCCGACGATCGTCGCTTCCTGATGCACCCCGATCGTGAGCCGTTCGCCCACGGCGCTGCGCCCCTCGAACAATTGCTTCGCCCCGAGTTCGTCGATGACCGCGACCTCGTCGATCCCGTCGCCCTTCGCGAACGTCCGCCCCTCGATGATGCCGATCCTGGCCGTGTCGAAGTAGGCGGGCGACACACGCCGAAAGTCGGCCGAGATCTGCGGCGATCCCGGCTCACGCGACTGGATTCTCGCCGTCGTGAACCCGCGGTACAGCGGCATCTGTCCGCCGGCCATGAACGCGACGCTCCGCACCTCCGGCAGCGCGCGAGCCGCTTCTTCGGCGCGGTCGTAGAAGTCCCGCACCCGCGCCGCGGCCGTCGTCCCCGGCTGTGCAGGCAGCGCGAGGCGTGCACCGATGAAGTTCGCGCGGTCGAACCCCAGGTCGACCCGCAGCACCCGTATGAAGCTTCCGACGAGCAGCGTCGCCGCAACGACGAGGGTCGTCACGAGCGCCACCTGGGTGACGAGCAGCGCTTTCTGCCATACACGCCGCGACGGTCCGGCCGTCGCGCCGGAACCCTCCTTGAGCAGCTCCGCCGGAATCGCCCGGGACGCCTGCCAGCCCGGCACGAGGCCGGCGATCAGCGCCGCGAGCGCGGCGGCAACCGCGCACGCGACGAAGACGCGCCCGTCGAGCTGAATCGCCGCCGCCCGGACGATCCCGTCGGGTAGCGCGGAGGTCACCATGGCGAGCAGCCAGCGCGCGGCGACGAGCCCGGCGATCGTCGCGGTCACGACCAGCACGAGGCTTTCGGCGAGGAGCGCTGCCATGACCTGCGCGCGCGTGGCACCGATCGACAGCCGGATCGCGACGTCCCGCGCCTGACGCACCGCGCGTGTCAGCAGCAGGTTCGAGACGTTGACGCAGGCGATCGCCATCAGCAGCGCGACGGCGGCGAGCACGAGGCGCATCCACCGCGCGACGCGGTCCGTCAGGGCGTCGAGCAGGCGCTCGACACCGGGCTGGATGTCCACATAGAGAAACGGATACTCGGCCGCCGTTGCGCGAAATACCCGTTCGGCGTCCGCCCGCGCCTGCTCGAGTGAGACGCCATCCCTCAGGCGGCCGACGACGTTCAGGTAGCTGGATCGGCCCGACGAACCCGTGATCACCCGTTCTTCCGGCGCCGGCGCAAACGGCCGCCAGATCGCGGGAGGCGCCACCGGGTCCACCGGGAAGGAAAAGTGCTGCGGCATCACACCGATGATCGTGACCGGCCCGGTCGCCGTACGCAGGGTCGTGCCGAGGACGGCCGGATCGCCGCCGAATCGCCGCATCCACAGGCCGTGACTGATGACCGCCACGGCGTCGTGGCCAGGCACCTCGTGCCGGCGCTCGAAGGCGGTTCCGAGCACCGGTCGCACCCGCAGCACGTCGAAGATGTCCGCCGTCGCGATCACCATCGACACGCGTTCGGTGCCGCGCTCGTCCGCGAGCTGGAAGGGCCACTCACGCCAGGCGGCGAGCGCCTCGAACGCCGTGGTGCCGTCGCGCCAGGCGTAGAAGTCGACCGGCGCGACGACGCTGCGAGGCTCCTTCGGGGTGCGCCCGAACAGCGCGACGAGACGATCGCTCCGCTCGTAGGGGAGCGGCCGCAGCACGACGGTGTCGACGACGGCGAAGGTGACCGCTCCGGCCGCCATGCTCAGCGAAAGGATCAGGATGGCGGCGGCCGTGTTGCCCGGGAAGCGCCGGATGGAGCGCAGCGCGTCGCGCGTCGAGAGCCGGAGGGTGGTCAGCATGCGGGTTCGTGTCCTTGACGCGGCGAAGCGGGCCGCGGTGAGTGCGCATCCGAGCGCCTGGCGTTCGATCCACAGCGGCGGCGCGTGGAGCCGTGCCGCGTCCTCTTCGAGGTCCCCGAGCAGCGCCGCGGCCTTCTCGGCTCCGAGCGTCAGGCGCAGCAGCCGCTCGTGCAGCCTCATGACCGCTTGAGCAGCGCCTCGAGTCCCTCGGTCATCGCCGCGACCGTGTCGAGCGACTGCTGGACCGCCGTGATGCCCGCCCTCGTCGGCGCGAAGAAGCGCTTCGCGCGTCCGCCGCGGACCGGCGTCGGGTCGCCGTACCGGGACGAGAGCAGCCCCTTCTCCTCGAGCCGTTCGAGCGTGATGAAGACGGCGGGGCGTGCGACGGGGCGCCCGGTACGGTCCTCGATGGCGTCGCGGATAGCGACCGGGTAGGCCCCGTCCTTCAACTGCAGGACCGCCAGCATGACGACGAGCTCGAATTCACCGAGTGGAGCGGCGCGCGGCGCAGAGCGTGGCATTTGAGTAGCAACGTTACTCATATGTGCGGCCGGCGTCAAGCGGCGGCAGTAAGATGCGTGTATGAAGCGCATTCTCTCCGCCGCCGTGCCAGCTCTTCTACTCGCATGCACGCTCGCCCTGTCGGCTTCGCAGGACGCCAGGCCCGCCCCGCAGCAGGGGCGGCATCCGGCGACGCCGGCGGGCGCACGCGCCTTCCTCGAGGAAGCCAACGCCGAGTTGCTGAAGCTCGTGAACGCCGCCAACCGCGCCGGCTGGACGCAGGCGACCTACATCACGGTGGATACAGAGCTCATGGCGGCGCAGGCGAACGAGGCGCTGGTCAACGCCGCCACCGCCTACGCCAAGGAGGCGTTCCGCTTCGACAAGGTGCAGGTCACGCCCGAGGAGCGGCGGCAGCTGTACCTGCTCAAGAACTCGCTGACCATGTCGGCGCCTCCCGACCCAAAGGAGGCGGAGGAACTGACGCGGCTGGTTGCGTCGATGGAGAGCGCGTACGGCAGCGGCAAATTCTGTCCGCCCGGCTCGCCGGCACCGGGCGCCCGCCCGGGGCAGGCCGCCGCGACGGCGCCGGCCTCCGGCGCCGCCCCCCGCGACGACAACTGCATGACGATCGACCGGATCACCGAGATCCTCGCCGAGAGCCGCGATCCGAAGCAGCTGCAGACCGTCTGGGAGGGCTGGCACACGATCTCGCCGCCGATGCGCGACGACTACGCGCGGTTCGTCGAGCTGTCGAACAAGGGAGCACGGGTGCTCGGGTTCGACGACACCGGCGCGATGTGGCGCAACAAGTACGACATGCCGCCCGATGCCTTCGCGAAGGAGCTCGACCGGTTGTGGGAGCAGCTGCGTCCTCTTTACCTGTCACTGCATACGTATGTGCGGGCGAAGCTGCGCGACCGGTACGGCGAGATCGTGCCGGAGGCGGGACCGATCCCGGCGCACCTGCTCGGCAACATCTGGCAGCAGGACTGGTCGAACATCTACGACATCGTCGCGCCTGCGGGTGAGAAGCCGGCGTATTCGCTGACCGAGATCCTGAAGAGGAAGAAGATCGAGCCCGTCGAAATGGTGCGCATCGGCGAGCGGTTCTTCTCGTCGCTGGGATTCGAGCCGCTGCCGAAAACCTTCTGGGAGCGGTCGATGTTCGTGCGGCCGCGCGACCGGGAGGTGGTCTGCCACGCGAGCGCGTGGAACGTCGACAGCGTCGACGATCTCCGCATCAAGATGTGCATCGTGCAGACGGCGGAGGATTTCTCGACGATCCACCACGAGCTCGGGCACAACTACTACCAGCGCGCGTACAACAGGCTGCCGATGATCTTCCGCGACAGCGCGAACGACGGCTTCCACGAGGCGCTCGGTGACGTGCTGGCGCTGTCGGTCACGCCGGAGTACCTGGTCAGGATCGATCTGCTCGACCGGGCGCCCGACGCGTCGGCCGACACCGGGCTCCTGCTGCGGGCGGCGCTCGAGGGGCTCGCGTTCCTGCCGTTCGGCCTGCTGGTGGACCAGTGGCGCTGGCAGGTCTTCTCGGGGGGGATCACGCCGGCGAACTACAACCGCGCCTGGTGGGAGTTGAAGCTGAAGTACCAGGGGGTCGCGCCGTCCGCGCCGCGCGGCGAGGAGTTCTTCGATCCGGGGGCCAAGTACCACGTGCCGGCGAACACGCCGTACACGCGCTACTTCCTCGCGCGGATCCTGCAGTTCCAGTTCCACCGCGCGCTCGCCAAGGCGTCCGGCTGCACGACGCCGCTGCACCGGTGCTCGATCTACGGTAACCGTGAGGCGGGGCGGCGGCTGCAGGCGATGATGGCGCTCGGCGCCTCGAAGCCGTGGCCCGACGCGCTCGAGGCGCTCACGGGGCAGCGCGAGATGGATGCCTCGGCGATGGCCGAATACTTCGCGCCGCTGAAGGCGTGGCTCGATCAGCAGAACGCGGGCAGGAAGGTCGGCTGGTAGGGTGGTGCGGCGGCGGTGACCCCCCGGACGCTCGGCCATTACGAGATCACCACGACACTCGGCGAGGGTGGAATGGGGGTGGTGTACGCCGCCCGCGATCTCCGCCTGAACCGCACCGTCGCCATCAAGATGATCCGCCGGTCGACGGCGGACCCCGACGCCGCCGAGCGCCTGCGCCGCGAAGCGCGGGCGGCCGCGACGCTGAGTCACCCGAACATCTGCCAGCTGTACGACATCGGCGAAGAGGATGGCGAGCTCTTCATCGCGATGGAGTATCTCGAAGGGGAGCCGCTCGCCGCTCGTCTCGCGCGTGGTCCGGTGCCGCTCGCCGAGGCGGTGCAGACCGCGCTCGGCATCCTCGCCGCGCTGGCGGCGCTGCACGCGCGAGGCCTCATCCACCGCGACCTCAAACCGTCGAACATCTTTCTCACGGCGCATGGCGTGAAGCTGCTCGACTTCGGGCTGGCGCGCCCCGTCGAGGCGGACGCGGCCGAAACACGACTGACGAGGCCCGGGACCCTGTTCGGGACGCCGCAGTACCTGCCGCCGGAACAGGTGCTCGGGCAGCCGCTCGACGCCCGCTCCGATCTCTTCGCGGCGGGCGTCATCCTGTACGAGATGCTCACCGGCCGCCCGGCGTTCACCGGCGCCTCGATTGCGGAGCTCGCGCACGCGATCGCCTACAAGCATCCGCCGGCGCTCACCGGCTCACCCGGCATCGCCTCGGTCGACCGGGTGATTCACAAGGCGATCGCCAAGCGTCCACAGGACCGCTACGCGTCCGCCACCGCCATGGCCGACGACCTGCGCGGAGCGGCGCTACTGGCTGACAGCGGCACGCTCGCGCAGGTGCACCCGATGACGCGGCTCATCGTGCTGCCGTTCCGCGTCCTGCGGCCGGATGCGGAGATCGACTTTCTCGCCTTCAGCCTCTCCGACGCGCTGACGACGTCGCTCTCCGGGCTGGAGTCGCTCGTCGTCCGCTCGAGTCTCGCGGCGTCGGCGCTCGCCGCCGACGTCCCGGACCTCGAGGCCATCGCCGCGAAGGCGGGAGTCGATGCCGTGCTGACGGGCACGCTGCTCCGCGCCGGCGACCAGCTGCGCGTGACGTCGCAGCTCGCGGAAGTGCCGAGCGGAACGGTGCTGTGGTCGCAGACCGACCAGGTGAGCCTCGGCGACATCTTTCAACTGCAGGACGCGCTGACCAGCCGGATAGTCGAGTCGCTCGCCGTACCGCTCAGCGCCGGCGACCAGCGCACGTTCCGCCGCGACGTGCCCGGCAGCGCCAAGGCCTACGACGCCTACCTGCGGGCGAACCAGATCGCGTATCAGTCGAAGAACTGGCTGCAGGCGCGCGATCTGTACCGCCAGTGCCTCGAAGAAGATCCGCTGTACGCCCCGGCCTGGGCGCGGCTCGCCCGCATCTACCGTGTGATCGCCCTCTATTCGGACGAGGCGTCCGACGAAAACTACCGGCTCGCCGAAGAGGCGTTCCGCCGCGCGCTGGACCTGAATCCCGACCTCTCGATCGCGCACAACCTGTACACGATGGTGGAGCTCGAGACCGGCCGCCCGCGCGAGGCGATGCTGCGGCTCCTGCAGCGGGCCCAGTCACGACAGGCGGATGCGGAGCTCTTCGCGGGGCTCGTCCAGGCGTGCCGGTACGCTGGGCTCGATCGCCCGGCGATTGCCGCCTATGAACATGCGCGCCGGCTCGACCCGCAGGTCCGGACGGCCGTTTCCCACGCGTACTTCGCGGCCGGCGAATACGAGAAGGTGGGCGAAACGGACCTCGAGGACCCGCCCTTCATGACCGCGATCGCGATGGACATGATGGGCCGGCCGCTCGACGCGGCGGCCTTTCTGCGGCGTTCCGCCGGTGCGGACCTGCCGAAGCTCTTTCAACAGATCATCGAGGCGACCGTCGCTCTCCTCGAGGGAGACCGGCCGCGGGCACGCGCGGCCGCAGACCTGCTGATCGAGAAGTGGCCGCTCCGCGACCCCTGCTCGACCTATTACCTCGCGCGCAGCCTCGCCGCCGCGGAGCACCCGCGCGCCATGGAGATGCTGCGGCGCGTCGTCGACGGAGGGTTCCACTCGTACGGCCTCTTCAGGCGCGATCCCTGGCTCGATCCGCTCAGAACGACCCGCGACTTCAAGGATGTGATGGCACGGGCGGAGCGGAGCTACCTCGAGGCGCGGGCGGCGTTCGTCGAAGGGGCCGGCGAGCGCGTGCTGGGACCCGTCGACTGATCCCAGGCGGCGCTCACAGAACGGACGGAAAGGAACGGCACCGCAGTGCATCCTTGAGCCGCCCTGCGGCGTGCCTTCACCATCCCGCCTGGAGCACCAGCGCGACCCATCCGTCGCGCGATCTGGCGTCCAGATGTCGCATCCCGAGGCGAACGTAGGCACGCGTGACGTCGTGTTCGACCGACCGCGGAATGCCCGACACGACGAGACGCCCCTGATGGCCCACACGTCGCACCAGCGACGGCGCCATCTCGACGAGGGGCGCGGCGAGGACGTTGGCGACCACCAGCGGCCACGCGCCGTCGACTGACTCGGGGCCGCCGTGCGCCAACAGGAGGCGTCCGTCGAGGCCATTGAGGCGCGCGTTCTCCGCGGCGGTGCGCAGCGCTTCGGCCTCGATGTCGAGGGCGGTCACCCGTGGGACGCCCAGCGCGAGCGCCACGAGCGCCAGGACGCCGGATCCCGTGCCGACGTCGAGCACGGCGTCCGGACCGCCGCGGTCCACCAGCTCGGCGATCGCCTCGATGCAGAGGGCGGTCGTCGGATGCAGGCCCGTGCCGAACGCCGGTGCGTCGACGAGCCGAACGGCGCCCGGCTCCGCCGGCGCGTGCGCGGGGAGGATGCGGATCCCCGCGATCGCGACAGCACGCGGACTCAGTATCCACACGGAGTCCGCGTCGCGGCCCATGGCGGGAGAAATCGAGATCGCTCTCGCCCCGAGGGCGCGCCTCGCGTCGTCTGGGTCGACGCTGTCGGGCATCAGCGCCGCAACGGAGCCATGCGGCGAGATCTCGACGTCGAGCGCGCCCATCTCGATCAGCCGATCGAGCGCATCGTCACCGGCGCCGGCCACCTCCAGTCGATACGGCACGATCGTAGGATAGACCCGCCCCGTCACACGCCGCTCTTCCTCCTGCACGGTCCGACGAGGTCGTCACCAACGTGGCGAACTCGGCGCCTTCGTCGACATCGGCGTGTACCAGGACGGCCTCGCAGCTCGCGAACCGGTTCGTGAAGGACCCGCGCGACGTCGTCAAGGCCGGCGACATCGTGAGCGTCAAGGTCCTGGACGTGGACCTCGAGCGCCGCGGGGTCGCGCTGGCGATGAAGCTGAAGGAGACGCCGGCGGCGAAGCCGGCCCGGGCGCCAGCGCGGAGGAGAAGGCACGGCGCTCGCAGGCGGCGGTATTTTCTCGCCCAAGGCGAACTAATTGTGATATCCCTTCGTCAGATACAGCCATGAAGGGTGAACGCCTCGGCGAGCTCGAAGAATTCACTCTCCTTGCGGTCCGTGCGCTCGGAGACGACACCTACGCGGTCCCGGTCCAGCAATACGTGGAGAAGGTCACCGGCCGGCCGGTGTCGCTCGGATCCATCTACGCCGCCCTGGTGCGGCTCGAAGAAAAGGGCTTCCTCCGCTCGACGATGAGCGAGGCGGTGGCGCAGCGTGGAGGGAAGGCGAAGCGCGTCTACGCGGCCACGCCGGACGGGTTGCGCACCGCGCGCGACCTGCACCGCGTACGCGAACGCATCTGGAGGGCGATCGCCGAGGGCGGGCGCTCGTGAACCGTCGTCCCGTGCGGCAGCTCCGCCTGCCTCGTGCCGCGCGGTGGCTGCTTCGTCTCGCGCCCGTGCCGCCGGAGGCGCGGGCTGAAGCAGAGGCCGACCTCCACGAGTTGTTCCTGATGCGCCGCACGGAACGCGGTCTCTTCCACGCGCACGGCCGCCTGTATCGCGATCTCGCGAGCCTGTTCGTCCACCCCCCGCGGCGTCCGGCGCCTGCCGGCGGTGGGAAGTCGAACGTCGCTCTCCTGCGTGATGTGAGCAGTGACCTCCGCTACGCCGTGCGCCTCTTCGCTCGCCAGCCGGCCATCCTGCTGCTCGCCGTCGCCGGTCTCGCGCTGGGGTTGGGGATCGCCACCGCCGCCTTCAGCATCATGAATGCCGCGGTCGTGCGTGGAGAGGGGATCGTCGATCCCGGCCGCGCGCCCGGTGTGCTGCGGGTGACCGACCGCTCGGTGGTGACCGCGTGGGGCTACGAGGAGTTCCTGCGGCTCCGGCAGGGAGCGACGCGGATGCAGGTCGAAGCCGTATTGACGGATGCGGCCGCCGTCCGCCTGGCCCGAGCAGGGCCGGAGGGGCCGGCGGCCCCGGTGGCGTTCGTGAGCGGCGGCTTCTTCGCGGCAACCGGCGGACGCGTCGCGCTCGGTCGTTCGCTCGAACCGGGCGACGAAGCGCACGGCGGCCCGCCACCGGTTGTCGTCAGCCACGTCTTCTGGACCGCCAGGCTCGGTGCGGATCCCGCCGCCGTCGGCCGCACCATCCGGATCGGCCGCACGGATGCCACGATCGTCGGCGTGGCGGTACGCGGATTCTCGGTTCCGAACCACCGCCTGCTCTGGATGCCGCTGACGGCGTACGGCGCGGTCTACGACGCGACACTGGTGAAGCGCACGCCCGACATGGGTCTGCAGGTCTTCGGACGACTGCTGCCGGGTGTCACACTGTCGGAAGCGGAAGCGCAGCTCGCCGGTGTGGCGGCCGCGCTGCCCCGTGGGGCGGCCGGCGCAGGGGCGGTCCCCGGTGTGCGCCTGGATGCGAACACCGGTCTCGGCCGGACCCCATCGACCGACAGGCTGGCGATCACCATGGTCGTGTTCGCCGTCATCGCCCTCGTGCTGCTGCTGGCCTGGGCCAACGTGGCGTCCGTTCTCGTCTCCGCGGCCATGACGCGCGAGCGCGAGATCGGCGTTCGGGCGGCACTCGGCGCGAGCCGCTGGCGGATCGTCCGCCAGCTCGTCACCGAGAGCCTTCTGCTCGGTGGGCTGGCGGGGCTGATCGGCCTGCTCGTCGCGGCGTGGGCCGTCCCGATGATCGGCACGATGATCGAAGCACCGGCTGGCGCCGATCTGGCGCCCGACCTGAACGTCTACCTGTTTCTAGCGGCCGTGACGCTCGCGACGAGCGTAGCGGCGGGGCTCGCGCCGGCCCTGCACACGCGGGGAGCCGATCTCGTGACGCCGCTCAAGGGGAGCGGCGCCCGTACGGACCGCATTGCGCCGCGGCGGCTGCGATCGATGCTCGTCGTCACGCAGGCCGCCGTGTCGGTGCTGCTCATCGTGATGGCGACGCTGTTCGTCCGCGCCACGTTCCGGGCGGCGGCGATCGACGTCGGCTTCGATGCCGCTGGGCTCTATGCCGTCTCGGTCGGATTGCCGCGCCACGACGGGGACAAGGGAAGCTTCTGGCGCAGGGCGGTCGCCGAACTGCAGGGGGTGCCGGGCGTCGAAGCGGTCACGCTGGCCGAGTTCGCGCCGTTCGAGGGCGCCACGAAAACGTCGCTGACGCGTGAGGCACCCGCGCGCGTCGTCCACCTCAATCGCACGCGCGCCGACTATTTCGAGGCGCTCGGGCTGCGTGTCCTCGAGGGGCGGATCTACTCCCGCGAGGAGGTTGCGGCGAACGCGCCGGTGGCGGTGATCAGCCGGTCGCTGGCGCGGGCGTACTGGCCGGATGCCTCTCCGGTCGGGCAGTTGCTGCCCTCCGAGATCCCCCTGCCGCCCTCGATGACGGAGCTGCGCGCCGGCGCGACGGCGTCATCCACGCGGCCGGTGGTCGTCGGCGTCGTCGCCGACGCGATCGGGGCGGACCTGCACCAGCGGAATACGCTCGCGATCTACGAGCCGCTCGATCCGGCCAGCGAGATCTTCGCGAAGCTGATCGTGCGGGTGCCACCCGGCGCGACGGCGGCTCAGGCGGGCCAGCGGCTGCGCTCGATCGATCCCATGGCGGACGTGAGGATCACCAGCATCGCCGCGAGCCTCCAGCAGGAAGCCACCCGGCCGAGAACGCTCGCGACGCTCACGGGCTGCGTCGGCGTGGTCGCGATCGTCCTGTGCGTGATCGGCCTGTACGGCCTCACCGCCTCGGTCGTGGGGCAGCGGACCCGCGAGATGGGGGTGCGCACCGCGATGGGGGCGTCGCCTGGCGATCTGCTGCGCCTGCTGATGTGGGACAGCCTGCGCCCGGTGGTGCTCGGGCTCGCGCTCGGCGCCGGCGCGGCCCTGCTCGCGGGGCGCCTGGTGATCGCCGGCATGTTCTTCGGCGTGTCGCCGCACGATCCCGCGGCGTTCACCGGAGCGGCCGCGACCCTGCTCGGCGCCGCCGTGCTCGCGGTGATGGTGCCGACCCGCCGCGCGGCGACTGTGGACGCCGCGTCCGTGCTGCGGCAGTCCTGAGGACCACCGTCGCCTCCGTGCCGCCGCTGCGCTCAGCCGCCCATCCGGTAGTTCTGCGTCGTCGTCTCCCCCTCGCGGATCGTCACCCTCACAGCCGCTGCGGCGAGCTGTTCGAGCAGCGCCGGATCGTTCCACTCTCCGTCCTCGAGGTCCAGCGGCGCCGCGAGGAAGTAGTCGCCTGCGGGCAGCCCCCTCACGGTGAAGCGGCCGTCGGTGGCGGGTCGTGTCATCCGGATGCGCCTCGACCCGGGCGTCCAGTGCGCGCGGTCGGCGGGGAACACGAGGATGTAGTACTCGGTGGCCGCACGCCCGCCGGGGTTCACCAGCGTGCCGGTCAGCACGGACGGCGTGTCGGTGAAGGTCACGGTCCACTCGACCGGTTCGTTGGGATTCACCCTCAGCGGAGCGTCGAAGGCTTCGCGCCCGTTAGCGACCGACGATTCCATCACCCAGCGGTCGCGGGCTGACGGTGCGCCCCACGTGACGGCGAAGCGATACGCATCCGGAACCACGTGCGCGAACGTGAACCGCCCCTCGCGGTCGACGCGCCCGCCGCCGAACGACTGTAGCTGTCCCCCGGAGCCCGGCGCCATGAGCATGAAGGAGAGCGACTCGAGTTCTGCCGGCGTCGGCTGATCGCCCTTGAAGAGCACGCGGCCGCTGACCGGCACCCCTGCCTGGAGGGCGAGCGGGACGACCACGTCCTCACCGGCGAGATAGACGTCCGCCGAGGCCCACTGGATCGGCCCCGTCTGCGGCACGCCGCCGCGTCCTCCGTATCCCACGGTGGCCCGCACCACGTAGCTGCCCGGGGCGACACCGGGGAACGCGTATCTGCCGCCCGGCTGTACCTGCGTCGATGCGGCAGGCAGACCGGCCCCCGCAAGCAGCTCCGACTGCGCGCCGGCGGGCACGAGGCGCACCGACAGCGTCGGCGGCAGCGCACCGGCGGGCGACGTGATCGTGCCCGACACCGTAGCGGTCGGCACGAGCTGAATCGTGATGTCGATGCCGGTGCGTTCCTGGCCGAGCGCGAGCGGCACGATCGAGGCCGTGGTGATATCCGTCACGCCCGGATGGAACACGGGCGCGTAGTTGAAGCGGGCGGATGCTGAGGCAACGGAGATCGGCGGCGCTCCCGGAGCGGCCGCGGTGCCCGACCGCGCCGCCTGCATCGCCTGGCGCACCTCGTCGGACGTCAGCCGCCGCATCGGCTCGTTGCCGCGCCCCGGCGTGGGGCCCGGCACGAGCACCAGGTAATTGCCGGGCGGCAGGCCGTAGGCCCGGTACTCGCCGCGATCGTCGGTCGCGGTCACGCTCCCGCCGCCGGTCGCGCCCAGAGTGCGTTCTCCGGTCAAAGCGTTGTAGCCGAGCCGCAACACGCGCAGGCTGGTGCCTGGCACGGGACGATCACGCGCGTCGCGGACGGTTCCGGTGATCACGCCGCCGCGCGCGATCGCGATCGTCAGGCCGCTCACCGCCTCGCCCTCCGCGACGACGACGGGCGTGCCGGCGCGGTTCGGACGCGCGGCGCCATAGCTCGCGCGAAGATACGCGTTCTTGAACGCCTGCAGATCGTAGCGTCCGGCCGGCAGGCCCCGAAACACGAACTGCCCGCGATGGTCCGTTGTGGTCGTCTGACCGGTGACGACGCGCGCGACGTCCGTCAGCGTCACGCGCGTGCGGCGGGCCGGCTGCCGCGGGTCGCCGTCCACGAGGACCGTTCCGGAGATGGAGGCGGTTCCGGTCGTCCTCGGCGCGTCGCGCGGCTGCTGAGCGCTGGCGGCGGCGGCGCCGATCGTCGCGATCAGAAGAATGGCGGCGCGGCGGATCATCGCCCCGTCCTCACGCGCAGATCCAGCGTCTTGAGCGCATCCCCCGCGGCGACGTTCAGCCGCGTCGCCTGGGTCGCGAGCGCCTCGAGCCGCTCCGGATCACGCCAGCCGTCCACCTCCGACGCGTCCACCGCCACGACGTGGTACTCGCCGGGCGGCAGATGCTCGAACGTATAGACGCCGGCATCGGTCGTCAGTGCAATCGCGAGCGTCCGCGGCGATGTGCCGTATCCCGACCATCCCTGGCGATCGACGGGAAACACGAGGACGACGGCGGTGTCGGCTGGGGCGCCATCTGCGCTCCTGACGCTGCCTGACACGGTCGTCCTTCTGTCGGTGTAGGTGACGACGACGCTCGTGGCATCCGACTGGAGGTCGAACGCACGGTCGGTGATGTCCTTGCCGTCGAGCGTCACCGACTGCACGACCCACGCGCCCGGCTGAGATGCGCGGACGATGTAGCGCCCTCCGGAGGCGTAGGTCGCGAACGTGTAGCTCTGGCGGTTCACTTCGGCCGCAAACTGCCCCTGCTCGCCGAACGGCGTCTCGAACACGACGCCGACGAGCGGTGGCGGCGCCTCGGCTCCGGTGCTCCCGCGGAACTCGAGCCGGCCCTCGACGCGAATCGCCGGCCGCAGGTCGATGGCGAGATCGTCGATGTCCTGCCTGCCGACGGTGATCGGCTGCGAGAGCCAGTACGACGGATCCCCCTGCTGGATCGGGCGTGCGAGGAACCGGTTGCCCTGGCGGACGATGTAGTCGCCGGGGGGAACACCGAGGAGCGTGAAGCGGCCCTGCGCGTCGCTCAGGCCCGTGGCGGTCTCGAGACCGACGTAGTCGGGCCCGCTCACCAGGCCGCGCGTGACGACATCGGCCGTTGCGGCGCCGTCGAGGCGGATCATCATCGATGGCGGCACGGACCCGTCGGGCGTGATCAGCCGTCCCGATACGCGGGCGGCGGGCACCGGCGTGAGCGTGATCGTGAGATCGGTTCGCTCCTCCCCCGACCGCACGGTGATCGGCGTCGCGGCGCCGGCCGTCGCCGCGGAGGGAAAGAAGGTCGGACGGTAGACCTGCATCCGGCCGTCGGGCCCGGGCGGCGGCGGAATGACCACGCGGTTCAGCGTCATCAGCGCGAAGTCGCCGATCTGAACCGTGCGCGGCTGGCCCAGGGGCGTCATCTCGTGGACGCCTCCCCAGAACAGCTCGTTGCGAAGGGCCGCGCCGGGATTCGCGAGGGCGGCCGCCGGCAGCGTGGTCTGCGTCGACGGCACGACCACGACGTAGGTGCCGGGCGTGAGCTGCGCCAGCCGGAACATGCCGCGGTCGTCGGTGACCGCCGTGGGGCCCTCCACGAACTGCATGCTGCCGAAGCGGACGCGGCCGGCGACGACGTCCCGCGCGATCGCCCGTACGACGATGCCGACCACCGGCTCTCCGGCTTCGTCGAGTACCGTTCCGCCGATCACCGCGTATTTCCAGACGCGCAACTGCACGTCGGCGCGTCGCTCCGAGGCGCCGAGCGTGAGAGGCAGCGTCTGGCTCGACGGACGCCGCTGCGCGTACCCGCCGGACGCGTAGCCGTCCTTCGCCGCCTGGAGGTAGTAGCGTCCGGCAGGGAGGTCGCCGAAGAAGAAGCGTCCTTCAGGATCGGCGATGACGCGTCCGCCAGCCGGATCGGGAGCGTCCTCCGGCTGCCCCTGGAGCACGAGGCGCACGACCGCTTCGCCCACGGGCGCGCCGGTCGTGCCATCGACCACCTGGCCGACGATCATCCCGGTGCGGGTCGGAGCGGTCGCGTTCTGGGGGACCTGCGCGGCCGCGGCGAGGGAGAGGGCGAGCAGCGCGCAAGTGCCGGCGGTGAGGCGGCGGGTCATGATGCGACGGAATGATACGCCTGCTCGGCGCTCCCGGCGCCGGCGCAGGTCGGCACCCGCTCCCGCGCAGGGCAGCTCGTTCGTCACAGATCGCGCACTGACTCTTCCCCCGCCAGCCCCGCTTCCCGCGCGGCGGCGCGCGCCAGCATGTGAGAGGCCACCGGTAAGGTGACAAACAACACCAGGATGATCGTCGCGGCGCGCCACGCGGTCGACGGCATGCCCAGCGCGGTCCCGACGAGAACCGTGCTGACCGCGAGCGTGCCGGCCTTGGTGGCCGCGTGCTGCCGCGACAGCGCATCGGGAAACACAAACAGCCCGACGGCTGCGACGACCAGGAGCACACTCCCGATGGCAACGATGAGGTCGGCGAATACGATCATGCGGACTCCCTGCGGCGCTGCGCATCGATCAGCCGCGCCCACGCAATCGTCGCAACGAAGCCGACGAGCGCCAGGCCGATCGCGACATCGAGAAACAACTCCCGGCCGGTCGCTCGCGTCGCCGCGACCGCGAGCGCCAGGGTGGCAGCGAGGATCACGTCGAGCGCCACCACGCGATCGGCATGCGTGGGACCTTTGAGCAGCCTGACGAAGGCAAGCGCCATCGCGAGGACCGCCGCGGCGATGAGGACGGTGGTCACGGGCGTCGCTCCGGAAAGACGATCTGCAGGTGACGTTCGAAATGCCGCCGGATGCCGGCGAGCGCGCGGCGGCCGCGCGTCTCATCCAGCATGTGCAGCAGCAGGGTGCGGCGCGTCACGTCCACATCCACCGCCGTCGTCCCCGGCGTCAGGGTCACGAGACAGGCCAGCAGCACGGCGCCCGGCGGACTCAGCGCTTCGTACTGCATCCGCACAAGTCCGGGTGTGGGCCGGCGGCGCGGTTGCACGATCAGCCACGCAGTCGACACGCCGGCGACGACGACCTGGAAAGCGAAGCTGACGATCAGCACGACCGCCGCACGAGTGACCTGCACCATCGTCCTGCTCATCGAAGCGCCACCGCCGCACGCTCCGCGTAGTGAATGAGCGTCTCCGGCGACAGGCCGATCCACAGTGTGAGCCCGGCAAGCACGCACGCGGGCGCCAGGAGCCGGCCAGCGCTTCCGCGCGCGGTGTTCCCGTCCCACGCCGCCTGCGGGTGCGATTTCCAGAAGGCCTCCGTCCAGACTTTCAGCATCGAGTACAGCGTCAGCAGGCTCACGACAATCGCCACTGCCGCCCACGCGACGTGGCCGCTCGCCACCGTCTCCCGCAGGATCAGGAACTTGGCCCAGAAGCCTGACAGCGGCGGCAGTCCGACGAGCGACAAGGCAGGCACCAGGAACAGCACGCTGAACCACGGCCGGGCGGCGTACAGCCCGCCGGCCTGCCGCAAGTCGTACGTTCCGGTGTAGCGATACACCAGTCCCGCGAGGAGAAACAGGTTGGCTTTGACGATGATGTGATGGAGCACGTACACCACGGTCGCCGCGTCAGCTGCGGGGGACGCGAGCGCGATGCCCAACAGCATGTAGCCAATCTGGCTGATGATGTGAAACGCCAGGATGCGGCGGAGGTCCCAGTGATACGCCGCGCCGAGCACGCCGGCGAGCATCGTGGCGGCGGCAACCCAGCCCAGCGATTCGAAGAACACGTCGGGGAGCGTCGTGGTGACGCCGCGCAGCAGCCGCAGCAACGCGTACACCGCGACCTTGGTCGTCAGCCCGGCGAAGAGCGCCATCAGCCCGATCGGTAACGTGTGGTACGACGCCGGCAGCCAGGCGAACACCGGAAAGGCGCCTGCTTTGATCAACAGCGCGACCGTGAGCGCGGCCGCCACCGGCAGCAGCCGCACCGGATCGATCTCCGCGGACGCGCGCGCGATGGCGTCGAAGTTCAGATGGCCCGTCAGCGCGTACGTGAAGGCAACGGCGATGAGGAGCACGAACGCCGCTGCCGCGTTCAGCACGAAGTACTTGAGCGCCGCCTCCATGTGCCGCGCTCCCGCCTGACACACGAGCAGGCCAAGCGCCGCCATCAGCACCAGCTCGAACCAGACATACAGATTGAAGAGATCCGCCGTCAGGAACGCTCCGACGACGCCCGCCAACAGCGCGTGCACCAGCGGCACGAGCGTCGGCAGGTCGGGCGCGTGTTTGGTGTCCTCGAGATGAAACCCAAGACAGATCAGCCCCAGCAACGCGGTGATGAGCACCATCGCCGCCGCCAGTGGATCGCCGACGAACTCGATCCCGTACGGCGTCGCCCAGCCGCCGAACGTTACGCGGATCGTGCCGTGCTGTTCGACATGCCACAGCAGCATCACCGCCGCCGCCAGCAGGCCGACCGCCCCGATCATCCCGAGCGCGCGCGCCACCGGCGGCCGGCTGCTGGCCAGGCTGGCGGCAAACGCCGTGGTCAGCGGAACCAGCAGCAGCACCGGCACGAGGTGAATGCCCAACTCAGGACTGCTCATCGAGCACCGCCGGCTGGCCGTCCCCGCACGGGGCGGGTTCCGCCGCGTTGAAATCACGACTGTCGGCCACGCCACTCTGCTGCGCCAGCGCGAGCGTGAGGAGCAGGGAGAAGCACACGAGCGAGAAGCTGATCACGATCGCGGTCAGCACGAGCGCCTGAGGAAGAGGGTTCGCGGCCGCGGCCGCGAGCACCTCGTCGCCGTACGGCACGACCGCAGGCACCGCAGACCCGACACGACCTGCCCCGAGCACGGCGAGGTTGGCGCCGGCGCCAATCAGCGAGAGCCCGACCACCGCCCGCAACAGCTCGCGGCCGAGCGCGAGGTACGCACCTGCCGCGATGAGCGCGGCGACCGCGATGGCAAGGCTCCAGATCACGCGCGCGGCTCCTCATCGAGGGCGATGGCATACGAAGCGAGCCCGCCGAGCGCACCCCAGACAGTCAGATACACGCCGATGTCGAAGGCGTACACCGTCGAAACGTCGAGGCCTGGCGGCAGCGTGCCCCACAGATGCGTCAGATACGGACGATCCGTCAGAACGGCGGCGAGGCCGCTCGTGAGCGCGAGCAGCGCTCCGCAGTTGCTGAGCCGCGCCGGACCGAGCGGCATCCGCGCGAGCGCATGGGCGTGCCCGCGGGCGACCGCCAGGACGGTGGTGGCGCACACCGCGATCATGCCGCCGACGAATCCGCCACCCGGTTCGTTGTGACCGCGGAACAGGATCCACACCGATGCCATGAGCATCACCGGGTACAGGATCCGCACCGCGACATCGATGACGACCGAGCGACGCGTCATCGCGGCGGGCCTCCGTCGAACGTCCGCCGGCCGACCAGCGCCTTGACGACCGGCAGCGCCGCCAGCAGCGCGACGGCGACGACCGAGATCTCGCCGAGCGTGTCGAGCGCGCGAAAGTCCACGATGATCACGTTGACCACATTGCGACCATGCGCCGCAGCAACGCTCTGCTCGCCGAAGTAGTGGCTGATCGCAGCGTCGAACGGCACGGCCGTGACGCCGAGCAGCAGACCGGCGACGACGCTGCCCGCCGCGATGCCCAGCGCAAGCCGTGGCAACGATCGCTCCGTGGCGACCGGCCGCAGGTCAAGCCGCCGGATGCGCAGCAGCACCGCCGCGATCATCACGACGAACGCGACTTCCACCGCGAATTGCGTCAACGCCAGATCCGGCGCGCCGAGGAAGAGAAACAACACCGCGGCGCCCACGCCGGCCAACCCGGTGGCGAGCAGCATCACGAAGAGATCACGGACGACGCAGGCCGCGACCGCCGCGGCGACAATGGCGGCTGTGGCACCCGCGATCGGGAGACTCGGCCACGACGCTGCGGGGAGACCGCGCGCGAGCATCTGCATGGATGCGGCGGCCAGGGCCGATGTCGTGAAGGCAAACGACAGCCACACGTAAGTCGTGAGGCGACCAGTCTGCACCCGGCGCACCATGGCGCCGGCGGCACGGGGAATGGCGGCCAGGGCCGCTTCGAACCCGGCGGCTGGCCCGAAGCGATCGAACACGCGCCGGACTTCGAGCGCGCGATGCAGCGTCTCCCAGAATACGAACATCACGAAGCCGCTCGCGAGGACGAGCGTGGTCACGTATTTCTCGGGGCCGGGGATCGGGCCGGTGCGCAGCGCGCTCATCTCGGCCGGGGCGCCCATGGCCGCGCTGGCGGCGGCGATGAGCGGGTCGAGCAGCGCCGGCGCGAAGCCGAACACCGCGCCGCAGCCGGCGGCAGCCAGCGGCGCAGCGATCATCGCCGGGCTCGCTTCGTGCACCTCGGACGGGAGCGCGGCACCGCCGCGATGCCAGAACACGCGAATCGCCGCGACGGCCGCGACCGCCACGGTCATCGCGCTCACGAGCAGCGTCACGTGCGCGGCCCAGCTCACGAGCTCGCCCTCGACTTTCGCGATGCCGAGCAGATCCTTGGCGACGTAGCCGAACGACAGCGGCACGCCCGCCATCGAGAGACCGGCCAGCGCCGCGGCCGCAGCAGTCCAGGGCATCCGGCGACCCATTGCTGCGAGATCGTCGATGCGGCGCGTACCCGTGCAGTGATCGACGTTGCCGGCGACGAAGAACAGCGGAGCCTTGTAGAGCGCGTGCGCAATCAGAAACGCCGCCGTGCCGGCGGCAGCGCCGGCGCCGGGCAGTCCGATCAGCAACATGAACGTGCCCAGCGCCGACACGGTCGACCACGCCAGGATGCGCTTGAGATCGCGCTCCCCGACCGCCAGCACCATCGCCCATAGCGCCGTCGCGGCACCGAACGTGACCAGCGTAACGCGCCACAGCGTGAGGTCGCCGAATGGGGCATCGAGCCGCGCGAGGAGGTATACCCCGAGCTTCACCATCGTCGCGGAATGCAGGTAGGCGCTGACCGGCGTGGGCGCAGCCATGGCGTTGGGCAGCCAGAAATGGAACGGCCACTGGGCCGATTTCGAGAACGCGCCGACGAAGATGCAGACCAGCGCCGCCGGCAGCAGCGGATCGTGGACGAGGGCCGGGCCGCGTGCAGTGATCTCGCGAAGCGAATACGACCCCGCGATCGACCCGAGCACGATGAACCCGACGAGGAGCACCAGCCCGCCGCCCGCGGTAACGATGAAGGCGTGTTGGGCGGCCCGGCGGGCGTCCGGATCCGCGTGCTTCGTCCCCACGAGCACAAACGACGTCAGGCTCGTGAGTTCCCAGAACACGAATAGCGTGATGAGATTGTCTGCAGTGACGGCGCCTGCCATCGCCAGCATGAACAGGACGAGCAGCGCGAACACGCGCCGGCGATACGGAGCTGCCGACAGGTACGACGCCGCATAGAGGAACACCAGTGCGCCGACACCGAAGATGAGGAGCAGAAACAGCAGCGACAATCCGTCGATCTGCACGCCGAACGTCACGCCGAGCGATGGCACCCACGGCCACACGATCCGCGTCTCGGTGGCGCCGGTGGCGAGCCACCACAGGCAGAGGACGACGCCCAGTAGCGGCAGAAGCGCCAGGCCTGCCAGCGCCGAGAGTGCCGACGACCTGCTCGTCACGGGACTCACCAGTGGACAATATCCCATCAGCGGCACCGCGCGGGCACAGCCCGGAGCCGCCCATCAGTCGAACTCACCCGTCTGGCTGCCGCGGTTCCGTGAGGGATCGACGGCGCGGTCATGAACCAGCGCGTCGGCCTGGAGGTGGGGGACGCCTCGTGGAGTCGCTTTTACGGTGACCCGGAGTGGATGCGTATCACGGGCGTTCGACGTCTCGTCGCAGTTGCGCTGGTATCCGGCGTGACTATCGTGCAGCCGGCGGCGGACATGGCGGCCCGCCACCAGCGTGCTCTTCCTGCAGGTTCTCCTCCGGGGCCGCCGTTCACGCCTACCGAGCGGTCGCGCCGCGCTGCTTCCAGAACTCCAGCACCACGCCCAGCACAATCAGCACGACGCCCGCCCCTCCCACATAGGGCACCGTCCACTCGATGCGCCGCGTCAGCTCGGCACCGAGCCACAACGACGCGGCTGCGACGACGAGCAGGATCCCGAAGTACATCAGGCGATTGTCGGGCATGGGCGAAATCTCCTTCGTCGAATTACGCTCAGAACGCTCCGGCGCCGATCTCGGCAATCAGACGCGGCTGCTGCAGCCGCGTAAACCCGGTTGCTCTGACGCCAAGGCGGACACCGGCAAACCGATATCCGAGTAGCGCCCAGCGGGCACGGCCAGACGCGGTGACCCGCAGCTTCAGTCCCACTTCGCTGGCAAAGCCGTTGCGCCCGCGGGTGTCGCCGGGCAGGTCCCGCGGCGGCGTCAAGCCACGCTCGTAACCGGCCGCCGCGTACCAGTCCGCCCAGCGTGACGCCGAGGGCGTCACCATCGCTTCGACCGCCCAGCCGCGGTTGATGAGAATGCGCGGCACGACCCAAAGCTCCCGGAGATCGAGGCCAGGCCCCTGGATCGCCGCACCGACCAGCCGCGAGTCGATACGGGCGTTGATGGCGGAGACCCACTTGAAGAGATTCTCCGGGTCGGACAGCGCGCGCGCGAGGTCGGAGTCGTGTTGCTCCGCTGGCCAGCCCGCGCCAAACCGGTGGTGCGCCATCATGCGCAGAAGTCGCTGCGGCTCGGGCACCCCGGGCGGAAGGTCGGCCCCCACCCGGCTCGCGGATCGCAGCTCGTAGCGCCCGAGCGCCTCGGTGTCGGCGCTCTGCCTGCCGCGTCGCTGGCCGCACGCCGCAACGTCCTCTGGCGGCAGCATCCGGAATCGCGGGATCCGCGGCTTCGACATGCTGGCGGTATACCGGGCGCCGAGCAGCACCGCAGACCCAAGGATGTCTCGTAAGCCCCAGGCGTCGTTCACGCGCACGTTCACGTCATAACCTGGCGTATACACGCCGTCGGCATTGCGATCGGGCACACTCGCGTGCTTGCCCTCCTCGACCAGGACCGTGATGGGAAAAACCGTGTCCCGCTGAGTTCGATGGATATTGGAATACCAGTCGAGCCCGTGCGCAAGTCCCTCGATCCGCGGCACGCGCAGCCGGACGCAGCCCTCTGCGGTTCGTTCGAGGTACACCAGCAGCGTGAGGACTTCGAGATCGTGGGGGTGCGGTCCGAGTCCGAAATCTTCGTCGTAGTAGAAGTAGTACTTGAGCAGGAAGTGATCGACTTTCTCGAAGAAGCGCGGGTCGCTGTCGGCGAGGTGATCGACCCGCTCCTCGGCCCTCAGCACGATGTCGGTGGCTTGGTAATAGACCACAGCCCCAGCGGCCGGCTCGTCGGCGGGATGTGCGTGCGGGATGGGCCGCCCGTTGCGAAACACCAGCAGGGGCTCGTCTGCTGAAAACCACAGCACCGGGGCGAGGATGCGTGCGACGTCCGGTAAGTTCGGGCCGGGGCCCGCCGACTGCCACGCCACTCCGACAGGCGTTCGGGCGTCGTACTGCGGAGGGCAGCCGCACTCCATCGTGCCGGGACTCGTCGCCTGCGGGTCGCCTGCTGCGACCGCGTGAGCACGTGCCGGGTCCCCGAGCAGCAACACGGAGGCTGCCACCGCGATGGGCCAGGCACAGTTCGCCGGCGCCGACGCCAGGGATGCGCCACTCAGCATCACCCGCCGAACGCGTTCGCTGAGTCGCTGTCTCAACTGACTTTCCACCGCCGCGAATCGCGCAAGCTGCGCGACAACCGTCTTCCAACCACCCACCCTGGTGCACGGGCAGCCGGTCGGCTCGGAGGCGTCGCGTACAACCGTCGCCATTGTCGTGCACGTCACTTTACCTCCAGCGTGGCCTTCCAGGAAGGAAGGCGACGAGCCGACGCAAGGCAGCGCAAGCGGATCGAGCGGGGAGGAAGGCGGTATCCTCGATGGGGGACGCGTGACCGTGTCGCTCGGCCGCGTCCGCGCCGCCATCGGCCATGCGCGCCCGCCGGACGGCTCGACGTGGTGAACCGGTGCCGTGTGCCGGGGGGAGAACGAGGCCCGCGGCGTCGCGCGGATCGCGGACGAGCGAAGCTTCGCCAGGCTGAAGGTGCGCTTCGGCTCCGTGTAGCGGATGAGCGGGGCACAGGTCACCGCTTCTCAGATGAGCCAGTTGCCGAAATCCACGTGCACCGAGGCGGTCGCCGGAGGGTCGTGCACAAGCTTCATCTCGTCGCGTGCGGCGCTGATGATTAAGCCCCACGTGAACGCCCACAGTCGGACACACCCCATCGGGTCCAGCAATACGAACGTGCGATCGGATCTTGCGCCGCCGCAAATTCACGACGTGATCGTGGATCTCACTCGAGACAAGAAACAAATCCCCATTGGCAGCGGGTGTTATCGAACTCCTCGCGCGGCCGCCGCGAGCGAGAAGGCGAGCAGCGCGCAAGTGCCGGCGGTGAGGCGGCGGGTCATGAGGGGGACGGATTATGTAACACGTGTTGTGGTACACGTACCGCCATGCGCATCCTCGTGTGTCTGCTTGCCATCGTGGTGCTGCCTCAGCCGATCCCTGCCCAGGACATGCCGCCGGAGTACGCAGCCGTTCTGAACGCTCTCGGACGGCAGGGAGACTTCAAGGACGGCGTTCTGAAGGTGAACATCCCCAGAAACGACCTCGACGTCAGCGTGGATGGCGTCGCCACGCCGACGCCGTTCGGGTTCGGCGGCTGGATCGCGTTCACCAAGGGAGATCACGGTGACGTGATGATGGGCGACCTGGTGTTGACGGAGGAAGAGGTGAACCCCGTCATGTCAGCCGTTCTCGACAACGGCCTGAACGTCACGGCTCTGCACAATCACTTCTTCTACGAAACGCCTCGCATCTTCTACATGCACGTCCACGGTCACGGCCCTGCGGCCGACATCACGAAGCGGATCGCGCCCGCGCTCGCGTTGATCGGGAAGACACCCGTGCGGCGGGCAGGATCAGCCGCGGGAAAGCCGATCGAGGGAAAGCTCGACACCGCCGCGCTGGTGAAGATCATCGGCCACGAGGGGGAGCAGAGCGGCGCCGTCTACAAGATCACCATCGGTCGTCCCGACATCCCGCTGAAGGAGATGGGTGCGTCCATCAACGCACGAATGGGCTTGAACACGTGGGCAGCGTTCTACGGCAGCGATGCGGATGCCGTCGTGGCGGGTGACGTGGCAATGCGGGCCGACGAGGTCACAGCGGTGTTGAAGGCGCTCCGGGCCAACCGCATCGAGGTGGTCGCCATCCACCATCACATGACCGCGACCGAACCGGCCGTCTACTTTCTCCACTACTGGGGGAGAGGACCGGCGCAGGCACTGGCCAGAGGAGTGCGGGCCGCTGTCGATCAGACGGGCAAGGCAGCACCGGCCGGCCGATGAGGGCTCACGGTCCGCAGGCACGCCACCTGAAAGAACCTGTGCCTGGTGCTGTCGGCGGCGCCCGGAGGCTTCACGCGGTGTCGCGCAGAGGCTGTCATCCCTCAGCGGACGCAAGGCGCTCGAGCGACACGCTCTGAACGCCCTCGAGCCGGTTCAGCCCTCGGACGAGCTCGCCTGCCGCCGTCTCCGCTCGCACCGTTCCCGTGTACGCCACGTCCAGCGCCAGTCCCTGGCGGCTCGTGGCGATTTCCGTGAGATGGCGGCCCAGGAGATGCGCATCGAGTGTTGGTCCCAGGAACGTCTCCGGATCGGCACCGAGCGGGATCCGCGCCCGCACGAGGTGCGTCGGCGCAGTCATGCCCGTCCCCCCGCGGTCCCGCATCAGCGCCGCCGCCGCCGCGATGACCGGGATCCCGGCGACCGCGACCCACGCATGTCCAGCGCCGACCGCCATCCCGACGGCGACGGCGAAGATCACGTACGCCGTGTCCTGCGTGTCCCGAACCACCGTGCGGAAGCGAACGATCGACAGCGCGCCCACCAGGCTGAACGCACGCGCCACGTTGTCGCCGATGACCTGAGTGACCATCGCGATGAGCACCGAGAGCATGACGAGGGTCGCCGGGAACGACGGCAGCACGGCCGCCGCGGGGCGGGACCGGCGGTACACGAACGCCACCGCATACCCCGCAAGCCAGGCGGCCAGGAGCCGCGCCGGAACCGAGACCGGGTCGAACGCGGCTTCAGCCCAGAGGCGCCGAAGAATCTCTGACATGTCGTCTCGAGCGTTGAGCCGTGCGGTTGAGTGCCAGTTGACGAGTCACGTCCGTTTTGCCGATAGTGTGCCCCAGAATGCGGCGGTTCGAGCATCTGCAAGCCCTCCCGGTGCAGACGTGCACCTGAAGTTCCCCTACGAAGACAGCGCAGGGGCACGAACTCGTCGCGAACGAGCAGTGGAAGTCCGGTTCCTCGTGCCGTCAGGGCTCGCCGCGGAAATCCGCTCCTGGGCGCGGCACGAGCTCGTGCCGGATCCTTACGGAACGGGTCCCGACCGCGACACGTACCGGATCACGACGCTCTACCTGGATACGCCGCGCTTCGACGTGCACCGTCGACGCGGCTCGTTTGGTCGCGCGAAATATCGCGTCCGGCGCTACGGTGCGGCGGACGTCGTTTACGTCGAGCGCAAGCTGCGAACCGCCGCGATGCTGGCGAAGCGGCGATCTGCCATCCCGCTCCCGTCGCTCGCGCCGGTACTGCAAGCGATTTCCGCGACCGCCCCGGCGGCCGCGTGGTTCGCCCGTCGTGTCCACGCGCGCAGGCTCGCCCCGGCGTGCGTGATCGCGTACGATCGCATGGCACGGCAGCTGGGCGCATCCGGCGGTGCTGGGGCAAGGCTCACGATCGACGAGAATATCCGTGCCTCGGCAGCCGCGGGTGAGGCGTTTCGCGCAGCCCCGGATCTACGCCTGCTCGACGGGCGCGCGATCGTCGAGATGAAGTTCCAGGAGGTGCCTCCGCCGGCATTCAAGCTCCTGGTCGAGCGGTTCGGCCTCAGTCCGGACCGCTTTTCGAAGTACCGGCATGCCATCGCCAGGCTCGGGCTCGCCGATGAGATGCCCTGTTGAGCGTCTGGAGCCGTCCATGCGTCGACTCGTCGTCCCACTTTCCGCGCTCTGCGCCTTCCTGGTCTGCTCGTCACCGCTCGACGGGACTGCCGGTGCACAGCAGGCACCGGCGCAACCGCCGGCGCCTGCACCTGCCGCGGCCCGCGGCGCCGGTCCACCGGTTCAGGGTGCAGAGCCCGACATTCCGCTCGTGAAACGCTTCGATCTGAATCGCGATGGAGTCCTCGACTACGCGGAGCGCACCGCCGCCCGGGAATACCTCGCCGCGCATCCGGAGCTGCGGCCCCCGGTCCGCGGCGGCCGGGTGAACCGGACCGGTACGCCAGGAAGACGGCTGACGCCATCCGACGTGAAGGTGTACCCGCCCGAGGTCCCGCTGTACGCGCCCGACGCATTGCGGACCTTCTTTCTCCAGTTCGAGCACGAGGATTGGGAGCGGGAGCTGGCGGCCTTCTGGCACACCGACGTCGAGGTGCCGGCGACGCTCATCGTCGACGGCCACAGATATCCCAACGTCGGTGTGAGCTTCCGCGGCAACAACTCGTTCACGGCCGTCCCGGACGGGCTGAAGCGACCCCTCTCCCTGACGCTCGACTTCGCCGGTCGTCAGCACCTGCTCGGACACCGGTCGCTGAATCTCCTGAACTCGAACCAGGATCCTACGTTCCTGCGGTCCGTGCTGTACCTGGAGATCGCCCGCGACTACATCCCCGCCGTCAAGGCGAACTTCGTGCGCGTCGTCATCAACGGCGAGAGCTGGGGCATCTACGTCAACCAGCAGACATTCAGCAGGGAGTTCCTGCGCGAGGCTTTCCAGACCTCGGATGGCACGCGGTGGAAATCGCCGAACAACTCGGTCGGCGGCGGGCTGTCGTACCTCGGCGAGGACGTGGCGCTGTATCGCCGCTGGTACGAGATGAAAGGCAAGGACGACCCGGCGGCGTGGCGGGCGCTGATCGAGGTCACGCGCGTGCTGGACCAGACGCCGCCGGAGAAGCTGGAAGCGGCACTCGCGCCACTCATGGACGTCGACGCCGTCCTGCGATTCCTTGCGCTCGACATCGCGCTCGTGAACAACGACGGCTACTGGCGCGACGGCAGCGACTTCAACCTGTACCGCAGTCCCTCCGGCCGCTTCCTGCTCACGCCGCACGATGCGAACGAGGGGTTCCGGACCGGGGGCCGTGGAGGCGGCGCCGGTCAGCCGGATCCCCTGGCGGCGCTGGACGATCCCAACAAGGCGCTGCGTCACAGGCTGCTCGCCGTTCCCGCGCTTCGCCAGCGGTACCTTCAGTACGTGGGGGACATCGCGGATCGATGGCTCGACTGGCAGCGGCTCGGGCCGATCGTCGAGCGCTATCGGGCGCTGATTGCTTCGGACGTGGAGCACGATACCCGGAAGCTCGATACGACGGAGGCGTTCACGACGGGCGTGTATGGGAATGGCGAGGGGCCGCCCCCGGCGACCACGATCAAGGGATTCGCCGACGAGCGGCGTGCGGCGCTGCTGAGCCACCCCGACATCGTCAAAGCACGCCGTGCCGCTTCAGGCTCGAAGCAGTAGCGGGCGCCGGGCTGGGCTCTCTGTCTCGATCCCCGCCGTCCGCATCCTGCCGGTCGACGAGGTGTGGGCGCAGGGCGACCGATCGACAGCGCGCCATGTTCGCGGAACGTCGAGTGTCAGCTGGCTGCGCGGAGCGACAATTCGAAGTGAAGCCCCTCTGCTTTCTGGAGATGGTGGATCACCTCGAAGAGATTGCGAGCTTGCGGGTTACCGCGTGGACCGAGCATGCGCATCAGGCTCTTCGCGGGCCGTCTTGTTCGGCGACTCAGCTCCTCGAACCCGATCGTCGCGTTGATGTAGTCGCGAAGTATCGCCTTTCCCGTATCGAGATCCCCAGCGAGAAGGCACTCGACACCTTCACGCAGAAGCTCTTTCCTGTACTTGCGATCCGATCGAAGGCGCGCCTGCACTGTTTCCTTGAATTCTCGCGTCAGGGGCATCTCACTTCTCCTTCTCCTGCGCCTTTCGTTTCTTGTAGTCGGCCCATCGCTCGTGCGCGTCAGCAATGTCCCTGTCCTGGCGCTTCTTCGTCCCGCCAGCGAGGAGAATCACGACGGTGTCGCCATCCTTGCCGCAATAGACCCGATATCCAGGTCCGGCCGCTCATCCAGCGCCGTCGCGGCAGCGCTGGCGAGGGGCTCGCGGCCCGGTGCCAAGGCTGTCGTTTCGTTCAAAGATTCCAACGCGAACGGGGAGCGGCGAAGCCGACGGGCGCTATACTGGTCAGGTTGTCGCGGTGCCCGTAAGTGATTGGAGTATCACAATCCGGGTTTCGGGCTGTACCGCTCGCCCGTAAACCGCTGATTCTAACGACACGGAGAGATGTCCGAGTGGTTGAAGGAGCACGCTTGGAAAGCGAAGCGTGCGAGCAACACCGAGCGACTCCGAAGCGCGCTAACGCACACGCGATCAGCGGTTTAACCATCCACAACGATCACTCGGTGTGCGTCCGTAAATCTCGATGTTCTTCGAGGTTTTCAGCCTGACGTATCACATTCCTATCACAATCGAGTCGCTCACTTAACGCGTGTGACTAGGCATTCCTCAGTGTTCGTCCCGAGCGGTTCGTTGAACCACGCCGAACCTGGCGGGTGATTCGGTCGGAAAGATCACGGCTGCTCGCGATGCCAGTCAGGCAGACGCCTGCAGATGTGGAGCTCGTTCCCGTCCGGATCCACGACCATGATGCTGCACAGGCCAGGGAGGCTCTCGTTTGGTGGCTCATGCACCCGAATATCTTTGCGCTGGCACTCCGAACCAGCCGTCGACGTCCGGCACGTATAAATGAACGAGGCCGCCGACCGGACAATCGCCCTTGTGCTCAGTGAGGAAGAACGGAAGGCCGTCACGGGACACCTGTGCGAAACCAGGAAAGCCAGCTTCGAACCGGTGTTCCCAATCGACCTGAAAACCGAGGCCCTCGACGTAGAATCCGCTTGCTCCTTGCATAGTCGGTCATCCGCAGGGTCGGCGTGACCCGCGGCTGTGGATTCTGATCACCGGCCATCGTTCACTTCCTTCGACCTGCCAGGCTAAACCGGCTCCGCGTACCTTCGACTCTGCATGAACGCGCTGAGCCGCTCTTGGATCGCGGGGTTGACGGAACCCCGCCCGGGCACAGACCTCATGTTCGGATCTGAAGCGGCCGCTCGAACGCCGCCACAAACTCAACGTGCTTCATACCCCTTTGCTCACACGTTTCTATCCGCCGAGTGCGTCAATCGTCGGACACTCCGGCTCGCCTGCAGCCGCGAGAGCTCGGTCACATGCCGTCAGATGCTCGTTCAGCGTCCGACGAAACTCTCGCAGTTCCTTGATGCGGGCATCGATGTCCTCAATGCGACTGGTCAGCAGGTCGCGGACCTTTCGGCAGGACGCCACGTGCGGCCGGCGCTGCCGGCCAGTGAGCAGTTGCTGCACGTCGTCGAGTGTCAATCCAAGCGATTGCGCCTGCTTGATGAACCTCACCTGCTGCACGCATCGTCCGTGTAGAGGCGGAACCCGCCTTGCGTACGTGGCGGAGCGTTCAGCAGCCGCCGCTTTTCGTAGAACCTCAGCGTCTCGACCGAGACGCCGGTGCGGTGCGCGATCTCACCGATTCGGTATGTTCGTGAGGCATCCATCGTTCATGCTTCCTTCCGCGATCTCGGCTGCGATGCGCTTGACCGCCGCGGTCACGTCCCCAAGACAGCAAGCGCCACGCGGGTTGCGAATGTCGCACGCGCACCGTTCCGCCGCGATGTGCTCCCGAATTCGGTCGACAACCTGGGCATGCCCCTCCTGAAGGAGTTCGTGGCGAATCACCGCTTCGTCTTTTCCGAAGCAGTAGCACAGGAGCCGCGAGCCAGGCGGCTGCTTGTGCCAGACCGGCACCCTCACGTCCGTAATGCCGAAGCGGTCGCCAGCGTCGCCGAAATACACGACGTCACAGGCCGCACTGCTGCAGAACCTGTAGTGCGTCAGCTGAACTCGCGTCAACGCGATCTCCGTCAGGAGCGCCTTCACCGTCTGAAGCTGCACCGACGCACCCCGAACGCCGCACGCAGGACAGGTACGCGCACCAGGTTCAGCAGCGGTTCGGTCACAGCAGTCAGCCATCGCATACGAGTATCAACCCTGAAGTTCACTTCAGAGTCAAGCCCATGCTACCTGAGTTCTGCAACGGTCGATGGGCCGAACGCATTGGTGAGATCGCAGTCGCATTCTCACGACACGGATCGGCTCACATCGTGCCGACAGTTCGCCATTCAATCAGGAAGGCGACCACTCCCAAGCGCACGCCCCTGAGAACCACATGTACAAGCATGGTCGGCCCAGAGCTCATCGCGAAAACAGCGACACAACGAACGCCGCACGGCACGCGCCGAGAAGAATAGGGCCTCATATCCTGTGGGCATCCGATCTCCAGGTGCACGCCACAGCGAGGCAGCAAGCTACAATACAAGCGTGCGGCGGTTCGTCCTCGCCTTCATCGTGGGTCTGCTGACCCTCAGCGCGTCAGGCATCTCCAGTCTGATTGTCGACGAGCCCTGTACCGGCTTTGAGCTTTCGGGACAAGGCGAGGATGATGGTGCCTGCCCGCCGACGTGCGTCACCTGCGGATGCTGCGCGCAGGCGGTGGACGCGGTCGCCTTCGCCATTGCCAGTTCTCCTGACGCTCCCGTTTCGGACCTCGTCGCTGTTCTCCCCGACGTCCTGAACGCCGACCCTCGCGACATCCTGCACGTACCGAAGCTCCTCCTCGCCTAGCTCTCCACAGCGGTTTTCGTTTCACAAGAGGGGCCGACTCTGTTGGTCTCGAGGATGTCTCATGCGCATCGGAAGTTGTGTCGTCGCGGTGTGCGCGGCGATCTGTGTCCAAGCGAGCGTCGCAAACGCCCAGCCTCAGGCTCGCACCATGACGCTCGCGGAGGTGCTCGCGCGGGCGCGCGAGCAAGCTCCGCAGGTCGTCAGCGCCAGACTGGCCGTTGAGGAAATGCGCGGCCGCCTGCTGGGCGCTTCGCTTCGACTCCAAACGAATCCCGAACTCGAGGCGAATCTGGGCAACCGTGAGGGCCCGGACAGCCGTTTCACCGATTTCGAAATCGGCCTGGGACAAAGCTTCGAACCGCGCTCGCGCCGATCGGCACGCATCGCCGGTGCGAACGCCGCAATTGCGCAGAGCTCAGCGAAAGTCGACGAGACGACACGCGAGGTTCTGCGGCTGGCGGCTGGTGCCTATTTCCGAGTGCTCCATGCCCAGGAACGAATCCGGCTGCTTGGAGCGACTCAGGAGCTTGCTGCGAATGTGCATTCGGTCGCCGATCGGCGCTTCAAGGCCGGAGACATCGCGGTCCTCGACGTGAACATCGCGCGGGCCTCGCTCGCCCGCGTCCGGGCGGAGCGGGAAGCCGCGGAGGCAGTCAGATCGTTGGCCGTCGGCGACCTGAAGCAGCTGCTTGGCATCGATGGTGATATCCGCGTGGAGGGCGAGCTGACCCGGGGCAACCGGCCGGACTTGACTGCGCTGCTTCAAGCCGCTGCACAGCGGCCCGAACTCCGCGCGCTGGAGGCTGGTGTGCAGGAGGCTGAAGCGGAGGCGCAACTCGGGCGCACCTTCGGACGGCCAGAGTATGGCGTCGGCGTCCGGTACGCCCGCGAAGAAGGCGATCAGATCGTTCTTGGCGGCGTCACGATCTCGCTGCCGGTCTTCTCGAAAGGCCAGGAACTCACGGCCGTCGGATCAGCCCGAGCCGCGCGGCTGCGCGCCCAGCTCGATGCCGCGCGCACTCGTGTCCAGCTCGAGGTGCGTTCGCTCTTCGAGGCGTACTCACGGCGGATCGCCGCTGTCCGCGTCCTCGACACTGAGGCAATCCCAGGACTTGACGAGAACGAAACCCTAACAGCCCGCAGCTTCGAGGTGGGCCAACTGGGGCTCCCGGAGTTGTTGTTGATTCGCAGGGAGATCCTCGAGACCCGATCACAATACCTTGATGCCCTTTTGGAGGCCGCGCTCGCCAGCATCGATCTGGATGCCAGCGCCGGAGTACTGCGATGACGCTCAGAACGACGTGGATTCTCGTGGCGTGCGCCTTCGTAGGGGCGTGTGGCGGTGGCTCTGACACCACCGCCACGCCGCCGGCAGCGGAGTCTGCGGCCCCTGCGGCGGAAGCTCGCGCCGAGCCTGACGCGAATACGGTCCGCATTGAAGAAGGCATGCTCCGCGACCTCCGTATCACGCTCGACGAAGTGGAATCTCGGCCGGGCGGTGAGCAGATCACGTTGCTGGGTGAACTCGAAGTCGATCAGCGTGCGTACGCAGAGGTGGGCGTCCCTGTTCAAGCACGCGTGACACGCTTGTTGGTGAACGCCGGTCAGACCGTTCGTCGGGGGCAGACGCTTGCCGAGTTGACGAGTCCTCAGCTCGGGCAGGCACGTGCCGAGTATCTGTCGGCCGAGGCGCGGGTGAAGCTTGCGGATGCCGCGCTCGAGCGCAAGCGAGGTTTGGCCGCTGAGAAGATCGTTCCCCTCCGCGAAGTGCAGGAGGCCGAGTCGCAGGCCGCCGAAGCGCGCGCAGGGTTGCGAATGGCGCGTGCCGCTATCGGCGCATTCGGCCTCGAGCCGCCGTCCACGGACACCGCCGAGGCCACCGCGTCCACGTTCGTCCTGCGCTCGCCGGTCAGCGGCTCGGTCCTGGAACGACGTGCCGTGGTTGGCCAGATGCTCGACCCATCGACGCCTGCCTTCAAAATCGGAGACCTCTCAACCCTGTGGCTGACGGTCCACGCGTTTGAACGCGACGCCGTGCGTATTCAGAACGGTGCTCCGGCGCGGATCGTCTTTCCCGCGCTTCCGGGTCAGGACTTTCAGGGAAAGGTGGCGGTGGCCGGGCAGGCTGTCGAGTCTGAGTCCCGGACAGTTCCCATACGCATCAACGTCGAGAACATGAGTGGTGTGCTGCGGCCTGGCATGTCAGCGACCGCGGTGCTCCCTGTCGGTGCGTCAGGTGCTCCCATTCTGAGCGTGCCCGTCGCGGCCCTTCAGCGAGTCCGTAACGACTGGTGCGTCTTCCTGCCGAAAGGCGAGGGCACGTTTGAGATCCGCCGTATTGGGCGCGGACGTGACTTGGCCGGTGAAGTCGAAGTTCTCTCAGGCCTTCGCGCAGGCGAGCAGATTGTTGTAGATGGCGCCTTTCTCCTGAAAGCCCAGGCAGAGCGAGGCGAGGCGGCCCATGACGCGCACTGAGGCTTGCCATGATTAGCCGCCTGATTCGCGAATCGTTCCATGCGCCGCTGCTGACCGTCTTGCTCGTGACGGCCGGCACAGCGATCGGAGCGTTCTGGATGCAGGACCTCCGTCGCGATGTCTTCCCTGACCTCTCGGCGCCTGTGTTCAATGTGATTGCTCAAAACCCCGCCATGGGAGCGGAGGAGCTCGAGACAGCCATTGCGATTCCACTTGAAGTCGCATTGGCCGGTCTTCCGGACGTCCGTCGTGTGAGATCGAACTCGCAGCTTGGCGTGTCGCAGGTCACGATCGAGTTCGAGCCGAATGCGGACTACTACCGGTCTCGTCAATTTGTCGCCGAGCGCGTCGCACAGGTCACGGGGCAGCTGCCACCAGGAACTGACCCGCCACTGATCTCCAGCCTGACCGGTCGTCTGAACGAAATCTTCGAGTTCACGCTTGAAGCGGAGCCGGGCACGGCCGATCTGATGGCCCTGCGCGATCTGGCGGAGTTCGAAGTCAACAACCGCCTCTTGGCCGTTCCCGGTGTCGCGGCCGTCGAACGGCTTGGCGGCTACCTTCGCCAGTTTCAGGTGCAACTCGACCCCGAACGGATGTCGGCTCGCCGCATCAGCCTCGACGAAGTGATGCATGCGGTCGAAGAGTCGAACATTAACGCGTCCGGTGGCATCGTAGCCCAGGGCGCCATTGAATGGACCGTGCGAGCGCTTGGCCGCGCCCAGACAATCGATGACCTGCGCAGGACCGTGGTCGCCACGCGCGGCGACGTGCCGGTGCTCCTCGGCGATGTCGCGGATATTCAAGAAGCGGCGGCAGTCCGACGCGGCATCGCCCACCGCCTGAAAGGCGAGGTCGTGAGCGCGCGGGTGATTAAGCAGTTCGGCTCCGACACCGTGCAGGTCGCCGCAGGCATCCGCGAAGCGGTCGAGGACATCCGCCGGGCACTGCCCAAGGGCGTGCAGCTGCGGATCGTGTACGACCAGTCGCAGCTGGTGAACTCGGCGCTTGGCGGCGTGGGACGGGCCGTGATGGTCGGAGGCGTCTTCGTCGTGCTCGTGATCCTGCTCCTACTCGGGAACGTACGGGCCGCACTCGTCGTGACGTTGACGATTCCGCTGTCGATCGCCCTCGCCGGATTGTTCCTGCACCCACTCGGAATTGGTCTCAACACGATGACACTCGGTGGCCTTGCCATCGCCGTCGGGTTGCTCGTGGATGCCGCGATCATCATGGTCGAGAACATCCTGCATCGACTGAGCGGCGCCGCCTCCAAACGCGAGCGACGCGAGCGGGCACTGTCAGCCGCTCTGGAAGTGGCACGGCCGATCGCGTTCGCAACCCTGATCGTGATCGTCGTGTTCCTGCCGCTCTTCGGCATGTCCGGCATCGAAGGACGCATGTACCAGCCGCTCGCCGCGGCGGTGATCGCCGCGATGGTGGCGGCTCTGGTGCTGTCCCTGACGCTCGTACCGACTGCCGCGGCCATGCTGCTGCGGCCAACCCGCTCGGGAGCAGACGAAGATGTCGCCCTGTTGCGGAAGGTCAAACAGTGGTACGCACCCGCATTGGACCGTTGCCTGCGGCATCCAGGCCTCGTCGCAATCGTGACAGTCCTGATCGCCGCGCCGGCGATCGTGCTCGGTACGCGCATCGGCAGCGATTTCATGCCGCAACTGGATGAGGGCGCCTTTTTGCTGCAGACCGTCTTGCCTGCCGAAGCGGCACTGGAAGAAGTCGACCGGCTGAATCACCGCGTCGAAGACATTCTGCGAGAGGTTCCCGAGGTTGAGGACGTCGTTCGGCGGACAGGCCGCGCCGAACGCACCGAAGACCCGATGCCGCACACCGTCTCGGATGTCTTAGTAGTCCTCAAGACGGACCGATCCCGCAGCCTTGAAGAGATCGAGACCGATATGCGCGAGCAGCTCGAAGACGTCCCGGGAGTGGCCGTGCTGTTCACGACGCCGCTTGGGATGCGCATCGACGAGGGACTGGGCGGCACGCCGGCTGACCTCTCCGTTCGGATTTTCGGGCCAGACCTCGACGAACTCGCCCGGCTTGCGGAGCAGGTGGAGGCACTCGTGCGGGGCGTGGACGGGATTGCGGATCTGCGTGCGGAACAGCTCACGGGTTTGCCACAGCTACAGATCGCGGTGAACCGTGAGGCAGCGGCACGAGTGGGGCTAGCACCGGGTGACGTCATCAGGGCGGTCAGGATCGGACTTGTGGGTGAAGAGCAGTCGGAGATCTGGCTCGGACAACGTCGGTTCGACCTGGTTGTGCGACTTCGTGAGGATCATCGCACCACGTTCGATGCGATTCGCACGCTGTTCATTGACGGTCACGACGGCACCCGCATTCCTCTCGGACAGCTGGCGGACATCACCCAGACGTTCGGTCCGGCCGCCATCCGCCGAGAGGCCGGCTCACGGCGCATCGCCGTGGAAGCCTCCGTCAGCGGACGCGATCTCGGTAGCACGGCTGCGGAAGTCAGAGAGATTCTGGCGAGCCAGCTGAAACTGCCATCAGGGTACTTCTTCGATTTGGGCGGGCGTGTAGAGAGCCAGGCGCGAGCTTCACAGGCGTTGTCGCTGGCGATCGGTGCGGCCCTGTTTGGTGTGTTCGTGCTGTTGTTGATTGCACTCGGCTCTGCGGTCGAAGCCGTAATGATTCTTGGAACCGTGCCCATCGCGTTCGTCGGCGGGATTCTGGCCCTGCTCCTTGCTGGGGAGACGTGGAATGTATCGTCGCTCGTCGGCTTGATTGGATTGTTCGGGATCGCGGTGCAGAACAGCCTCGTGCTGGTGACCCAGACACGCGGGCTGGTTGCAGAAGGCAGAGCACTGCCGGCAGCGGTCCGAGAAGCGAGTATCGGCCGAGTGCGGCCGAAGCTGATGACCGCCGGCACTGCCACGCTGGGCCTGCTCCCGTTGCTGGTCCTGCAGTTGCACGGAACCGAGATTGAGCGGCCACTCGCGATCGTGATGATCGGCGGCCTGGTTACCTCAACGCTGTTCACGTTGCTCGTGCTTCCGACGTTTTACCTGCAGGTGCACGGGTGGCTCGAACGGCGTGCGGCACGTTTGAGTACCGAAACGGCTTGACTGATGGCACACGACCACCGACACGAGACCGGGCTCCAAGCGGGCAGCCAGTCGCGGCCCATCGCCATCACGTTGGGGCTCGTGGTCCTGTACATGGGTCTCGAAGTGGTCGGGGGCATCCTGTCCGGCTCACTCGCACTCCTGGCGGACGCCGGACACATGCTGTCGGATGCCGGTGCACTTGCACTCACGCTGTTCGCCATGAAGGTGGCTCGACGACGGCCGACGGCCGAGCGGACGTATGGGTATTACCGTGCGGAAATCCTGGCAGCGCTCGCGAACGGTGCGACGCTCGTCGCGATTGCTATCTACATCTTCGTCGAAGCGTTCGAACGGTTTCGTGACCCGCCAGAGGTCCAGGGGCCACTGATGCTGGCTGTCGCGTGCGGCGGCTTGCTTGTTAATGGCGCGGGACTCTGGATCCTGCGCCGAGGCCGCGAAGGCAATCTCAACGTGCGTGGCGTGTGGCTTCACGTGCTGACCGACGCGTTGGGAAGCATCCAGGCCATTGTTGCCGGAGCCCTGATTTGGGCATTTGCATGGGATTGGATCGACCCTGTCGCCTCTGTCTTGATTGGGCTGCTGGTGATCTATTCGTCCTGGTCTCTGATTGCCCAATCAGTTGCGGTGCTGATGGAAGGAGCGCCAGGAAACGTGAAGGTGGACGACGTGCGCTTTGCATTGCTTGACCTGCCCGGTGTGTCGAGCGTTCATGACCTGCACGTTTGGACGATTACGAGCGGCTTTGTTGCCCTGTCTGCCCATGTCACCTGCGCCGACCCAACGAAGCGGGACGTCGTGCTGGCGTCCGCGCAGCGCGTACTCGCCGAGCGCTTCGGCATTCAGCACTCCACAATTCAGATCGACCGGGATCCGACATGCGACGGTGTGGCGCACGCAACGCAGGATCCTCCAATTCGACAGAGTCACTGAATACCCATGTGGAATCGAGTGCGTTATACCGTCTGGGCGCCGGCGTACGACCTCATTGCGAACGCAGCCGGATTCGAGGCCGCGCGTCGTTCGTCAATCGAGCGGCTGCGGCTGGCTCCGGGCAATCGGGTGTTGATAGTGGGCGCCGGAACGGGACTGGATCTGCCGCACCTGCCCTCGAACGCCGATGTGACCGCGGTTGATGTCACGCCGGCCATGCTGAAACGACTCGAACAGCGTGCGGCGAGCACACGTCAGTCTGTGACCACGCGGATCATGGACGCGAGGCAGCTTGCATTCCCCGATTCGTCTTTCGACGCCGTCTTGATGCACTTGATCCTCGCGGTCATGCCTGACCCGGAACGAGGCTTACGGGAAGCGGCTCGGGTGCTGAAGCCCGGAGGCAGGATCGGGGTGTTCGACAAGTTTCTCAGGGATGAGGAGCGGCCTTCGCTGAAGCGACGCGCGTTCAATGCGCTCGCCAAGCCGCTGTTCTCGGACCTGAATCGCAGATTCGGCCCGCTGGTTGCTGGAACTCCACTCGCGATCGAACACGACCAACCCGTCGCCTTTGGAGGGACGTACCGCGTGGTGACGCTAATCAAGAACGACAGCGGCTCGCCGTCGACAGACCGCGCAGCATGAACAAGACACGATTCGCAGTCCCGAAGATGGATTGCGCGGCTGAGGAGCGACTGGTTCGGATGGCTCTTCGAGGACGCGAGGAGGTGCATCGAATCCAGGCGTTCCTCGACGCGCGCGAGCTCGTGGTCGTGCACGAGGGCGACGCCCAGGACATCGCGAATATCATTCGGCCGCTGAACCTTGGGGCCGCGATTCTGGAGACCACCGAGGCCTCCGAGGTCGATGAAGTGGAGCCTCCTTCCAGTGCGGAGGAAACTCGCACGCTGAAGATCGTGCTCGCGATTAACGCGGGGATGTTTGCCGGCGAAGCCATCGGTGCCTGGGTAGCAGATTCATCTGCACTGCTGGCCGACTCTCTGGACATGTTCGCCGACGCCGCGGTGTACGCCATTGCGCTGTTCGGAGTCCATCGTGCGCAGGCCACTCAGCTCAGGGCCGCGCACGTCAGTGGCGTCCTGCAGCTGTTGCTGGCCATCGGCGCACTCGCCGAGGTCTTCCGCCGCGTGGTGTTTGGAAGCGAGCCTGAAGCGCCGCTCATGGTCGTCGTTGCACTCGCGGCGCTGATCGCAAACGTCACCTGCATGTGGTTGCTCGCACGCCACCGCCACGGTGGTGCGCACATGAAAGCGAGCTGGATCTTCACGACGAACGACGTGGTCGCGAACCTGGGTGTGATTGTGGCTGCTGGCCTCGTCGGGCTGACCGGGTCGAATGTCCCCGACCTTGTCGTTGCGGCCGTTATCGCGCTTGTCGTCCTGAACGGCGCCATACGCATCCTTCGCCTGAGGGGCTGATCGTGGAAGAAACCTTCGGCATGGATGTCCAGGTCGTGCGCAGCCGATCGCAGTGATCGTCCTCGCGGGGTGGCTCCTTTCGAGCTACCGGCCGCCGTTCAACGCGTCCCGGTCGTCGCCGCACCTTCGACGATCGATTCGAGGCCGACCGACACCAAAGTGAACAGGACGAAGCCGACAAGAAACGCGAGGGTTGAGTACTTGGTGTCTTCGCGTGATTCGTGCGCTTCCTCCAAGATGTCCTCAACTGCCGCCAACGTCAGCAGCCCTGCAACAAAGACCAAGGCCGCCATCTGGAACGATTCCGGCGCGCCCCGCAAGCCGAAGTACGCGAGCATGGCGCCGGCAGTACAGAACATTACGAATGAGGCCGACAGCCACAGGCGCTTGCGGCGCGGAACGTTATTGGACCGAAACGTGGCAATGGAGGCGTACCCCTCGGGCACGTCGGCGAGGATTTGCCCAGAGGCCAGAACGATCGCGAGGGACAAGGACACCGCCGAACCCGCGCCGAGCACCAGTCCGTCGCTGGCGAGATCGATCGCGACGGCGATGTAGATCATCCACATGCCAGTTCGCTTTTGGCCGGCCTGCCTGGACTGCAGCTGTTGTACGCCTGCTTGGAGAGCGATGTACACCAGTCCGCCGGCGCCGAATGCCGCTGCGAGCCACCAGCCGGCCAGGACGTTCAAGGCATTGGGAATCAGTTCAACAGCGACGATAGCGATCACGATGCCGGACGCCGCGTGCAAGGCCCAGTTCAGCAGACGCGGCGACGGCTTCCAGAACTCGGCAATCAGCCCGCCGGCAAAGTTCCCGGCGCCCGGGAGAAGCGATAAGAGGAGGACCTGCCACAGTTCACTCATGGATGTTGTGAACTCAGATCTGCGCTTGTCACATATGTGACTCTATGCTCGTTGTGGTAGGTCGGCTACTGTGTGCACTTGTAGAATCCGCCATACCCCACTTCCAGATCCTTTCCGATCCGCAGCCGGGCATCGGCCTGCCGCGCCTCATTCTCGGCCGCGCCCTCGTACGCAGCGGCCACGACCGTGACGTCGTCACTCGACAACTCGAAACCGTCCCCCGCTAACGTCTGGTATCGAACCGTCATCGGAACCAGGCGGCCGTGCAGCTTGATCACGCCGCGGCTGTCGCCGGCGCCCGGCACCGTCGCGGCAGCCACTGCCGCATCGCCCGCCGCGTAGCCGAACCGGCAGACCGGTCCAGACCCGAGCACCCGCCGCAGTTCCTCATCAGTGAGCGACTCGAGGTCGGTCGTGGTGAGGTCGGCGCGCCGGGCCGCCTCGCCGGCCGGCATCTCTTCGGCCGGGGCCTTCGGCTTGCGGTCTGGCTGTACGCCTTCGCGCTCCAGCGCGCGAATCAGGTACTTCATCTCCGCGATCTCCTTACGCTGGGCCTCGATGATCTCGTCGGCGAGCTTGCGCACGCGCGGATCTTCGATGCCGGACCGTTCGCTCGTGAGAATGGCGATCGAGTGATGCGGGATCATCGCCTGCATGAAATCGACGCCGCTCACGGTCACCTGCGAACGCACCAGCCACGTCGTCAACCCAAAGGCCAGGGCCGCTCCGACGAAGATGGCGATGTTCACCGTGCGATTCTTGTACATGTTCAGCATGTAGCCGAGCATGATGATCGCCATCACCGCCCCCATGAGCAGCGCCATCCACGCCCGCGTCTCACTGAAGAACGCATGGTCCCAGATATAGGTGTGGATGTACATCAGCCCAAACATCACCAGCGTGGACGTGGCGATCATCGCGGCGAATCGCCAGTAGCTCATCTGCATCGCTCCCCCTGTCTGATCGTTCGTGGGTGCATTCGCGAACTCGAAATCGATTGAGCCCGTTGGGCGCTATCCACCTGCAGGCCGGCGTGGCCGGCTGGACGTATGCGAATGGCGGATCTTCCAGCCGTTCTCGCCTTTGATCAGCACGTAGGTGGCCAGCCCGGAGGAGTCGATTTCGCGCGTCCCCATCTTCGCTTTGAGGAAGTACTCCGACCGGACATAGGCGGACTGGCCACCCGGCAGAATCGAGACCGTGATATCCCGATGCCCGAACTGCAGGTTCTCAAACGCTTTCAACTCAGGTCCGAGATGGCCGTCTCGATAGGCTGCCCATCCGTTGTCGACGCCGCCCCCTTCGTAGATAGTCACGTCAGGGTGATAGAAGGTGCCAAGCTTCTCCAGGTCCTTCGCGTTGAACGCCGCGTCGTACTCGGCCAGCCGCTTCTCGATCAGGGCAACTTCTCCGGTCGAGAGGGAGGCCTGATGTCCGTCGTGTCCGTCGTGTCCGCCAGTCTGCTCGCCGCCCCCCACCGTCACCTGCGCCAAAGCCGCCCCGGAGAGGAGCGCACACAGCCCCGCCGCGATCATGATTCGCCTCATCTCAGTCTCCCTCTCAGCCTGACGATCTAGTAATTACCGTTCGTCGCCGCGAGCCGTACTTCCTTCGCCATCAACATGGCCTTGCCGTTCTTGTCCTTGCCGTCCGTCGTGATGACGACGATCCGCTCGCCGACCTTGATGTCTTCCGCTTTCGCGGCTTCCTTGCCCCTGAGAATCTTCGTTCTGTCGTGCAGCATCACCATGACCTCCTTCTTCTCGGTCGTCGTGATGTGCAGGTGCTCGCCTTCGATCGAGGCGACCGTGCCCATGAATTTCTGCTCATGGGCGGCGGCAGGGACCGCCAGCACCAGCGCGAGCCCCAGGACGACCAGGGCGCCTCGCGTTGTACGATTCGTCCGTATCATTCGTGTCCTCCATGCTTCGGTTTCGTGCGTTTCGGCGCGGCTCCTTCGCCTTCCAGGAACCGCCGGATCTCTTCCTCCTCGGTCGAGCTCTCGAGGCTGCGCGGGTTCATCGCTTCCATCCGCTCGATCTGCTCCGGTGTCAGCTTCGGCAGCTGGCGGACGAAGTGCACTAGCTTCCAGCTCTCGTGTTCTCCCTCGGGTGTTCCGGTGCCCCACGCGGGCATTCCCGTGAGCTTCACGCCGTTCTCGATGATGTAGAACAAGGTGCCGTCACTGAGGTCCTGCGTGGCCGGCAGCCGCATATCGGGCGCCCGCGGGTACAGCCCACGCCCGATCTCGGTCTGTCCGTCGCCGTTGTTCGCGTGGCACAGGGCGCAGTGATCCGCCCAGTGAGCCATACCGGCTTCGATCACCCCATCGTCCAGGGATACCGGATTGCTTTGATTCTTCGCCGACGCGGGGATCGCCAGCGCCCGCAGCCGGCCAGCGGCAGCTGCCTCGAATGCACTGGGTTCCGGTCTGGCGCTGATGCCGGACGAGAGGAATGCGATCGCGCCCACAGCGGTGGCGACACCGACGAGCGCGAAGGCAATGACAAGCCACTTCCCAATGCGTTTGATCATAGGCACCTGCGCATCTAAAACCAGACCCGTACGCCGAGCGCCAGCCGCGCTTCGCCGATGTCCTCGCCTTCCGACTTCGCCAGATCGGCGGTACCGAAGAACTTGCGATTCCAGGTGACGCCCACGTAGGGCGCAAGCTCGCGCCGAATCTCGTAGCGGAGGCGGAGGCCCGCGTTCATCGAGCTCAATCCAGCGCCCAGGCCGCGTTGGGGGTCCGACTTCCCGTAGATGTCAACTTCCACAAGGGGCTGAAGGACCAATCGATTGGTGAGCAGCAGCTCGTACTCGCTCTCGAGACGGACGTGCGTACGGCCGGACTCACCGACGTACGCCGTTGCCTCCACCTCGAACCAGTACGGCGCGAGGCCCTGTATGCCGACAGCCGCCCATGTCCGGGCCGGACCGGGCCGGACATCCTGGCGAACGCCGACCACCAGATCCCACCAGCGAGCGATCGCGCGCCCGTAGAGCGTATGGGCCTCCGCTTCACCGAGATCGCCGTCTGCGGCCTCTCCTTCCGTCCGGAACCAGAATCGGTTCACGTCACGACCGATCCAGCCCTTGTTGTCCCAGCTGAAACTTGAGCTGCCGTCGCCCGCCTGCCACTCCAGCTGATCGAACAGCACGTAGGTGAACACGGCGTCATCGTGCACCGTGTGCTGTCCGTGGAGCTCGGGAAACGCCGCTTTCCGGTCTTCGTCCGTAATGGGAGGAAGCCCGGTCGGTGGAGGCTGGCCAGGCGGATAGGGCGCCGGATCGCCAGGCTTGTGCGTGGGGTGACCCTGCTTTGGCGGTGGCGGCGGTTGTGGCTTCGCCTGCGAGGCCTCGTGACCGCCGTGCTCGTGAGGCGGTGCGGGAAGAGGCGCAGACGGCGCCTGCCCCGCGACCACCGACGGGAATGCCACTACGGCGGCCATGATGATCATCAGTGCGCGCAACACCAGCCCGCCGCTCATTCTTCGACCCTCACTTCCCGGAACATGCCCGCTTCCATGTGGTAGAGCAGGTGGCAGTGATACGCCCAGCGGCCCAGCGCGTCGGCGCGCACGCGATAACTCCGTTTCGTGCCGGGCGGCATGTCGATGGTGTGCTTGCGGACGAGGAACTCGCCGTCGTCGCCCTCGAGATCGCTCCACATGCCATGCAGATGTATCGGGTGGGTCATCATCGTGTCGTTGACCAGGACGATGCGCAGGCGCTCGCCGTAGGTGAGCCGGAGCGGTGCCGCGTTCGAGAACTTCACGCCGTCGAACGACCAGGCGAACCGCTCCATGTGCCCCGTCAGATGCAGTTCGATCGTCCGGCCCGGCTCCCGTCCGTCAGGGTCGTCGAACAGACTCCTGAGATCCGCATATGTCAGAACGCGGCGACCGTTGTCCCGGAGACCGATGCCCGGATCGTCGAGGCGCGACGTCGGCATCATCGTCTGCATGTCCACCAGCGGATTCCCCTCTTCGCTTGGCGGGTGCGACTGCATCGTCATCGAGGCCATGTCATGACCAGCGTGCGGATCGGGCGCCTGTGGCTTCTGCGCGGGCATGTTGTGGCCCGCGTGTGGATCAGGCGCGACAGGTTTCTGCGGCGGCGCGGTATGACCGGCGTGCGGGTCCGCGGCGACGGCTTTCGGGGACGGCATCTTGTGCCCGGCGTGCGGATCGTCAGGCTTGGCTGCCGGCGCCGCTGCCGTGCCCATTGCGCTCATGTCGTGACCCATCCCTCCGTGGCCCATGTCCGCCATGGTGAGCAGCGGGCGAGGATCGGGCTCCGGCACCGGGGCACTCAGCCCTTCGCGGACCGCCAGAGTGCCGCGGGCGTAGCCGGTGCGGTCCATCGACTGCGCGAAGATCGTGAACGCGTCTTGGCCGGTCGGTTCAACAATGACGTCGAACGTTTCCGCGACCGCAATCCGGAACTCGTCGATGGTGACGGGATGGACGTTCTGGCCGTCGGCGGCGACCACGGTCATCTTCAGACCGGGGATGCGGACATCGAAGTAGGTCATCGACGAGCCGTTGATGAAACGCAGGCGGACGCGCTCGCCGGGCTTGAACATCCCCGTCCAGTTGCCGGCCGGTGCCGTCCCGTTCATCAGGTAGGTGTAGGTGTAGCCCGAGACGTCGGCCAGATCCGTCGGCGTCATCCGCATCTCGCCCCACGCGGCGCGGTCGACCAGTGTCTCGCCCAGGCCGCGCCTGCGGATGTCGCGGAACAGGTCTCCGACCGTGCGCTTGTTGAAGTTGTAGTAGTCCGCCTGCTTCTTCAACTTTGCGAACACGCGCTCGGGATCTTCATCCGTCCAGTCCGACAGGAGGACGACGTGCTCGCGGTCGTAGCGGAAGGGCTCTGGCTCTCGCGGTTCGATGATGAGCGCGCCGTACAGTCCGAGCTGTTCCTGGAACGCCGAGTGGCTGTGATACCAGTACGTGCCGCCCTGCTTCACATCGAACCGGTAGACATACGTTTCGCCAGGGGCTATGCCGTTGAAGCTCAGACCCGGAACGCCGTCCATATTGGCCGGCAGCAGAATGCCGTGCCAGTGAATCGAGGCGTAGTCGTCCGCCAGCCTATTCGAGGCGCGCAGCGTCACGGTATCGCCCTCTTTCCAGCGCAGAATCGGGGCCGGGATCGAGCGATTCACGGCGTGCGCGAACCGGGGCGCACCGGTGAAGTTCACCAGCGTCTCCTCGAAGCCCAGGTCGAACTCGGTGCCCGACAGCACGCCCGTGTCGCGGCGCGCCACACCCTGGGCCCAGGCGCGCTCACCCCACAGGCCGAGCCCGGCGGCCACGCCGCCCATGGCCAGGCCCTTGACGAACGTCCGGCGCGATGGCCGTGACAACGATGGATTGCGCGGATGCTTCTGAAGTCTCATGTTGCGTCTGATCGATGCTCATGCGGTCGGCGTCACTGCCGCCCGCCGTCGTGCGTGATGCGGTGGCGTCTTCGTCGGCGTTAGCTCTTCGCCGAAGACAAGTTTCAGGCCGCGCCACATGCGCGTGGCGCCGCTGCGCGGCCGAGTGAACTGTCAGGAGGCTGGGCGCGACTCGAGGGAGGCGCCTACGGGAGGGCGATCAGATGCGGAGAACGAGCGGAGCGCACGTGGGCGATGGCGTGTCGAGCGGTGGACTCGAGCCCGAGTACACGCGGAGCGGCATCGGTCGGGACAGATACGCAGCCATCGGGAGAACGTGCTGCACGGCCGTGATGAGGCCGACATCAGCCCGCACGGCTGACAGCGACGCGGCTGTGACATCCCCAAGTGCTTGATGGCTACTGCAGTTCTGATGCGGCGGAGCACCCATGGCAGCCTGATTCACGTGCGACTCGCGATCGGGTGGCACTGAGGCGTGCTGATCATGATCGGCGTGCTGATCGTGATGTCCCGCCGTGGCGTATTCGTCCTGTGCCGGAGGCGCGCAGAGCACGGCGCAGACCGGCCCGCTCACGGGAAGGGTCGCGAGGAGGGACAGCACGGCGACGCTGATTGTCCGCTGCCAGACGAGGCGCACGAAACGAGTATACGCCACGCGGCCTCCCGTCACAGCGTCACCCGGCGCAGGCGCAACGCGTTACCGATGACCGACACAGAGCTGAAGCTCATCGCCGCCGCCGCAATCATCGGGCTCAACAGTAACCCGAAGAACGGATAGAGCACGCCGGCCGCGATCGGCACACCCGCCGCGTTGTAGATGAACGCAAAGAACAGATTCTGTTTGATATTGCGCAGTGTCAGTCGGCTGAGGCGGCGGGCACGCACGATGCCCCGCAGGTCGCCTTTGACCAGCGTGACGCCGGCGCTTTCCATCGCCACGTCTGTCCCGGTGCCCATGGCGATCCCGACGTGCGCCTGAGCGAGAGCCGGGGCGTCGTTGATGCCATCACCCGCCATCGCCACGATGCGACCCTCGCGCTGCAACCGCTTGATCACATCCGCCTTCTGGTCCGGCAGGACGTCCGGGATGACATCGTCGATACCCAGCGTCTTCGCCACCGCTTCGGCCGTCGTTCGATTGTCACCGGTCAGCATCACCACGCGGAGGCCTTCGTCATGGAGCTGCTGAATAGCCTCCGGCGTCGTGTCCTTGATGGGATCGGCCACGCCGATGAGCCCTGCGGCACGCCCATCGACAGCCACGAACATGACCGTCTGGCCTTCGCGGCGGGAACGGTCCGCTGACTCCACAAGGGCGCTGACGTCGACACCCTGCTGCTCCATCAGGGCGCGGTTCCCCAGTGCGACGTCGTGGCCCTCAATGCGACCCTGTACGCCCTTGCCGGTGACCGACTCGAAGGTGTCGGTGGTCGTGAGCGCGACGTTGCGCGCCTCCGCGCCAGAGACAATCGCCGCCGCGAGTGGATGTTCACTGCCACGCTCCAGGCTGGCCGCGAGGCGGAGCAGTTGCGCCTCGTCCCAGCCGGCCGCCGGCTGCACGTTGACCAGCGACGGCTTGCCCAGCGTCAGGGTGCCGGTCTTGTCGACCACCAGCGTGTCGACCTTGCGGAACACTTCGATCGCTTCGGCGTTCCTGAACAGGACGCCTGCCTGGGCACCCTTGCCGGTCGCGACCATGATGGACATCGGGGTCGCGAGACCGAGCGCACACGGGCAGGCGATGATCAGCACGGCCACCGCATTGATGATCGCGAAGGCCATCGCCGGCTCGGGCCCCACCATCGCCCAGACGATGAACGTGACGAGGGCGATGAGGATCACGGCCGGCACGAAGTAGCCGGACACGGTATCGGCCAGCTTCTGGATCGGGGCCCGGCTGCGCTGCGCCTCGGCCACCATCTGCACGATGCGCGCGAGCAGCGTGTCAGCGCCGACCCGCTCCGCCTGCATGATGAGAGAACCGGTGTTGTTCACCGTGGCCCCAGTCACACGGTCGCCGGTCTGCTTTTCCACCGGCATCGGCTCGCCGGTGACCATCGACTCGTCCACCGCGCTGGCCCCCTCGAGCACGACGCCGTCCACCGGCACCTTCTCGCCTGGCCGGATGCGCAGCCGATCTCCGGGCTGAACCTGGTCCAGCGGCACATCCTCTTCACGCCCATCGTCGTGAACCCGCCGGGCCGTCTTCGGCGCGAGGCCGAGTAAGGCCCTGATCGCAGCGCCGGTCTGGCTGCGGGCACGCAGCTCCAGCACCTGCCCGAGCAGGACCAGCGTCACGATGACCGCGGCAGCTTCGAAGTAGACGGCGACCTGGCTCGCCTCGTCTCTGAACGACGGCGGGAAGATGTCGGGGAACACGATCGCGATCACGCTGTAGATGTAGGCGACGCCAACGCCGAGCGCAATCAGCGTGAACATGTTCAGGCTGCGGTTCGCGACCGAATACCAGCCGCGGACGAAGAATGGCCATCCGCCCCAGAGCACGACCGGCGTTGCCAGGAGCAGTTCGATCCAGCCGAGCGGGCCGCGCATGAGCAGCTGCTCCAGCGGTCGGCCTGGAACCATATGACCCATGGCGATGATCACCAATGGGATCGTGAGCGCCGTGCTGGCCCAGAACCGCCGGCGCATGTCGCGCAGCTCGTGGTTCTCCTCTTCCTCGGCGGCCACGGTCTCGGTTCGAGCGCCATTCCGCAGATCGGGCAGCTCCCCGGCTCGTCGCGCACGATCTCCGGGTGCATCGGGCAGGTCCACTGCGTCCGCGTGGCCGGCGTAACGGGCACCGCGGGCTCGAGCGCCATGCCGCAATTGGGGCACGCACCCGGTCCCTTCTGCCGTACCTCCGGGTCCATCGGGCAGATGTAGTCCACCTCGCGCCCTGATGGCGCAGATGCGGGGAGTTTCGATGGGGGACGGGATTCTAGGAATTCCGCCGGGCTCGCGCGGAACCGCTCGAGGCAGCTCTGGCTGCAGAAGTAGTAGGTCTGCCCCTTGTGATCGGCATGACCAACGGCGTCGGCAGGCGTGATCGTCATGCCGCAGACCGGATCGACGACCTCATCGGGTGCGGGTATCGCGTGGGCGTGCCGAGCTGTCATGTCAACCTCCACCCCGATCACGCATCGCCCGGATTTCCATTACACCCCCGAACGGAGGAGGTTGCGGGGCCCTCCGTCGGAGCGCCCCGTCGACCCTATCGATCGAACTGAGAAGGACTTGCGTCGAACTTGGCTTTGCACCCCTTCGAGCAGAAGTAGTACGTCTTCCCGTTGTGTTCACTCGTCCCCGCCGCCTTGGCGGGATCCACCTGCATACCGCAGACGACATCGCGTTCCATGTACAGCCTCCTGTTGGTTGTACTGCCTTCACGCACCCCCGCGCCTCTCATTACAGTGCCACAGTCATAGGCGCGCATCCGCGGGTGATGATGCTCTCAGTGCGAGTGCGAGTTGATTTTGGCCCCCGACTCCTTGATCCACTGCTCGTACTGTGCGGGCGTCATTTCGTCGAAGCGCTCGACGAACGTGGCGATCGCCCACAGGTCTTCTGTGGAATGGCTGCCGCCGAACGCCGGCATCCCGGTGTGGCGGATGCCGTGGTGAAGAACCCAATAGACCTCTCGCAGCTCCATCTCACGCGCGACGTTCGCGAGGTCCGGAGGCTCCGGCTTCATGCCTCGCCCGAACTCACCGCGTGAACCGCCCGGCGTGCCGTGACACGGCACGCACATCGCCTGGTACTCGGACGCGCCCTTGCGCAGCATCGCGTCGGTTACTTCGGCAGGTTCCGAGATTTCGCCGCGGGTCGCTGCTTCCTCGGCGTGCGCCTTGATGGAGTTGTCCGACACCGTGGCGAAGAACCATTTGACGCCGGGCAGGTAATCCTCGGAGGCGGCGACGTTCGCGGCGCCGGAGTAGGCGAATGCCACCAGGCCCAGACCCAGGAACACCACGACCAGCACAACCGTCAACGAGATGAGCACCGCGGACCGCTTCATGGTTCCCCCTGTCCGAGCCCGTCCGTTCGCATCCGCGCGATGACTTAGCTTCGAACGTTGAGCATCGGCGTCCGTCGGGTTCGGATGCAGGGATAGTGCCCATGCTCAGGTCGAGGGGGCCGGAAGGGGAGCAACCGCGCACTAAAAAATCTTCAACGCCGCCTGACATGCCTTTTCGCACCGCCGACAGGACTCCGCGCAAACCCGGCAGTGCTCATGCTTCGAGGCGTGCCGCTCACATTCGTCTGCGCAGAGTCGGCATGCGCTGACGCACGCCTCGAGCATCTTACGGATGACTTCCTCGTTCGAGCCCGTCCTGCGGTTGGCCACTGTTGCCGTCGCAAGGCACACATCCGCGCAATCCAGGTTCAGCCGAATGCACTGGCGCAGCTGTGCGACCATCTCTTCAGCCAGACACGCGTCTGCGCACGAGGTGCAGGTCTGGGCACATTCATAGCTCGCCTCGATGAACTGCAGCAACGCTTCATTGACGTTGCCCTTGACGTCGGGATGGCTGGCGATCATTTCTTTGGTTTGCATTCGAAAGCTCCAGTTCGACTGTCGGCGCTCGGCGATGAGCGGCGATCCGATGACGGGTTCTCCGATGCAACTGCCGCACCGGATCTTGCAAGCTCATACAATGGGCTGGTGGATGCCGCCGAGCGCGACGCTCCGCTCGCCTTGCTCATCGAGAACCATCGCGCGTTTCTCCGCTATCTGGAGGGTCGCGTGGGCGACCGCGCACTGGCCGAGGACATCCTCCAGGAGGCCTTCGCGAAAGTCGTGACGCGCCCCGAGCAGGCACCCGACGACGAGGGAATCGTCCCCTGGTTTTATCGGACGTTACGGAATGCGGCGGTCGATCAGTTCCGGCGCCGTGGCGCGGCCAATCGGGCATACGAGGCGTTCGCGCGGGAACTCGAAACCCACGACGCAGCAACCGACGAGATCGAGGGCGAGATCTGCGCGTGCGTTTCGCGCCTGGCGAGGACGTTGAAACCGGAATACGCCGAGGCGCTCCAGGTGATTGAAGTGGGCGGCACGCCCGTGAAGGCATTCGCGGAACAGAGAGGCTTGTCGCCGGGCAACGCGGCCGTGCGTGTGTTTCGCGCGCGGGAAGCACTCAAAAAGCGAGTCACGCAATCCTGCGGGGCGTGTGCCGAACACGGGTGCCTGAACTGCACGTGCAAGCGCGCCTGAACTAGTCGGCCGTTCTGTTCAGGAGCGGTTCACCTCGCCGTCATACAATCAGCTCTGAGTTCCTGTGGCGAGTCGGGCCGCCACTTCATGTCGAAGTTGTTCCCATGATGGCCAGCGCTCTGCGCAGATTCACGTTCACGGCACACATCACGTCGTCTGTGGGCTGGCTCGGCGCAGTGATCGCGTTCCTCGCGCTCGCGGTCATCGGGCTCACCAGCCGAGACGAAGCGACCGTGTGTGGCGCCTACCTCGTCATGGCGCCGGCCGCGTGGTTCGTCCTCGTCCCACTCGCCCATGCGTCGCTCCTGAGTGGGATCGTGATATCGCTAGGAACCCCGTGGGGCCTTATTCGGCACTACTGGGTTGTACTGAAGCTGCTGATTACGGCGTTCGCGACCGTCATCCTGTTGATCTATATGGGCACGTTCAGGCAGATGGCGGGCGTCGCCGCAGATCCGACCGTGGAGCTTGGGCTGGTGCGGAATCTATCGCCGGCGCTTCATGCGACCCTCGCTTTGGTCTTGCTGGTGGTCGCGACCGTGCTCGGCGTGTATAAGCCGTTCGGTATGACACCGTACGGCAGCCGGAGGCAGGCCGAGCGTCGTCCAGCCATCACCGCGTCGGCCCTCACGTCGACGGGCACGCCCCCCTGGCCCTATGTCGCCGTCGTCATCGCGATCGTGGCGCTCCTGTTCGTGCTCTTGCACTTCGCTGGCGGTCAGGTGCGGCACTAGCGAGTCCAGAGCAGACGACCGCGCTGGCCGGTACGGCACCGGCCAGCTCCAATCGCGCCCTTTGCTACCTACACAGCGGACAGCAACCCGTCGAGGCCACTTTCGTCGCCGCCGCCGCTGCGGTCCCGAACATCGCCACCAGAGCAGCCGCGAGCCCAACCAGTTCCATCTTCATCGCCATCTCCAATTCGACATGAGGGCGGATCATCCGCCACGCCCAACGAGGTTACGGTCTTGAGCCGGCTTGAGAGTCAAGCCCCTTGACCTTCAAGCCGACTTGAAGGTGTTCTAATGAGAAGCATGGGTGCGTTGCTCATCGGTGACCTTGCAGAACGTGCGGGAGTACAGACCGCGACGATCCGGTACTACGAGTCAATCGGATTGCTCAAGCGCGCTCCGAGGGCTTCGTCAGGCTACCGGCGGTACTCGGAGCAGACAGTCGAGGAGCTCCGTTTCATCAAGAAGGCCCAGGCGCTCGGCTTCTCGCTCGACGAGGTCGCCGAGATCCTTCAGCTCTCGCGCGCCGGCAAGAAGCCGTGCGCACAGGTGCTGTCCCTGGGCCACGAGCACCTCGCGGCGGTCGATGAACGGATCCAGCAACTCCAGGCGTTCCGGAATCAGCTCGCTTCGGAGCTTGCGAAGTGGGACCAGCAGCAGGCCGGTGTCACCTGCGACGGCCTGTGCCAGTTCATTGCGGATGCAGAACCGTCCGTCTCAGACGTGAAGTTCTCGCCGGAGATCGCTCGGCGCCGCGCGAGGTCTCGATAATGGGAAGAGTCCTCATGACGACGATCGTCGGCGCCGTTGCTGGATTCTGCACACGGCCTTGCTGCGCGATTCCGGCTGCGATGTCTCTCTTTGGTCTGAGCGGTGTGGCGTTCGCGCAGACGGCCGTCGCCTACCAGGGCGCGTTTCTGTCCGTCAGCGGCCTCATGTTGGCGACGACACTCTGGATAACGCTCCGACGCGAGGGTGGGTCTTTCAACAAGGTTCTTGCGGTCACGGCAACGTTGGCGGGCTTCGTGCTCTCGCTTCAAATATTGGGGGTCATGTGACGTTCAGACGCGCAATCTGCGCATTCGCGGTCGCCGGGAGTACATGGCTACTTCCGAGTCCCGCCTCGGCCCAAATGACGTGAAGCGGCTGCGCGAATCCGTACCTGCCCGGGTGGCGGGGCGTATTGACCGAGGGGGTTGCAGGCAGCCGGTTCCGGGTGGGCGCATGGCTGGTGACGGAAGACCGTGACCGCGCGTACGACGGGTCGTCTGAGGTCGACAATCCGATGCGGGAGCGGACGCAGATCACCGTACCGCTCCTCACACTCGATATCAGACTGACAGAGCGGTTCGGAATTCAGGCTGCGGCGAGCGTACCAGATGTGACGAGATCCGCCGTGATTCCCAGGGCCTCTGGTGCGCTCGATTTCAGTGAGACGTTCAGCGGCATCGGCGACACGTCCGTGGTGGGCTGGTACAAGTTGCGACCGGTTCGGCAGTGGTATCCGGTCGTGAACTTCGGCACGTCCGTTCCCACCGGTCGAACAGAGACACCCCGCTTTCGATCGGAACTGCAGGACGGAAGCCTGGTGCCCATGTCGCGCCTGCAGCGTGGTTCCGGCACCGTGGACCCGCTCGCCGGCGCGCATATCGGCCGCCGGTTCGGCAAGGCCACGGTCTTCGGCAGTGTGGCTGCTCGAATTCCCCTCTACGAGAATGGCGACGGGCTACAGACGGGCGCATCTGCCGAAACGAATGTTGGCCTCGCCCGGGAACTTGGCCATCACCGGATCACGGGGCTCGCGCGCGTGGGCTGGCTGCATCGTCAGCAGGACACCTTCCGCGGCACACGCGTACTCGTCGGCGGAGGCAACTGGCTGTACGTGACTCCGGGGATCGGCGTTCTGGTTGGCAAGGGCGTCAACGTGCAAGCTGAGGTGAAACTGCCGCTGTACCGATCCTTGTCCAACAAGCAGCTCGATTCGTCGGCTATCTTCCAGTTCGGGATCAGCCGCGCGTTTTGAAGGGAGAGCAGAGATGAAGGGAGTGCTGGCGCTCATGACAATTCTCGGGTTCCTGGGGTTTGGTTCCACCGCAGTTGCGCAGAACGAGACGCGCGCGGCCGGCGACGTGTGCACGTTGAAGATTGAAGGCATGGCATGCAGCGCCTGTGCGGCACGGGTGGAAAAGGAAGCGCTGAAGATCGACGGGGTGAAGGCCGCGAAAGTGAGCCAGCCAAAGGGCACAGCGGAGATCACCTTCGATGCATCGAAGACGAACCCCTGAGGCCATTGCCAAATCGATTACGGACAAGACGGGGTTCAAGGCCGAAGTATCCGGACCGAAAAAGTAGGCAGTCCCCGCGCAGGCCGGCGAGATCGCGTTCGCCTGCGGGATCGACACCGGGCTGTTGTCGTGCAGTGACTCGGCTTGCAGGACTCGAGAGTAGCATCCCCCCTTAGCGTCCGGAAGCGCGGCATTAAGTTGCAGATCTTTGAGGACCGTTGAACTCAGGTTTCGAAGCAGTTTTCAACCGTTCCGTTTCTCAGGATTGACGCGCGTCGGTCGTTTCACTGAGGGAGCAACGGCACGGCTATACTGGAAAAGCCCGTAAGTGATCGCGGCACATTGGAGGACTTATCACAATCGCCCTGATCGCGGCATGTTCGTGACTGCAAGTTGTTGATTCTAAACGGAGAGATGCTGGAGCGGTCGATCAGGCACGCTTGGAAAGCGAAGCGTGCGAGCCACACTGACGAACCCGGAGCCGCGCTAACGCACACGCCAACAGCGTCTTAGCCTCCAGAACTATCGGGCGGTGTGCGTCCGTAAACCTCGATGTTCTTCGAGGTTGTGAGCCCTACGTATCACAGTCCTATCACAATCGAGTCCCTCACTTAAGGCCGTCGGCCTCAATATGCTAGGCGGTCCTCCACATCAGTTCCGTACGCCTGCAGCTGTTCGCTGCGGCGGCCAAGCCGGTGACTGCGTGACTGGATGCGGTCATGCATAACGGGAACTGACCGAGGTAGGTGATCCGAAGACATTTCAGAGGTCCTACACAGGCCGAAGATTAGTTCGTGCCGAGCCTCTTGGGCGCAAGTGTCGCGACAGCCACGAGGAGTTCGAGAGGGTCGATCGGCTTCACGAGATGCATGTGGAACCCGCTGGCCAGCGATGTGATCCGATCCTGAGACCGCGCGTACGCCGTGAGGGCTGCAGCCGGGATGCTCCGGGCGGGCTCTTGCATCTGTCGAATCGCGCGAATGAGCTGCAAGCCGTCCATCGCCGGCATCCCGACGTCGGCGATAAGAGCATCGGGGACACGCTGCCCAATCGCGGCCAACGCCTCCGGTCCAGAACATGCCGTCGATACCGTTGCACCCGCACCTTCCAGGACCATGCGCAGCAAGTCGAGCGAATCCGGTTCGTCGTCCACGGCAAGAATGTGAATGCCATCCAGGCGGGGACTCGTCGTCAGTTCTGGCGGCCGACGGTCGCTATGCGGGTGCTGTCGCTGGTGCTCTGGGGCTACTGGTTGATGAACAATCATCAGCGGCAACTTCAAGGTGAACGTCGCGCCTTGATCCGGTCCGCCACTCGATGCAGTGATCGTGCCTCCATGAAGTTCAGCCAGTTGCTTGGCGATCGCGAGACCCAGACCGAGACCTCCATGTTCTCGAGTGAAGCTGGCATCGGCTTGGCGGAACCGCTCGAAGATGAATGGCAGGAAATCCGGAGATATGCCGCGGCCGGTATCGCTGACGGTGACCTCGACATGCGAACTGACTCGTGACAACCGCAGTTGCACCTTGCCCCCACGCGGCGTGAACTTGATCGCGTTCGACAACAGATTCCAAACGACTTGTTGAAGACGATCGGCGTCTCCGGAGACGGGTGCCGTCAGCGGCTCGATCAAGGTTTCGACCCGCACGCCTCTGGCGTCCGCCGCTGGGATGACTGTCGCCATCGCATCACGCAAGATCCCCGGCAGATCGACCGGCTCGACGTGCAGCCGGAGCCGGCCCGCGACGATTCGGGAAACCTCGAGGACATCCTCGATGATGTGCTGCAACGACGTGGCGTTTCGCTCGACTACGTCCCACGCGGCGCGCGCCTTCTCGGGTGGCAACGTCTCTGTGCGCATCATGCGCGCGTACCCCAGAACCGCGTTGAGCGGCGTGCGCAGTTCGTGTGACAGAGTGGCGAGGAATTCGTCTCTCAGCCGGCTGGCCTCGTTCGCCCGTTCGTAGGCGCGTGCGTTCTCGATCGCGAGTGACGCTCGTGTGGCGAGTTCTCCGGCAAACCGAACATGCTCCTCCGAGTACTGTCGGCCTGATTCGGCGCTCACGAACGTGATCGCGCCAATAGCTTTGCCCTGCACCGTCAGCGGCAGGCACATATACGACGTGAGATTCAGCTCGCGCATGATGTGCAGGTGCTCGTCGTCCCGGGCGGCAGCCTCAAAGAGGGCTGGTGGAATACGCGCCATGTAGGCAGGCTTACCTGTACGGATCACCTGGTGAACGTCGTCCCGAGCGTTCGGATCGGCGGGATACCGTTCCTGAAGCATTCGTGCGAATTCCACCTTCTTTGGATCGACGTGCGCGACCGCGATCCTGTGCAGCGCTCCTCCCTCGCCGACAATGTCGACAGCGCACCAGTCGGCGATCCCCGGCACCGCTAAGCGGGCGACGGATCGCAGGGTCGCTTCGTAGTCCAGCGATGAACTGAGCACGGTGCTCGCTTCCGCAAGGAACGCGGCCTGTTGCCGGGCATGGTCAGCGGCCTCACGGGCTTGACGCTGCTCTTCGTACAAATCGGCGGCCGTCAGCGCCGCGGCCACCAGATTCGCGAGGCCCGCACCTACGTGAATGTCCACCTCGCGGAAGGCCGTCCGCTGGCGGAAATAAAACACCATGGTTCCCGATCGTTCACCACGAATCATCAACGGGAACACGATCATCGACACAATCCCTTCGCGGCGGTACTCGTCCCGCATATCCGCAACGATCGTGGCCGCTTCTACGTCTTCGCAGACGAGCGGGTCAGAGAACGGCACAACGGGGACGGGGTTCCCTGAACGCCCCGGAATGGCGCGCGAGGCGAACTCCTGCGAGATCCCGAACGAGCGCACGATCTGCCACGAACCGCTCGCCTTCGCGCGCCACACCGCATAGCCATCGGCGGCAAAGACGTCGCGCGCGATATCGATGGCCGCTGAGGCGACAGCAGCGGAATCGGGAGATCCAAGGATCGACGCCGAGGCAGTGGCAAGCGCCAACAAACGGTGTCGGAGTTCATCCAGTTCCGCTTCAATCTGCCGGCGGTACGAAACGTTCCTGGCGATCTTGGAGGCGCCAATGATGACGCCGGCGGCATCTCGAATCGGCGAAACCGTCAGCGAGATAGGGACGAACGTCCCATCCTTGCGCCGGCGAATCGTTTCGAAATGCGCGACGCGTTCGCCGCGGCGAATGTGCCCCAGCACCATCTCCTCTTCGGCAAGGCGGTCTGGGGGGATCACTATGGTGATCGGTTGTCCGACGGCCTCGTCAGCTGTGTATCCGAACAGCTCCTCCGCGCCCCGGTTCCAGGAGGTGATGATGCCATAGAGATCCTTGCTGACGATCGCGTCGTCGGACGATTCGACGATCGCCGCCAGTCTGAGTATCGGATCAGGAGGACGAATGGGCATGGTACAAATCAACCAGCCAAGCAGAGCGATGGCCACTCACGGCACGCGAGCAATCACAGGACGAGGTCGGTGACACCATTGACCATTTTTTGTGCCCAGCGGCCCACGATCCATGCCGCGACCACGCCGAACACGATACCGGAAACCGTGATCGGAACGTAGGCCTTCGTGATGATCGCGTCAGGTACGCTCGTGAGCAGCCCGACGATCATTCCAGCGAGCACCGGAGAGAGTGGGAGTTGCACGGTCGCGGCGAAGAAGCCGAGGGAAAAGCGTGAGACAAATGCACCCGCCAGCGCCGCTCGCTTGTCCGGAAACGCTAGCGGCAGCATCAAGAGGACATCCACAGCGCCGATCACGATGCCAAGCAGGATTCCGAGAGGGATCCGCCTCATGATGCTGTTCTCCACAGTGCTGCCGCGGGCCTGTCGGCCGAGTTTCTCATGCGAGTCGTTCCAGAGGCAACACAGCGAGATGCACGGCGGAATGCTCTTGTGCGGCCGCAGAAGGAACCCACCGGTTGCTGGGCTCGCGGGCGGTTCCTGCCAGCGCTTCCCCGGGGCGGTTCACCCCATTGTTGCGACCCTCCCCTCCCGAGTATATTGAACGAGTGGTCAATACGCGGTCTCGACCTTGTTTGAGAGGGAGCCGATGCTCTGGTACCACTACGTCGCGTACTTCGCCGGCGGCGCATTCTGGGTGAACGCTGTTCCTCATTTGTCCAACGGCGTCTCCGGCAGACCATTCCCATGCCCGTTGGGCGACTCGAGTCCGGTCGCCAACGTCGCATGGGCTGTGTTCAATTTGTTCGTTGCGTATGTGCTGACGTGCCAGGTCGGGCAGTTCCGGATTCGCGGGGCGCGGGAGATGGCGATAGCCACGCTTGGGGGGCTGCTCATGGCGCTCTGGCTCGCCAGTACACTCGGAAACGCTCACGGACGTGCGTCTCCGTGCCCGACCTGCGGTCCAGCACCTTCGATCAGCGTGCCCGGGGGACGCCACTCGCCGCGGTTAGGCTCGCACGCGGGAGACACCGAGCATCGGAAACGCCAGACCGTCACAGCCCATTGCGCATAGGTCGATGCAACGAGGTAACCTCAATGGTGCGGGGTGGCGCTGCCACCTTTGCCCTGCGTGGCCAGCCATGCGGCCGCGAGTGTCCGACACTCCTGCCGGTACTTGGCCAGCGCACGGGGCATCTGCGACCGAAGGCAGCTCGCCCAGTTTTCAGGCGGGCACATCAGGGACCTACGCCGTCCGCGTGGCGTCCCGCCGCGACGCGGCGTGTTGCGAGCCGTGCGCGAAGGCGTCGGATGCTGCGTCCCATCGTCGCCGAGCGGAAATAGAGCGCCTCGACCGGGACCCCGCCCGGCAGGCGATGACGTCCGAGCGCGCCGAGCCCTGCTGACGCGATGCATCCACAATTCGAGCAATCGGGGTTGCCGCCGAACTGACAGGGTGAGATCTGGCGCAGGAAATCCGCCGACACGCAGGTGGTCGTCTGCGCGAAGATGCACTCCTCCGGGTTTCGCGGCGGCTGCGCGTACACCTTGATCATCCCCTCCGGCATGCGCAGCTTGGGATAGGACCGGCGGAGGTGCATCAGCGCGGCGACGACTCGTTGGCGGTCGTCCGGGCGCAGGCACTCGTCCGAGACCTCGCCAATCTGTGGCGTGTACAGGCTCACCCAGATCTGGCGCGTGTCGGAATTCTCCGACCACACCCGCACGAACTCATCAATGTAGCCGTCGCGCTGCACCTGCTGGCGAGTAACCGTGCAGTGGACCGTGATCTGATGTCCGTGGATGTGCTTCAGAATTCGATCGTAGGTCGCCGGCGTGCGCCGCGCGTCGTGCTCCGGCTGCAGGCCATCGATGGACACCACGATCTGCAGACGGCGGAGCGGCGCCCACGCGACGGGGATCGGACGAACGGCGCTTGTCACGAGCTGCGTGAAGATACCCCTGTCGGCAAGCTGCGGAAGGATCTCGCCAAGCTCACGATGGCGCACGAGGGGCTCACCGCCGACGATCGACACATGCACCGGCCGGTGCTCGTCGACCAGCGCCATGAAGCGCCTGACCAGCTCGTCCCCCTTGAAGTCGCTGACCTGCCTGAGCGTGAGGTCGCCGCCCAGATGTTCCTCCCCATACGCGTAACAGCCAGGGCAGCGAAGCGGACACTCCCGGGTAATCTCCACCGACAGAGCAGGCCGGTAGCCGGAGATGATACGCCCCCACGCGGTGAACACCCAGTCGAAGTCGCGAAGCATTGAGAACACCTCAGAACAATGGCCAGCATTCGTCCATTTGTGTCGCGGTACCGCGCGCACGCACCGACAGGCCTTTACGCCAGCTCACGGCCTTCAACCGGCGGCCGGCGCGTGACTTGACGAAGCGCGAGTCGTCGAACGGCGCGCCTCATGAGCATCAGCACTCCTGCGACATCAACGAACGTAACAATCCGCCGGGCCAGCTATGGGCGCTTCAGTTTCTGACGCCTGCGGGATTTTCGGGGCGACTTGATCAGCCCGCCGCGAGCGAGCCCATCAATCACGGTGAGCGCCGCGCGCAAGTCGAAACCCGAGGGATCGATCACCGATTGGATCGCGCACCCGTGCACGAAGCTGACTGCAGCTGACGCCAAGCCTTCGGCCGTCGCGTCCGGGTATCGGTCCTCGTCAGTGGCAAGTGCCTCCTCGGCCAGCGCGCGGAATTCCTCGCGGTACCTCGTTAGCGCCCGGCGCATCTGCCCGCGAAGCCTCGCCGTGCGCGTCCCGGCGACCCAAAAATCGAAGAACAACTCCGACCGATGGCGGTCTGTCGAGAGGCGCCGGGCCTCCGCGCGAATCAGCTCGCAGAGCGAAGCGGCAGGCGATCCCGTAGTCTGCACTTCCGGACGAAGCACGGTCGTGCTCTCGAGCAGCCACGTCAGCAGCGCGGCTATCAGCGCCTCCTTGGTTTTGAAATGAAAGAGGACGAGACCAGTACTCAGCCCCGCCTCGCGCGCCACGTCTCGAATCCTCAGTCCCCCGAGGCGCTCACGAATGGCGACACGAAGTGCGGCATCGAGGATCTGCTCTCGCCGTGCGACTTCTGGTGCTTTCCGTCCGGGCATAACAGATAGTACGCATCCTTGTCGGTCCACGTCCACCGGGGACAAAATCGGCTGCTGCCGAAATGGACGGCGTCGTAGTTCTCACGCCGCGTCGCCAACGGCCCGTGCTGCGGTCTTCGGCTGGGCCGGTGCTAGAAGCCATGGCAACCGGATCGTGAGACTGACCCAGTACACATTCGCGCCGATGGCTGCCAGGACGAGGATGCCGGGAAGAATGCCAAGCAACGCGAAGGCCATGATGCCGTAGGGCATCGTGGACCGCGTCGCGCAAAATGACAGTTTGGCGACAAGCCACGCCCATCTCTTCTTGGACGCGTAGAAATGGGCTTTCGCCGTCGACTGCAGCTTCTCAGGCTGGCCGTTGGTGATGCGCCGTCGCAGCCAGATGAGTAGCGCAAACGTGATGAACGTGCCAGCGAGCGCGACCGCCCCAATTCGATAGAAGATCGGATTGGCTGTGTACCGTACTGCTCCCACGGTCAGACCCACGAAGATGGCGATGTAATAGGTGTAGTCGCCGATCGTCTCCACCCAGCAGCCGAACGCCGATTCCTGGTATTTGAGTCGCGCGATCTCCCCGTCGCAGCCGTCGAGAATGCTCGCGCCGAGGGACAGGGCCGCAGCCGCGACCCCGGTCGCGTAGCTCCCGAGACTGAACAACCATCCCGAAGTGAACCCCAAGAAAACGAGCAGCAGCGACAGCGCGTTGGCGGTCATCGGTGTGCGCAACAGCAGCATCGAAATGGGCAGCGACATCCGTCGGTTGACACGCGCGAGGTACGGGTCGGTGGACTTGTACACGGATCTCCGGATCTCGGCCTCTGCGCGTGCGAGATCCTGGCCCGAATCGGCGATGCGCAGGGCGAGCATGGCGCGGTGCGCTGAAACGTCCTGGCCGTCAGGTCTGGACACGCCGGCGCGCCAACGATCGTGCACGATGTCGGCGAGGCCAGCCGGATCAGCGGCATCATCGGCATGAACGCGGAGTACACCGGACTGCGGAAATCTGTCGCCAGCGGGAATGTCGATCCCGTATCCGGGCTCGGGAGCCGGGAGGGCGTGTCGCGCGGCCTCGAGCAACGAAGGCGCCACGACGGTACCTGACCCGATGACAGTGAGCGCCGGCACGCGGAGTCCCGCCTGCAGTTTCCGCCAGCTAGCACTGTCACGCGCGATCGCCACACGCGATCGGAGCGCCAGCCTGGCGGCGACCCGCGAGAGGCCCGCGTGACTCGTCGGTGCCCAGACGAGGATGTCGTCATAGCCTGCTCTGTCGGCGGCGCGCAACACGCGCTCGCCAATCGGCAGAGCGGCGAGGCGGTCGAGGGGGCTGACGGGCACTCGCGGATCGTCGGCCATGTAGATCAGCACGTGCCCTGAGAATCGCGAACCTATGTCGGCGGTGCCGGCGGCTTGGCTTTGTAGTGTATGCATATTAGCGCTTTCGAGATCGAGAGGCGGGCGGGCGGCGAGACGCTTCGGATAGACGAGAAACCCGACACCGGCCCAGAACAGACCCCGGAAACGCCGCGCGGCTGCCAGCGCCAACCCGGCGCCAGGGACACCAACTGCCGCCATGCCCGCGACATTCGAGGCCTCGGAGGTGCCGATGCCGGCAGGCACGAAGGCCGAGGCAAAGCTCGCCACACGCGAGAACGTCTCCACGGCAATCGCGCCCGACGTCGTCAAGGAGACCCCCATCGCGCGCGACACGACCCAGACCTCGAGCGCCATAGCGACGAAGCAGATCAGATTTGCCAGGACGAGTCTCGCGAGGCGGTGAGGATGGCCCTTCACGAGCTCAACGATGTGATGCTCAGTCGCCGTGAGAAATCGCGCGACACCGCCTCCTCGCAGGCGTCCGCGGCTCGCCCGGTGCAGGAGGTCGAGCGTCGCCTTCAGGTACGCGCCCCGGCCCCGCGCCAGGAGCACCGACGCTCCCACGATCACGGCCGCCACGATGGCGAACCCGCTATAGACCCGGAACCAGCCGGCCGACAGCGGCATACTGGCTGCGGCGGCTGCGGCGCAGACTCCCACGATCCCGGTTGTGATGACGAGATACGACACGCGCTCGAGCGCGACGGCTGCGGTCGCCCGGCGGGAGTCGATGCGCCCGGTGAGCATCATGACCTTGAGCGGCTCACCAGCCACGCCTCGCACCGTCACGTAGCTGAAAGCCTCCGCCGCCAGTCGGACTCGCGCGAGGGACCCAAAGGGCAGGGGAAGCGGTTCTGCGAAGCAGGCCGCCCATGACCACGTGCGCGCCAGATGCCAGATGCCACTGAGGACGAGTACGATCGGCAATGCCGTGCCGAGCCGGCCGGCCATCCCTGTCAGCGCATCGAGATCCACGTGCCAGAGAGTACCGGCGAAGAGTGCCACACCGAGACCCAGCGCGACCCGCGAGACGATCTGCGCACCGCGACGACTCATGAACGGCAGAGCGCCTGTTCTGCCGAATGAAGATCATCTACCGTGTCGATATCGCGCCAGAGCGCCGCGCCGATATCGATTCCCCGCATCAGGCCGGCGTCAGCCAGCCGGCGGATGCCGGCGCTGAGGGAGGTGTCTCCGGCGTCGCTCGCGGCCGCGAGCGCGTCGAAGACCGTCGGCGCGCACACGAACATCCCGGTATCGAGGGCATCGTAGGGTTCGACCTGTTTGCCGATCGCCACGATGCGGTCGCCGTCTAGCCGGACCCGGGTCGCCTCAGCCGCTACGGAGGCGGGCGCCGGGCGGCGATCGATGGCGAGCAGCGACTCGCCCTCAGAGGCCCCCGCGGTCAGCAGCCGCTGGAGTGCGACAGGCTCGAAGACGTGATCTCCCATCAGCAGCGCGAATCGCCGGCTGCCGCACGCCTCGCGGGCGGCCAGGACTGAGAGTCCGTTCTCGCGGTGCCACTCGGGATTGAAGTGAAAACGCGTGACGCACTCGGCCAGCGGCGAGCGCTCGACGACCGCGCGGACCCGCTCCGCTTGGTAGCCGACAACAAGGTCAACGTGAGTGATTCCCGCGGCACGCGCCGAGGCCAGTGTGCGTACGATCAGCGGCACTCCCAGGACTTGCTCCAGCAATTTCGACTGACGGGTTCCGTTGCAAAACCGATCGCCATTGCCTGCCGCGAGCACCACGGCATCCTCAACTCGAGCCGCCAATCAGCCTCCTGTCAGGCGCGGTGTGAAACCCGGGGCTGCCCCGGATGGACTTGGCCGTCCCGCCGTCCGCAAAGTAGAATTGATTTCTATATTGAACCTACGTTCAATGTCAATGTTAGGCCCTGGGATGCTTCGACTCGGTCACATCATCTACAGCAACTGCTTTCCCGTCCACGCCCGGTTCATCGACCAGGGGCCCCCGGAGGGGGTCGTACTCGCCCAGGGTGTCCCGTCCGTGCTGAATGACATGCTGGCGCACGGGGACCTCGACGTCGCGCCGTGTTCGAGTATCGAGTATGCGCGACATGCCGAGCAGTACCGCCTGATCCCCGAGGTCGTGATCGGTTCGCGCGGGCCCGTCGGCAGCATTCTGCTGGTTGGAGCCCCGCCGGGCGCCCTCGATGGCGCTCTTGTCGCGCTCACGACGTCGTCGGCCACCTCCGTCTGCCTGCTCAAGATTCTCCTGCGCGTCCGGTGGGGCGTCATGCCTCGCTTCGTCTGGTTCGATCAGGGCCGCCACGATCCTTTTGCCATGGGCGCCGCGGCGGCACTCTACATTGGCGACCTCGCGCTCGATCCGTCTCTTCACGCAGACGCGGAGAGCCGTGTCGACCTCGGAGCGGAGTGGTTTGCCGAGACCGGACTGCCATTTGCGTTCGCGCTCTGGCAGGCGCGCGGGGGTTCCCCGGCCGCGCTTCGGCAGTTGGGTGCCGCCCTTGTCGAATCACGGGACTACTGGCGACTGCATCGCGCCGACCTGGCCCGGCGTCACGCGAGCCGTTTCCAGCTCGACGCGACCACCCTCGACGCGTACTGGCGCAGCCTCCAGTTCGAGCTGGACGAGCCGATGCTCGAAGGCCTGTGCGCGTTCTTTCGATTGGCGGTCGAGATCGGGGAGATTCCGGCAGTGCCGCCGCTCGTGTGGATCTGAGCCGTTCGTCGGAGTCGCCGCTCGACGTGCGGCTGATCGTGGCGACGTGCGGCGACAGATACGCAGGGTGACGCGAGCACAGGCGAGGACGAAGAGGCGAGCCGCTACGTCTGGCGGCGGGGACTCATGACGAGCAGCGTGTCCGAGTCGGCGACCACGTGAACGCCTCCCTGCGCTCGTCCATGAACAGGACGGGACTGCGCGACGAGCGCAGCAGCCGTTCGTACGCGACGCGTTCACCGCGGGTGAACGTGTCCGCTTTGGGCGCAGGCGTCACGACCCACATCCTGTCCTCATTGCTGCTGGCGCTTACGGCCGCCCGCAGCAGCGATTCCGCTCGCGCGTATGCCGTACCGGCCGGCGGGGCACTGGCGCCGTCCGACTGCAGCAGAACGCGTAAAGTTGCCCCGAGGCGCTCGCTCAGGAAGGCAGCGTAGTGGCTGAGCGGACCCGACGTTGTGAGGCCTCCCAACGCGCAGAGAACTGTGGCGACGGGCCGTGTTGTTGCCGACTCTGGGACGACCAGCAGGCCACCGGGAATAGTCGACAGACACTGGCTTAGGAATGAACGGCGCAGACCGATCGACAGCCTGCCTCGTGGGCGGGTGCCCACCACAACGATGTCGTCGTCGTTGACCTGCTCTGAGAGACCCCGGAGGGGCGCGGCCATGACCGCAGCGTGTATCGGCAGCCCGTATCGTTCCACAGAATTAGCAATCAGACCCAGCCGCGCATGCGCCGACGCTGTCGATTGAGGAACACTCTGAAAGAACGGAAGCAGAGAACCGTGCTCGAAGGGAGCGGCGAATGCCGGAGATTCATAATGCACCAGATGAAGGCTGGCCCCCTCGGCTCGTGCCAACAGCGCGCCGTGCCGCGCGATGGCCGCACCGGAGCGCGAGAGCTCGGTCGCTACAATCACTCGCACTTCCTGCACCGGCCCTCCACCGACGCCGTCTCCCGGAGGCAGTGAGGATCTGCGCCGTGCCTGGTCATGGTCGCGTCCGCCGCCACGCCACGCAGGTTTGATGCAGGGTCCAATTCAACGGCCCGAGGAGGGTGGGACCGTGGGCGGCACCTGCAGTCGAATGTTCCAGCGGTCAAGCGCCTCGCCCGTTGCGTTTCGGAGCAGCGCGAGTGCGTTCTGCAGATCCGTCTCCGCCTGGATCTCCCGCGCCTGTGCGGTCACCAACGCCGTCTGGCGCTGCAGCACCAGAAACACCGTCGACGTACCCGCTTCGAACTGCCGCTGTTCGCTCTCGTACTGCACCTGGGCGGACGCTCGTGCGGTAGTTGCCGCTCCAAGCCGGCCACGCGCTGACCGGACCGTCTGGAGGGCATCGCGTACCTGGGCCTCGATCGCCTGTTCGACCTGGATCCGCTGGGCGTGGACCTGTTGGCGCTGAAGTCGAGCGACCGCAAGGTTCGCCTCCGCCGTCCGGTTGCGCAGCGGCAGCTGCAGCCGCAGGTCAACCCTCGCTGCGGGGAAATTGCCCTCTGTCAACGTGCGAAGCGATTGGCCGTAGCCGCCAACCAGCAGCTCGGGGAGGGATCCGCCTGAGGACGGCGGCAGCTCCGGGAGTCCAGAGAGGCGGCTCAACTCGTTGATCCGCTCCTGCAGCACCAGCGTACTGGCCGTGATTGGATTGGGGCCCCGCGAAATGACGTTTCCCGCCAGTCCGGAGACCGAGAATGTGCCCACAAGATCGACCTGCGGACGGGTCTGATCCTGGAAGTAGCGGACATCCACGTCGGCGATCGCCGCCGCCGCCTCCTGCTGAACGATCTCTGGCCGGTTGGCGAGGGCGCGCACGACCGCAGCCTCCAGATCCGGTTCCACGAGTACCGGATCGGCGACTGTTGCCGGTTGCAGCGCACGATGCCACAACGGCGATGATCGATCCGGCAGGATCAACTGTTTCAGCGCGTTCTCAGCACGCGTCACGCCCTGCTGCGCGGCATACAGGGCCTCCTCGAAGGTCGCCGCCTGCGTCTCAGCTTCGACGACGGCAATCGGCGCCAGTATGCCCGCGTCCGCCATCCGCCGGTTGCTTTGGACCTGTGCGCGCGCCTGATCGAGCGCCTGACGTTGCGTGTCGAAATTGCGCACCGCGGCCACGAGGTTCCAGTAGGCTTGCTCGACGCCCGTGACGACTTCGAGGGCGCGCTGCCTGAAGCCGGCCTGACTGACGGTCTCGTTCCGGCGTGCGATCTCAATCTGTCGGCGAGGGGCGTCAAACGTGAATCCCCGGCCGAGCGGTTGCGCGTAGGTGGCCCGGAACGCCGTCGGGAACTGCGGATTTAGCGTGGTGAACTGGTTATCGCTTTCGAAGCGTGTCGACGAAAAGTCAACCTGGTACGACCCGCCACCCCACGGGGTCAGGCCCCCCACACCGGCATTGGCGGTGAGCGTGTCCTGCGTCAGCTGTCCGTTGGCGCCGCCGCCGATGATGGACGCCACCGGGCTGACCAGATGCTCGAAAAAGCTGTTCGACGAAAGATTCACGTCGTAGACGCCGCGGGCGGCAGCGGACTGAAAGTCGGCGGCGCCCACGCCGAGTCGCGCCACGAGGATGTCGGGGTTGTTTTCCAGTGCCATCTCGACGGCGCGTTGAAGGTCAAGCAGCTCCGCTCCGGCAATCACCCCGACGCGCGGCGGCAACGGTGCAGTTCCGGGTTGCCCGCCCGGAGGGCTCTGCTGTGCCTGCCCGGCCGACGCCGCAGTCCCCGCGAATAGCAAACAAACAACGACAATCCGTCCCAAGCTACGCTGGTACATCGGCCACCTATTCCTCCGACGGTCCGTTGGCATACCGACCGCGACGCTTCACGACGGCGGGAACTGGCGCCGTCGCGGGACGGCCTCGCCACCGTGACGTCCGTGCCTGCCAGGCCGCCGCAAGCCGGCCCCACATGCGGTGCTCGCCGAGATCCTCCCACAGAGAATAAAAAACGGGCACGGCCAGCAGCGTGAGCACAAGGCACATGAGCTGCCCGCCCGCGACAAGGACGCCGATCGACCGATTCGTGGCGGCGCCGGGTCCACTTCCGACGATGAGCGGGACCATGCCGGCCACGAGCGCAAGCGTCGTCATCAGAATGGGGCGCAGGCGGTCGCGGTTGGCTTGGATGATGGCGTCGTGCCGGACCATGCCCTGTCTGCGGAGCTCGTTCGTGTGGTCAATTTGAAGAATCGCATTCTTCTTCACGATGCCGAACAACAGCAGCACGCCCAATGCAGAGAAGATGTTGAGCCTCTGTCCGGCCAGGATCGTCGCCAGCAGACCGAAGGGCACGGCAAGTGGCAGCGTCAACAGGATCGTCACCGGATGGATGAAGGACTCGAATTGGGCCGCCAGCACCATGTACATGAAGATGAACGACAGGAGAAACGCCAGGCCGAAGTACAGTCCCGCGCGCTGGAGTTCCTTGGATTGCCCGGTCAACGTCGCCACATACCCGGGATCCATGTTGAGCCGTGCCGTCGCCGCCTGCAGAGATTCGAGCGCGTCGGTCTGCGAGCCCCCGGGTGGGACGTTGGCCAGCAACGTGACCTGACGCTGCCGATTGAGACGCTCGATGGCGGCTGGGCCAGTGCCTTGGTCGATGTTCACGACGCTCTTGAGGGGCACTGTTCTTCCACCCGCGGCGGGCACCGTCATACGGCCTAGTGCATCGGGGTCCCGGCGATACTCCTCGCTGGCGCGCAGGACGACGTCATACTGCTCCTGGCCTTCGTTGAATGTGGTCACCTCCTGACCGGCCATGAGGAAGTTCAACGTCTCGGCAATGCTCGACACCGTGATGCCGAGGTCGGCGGCACGCTGGCGGTCTATATCCACGGCCAACTCCGGCTTACCGGGCAGCAGCGTGCGGTCAGGATCGACAAGATTCGGGTCGTCCCGCATGTGCTCGAGCAGCTTCGCCGAGTACTCGTCGAGCTTCTCGAGATCCGGGCCGCCGATCACGTATTGCACGGCCGCGTTCCGAAGGCCGCCGCCGCCGAACGCTGCCACAGGTTGGACCGACGTGGCCAGATCCTTCGGGTACGATCGAACGATTTCTCGGGTCCGTACGATCAATGCCGACTGGTCGATGTCTCGTGCTGCGATGGGCACCAGCCGGATGAACACGGTGCCGGTGTTCACGACCTGCTGAGCACCAAAGCCCGCGACGGTCAAGGTGCTTTCGACACCGGGAAGCTGTACACGGACATCGCGGGCCATCCGCTCGAGCACCGACTGGGTCGCCGCCAGGCTCGTGCCTTCTGGCGCCCGGACGACGATCTCGAACTGGGACTCGTCTTCTTCGGGCAGGAAGTTGATACCGGCGATCATGAACAGCGGGAAAGTCGCCGCCATCGTGAGCACGGACACGACGACGATCACACCACGGTGCGCCATCGACCATTCGAGCAGGCGAGTGTAGGTCCGGTCGATGGGGCGATAGAACCGGGCCTCCTTCGATGTGTGCGCCGCTCCTGCGGCCGACGTGCGCTCACCATGGCCCGCCGTGCCTTCCTCACCTTCAACCGGAGGCCGAATCCAGCGCGCCGCCAGCATGGGCGTCAAGGTGAACGCCACGAGGACGCTGATCGCGATCGCGGCGGCGGACGTCAGCCCGAAGGACGACATGAAGCGGCCGACGATCCCGCCCATGAATCCCACAGGAACGAACACCGCAAGGAGTGACAGGGTCATCGCCAGGACAGCCAGGCCGATCTCACGCGTGGCCTCGATCGCCGCGTGGAAGGGGTGCATGCCCTTCTCCTCGACGAACCGGTAGATGTTCTCGAGCACCACGATGGCGTCGTCGATCACCACGCCCACCATGAGCGTCAGTGCCAGCATCGTCATCTGGTTCAGCGTGAAATCCAGCGCGCCCATCAACGCGAACGCGCCGACAATCGACGTCGGGATCGCGACGGCGGCGATGAGGGTCGTCCGGATGTTCCACAGGAACAGGAACACGACCAACGTGGCGAACAAGCCGCCCAGCAACAGGTGCTCCTGGATGGCGTGCAGCGCCGCATTGATGAACTCCGATTGATCGCGCACGATCCGAACGGTGAAGTCCTTCGGCAAGAGCGGCGTGAGCTCGGCCATGCGTGCCTTCACCGCGTCCGCCACCGCCACGGTGTTCGTGCCGGACTGCTTCCGCACGGCGACGACCACCGCCGGCTCTCCATCGAGCTTCGCTGCCGATCTCGGCTCGACGCCCGTAGCCTCGGCCCGTCCGACGTCGCGGATCCGCACCGGATAGCCGTTCACCGTCTTGACGACGATGTCCGAAAACGCCTCCGCACTCTGCACGCGACCCCTGGCGCGAATCGTCAGCTCCTGAGCGCCGGCATCGAGACGGCCCGCCGGTAACTCGAGGTTCTGCGAACGCAACGCCTGTGCTACGTCCGAGACCGTCAGGTCGTAGGCGCGAAGGCGGTCGGGGTTCACGTAGACGTGAATCTCACGCCGTCGTCCGCCGAACACGAGCACGTCGCCGACGCCGCTCACCGTCTGCAGCTTTTCCTGGATCTCGTTCTCGACGATGCTCGTCACGTCGATCGTTTCCCGCTTCGCGCTGATCGCGTACAGGAGGATTGGCGCGGAGTCCGGGTCGAGTTTCTGCACGGTCGGCGGATCAATCGTGGGAGGGAGGTCCCGCAGAACGAGATCCACCTTGTCGCGAACCTCCTGCGCCGCCACGTCGACGTCCTTCTCGAGCACGAACGTGATGAAGACCTGCGAGAGGCCTTCAACCGAGGTCGAACGGAGTTCGTCGATGCCGGAAATCGTGCTGACGGTGCCTTCGATGATGTCCGTGATTTCGGTTTCGATCTGCTCAGGCGCTGCGCCGGGGTTCGCCGTCGCGACCGTGACGATCGGCAGGTCGATGCGTGGGAACCGATCGACGCCCAGTGTGAAGAACGAGAACGCGCCGACGACGGTCAGCGCGAGGATCAGCATCGTGGCGAAGACGGGCCGCCGGACACAGATTTCAGCGAGTTTCTGCATGTTGGACTACCTTCTTGGGGCGGGACTATCGCGTCGAGGCCGCAGGGGATGCCGACGCGACGGTCACACGGGCGCCATCGAAGAGTTGCTCCAGCGCGCTCGTAGCCACCGCTTCGCCGGCTGTGAGTCCGGACCGCACTCGAACCTGCTGCTGATCTTCTCCGGCAATCTGGAGCACCCGGAGGCGTGCGACATCGCCCTCGATGACAAACGCCTGGTACGAATTCGTGTTGGGATCCGGCAGCACGGCGGACTTCGGAACAAAGACGCCAGGTTCGGTCTTGCCGAGTTCGATTCGAGCCGTGGCGAACATCTGGGCACGGACGAGGCCGCCGGGGTTGGGAACGGTGGCCTCGACAATGACGGCGCGCGTGGCGGGGTCGAGCGCGGCATTCACAGCCGTGACGGTGCCCGTCACGGGCGCCCCATTCAGCGCGTCCACCCGAGCGGTCACTGTCTGGCCTTTGCGGATCTGCGCGGCGGTGACCTCTGGCACTTGCATGCGCAGCTTGATGGGATGCAACCGCATGACCGTAGCGATTTTGGTGCCGGGTCCGACGTACTCCCCGACCGTCACATTCCGGTCCGTGACGAAGCCGTCGAACGGTGCGCGAATCGTAGTGTCGGAGAGTGCCTTCTCGGCCAGGGCAATACGGGACTTGGCGTCGACCACCGCCGCCTCGGCCGTCGTGACCGCCTGGCGCGTCGTTTCTGCCTCGCTCGTCAATTGGTCATACACCGTGCGTGAGACATCGCCGGTCTTGAGCAGACCGGCGTACCGCGCGGCTGTCGTTTCAGCCAGTCGGTGTCGCTCGCGCGCCTGGCCGAGTGCGGCCTGTGCCTGCTGAACGGCAGCTCTGGCCTGATCAAGTCTCAGGCGGGCGTCGCGTTCGTCGAGTCGGACGAGAACGGTGCCGCGGGACACGCGATCTCCGATATTGATCGGTGTGGCGGCGACCATGCCGGATCCTTCGGACGCGACATCGGAGGATTCATCCGCGATGAAGTTTCCAGGAACCTCGATCGCCAGCGGGATGTCTCGGGCCTCGGCCACCGCCGTCGAGACAGCGATAGCATTGGACCCCGTGCCGGCGGCCTCGGGCGCCTTCTCCGTCGTGGCATTGCCGCGACTACAGGAAGCGGCCAGAATCGCCGCGAACATGACTGAGAAGACCGGCAGCATGCTGCGGTGACGGGACGAAATCAGATCACTCACGATTGAGTCGCTTCCTTGATGAAGACGCCCGACTCTTCTCGGAGCTGGCGCCGGGCGTCACAAGCGCGGCCAGCAACATGCAGGCATAGATCTCGGCGGCGTCGTCGCCAACCTCTCCGAGGGTGTCACCGCCAAGCACGCCGTCGAGTATCGCGTGGTAACTGGGCACTGCCATCAGCACGCGGGCAAGAGCGTGCGGGTTCCCGCCCCGGAATCGCCGCGCGCGCTGTCCCGCTTCGACGAAGCGCAGGAGTTCACCGTACAGCGGCGCCAGATGCCGCGTCCGAAACTCGCGCATCATCTCTCGATGGTCCAGGGCCGCGTGGAGCATGAGGCGGAGGAACTGAGGATCCTGCCGGCCGTGCCTCATGATCAGTGACATCAGACGGCGCAGGACCTCGAGGTCGTCACCAGTTTCCGCGGACGCTCGCAAATCCGCCACCCAATCTTCCGTGCCGGCTTCTCGGGCTTTCTCTTCGAGGATCGCGGCGTAGAGTTCTTCCTTGTGGGGGAAATGCCGGAAGATCAGCGCTTCATTCATGCCCGCCGCCTGCGCGATCTCCCGCGTGGTCGTTCCCTCAAAGCCGCGCTCGGAAAACAACCGGGTCGCGGCGTCGATGAGCTGGTCACGACGGATGGCCGCCGGGAGCCGCCCGCCCCGGCCGGCCTGAATCCGTGCAGCGCCGCGGCCGGTGGCGGCACGGGAACGAATTGACGTTTTCGCCTGCTCCATGATAAGTAAGTGATTACTTTACAGCGTGCCCTGCGCTGGGTCAAGCCCCGAGGAAAATGAATGCCGCACATCATCGAATGGACTCCAAATGCCGAGGCGCAGTTGCGCGAGCACCTGCAAATCCCGCTGGTGTCGCCGCTGCCGTCTCCGCACGACACTCCTGCGCTCTCGGACGATGGCCGCGCCGGATTCGAGCACTATGGGTTTGAGTGGTACCTGATCCCACCGGACACCGCCGCGCCGTTTGACGAGCGGTATGTTGCCCGCTGCTATCCGACCGCTCCTGCCTCCGTCTTCGCGCCACTACACCATGGCGACAGCTTGTATCAGTTGCTGAAGACGGGCCATCGCGCGCACCAGGGGCGGTTCATCGCGGTCGAGCGCACGCAGAAGCCGGGATACCTGCCTGGCAACGAGCAGTGCTACGGCACGCCGTACGGGTTTGCGCCAGTCGCCGATCCCCTGCTCCCCTACATGGGCAGCGCCGGCTTCACGACTCGCACGCGTTACAACCACGACTACGGAACGCTGAGCCAGTTGATTCGCCTCATTCAGGCGGATTGGGAACGCGCAGGGTGGCTCCCCGAAGGCTACCGCGTGTCGATCTGCCCACCCGTCGTGTTCAATCTCGTCGGCACCATCTTTCATCCTGAATGGAGTGCAACAGCATCGCTGGAACTTGGGTTCTATCGCGATCCGCATGGCAATGCCCAATGCTTCGCCGTTGGCCCGAACGGGCCGAATGACTTTTCGTACGTCCATCAGGTCGAAACGGACTCCGAGTGGCCGCTCCTTGGTTTCAGGCTGGCGCTCGTCCCTGAACCGCCCACCGCGCGGTGACCTAGACGCAGTCGCCACACGTGATCGACTCCCGTGCACCCGGCGACAGGGAGACCGGAGATGGAATCGCCTGAACAGAAGCTCGAAGACAGTCCAATGCGATTTCGCGAGGCCAGGCTTCGCGATTACTTTGGGCTCCAAAATGACAAGGTTTTACGCGACCCGTCAGTAACCGTGCCCCCGATGACGCCGGCTCTCGCCGCCCATTTCTCCATGTTCAATTTCGAGTGGCACGTCATTCCGGCCGCGCACACCGTGCCGTTCGATGACCGATACCACGGGCGACTCTATGCCCGAGCGCCTATCACGTTCACAGCTCCCTCACCCCACCATCCGAGCGCGCGCGATCTGCTCGCCGCGGGGCACCGCCGACATCAGGGGCGCACCGTCGCCGTGGAAACGACAATGAAGCCGGCCTACTTGCACGGCCGCGCGCAATGTTATGGGTCGGCGTACGGCTATGATGCGACAGCCGATCCTCTGGCGCCTTACCTGGATCGTGCTGGCCTTGGAGGGACACGCTATGGCCACAATTACCTGGCACTTCACGCTCTGACGGACCTCATCGAAGACGATTGGCGCGCACGGGGCCTGTTGCCCGCACCGTACCGCGTGACAATCTGTCCGCCAGTTGTCTTCAACCTTATTGGCACGGTGTTTCACCGTGAATGGAGCGAGACCGAGTCCTTGGAAGTCGGTTTCTACGTTGGTGCCCACGCCAGTGCGCAAGGCTTCGTCGTGGGCTCAAACGGACCTGGCGACTTCTCCTACGTACAGATTATCGAGACGGCAACGGACTGGAAGATGTTTGGTTTTCGGCTTGCCCTTGTGCCCGACTGATGCTGCGCCGACGGGAGGCACCGCGGCCGTCAGAAGCGAAACAGCGGCCGGCTCTCCTCAGTGCCGGGCCACGGGATGGCTGCGAGTATGGCGATGAGCGCCACGCCAACGGACACGAGCGCAATCCGATGCCGAGCGCGCGCATCGGGCGTCCGCTTGATCCGCGCACGTCCGACGTGCGCCGCGCCGAGTGCCAGCACCATCGCGGCGCCGTGCTCCACAGTCCAGAAACGCAGGGCGCCCACGCGCATGGCTGTACCGAAGTCGTCGACGAGGATCTGCGCGAACGGCGTCAGGAAGAAATACAGCATCAGCCCGACAAGGACCTCGATGTCCAGGGCCAGCGTCAGAAAGAGGCCCGCTCGTCCGTCCCACGTGGTCCACGGGCTTCCGCGTCTGTAGCCGACGAGGGCCCGCGCGGTCGCCACGACGGCGAGCAGCAGCACTGCCCAGCGCATCCACGAGTGGAATGCCAATACCCGTTCGTACATGACTTGCCCGTACACGGCCGATCCGTTGTTCCGCCAACCACCGACGATTGCGGACGCCCGCCAGCGGCCCGCGACCAGCAGCTGCCTCTCACGGATACGCGTCGGCGCGACGGGCGTACCCCCCGAACACTCTACGTCTCCGGCTCGTCCGCTCCGAACGCGAACTTCGATCGGTCCGCTCCAGCGGCCGGAGAAATACCGGGTGACCTCACGGCCACAGTAGCGAGAGCCCCGTAACCAGCACCGCGGTCAGCAACGCACGCCGGTGTACCCGGGCGGCCTGACGGCGGAGGATGTCACGCTGCGCCACGCTCTCGACCCGCTCCTCGCCCCGATCCATGTTGCACGCGCCGCGTGCGGCAAGCGCGATTCAAGTCTTTTCGCGCGCCTGGAACACGCCCAGTCCGGCGAGCCACAGCGGCAGGAAGACCAGGAGCCGTGTCCACCGCGGAGCTTCGTATCCGATCAACACGAACCCCAGTAGCCCTGCCGCCACAGCCGACACGAGACCCAGGGTCCGGCGTTTCCGAATCTCGCGAGCGCCAATGTTCGCTAGTCGCACGATGGACACCTCACAACGCTACGACGCGCGGCGCCTGGGACCGGTTCCCTGAACGCAACGCGCACTCGGCGACTGCGTCACACACCCCCGGATACCTATCATTGCACAACTGTTCAATATCGTGGTCGCTGCGGCTACGGTGCCGCCAATCGTTTGGCCCAGCCGCTTGACCGGCCATGCCAGCAACTGTTACTTTGTTTTTCACAGTGACCATTACGAGCTGCTTCGCGCTCGCCGCCCATGCGCTGGTCCTCCTTGCTCACTGCGGAGCGAAAGGCGCAACCAGCGACGACATCGCCGACAGCGCCAGTACGAATCCGGCCCGGGTGCGTCGCGTGCTCGCCCCTCTGGTCCGAGCCGGCCTTATCGCGGGACGCGAGGGCGGCGGGGGCGGATACACGCTGGCACGCAGGCCGGACGCCATCACGCTCGGCGACATCTTCGCCGCGGTGGAGGAAGGCCCCGTGCTTCCCGCCCACCCGAAAGCCCCGAACGCTCGCTGCCCGATCGGATCCGGAATCACCGCCGCGTTGCACGAGTTGGATGAGGACGTGGGCGACGCCGTCAGAGACGTGCTCAGCCGCCGCAACTTGCGCTGGCTCGCCACGCGCGTCGCCGTCGAGGCGGGCACGTCAATGAGCCGCGGCAACGATCGGAAGCGGGCACGTCGATGACACCGCTGGCTGGGGCAAACATCTGCGCCGGATGCGGGCGGTTGGTTCAGGAAACTTCTCGAGGAGACGACTCATGAGAATTCTCGTGACCGGTGCGACCGGACACCTCGGCGCGAAAGTTGTGGAAGCGCTGTTGGACTCGGTACCGGTCGATCAGGTGGCGGTCAGCGTACGGAACGTGGAGAAGGCGAATCACCTCCGCGCGCGGGGTGTGGAGGTCCGTCGCGGCGATTTCGACGAAGCAGCCTCGCTGGCCCGCGCCTTCGAGGGCGTGCAGCGCCTGCTGCTGATCTCCACCGATGGTGACAACGCCACCCGGCTCCGCCAGCATCGTACCGCTGTCGCGGAGGCCGTACGGGCCGGGGTGGAGTTCATCGCGTACACAAGCCTTACGCGCGCCGACGCCAGCCCCATGGCGCTCGGACAGGTGCATCGCGAGACCGAAGCGGCCATTCGCGCGACGACACTCCCCTACTGCTTCCTGCGCAACAACTGGTATCTCGAGAACGACGCGGGAACGATTCAAGGTGCGGCGGCCGGTGCGCCCGTGGTCACGGCCGCCGGGGATGGGAGAATCGGCTGGGTTCTCCGTGACGAACTGGCGCTGGCGACGGCAGCCGTCCTGGCTGGACCGGGGCACGAGAACACCGTCTACGAGCTCTCGGGTCCACCCCGTACCTACGCGGACCTGGCAGCCGCGATTGGCCACGTGCTCGGCCGCGACATACCGGTTCAGCACATCGACGATGCGAGCTACGAACGCATGCTCGCCGGGTACGGCCTTCCCGGTTTTCTGGTGGAGTTGCTGGTGGATGCACAGCGTGCGATGCGCCAGGGAGCGCTCGCCGTGGAGAGTGGGGACCTGGAGCGGCTCCTCGGCCGCCCGGCCACGCCCCTGACGGACGGCGTCGCCCGAATCCTCTCTGGCAGTGCCGGCGGCTGACAGGACCTCACCACAATTGGCGCGGTTTCGTGGACGTGATGCCGCACGACAACAGGAAGGAGAAACCATGAAGGCTCTCTTCGTCGCGGGTCGGGTACTCTTCGGCGGGTTCTTCGCGTTCAATGGGCTGAATCACTTCCTCCAGCTCGGGTTCATGGCCGGGTTCGCGCAGATGAAAGGTGTTCCCGCGCCGGCGTTCGCGGTGGCGCTCACCGGAGTGCTGCTGCTCGCAGGAGGCCTGAGCATCCTCTTCGGCGCCTGGCCGCGCGTCGGCATCGCGCTCCTCGTGGTGTTCCTGCTGCCCACGAGCGTGATCATGCACGACTTCTGGAGCGTGCTCGATCCCATGCAGCGGGTGGTCGAGATGACCAGCTTCATGAAGAACATGGCGCTCGCCGGCGCCACGCTCATGCTCCTGGCCGTCCCCGAGCCGTGGGTGGGGAGCCTGTCAAGGCGGCAGTCTGGCGCCTAACGCCGACGTCGCGGGGGACTCCTTCTTCGCGCCCAGTGGCAGCTGTCCGGCACGTGAGCGTCGCCATGATGACCCGTGCGTCCGGTGCCGTCCGCGTTGGCCCGGAGAAACCTCACGTCGACCGACGCCTCGACGACGTCCGGACACAAACGCCGGCTCCACGCGCCACAGCCGTTGCACAGGCACGGCGCATGCGACGTCGTCACCCGACAGATTTCGGCCCGCCGTTCAGCTCGTGTTCGGCCTGCAACCAATCTTCGAGGTCGTGTCCGTCTTCGCGGCCGCGCGCCAGGTAAAGGTCATAGGCGCGACGGGCAATCTCCGGCTCAGCGACGGTCGCCGGCCGCGCGGCGTCCTGCGGAGCACGGTCAGTTGCTGTTTCGACCCCCTGAGGTTTCGTAATTGATTTCGCCATCGTTGCACCTCGATCAACGGGGTGGATATCTTCCCACGCGCCACGAGCGAGTCCGCCTGAGACCCTCGTAGACGTGATGCCAAAGCGCACTGCCAACTCTGTAGCAATAACCACTCCAGAAGCAGTGCCGACCGCCGATGACGTGACTCGACCAACTGTGGAGTTGTCGCGCCCGGCCATTGACTGGACGATGGCACATCGAACCATTGTTCGATATCAATCAGCAAGTGCAAGTCGCGTTATATTGGACAGATGTTCAATGGTACCGCTGCCAGCATGGCACCCACACGTTGATGGCGGGACGGTGTTCCAGTCGTACCGAACTCGAATGTCTCGCGAGCCGGTGCGGCGGAGCGGTCCGCATCGATGTCTCGGAAGGAGGGCTGCGGAATGCACCGAGGGCTCGGTGCCGCTGTTCCTCGTCGGTGCGGCGCCGCATCTGTTTGCCACGAAGTCGATGGGCATCGTGATGGCGATGCTGGCGCCCAGCATCGCCGCCGTTTGCGCTGCTCACGATCCTGCCCCTGACTCTGCTGCAGATCCTCTCCGGTGGCCTCGCGCCGCGCGAGAGCATGCCGGCGCTCGTGCAGACCCTGATGCTCGCGGCGCCGACCACGCACTTCACGGAGCTGAGCCAGGCGATCCTCTACCGCGGGGCCGGGCTCGAGGTCGTGTGGCGGCCGTGTGTCGCACTCGTCGCAATCGGCGCGGTGCTGTTCGGGTTTGCCACGGTGCGCTTTCGCCGGGCCATCGGGCAGATGGCCTGAGTATGCGTCATGAGCACGAAGGGCTTTGCGCGCCCCGTCTGGAGCACTGATCAGCGATGCGACTGTTTCGCCGTGAGAACGGCCCAACGACTGGCATCGGCGCGGCGCCGTCCGGGGAGATCGACGTCCAGGTGGTGCCGGAAGGCAAGGACTCCACCATCGAGGTCGCCGGGCGCGTGACCGTCGACTCGTCGCCGCGGCTGCGGGCCGTGCTGCACGAACAGATCCGCGCCGGGACGAGCCGCGTGCTGGCCATCGATTTCTCCCGCGTCTCGCGTTGCGATACGGCCGGCATTGCCACCTTGCTGGAGGCGGCGAGAGTCGCACAGGCCCACCGGGTGCGCCTGCGCTTGGTTGGCATGCAGGCGGAAGTGAGGGTGCTTGCGGAGGTCACGGAGATGGACGCGGTGTTCCGCGCGTTTGGATCCGAGGTCGTGTTCACGTGACACTCCTGGAGCGCGTCGGCCGATCGGTCATTGCGTGGACGCAGGAAGTCGGCGGCCTGACCCTGCAGCTCTGGGTCGCCCTGATGGCGCTGCCGCGCGTGCTGCCCGTCGTTGGCCGGCGAAGGCGGTGGCGGTCGGCCGTGGAGCAGATGCTCGTCATCGGCGCGAACGCCCTGCCGATGGCCGGCATCATGTCGCTCTGCGTCGGCTTCGTGCTCGCGCTGCAAACCGCCTCGGAGCTGCGCCGGTTCGGGGCAGTGGAGTTCGTCGTGGATCTCGTGGCCGTCAGCTTCACGCGGGAGCTGGGTGCACTCATTACCGCCATCGCGGTGAGCGGCCGCTCCGCGTCGGCCATCTCGGCCGAGGTCGGCACGATGGTGGTGACGGAAGAAGTGGACGCCTTGCGCGTGATGGGACTCGATCCGGTGGAGTTCACGCTCGCGCCGAAGTACCTCGGCGCGCTCATCACCGTCCCGTGCCTCACAATTCTCAGCACGGTCTGCGGCATCTTTGCCGGCTACCTCTTCCTCGCGATCAGCATCGACATGAGCCTCCGCGTCTACGTCAACGAGGTCGTGGAGTCGATCTTGCTGCGCGATGTGTGGCTGACGCTCATCAAGAGCGCGATCTTCGCTACCATCATCGTGCAGGTCGGCTACCGGGAAGGGCTGCGCGCGCAGGGTGGTCCCGAAGCCGTGGGCCGCGCGGCGACCGCGGCGGTCGTGAAGTCCACCTTCCTCGTCATCGTCGCGGACCTGGTGGCGACGGCGCTCTTCTACGTCATGGGCTGGAGCGCCGCGGGATGACGCCGAACGCCACCGAGCCGCTGATCGCGATCCGCGGCCTGTCTGTGTCCTTCGGCGACCGCCGCGTGCTGGACGGCATCGACCTCGACGTCCATCGCGGCGAGATCCTCGTCCTGCTCGGCGGCAGCGGCTCGGGAAAGACGACGCTGCTCAAGCAGGTGCTCGGGCTCGCGAGGCCCGATTCCGGTGGCGTCCGCATCGGCGGCGTCGATATCACCGCGTGCTCCGCGCCGGAGCTGGCGGCGGTGCGGCGCCGCATCGGCGTCGCGTTCCAGGCCTCGGCGCTGTTCAATTCCCTGACGGTCCAGGAGAACGTCGCGCTGCCTCTCCAGGAACTGACGGATCTCGCCGAGCCCGTTATCGATATCATGGTCTGGATGAAGCTGAACGCGGTGGGCCTGGCCGACGCCGCCGGGCTCTATCCCCACGAGCTCTCGGGTGGCATGAAGAAGCGGGCGGCCATCGCGAGGGCGATGGCGCTCGACCCCGACATCCTGGTCTTCGACGAGCCCAGCGCAGGACTCGACCCGATCGCCTCGGCGGGCGTCGATGAGCTGATTCTCTTCCTGAAGCGCGTCTTCGGGATGACGATGCTGGTCGTGACGCACGCCATGGACAGCGCCTTCCGCATCGCCGACAGGGTGGCCATGCTCCACGAGGGCCGCCTGATCGCCGTCGACACCAAGGCACGCTTCCTGGCGGCCGAACAGCCGCGCGTCCGTCAGTTCCTCGACCGGCAGCCCGACGTCGTCTCGAGGGACGGCCGCGGGTTCGCCACCTCTTTTCTTGAATGGATCGCCCATGAGCACTGAAGCCAAGGTTGGCGCCTTCGTCATCGCGAGCCTGCTGGTGCTCAGTGCGACGACGTACTTTGTCCGCGCGACGCAGAACGTGCGCGGGCAGGTTCCCTTCACGACCCATCTACGGCAGGCCGGCGGCATGGCCCCCGGCACGTCGGTCCTGTTCGGCGGCATCCGGGTGGGACAGGTAACCGCGGTGCGTCCGTGGTCCGAGGACCCGACGCGGATCGAGATCGCGTTCGCCGTCCGAGCCGGCACGCCGATCAACGCAAACTCGACGGCTCGCGTCGGATCGGTGAGCCTCATGAGCAGCCCGACGCTGCAAATCACGACGGGCAGCAACGACGCCCGCCGTCTGGCCCCGGGTGAAGCCGTGCCGTCGGAAGAAGCCGTCAGCCTGGATGAGATTACGCGGCACGTCGGAAACCTGGCGGCGTCCGCCAATGAGCTGGTCGTGGAGCTGCGCCATGAGGTCCCGGCGCTCACGAACGAAGCGCGCACGGTGCTGGCGAATGTCAATGCCATCACCGGCCCGAGGAATCAGCAGCACATCGAGGCGATCCTCGCGCAGCTGGACACGGTCCTGGCGCGCGAGTCGGCGCGACTGGCACAGATCGGCGAACGCGTGTCCCGTCTGGCGGAACACGCCGACGAGGTCGTCGTGTCCGCCAGGCCGCTGGTGTCCAACGCGGACCAGGCCGTCGCCAACGTGAACGACTTGGTCGTCGCGATCCGCGAACCGCTGACGCGAGACCTCGAAGAACTCCACAGCACGCTTCAGAAGGCCGGCACACTGCTCGGCACGGTGGAGAACGTCATCGGCAACAATGAAGGGGATCTCGTCGAGACGATGCGCAACCTGCGCCTCACTTCGGAGAACGTACGCATGCTCACCGAGACGCTCAAGCAGCGCCCGTGGAACCTGATACGGACCACGCAGCCCCCGGACCGCAAGGTGCCACGTCGATGAGTCCTCGGATCAATGCCGCAGCGGCGACCTGGCTCCTCGCGGCGCTGGTGGGCAGCGGCTGTGGGAGTGTGCGTTATCCGGCCACCTACGTCCTGAGCGTCCCGACACCGCTCGAGACGTCGGCGGAACCGGGCCGCCACGGTGCGCTGGCGGTTCGGCCGTTCACCTGCACCGACTACCTGTGCGACGGCCGGATCGTCTACCGGCCGAGCCCCGAGGAAGTGGGGTTCTACGAATACCATCGGTGGGCGGCGGACCCGCGGCAGATGGTCACCCGATTCGTGGTCAACGCCGTTGATGCGAAACGGGTCTTCACGCACGTCGGGCTCGACGTGGGCGGCAGTCGGCCGGCGTACGTGTTGAGCGGCCACATTGAGGAGCTCGAGGAGGTGGATCGCGGCAGTGACGTGCAGGCCGTCTGCACGATGTCCGCGCGGCTGGTGGACGGGCGGACAGGGTCGGTGGTCTGGAGCGGTCGCACGTCATCGAGCGTCCCCGTCACCGAGCGCAACGTCCCGGGCGTTGTGCGGAGTCTGTCGGAGGCGGTGCACGAGACAATCGAGCGCCTCGTGACATCGATGACGAAGGAGCTATCGGCCGCACGGGTGCCGGGAGCCAGCGCCCACCCTGGAAAGGCCGCGCCCGCGTCGCCAGAGCCGAGCTCCAGATCTGCTGGCGTGAGTTCGCGCAGAACATCACATAGCCCGGCGGAAACACCAATGTTCCGACCAGCGATGGGTTACACCCGACACTCGCTCATGTCTCCTGTGGGTCGTGCACTCGTCCCGTAGATCAGGCTCTACGCTTGCCGGGGGGATATCGTCGCCGCCGTCCTGTCATTGAACAATCGTTCAATATCCAATCGACCGTACCACGTTGGCACGAAAGTCAAGACTGCCTGCGCCGATGCCATGCATCAGCGGAGCTTCTGCGTTCGCGTCGATGCCAGCTGTTCTCGGTCTCCGGGTATCACTGTTCCGCCGTAACCAACACCATCACGGTAGTTGCTCGCTGGGGGTCGCGTTCGAGCAGCCTTCGCATCCGGACGCTGAAGAGGCTCGCGGACGCCTGCACCCTCAGAGCGCGGCCGACGAGGGGACGTACGCGGTCCAGCACGGACGCAGGCAGCACACAGTGCCGTCGTCCAGGTGTGGACAAGAACGCCACGAGCTCCGCATCGGTTGTCAGCTGCCGGACCGGACGGCCCGTATAGAACACCAGCCCCGGCGTTCCATAACTCCCGGCGACCGCAAACGGTTCCGCCGGTGCGGATACCAGCCGCGCCACTTTCGCGAGTTCCGGAATCGGCTGAAAACGACGGAGCTCTCGTGGCGCAACGACAAGCGCGAGCACCGCGTACGTCGACACGAGGAGCGCAACGAGGGCCGTCAATGCCGGCATCGGATTGCGGGACCACGCCAGGACACCGAGCACCCCGGCGCCCGCGACGAGAACTACCGGGAGGATGAACGCGCGGTCCCACGGCTGGAGCCCGAAAGCCCGCGATAACAGCAGCCAGACCAGTACGGCTCCCGCCGCGAGTGTCACCGCGACCAGGAGCAGCGGCGTGCGCCACATCCAGGGCGAGACACGCCGCTCGATAGCGCCATCGAGGAAAATTCCGGTGGCGAGCGCCATCCCTGGGAACGCCGGAAGGATATAGTGCGGCAGTTTGTATTCAGAGATCGAGAAAACGGCGATCACCGTCGCGAACCAGACGGCCGCGAGCTTCATGCCGTCGATTTCGCCTTCGCGCAGTGTATCTCGACGCAGCCACGCCCAGAGGAATGCCGCCACGGCGAACAATGACCATGGTGCGCCGTCGCCGGGTGCTACACCCAGATAGTAGAACAGGCCCCGGTCGCGCCCGGGAAACGCGTCAGACACATAACGGGCAACCACTTCGTAACCGAGGGCGATGTCCACGAACGCCGATCCGTGCGCCCAGATCATGAAGACGAACCATGGAGCGGAAACGAGGCTGGCGAGAAGTACCCCGGTCAAGGGCCGCGTCCGCGCAAGTGCTGTCTTGCCTCCCGACCAGACGGCCCACACGGTCCAGATCGCCGGCGCGAGCAGAGCCACGGGGCCTTTGAGCAGGATCCCAAGGCCCACGAGCGCCCATGCCCCCCACACGAAGCCGCGGCTTCTCCCGGAGATGCCGAGCGTCATCGCCCACAGCGCAACCGTGACCGCCGCAGTCACGGGTACGTCCGTGAGCCCCTGGCGCGCGTACAGGACGAAGCGGAAGGTGGTGGCCAGACCAACCGCAGACAGCAGCCCCGCGCGCGGTGAGACGAAATGACGGCCAAGGCCGAAGATCGCCAGCGCCGTAAGAAGACCGCAGATTGCGGCTGGCGCTCGCGCCGCGATCTCTGCGTCGTCGAGCGCCGCGAAGAACGGGAGCTGCAGCCAGTAGAACAGGATCGGCTTCTCGAACCTGGGCGCCGCGTTGAACCAGGGCGTGAGGAAATCGCCGCGCTGGATCATTTGCCGCGTGGCTTCCGCAAATCGCGGTTCGTCCGGTTCCCACAGCGCGTTCGCGCCGAGGCCAGCGAAGAAGGTGAAGGCACAGATCGTCACGATGACCACCTGCGGGCAGCCACGAAGACGGTTGAATGCTGAGAGCAGACTACCGGCGCGCACCGTGACCGACCTCCGATTGCCGTCCGTGGTCATAACCCTGGCTGCGGATGACATCTCGACTGATGCCACGCAACGGCTTATCATTGTACACATGTTCAATAGCTTCCGCGGGATGCTGATCGCCAGGGGTGGCCGCCGGTCCGCCGAGCGGGCCGGCCGCACGTGACGTCCGCGCTCCAGCCGCGACGGGACGATCGCGCAAGCCTCACACACGTCATCGAGACGCTGCTCGATAAGGGCATCGTCCTGAACGCCGACATCATGGTGTCGGTCGCCGGCGTCGAACTGCTCGGTATCCGCATCCGGGCGGCGCTCGCGTCCTTCGAGACGGCGGCCAAGTACGGATTGGAATTCCCCAGCGGCACCGACACGAGCGCGCCGGGCTGGCAGCGCGCCCTGGTGACCCGCGAGAGTTGCCCGAGCTGCGGCAAGCTCAGCGACGCGCGCGAGTTGCTCGAGAAGTTCTGCCCCTGGTGCGGGTGGCAAAGCGCGCGCGCGCGCTCTCTTCCTGCAGCGCCCAGATCCGGTGAGGAAGACGCCGGACCGCCAGCGATGAGTCCGACGCCTCGCAAAAAAGCGACCGCCCGCGGCTCGCGCGGATCCCGACATCGTGGCTGACGACGTGGTGCTCGGTTCTGACGGCGTGCTTCCAGCCCTTGAGCCGGTGCGGGATCCGCGGGCGACCGTCGCCGATTTGCTGGAGGTGCTGCTCGACAAAGGGGTCGTGCTCAACCTCGATCTGCTGATTGCCGTCGCTGACATCCCACTCGTGGGTGTCAGCGTGAAGGCGGCGCTGGCGGGCATAGAAACCATGCTGGAATACGGGATGATGCGCGACTGGGACGAGCAGACGCGAGCGTGGGTGCAGCGTGCACTGGCCCGTCATGTCCCCCTGGCTCCGGATGAAACTGTCGTGTTGCGCATGTCGGGGTCATGCTACGACGCGGGCGCCAAACTGTGGCGTCCCGGCACGGTGTACCTCACGGACCAACGGCTCCTCGTCTTTCGCCGACACCCGCCAGCGGTGCTCCTGTCCCTGTCCCTCGCGCAGATCCGGAGCGTGCGAATCCAGGAGGAGCCCACGTTTGGTGGAGAACGACGCGTCGAGGTTCGTGTGGCGCGAGACGAAGGCAACGACCTGCGCGTGACGGCGGAAGATCCGCCGCGACTGGCGCGCCGCATCAGAGCGCGCATCTCGGACACCGACGGTGATGACGTGACGCCGCTCTTGACGACCGCGCCTCTGATCCACGGAAATCTGTGGTACGAGGAACCACGCGGCGGCGGCGCCGTGTGGCGGGCAGGGCGCGGCGTGCTCGATCGTGACGTGGGCTTCACGTGGCGTGGCGCCGCGGATGCCCGACCCGCGGTCGCCCTGAAGCACACTGATATCCGGGAGATCCGGCTCCACACACGGCGGACGCCGACCAGCGCGGCGGCTCTCATCGTGGACGCGATCGATGGCGAACGCGTCTTCGCCGCGGAGGCGACCCAGCAGTGGTTCGAGGTCCTAAGCCGGTGGCACAGCAGCGAGGAAGAGCAACATGGGCATCGCCGTTGACGAGAACAGTCTGAAGCAGGGTGTGTTGACGCTGGTCGTCGGTCTGGCCGATATCATTCGCGAAACACTCGAGCGGCAAGCGATCCGGCGGCTCGACGCTGGGGACCTGACCGAAGCGGAGCTCGACCGCCTGGGTGACGCGTTGAGGGACCTCGAGGTGGCGCTCAACCAGATCAAGAAGGATCACGGCCTCGAGAAGTCCGTCGACGACCTGCTCCGGGGCTTGGATGACGTCGTCGATGATGTCGTTGACAAGTTCCTGAACCCGACCCGATGGACCGAGACCACGAAGTGACATCCACCGCGCTGTACGTGTACGCGGTGATTCCCGATATCGGTCGCCGCGAGTGGGGAGCCATCGGTCTCGACCGGGCAGTGGTCCGGGCGGAAGGAGACGGTCCGCTAGCGGCGCTGGTGCACGAAGTACCGGCCGCCCGGCCGTACGAAGGAGACGACGAGCAGGTGCGTACCTGGGTGCTTCGGCACAGTCAGGTCGTCGAACGGGCGTGGGAAGCCGCAGGTACCGTGCTGCCTGTGAGTTTCGACGTGCTCGTGCGCGGTGACGACGAGATGCTCGCGCAGCAGCGGCTCCGACAGTGGCTGCATGATGCACGCGACCGGTTGACAGCAGCACTCGATCGGCTGCGCGATCGCGTCGAGCTTAAGGTCGATATCGGGTTTCCCTGGACGACGGAACGACACGGCTCGGACCACCCACCGGTTGGTGGCCTTCAGCGGCTCCAGGAGAAGAGACGGGAACTGGAGCGCGACCAGGTGTTGGACAAGCGCGCGGATGCTCTCTACCGCGTCGTCCGACGGGAACTCGCCAGCCGGGCAGAGGATCTCGTGGAGCATCACCGAAGCCGCCCGGAGGGGCTGAAGCCGGTGTTCTCCGGATCACTGCTCGTCAGGCGCGATCAGATCGACGAAGTGGGTCGTGAACTCGCTCGGCTTCAGGCACGAGAGCCGGATCTGGTGATCAAGTACCTCGGCCCGTGGCCGCCCTACAGCTTCGCCGATGCCGTCATGCAGTCGATTCCCTACGGCATGGAGAACGTTCGCTCCCGCCCTGACTGGCCTTGGGTTGACGCTGATGAGCGGCGCGCTGGTCTCGACGGCGCTGACGCTGCTGCTCGTGCCGGTCCTGCTGTACCACGCTCGGAGTAGAACGACACTCACGGGCCGGGCACACTGGCGCGCGAAGCCCTGACCAGTGCCGCAGAGGCCCGAGACCCCAACCCGGGGTGACATAGGGCGTCGCCTCGTTCCTGTGTCCTATCATTGGACGAATGTTCAATATGGTGCGACGTCCGGTCGACGTGGTGACGTGCAGATCGACTCTCCGGCCGTGACGAAGAAAGGGATCGTTATAGCGGCCGCGCGTCTGGTGGAGAGGCGAGGTCTGTCGGCGTTCAGCATGAGAGGCTTGGCGCGCGAGTTGGAGTGTCAACCGGCCGCCCTGTACCACTACGTTCGATCCAGGGAGCACCTTCTCGAAGCCGTTGCGGGTATTGCCGAGCGGAAGCTCACAGCTGCGATGTTCCCCGCCATGACCGGTATTGTCGACGAGCGGGCACACGAAACCGCGCGGCAGGCGGTCGAGGCGTTCCTGCGGTTTGCCGGCGAGGAGCCACATTCGTGGGAGCTTCTGTTTCTCCATCCGGCCACCGCGAGGATCGGGCGGCGCACTCGCGCGACACTCGAGCGGCGCTTGGCGTCCATCATTGCTGCGTGCGGCAACAGGACTGATGACAACCGCGCAAGTGCCGCAGCCTCGGCCAAATTGACTGTGACGGTCGCCATCGGTGAGGCCGCCATTCGCCTCTGCCGGCCGGGCCTGCTCGGCCCTGCGGCGTCGGCGGAGCAGATTGTCGAGCTGTTCCTTCAACGCCCGGAGGAGAGGTGAGCGGTGGGTCATGTTTCACTTCGGCAGGCGCGGCGGCGTAGGACGAAGCGCCGGCATCCGGTCCAGACACGCGACCGCATCCTGGAAGCCGCCACGAACGAGTTCGCGTCCCGAGGCTTTGCGGGCGCGCGAATCGGTCGCATCGCGCGGCACGCTCGCGTGAACCGGGCGATGCTCTACTACTACTTCCGGAGCAAACGCGGACTCTTCCAAGAGACGCTCCGGCAAGCAAGTATTGGAGCAGGCAACTGGGACGAGGCGGACCCTGTTGGGTCGATTGTCAGGTGGTTTCGAACGGCTATCCAGGATCCGCGGCGCGTTCGTCTGCTGCAGTGGGAGACGCTCGAGGGGCAGGTGCTTCGCACGGATGCTTCCGGATCGCAGGTTGAGGCGTTCGCGTCGCTTGTGCGTGTCTTTGGTGACGATGCCGATGCGCGTCATAAGGCGTTCCTGGTTGTTTCAGCGACTCTGCTTCCGATCGCACTCCCGGGGCTCACGGAGAAGCTGGTCGGTCACTCGCCTTCTGAACCTATCTTTGAATCGGCCCACGAACGTTGGACACGACTGCTGATCGGACTCTTGAGCGAACATCGACGCCGGTAACGAAGTGCCCGGTCACAGGGGGGCTCCCCATGAGCCAGTGCTCCGTACACGTTTCGTTGAACCGTCGAACTGACGCGGAGACAGCACGCGATGGTCCGCGTTGCTGCCACGCTCCACCGCGATGCCCCAGCCAAACGGGCGCTTTTGAAAGCATTGATACGGGGTCCCGGCGCGAAACGGGGAGAAGACATGCAAGCTACGACCTCGGTCGCTGGCATCGGCGTCCCGCCACCCAGACACTCGACCATCGCAAGGACCCCGGCGTTCGGGCGCACGGGCGCGCCCCTTCTGGCGGTCAGTATCCTCCTGGGCATCGGGACAGGGCTCGGCGGACCGGCGCCGGCGGCTACGTGGCGGTCTCGTGCCCACGGGATGGATCGGTCCGGCGATGAGACTATAACGCACGATCAGCGACCTTGGGCCCCGTGCTGCTCGGTGCGATCGTGGACGCATGGGGCTACGCGCGGGGCCTTCGCGGTGAACGCGGCCCTGATGGTCCTCTCGACGCTGCTCTTCGCGGCCGCGGCCCGGGAGACGACGGGCAAGAACCGCCGGTCGTGAAAGGCGCGGTGCTGCACACATGCCGCGCCGTGACTACCAGCCTTTCGGCAGGCCCGGTCCGTGACTTGCAACGACTTGCGAGCGGCCGGGCATTTCGCACTCGACCGGGCAGATAACCGGGCTCGCCTTGACCCGCTCGGCTGGCGAGCGCTACCAGGACATGACCTCGGTTCAGCGTTGAGCGGAGCACCGCCGAAGCTCGGGACCGGTCGGGGTCACACTTCTCGCTGTTGGGGGCACGATGGCAACAGGCGACGCCGGCCGCTGGATCCTCTCGGCCGTTGCGACCAGCACGGCTGTGGGCGGGGATCTGGCCGACTGGAACCACACACACCTCTTCAACCCTCGGTGGCCGCCGCACGCGAAGTTTCACGACGCGCAGACCATCCCGCTCGGCTCGCTCCTCGGATGCGGCGGCCTCTTTCTTCTCTGGCGTCGGAAGCCCGACCCGGAGATGGACCTCGCCCTGGCTGCTCTCCTCCCCGCATCCTTCTGGATCGGCCAGGGGATCAGCTACGTGTTTCCGGGAGCGGCCGGCGTCGACGCGGAATTCCCAGACGAGGTGCCGCGGATTGCCGGGGTCGGGGTCAGCGAGTGGATGGGCAGCTCCTTCATGCTGATGCTCACGACCGCAGGATACTGGCTGGCGCGGCGGCGGCTCGGTCAGTCGCGTCACGGGTCCGCCGTTCACGCCCGCCCCCGGCCGACGGCCACGCGAGTAGCCCGCAATCAAGCTGCAGCAGGAGGGAAGAGTGATGCGCCTGACAGGTGGAGTGGTTCTCGGCGTCGGACTCGGAGGCTTTGCGGATGGTATAGCGCTGCATCAGATCGCGCAGTGGCACAACATGGGTTCGGCAGTGCTGCCGCCTCATACGATGGAAGCGATGAGTCAGAACATGGTCTGGGATGGCCTTTTTCACGCCGCAACCTGGGTCATCACACTTGTGGGCGCCTACATGCTCTGGAATGCCGCTCGAACGGGAGCGGTTGTTGAATCCGCCGGGCAGTTCACGGGAGAGATGATCTTCGGATGGGGGGGTCAATCTGGTTGAGGGAGTCATCGACCATCACCTCCTTGGCATCCATCACGTCCGCGACATGCCAGTTCACGTTCCAATGTACGACTGGCTCTTCTTGGCTTCGGGGGAATTGGTCTGCTGCTTGGGTGGGCGATGATGGGCAGCGCTCGGCACCACCGCGTAGCACATGCGGGGAGTAGGCGATAACGAGTGCCCACCAACTCGCGCTTACAAGTGTCCACTTGGGTGACGACGGCAAAGGTCGCTGCCGGCGTTGGGCAGCCGGAGCGCCGTGCGTCCCTGCATCTAGGCGCTCTCCTTTTTGCGACGCTGCTCCATCCGAGCGAGCATCTGCCCTTTTGCCTTGAGCCGTTGATGCGAGTAGTGCTCGAGCATGCGCCGGGACAGGTGACCGGTAACGGCCTCGATCACGTGTTCCGGCTCGCCCGCCTCGAGCAAATCTGTCACAACCGTGTGTCGCAGATCGTGGAAGCGAAATCGGGGTAGGCCTGCGGCCTTCCGGAGCGAGTGCCAGGCGCCGTCCCACTTGCTGGCGGGCTTCGTTGAATCGAACCTGTGGTGCTGACTCGCGCACCAGACGTAGTGGTCTGGATTGGTGTGGCCGAGAGCATCGGCGCGCTTCAGCATCCGCTCGACTGCCTGTCGTGCCGCCTGATTCAACGGGATCACGCGCTTGCTCGACTCGTTCTTGCTCTTCGTAACGTACACCACGCCCTTCCCCGTTGCACTCTCGACGTCCCAGGGCTTCTCCAGATCGATGTCCCGCCGGCGAACATGCTTCACCTCAACTCCTCGCATGGAGGAGTTGGCGGCAAGAACGGCCGCGCAGTAGACGTGCTCCCATTCCGGATTCTTTGCTGCCGCCTCGAATAGGCGTTGCTGCTCCTCTGGTGTGAGCGCGCGGCCGACGGGAGCTCCCCCTGCTTCCGTCAGCATTTTGACGTCATCCTCCAACCGACGCCACTGCTTGAACCGTCTCAGTACTTGCCGAAGCGCCCCGACATCCATGTTGATCGTGCGGTTGCTGGCGCCTTCGATCCGACGCTTGGCCTGGAAGCCCTCGATCGTTTTCCGGGTGATCGTCGTGAGCTTCACGTCGCCGAAATGCCGCTTCACAATCTCCAGGCGCTCGCGATCGAATTCGATGGTTCGCTTCGAGTTGGCGGTTGCCTCTTTGGCTTGGAGGTAGTCGTCGATCGCCGCAAATAGCTTGACGGACGGATCACGGGGCGCAAGCTCGCCCTGCATGGCGGCGCGGATGACCTCCTTCTCCAGGCGTGTGGCCTCTTGCCAGTTCGTAGTGGCGAGCCGCGATCCAGGTGGGCACAGTGGGCGGCGAAGCTGGACCCCGTTAACCGAGAAGTACGTCCAGTACCGTCGTCCGCGCTTCCAGAGAGCCATGCGAGTTCTCCCACCGAGCCCTTGAGCGGCGCGCGCGAGTGTACGCCCCGCAGCCGCTTCGATTCGTGATGGGCAAGCGTGCCAGTGGCGCCGAACGCAGAGCCGATCACACGGGCGTGCGATCGGATTGAGCCTGCGTATCGACGAGAGCTCGCCGTTCGTACTCGTCCACGTCCTCGGGGCGGTATCGCACGGCTCGCCCCATCTTGAGAAAGCGGGGGCCCGTACCCTTCAGCCGCCACGAACGGACCGTGAACCTGGACACGCCCAATCGAGCGGCGACCTCCACATCGGTCAAGGTGCGCTTCTCGAGCGGGGCGCTCGAATCTTCCAATCCTACATCTTCGATTCTCTGTACGTGCGACATGATGATCCTCCGCTGCCCGAGTACTTCGCCCCGTTCCTAACGGTGCTCCGGACGTCCACGAGAGTCGGCGTGTCCGGAGTCGTTTCCCGCTGATCTGGACGCGTCATCCGCTGACCGGTTCTCGAACGCCTCGCATCATCCAGGCGTCAACCCATTCCGGTCGGGTCCGAATCGGGCCGCCACGGTGGCCGATCCTGATGTGTCGAAGCTCGCCGGTGCGGCATGCTTTCCGGATCGTCGCCGCGCAGCAGCTCGTGTGGAACGCTGCTTGGCGTACGTTCATCCAGCCGGATCCCGCGAGATCAGACGGTCGGTGAATCACCACCAGCTGTGCGTGAGTCTCTAGCCTGGTCATGTGTCACCTCGCTTCCTCGAGCAGCTCACTGCGAGACAGCTGCGTGTTCCTCGGTCGTCTGCTGCTCGTACACGTTGAGCACCAAATCGCGCACGCGGTCGAGCACGCTGGGGTTGCCTATGGCGCGCAGCAGCTCGAAGTTACGCTTGTCGCCGTGAACCACGAGCGGCCGTCCGGGAAAGGTCACACGGCGGCGCTTGCCGTCGCGTCCCTCCCAGATGGTGAAGCCCACGAGCTTCAGACCTGCCAGTTCGCCGGCGATGAAGTGGATCTCTGCGTCCGCCAGCTTGCCAGCCGGTTTTCCGTGTTCGTTTCGGAGAATCTTCACTTCGATGTTCATGGCCATTCCTCGGAGAAGATGGCCCGACCGCCACTCGGCCGGGCCTGATATTCGTTTCCGTTGCTATGCGTTCACGAGCTCGAGATCCGTTGCGGGTGATCCGATTCGGATCCACAGCCAGTGCTGGAGTGCGTTCGTGCCGACGAGAACGGGATCCGCCGATGCGAACAGGTGATGTCCCTCGCGACATCGGGCGCGCTGCCATTCGAGCTCGATGGCATCGACGAGCACGAGTCGCGCTCGTGACTTCGCGCGTGTTGGATCGAAGGCGATCGGATCCGCCGCCATGGCGGAGATGTCCGAGAGGGATCCCATGTGCAGCGTGACGGTGGCCGGTGCGTCGAGGCGAGATGGAGCTGTCGTGACGAACGCGTGATACAGCCGCGTCTCACGCCCGATCGTCACCTCGATGCTGGGTGTGAGCCTCGAGGCGTGCATGATGTTCTCCTTTCCGAATGTGCCGTGTGTCTCTGTCGCTGGGTGAATGCCGGCCATCACGTAATTGCCGATCCGAGGCGGCCCGGAGGGGCCGTCAAGCCCGCCAGCCCCGAACGGGGTCGGAGCGAAGCGAAGAGGCTTGACGGCCCTGAGGGACGCCCGACAATCCGGCGGCGTGATGGCCCGGCGCGGTGTCATGCGTGGGCTCCGTTTGCGAGTCGCGTGGTGAACCTTCCGCTTTCACGGAAGCTGAAATAGCGACCGGCATCGCCCACGATCAGGTGATCGAGCAGCGGCATGTCGAGGATGTCGGCCGCTTGCGCGAGCCGCAGCGTGAGTCGCGCATCATCCGGGCTGGGTGTCGGATCGCCGCTCGGGTGGTTGTGCACCACGAGCAGCGCGGTCGTGCCCGGGGTCAGGCACGCGGGGACGAACACGTCGGGAAGCGAGATGGACGTGCTCGAGCGCGTGCCACGGGAGAGCACGTGCCAGGCGAGGAGCTGGTGGCGAGTGGAGAGGCACGCGACCGCGAAGACCTCCACGGTCTCGCTGGCCAGCAGTGGCGCCAGCGTGGCAGCGGCGATTCGCGGATCGCTAAGGGCCTTGGTCGGTAGCCGAACGGTGTGGCCCTGGTCATCGCGCAGCGTGCGGTACGCGCAGACGAACTCGCGGACGCGATGTCCGCGGGCGAGACTGTCGTGTGTGGTCGGTGACATATCGGAGCTCCTTCCTGGCGGGAGGCCCGCGGCCCTGTGGGCACACGTCTCCCACGCCGCAACGGCGGTAGCCGCGGTTGCGGGATTCAACGGGTGAATGGGTGAATGCGTGAAGCCGTCAGAGACGGCGAGCTGTGCGTGAAGACAGACGGGATCGCGCATCGCACACACCTCCGTTGAGCGCCTGGGCTCTGTGAGCGGAGGCAGCCGCGAGCGCGACACGAGTCGCGTGCGGGACGCGCGTCGGGTCTAAGACCGGGCGCGCGCGATCTGAAGAAGGGCCGTGCGGGCTAAACCCGCACGGCAACGAAACGCCAGAGTCAATGGACCGTGCCGAGCAGGCGGCTGGCAGCTCGGTCGAGGGTGAACCGTGTGTCCTGCCACGGGGTGTGCTGGCTGAGTCGAGTCAGCCCCTGCACGTAACCCCAGACGGACCGCGGGTTCGTCTCATGCTGCTCCGCCATCGTGTAGGCGTCGAGCGCGTGCTTCCGCGGCAGATCCAGCCGCTGCACGACGGCATCGATCACCTTCTCGCGTGTCGTACCGAGCTCCTGGGAAGTGGCTCGCAGGAGTATGGTGCGATCAGTGGCGAGATCTGCGTCGAGCGCCGCGCGGACCTCTCCCAGCGAGTGGGTCCAGGCGTGGTGAATCGACGCACCAATGTGCCGGCGCCGAAAGCCGGCGACATGGTGAAACCCCCAGATGATGTGATTCGAGCACACGGCCCGAAACAGGAACATGTCCAGGGACAAGGCGGCGGCGCCGACGTCGCTGTTCCGGAGCATGAAGCCGCGGAACAACCCGGCCTGCGAAGCGTCGGTGGGGTCGTCGAGCGATCGGTTGCCGTCCACGAGGAACAGGAACATGTCTCGATCTCCCAGATAGGCGCCGGACGGAACGCGTTCGGCACCGAATACGCCGTCCTTGTAGCCGAGCGGCAAGTGCCAGGCCGGGTGCTGGGCCATGAGGTCGAGCACGCGGTCGGCCAGCTCGTCATGGTGGACTCTCGCGTACCTCGGTGAGGTGATCGCGTGGACGGTCCACGGTTCGTCCCGATCCGCGAAGAGCTGATGCTGTTCGCGGTCGGCACGTTGCAGCCCGTAGTTGATCGCGTCAGCCGCGATCGGTGCGGGCAGCGTTCGGAGATATCCGGGCGGCGCGGCGGCGAGGCCGGCGAGCTGCTCGAAACTCCAATGGGTCAGGGCTCGTGACGGCCCGGAGCGGTCGCTGATGGCGAGCGCGTCGGCGGTCGCGGCCTGTACCCGCAAGTCCACGGTCTCGGTGATGCGCGCATCGGTGCGGCTGCGTCTGGCGCGAGCCGCCTCGGCGAGCGCGTGAACACTGGCGTACCGTTCGTCGGGCGGCCTCCTGGCCCATTCCCGATGCGCGGTGTACGCGGTCACAGTCGATACACTTTGTCCGTGCATGGTGTGCTCCTTTCTGATGCCCTATGGGCGAACGAGGGAAGGAAGCGCTCCACGGCCGCTATGCGGGCGCGGAGGCGTGGCCAGGATGGCCACAACGAGAGAGGTCAGATGTGGCGAGTGTTGGCTACGCCTTCATCAACTCGTCCTCCTGCGTTCGCGCCGGAACATCCGGAGCACTGTCGGGCACGTGGAACTCTCGTCGGAGGAGCACAAGACCGACCCTGATCGTCACGAGGGCCGACACCAGTCGAACCTTCGGCGCGTGCGGGTCTTGCGCGAATGCGATCGATCGCTCGCGGAGCTGCACCTGAGCGCCAGGGAGCAGGTCGCGAATCTCATTGACCAGCGACCACTGGGTCGCTGACGCCGTCGGGAGGAGCCGCGTGACGACCGACAGGTCATTCGGTGTCACGAGGGCGTGGGCGTGACCGGGACGCTGACGAATCAGCTCCTGTACCCGCGCAGCACCATCAGATGGGTACAGCGTCAGGTGTGCCAGGGGCCGGAACGTGACGTCGGTGATGGCGTCCAGGAACTCTTTGAACGGCAGGACACCAGCCGCTAGTCGTTGACGCTGGTCGTGCGTGCCGTGAACGGCTATCCACTCACGCATCATCTGCTGGCGCTCCGCGTGCCTCGCGAGGTTGCGGGTTCGCTGGTCTGCGCCCTGCCCGTGGCGAATACGCACGTCATTCTCGAAGCGCCGGAAGGCTTCGAGGGGAATCTGCCGAGCCACGCCCATGTCGCGCTTGGCATCAAAATCGATCGGCCCGCGGTCCGTCATGATCTGACAGCGGCGCTTCGACGGAGGCGGGTAGACGACGGCGCGCCGATTCGGATCGGCGAGGAACTCCAGGGCCACCTCATTCCGCCTGGCCTCGAGCGTTTCGCGCCGTGCCGTCTGCGCGGTCGTGCGCTGCGCGTGATACGCGCGTTCAAGTTCATGATTGCGGGCGGCATCCTGGAACAGCTCGTCGATCGTTGGCGGGTGGTCGTAGACGGGTGCGAGCTTGATCTTGATGACTCGCTGGTCCTGGCCCATGCGGAACTGCGGGCGGAGCTTCAGCCTCGCGACGCCATTGTTGTCGACGTGCACCAGGTGGAGTCGTGTCAGTGGGACCGCAACCTTGACCCGCTGCTCCGCGTGCCCGTTCCCGCCGTTCAGCAACGACGCCTTGCGTCCGGCCTCGGATAGCCGGTAGTCGGCCGTCACCGACAGGGTCCGCACACTCTCAACGGGGATCGCGGGACTAGCGACGACCCCTACTGCGTGGAGCGACGAGTCAAGGCGTCGAGTGGCGGTGTGAGCAATGGCGTCCATAACGATCCTCAGTGCTGATCAGCGCAAAGTTCCCGTGCTTGCTCCATCGAGACGAGGCGGCCCACCCAGGCCGTGTCGGCGTGGGTGGTTCGCCGCCGTGAACGCCGGACGGCGGGCCTATGGCCGGCCGCCCGGTGTCCGTGAAGGTCGATCAGGACGCGGCCTCGAGGCGGCTGTACGCGTCGAGGATGGCATCCCGAATCGCCTCTTGCGCTGTCGTGTCGCCGTTCGCGGGACGCAGCAGCGCGAAGCTCCGGCGCTCTCCGTTGACGGAGTACTGCCGGGCCGGGAATGTGACGTTGCGCCCTCCCGCACGTCGTTCCCAGATGGCGAAGCCGATCAGCTTGAGCCCGTTCAGCGGGCCGGCGTCGGCTTCGAAGACCACTTCCGCGTCGGCGAGCTTCCCTGGGGGATTGCTCGTAGTGTTCGGAAGGATCCGGACAGACATCACCTGTTCCTTCTGCTTGGACATGGGTCCTCCTGTGAGCTCGCCGTGGATCTGTGATCGACGACGGTGGCTGAGTTCGCGGATCCTATGGATACCGGCGAACGAGGGTGGGACGCATGGGCTCTATGAGCGCATGCGCAGTGACGGGGAATCCGTCGACGTACTCCTATAAACGCGGGGAATCAGGAAAACCTGACCGGAATAGCGGGATCGCTGCGGCCCTGGTGACGTGGGAGCGGGCTGGTGCTCAGCGACTGTTAATGCCATCAGAGCAGCCCGCCGACTGGTTCCCTACCGTAACGAGCCGCGCGCCGAAGCTTATCGCGCAACTCATCAACAGACCACGGGGGCTGACAACGTTCGTTCCAGGCGCTCAGGACGTCGAGCGCCTGGTCGTCGTTCAGCGCGAAACCTCGCGCGAGCCGGCAGCAGACCCGAAACGTATGAAGGTCGCCGTGCTGGCCGGCGATCGCCGGCGGCACCGACTGCAGGTATCGCCTCGCTCGCTCGACGGCGGGAGTTTCGGGGCCGCTCGCTGGCGGGCGCAGCGGCGGCGTCCAGGACGGCGGCTCGATCGGCGTCGGGAAATCTTCTGGCCCGTAGCGGGCGTTCACGTCAAGGTACTCGACGGTCACAAGATGCGGCTTGGCACGTTTGTGATTGAAAAACCCGGGCAGCCGCGTCGTCTGCGTCACCGGAGTGGCTGCGGGGTCGGTCTGGAGTTCGCGGGCAAGGTGCTTCTGCAGACGCTCAACTGACCCGTGATCGAAACCTGCAACGCGCCAGAAGATGTGGACGTGATTTGGGGACGAGTGGAGCACGTAGCTTGGGCGCGGCAGGTCCGACCGCTCGCAGACCCGCGACAGGGTTGCTCTGCCGTCGTGGTCGGCATCGAGGAACACGTGCCTGATCGAACCGATTGCGTCACGAGTCCGAGCACGGCGGCCGGACGCGATCGCGTTCACGCTCACGAAGACGTTGAACTTCTCAGCGTTCATCGCCCGCAGCCACCGCTGAAGCCGTTCGGTTTGGATCCACGACACCGGGCCAACACGCTGGGTGGCCCTGCTCGTCTCGTAGCATTTCAGGAACACGGCGACCCAATCGGTCGGCTGGAACAGCGTCCGCAGAAACCGGAGCGGTGCGACTCGATCTGCACTGGGCATTGAACAGGCTCGAGAAGGCTGGGACCCGAGTCCGCCCATGCTTCATGAACGCCCGATCGGCTGGGAACCTGTCAGTCGCGCTCAAGGAGGAGTCGGCGCGGCGTGCGATTGCTGGCGGCCCGCTGAGATCGCAGCAACGCGGGGGAACCGCTGTGCGCCTACGGAGCGGCCGGCCTGGCACATCGTGCAGGACGTGATCGATCTACGCTGGGCCACTACTCGCGGAATCGACGCACCGTCGCGCCTCGAACATCGAAGACGCAAACCGGCCTCAATGCAAGTTCAACGGAGTTCCTTGCGCATGAAGACGCAGGGCATTCGGAAGCCGGACGGCAGGGCGACTTCGCCGCGGCCCCTTTCCACGAAGCCGTGACGTTGGTAGAACTCGACGGCGCCTAGAGACGCTTCGATCTCCACTGCGGTCGCACCGCGTGCCCTACCGAAGGCCTCGGCCAACGTGAGGAGGCGCGAGCCGATGCGACGGCGTGCTGCCACTGGTCGGATGTAGGCCGACGTCCCATGTGTTGTGCCACTGATCACATAATCGCTGGAGAAGCCGAGGACCAGCTGGTGTCCAGCCACGGTTCCCACGGCAATGAAGAAGACCTCGCCGCGGGCCATTGCGTCGAGGTACAGACTAGGGCTGACGACTCCAGCCCACTCGTTCACGATCGCGGTCGCGTAGTATTCCGATCCGAGCTGAAGGATAGACTCGCGGTGCGCCTCGGCCATCGCATCGACGTCCGCCTCGGTCGCGGGTCGCAACTCGAGCTGTTGAATAGGTGCGGGCATCGTTCGGTGCGTTACCTGTGAGCAATGTGTCGGTTCGAGTTTAACGCCGCGAATGGCGAAGCGATGTTAATGCAGCCGCATCGGCCGTTGGCTGGCGACTAAGCGTGCTACAAGGCGCATGGGCCGGGCGTGTGCTCATGAACCAGTGATCAGCCTCGCGGCCTGCCATAAGTTCGCGGCGTGGCGCTCGAAGGCCGGTGCGGGCGAGCGGATGAGGATCGCGTTGGCGCCAAATGCGCCGACGGGATGGCAATCGCATTCGGGGTTATCGCCGACCATCCAAATCGGCGCACCCGGAATGGCGCACCGCACCGCCGCTTCGAACATTTGGGCGTGGGGCTTCTCATAACCCACAAGTCCCGACGTAATCACGTCGGCAAACAACGCTCTGATACCAAGACCAGCCACTATGTCGTCCAGCTCCGGCACGTGATTCGAGACGATGACATGTCGCCAACGCTCCGCGCTCAGCGCCGTTAACACAGGTACGACATCCTCGAAGAGCGAGTAGGCGCGCGCGTCCAGGATCTCACTGCGCAGAGCGTCGAACGCGGCCGGCGTGGCCAGATGCGACCACCCGCATCGCGACCAGCCGTCGGCGTAGGTGGCGAACACTCTGGTCCACCACAGTTCGGGCGTGCTTAACTCCGGTTGCGCCCGGCTCGGCCGATGCCAGGGCATGTCGTTGTTAAGCACGGACAGCAACGGTCCGGGCAGGTCGGCGCAGGCAATGGACGCTCGCTCGATCAGGCGCCGAGCGGCGACCGACCACATCGACGGGCGGGACACCAGCGTCCCGTCAAAGTCCCACCAGATTGTGCCTCGCAAGCGGTCGCTCACCACGCCCTATTGTTCCAGCGCACCCACAGCAGTGCCAACGTGCGCTGCCTCACTCTCGTTGCGATAAACTCCTGGACCTGATCCGAATCGGCGGACAGGTTGATTAGCGTCGTTCTCTTCGGTCTTCTGTCTTCTTCATACAAACCCGATGATGGGTGTGGGCGCTGTGGGAAACCGCGTTCTGTGCGGTTTTCCAAATCCCTGTGGGCGCGTTCTTGGCGTCCACAGGGATGGCAGCGGCCATGCCCTACGCCGCCGCCTCGCGCTCGAACTTGGCCGGACTGACTTGGCCCAGCGTTGAATGACGGCGCCGCTGGTTATAGAACACTTCGATGTAATCGAACAACGCCATCTTTGCGTCGCTGTAGCTCGGAAACCGATCCGCTTGCTCTTTCTTCACGGTCGCGAAGAAGCTTTCCATCACGGCATTGTCGTAGCAGTCCGCGCGCCGACTCATGCTGCACGTGATCCCGTGCGTGGCGAGGTACCGCTGGTAGTCCTCGCACGTGTACGTGCACCCGCGATCGGAGTGATGCAGCAACCCGGGCTCGGGACAGCGACGCTGGACCGCCATCTCGAGCGCCTTCAACGTCAGTCGTCGATCGTTCACGGCGCTGATCGCCCAACCGACGACGAATCGCGAATACAGGTCGAGAATCGCCGCCAGATAGAGCTTGGCGTGCTCGCCGATCACAAACTCGGTGGTGTCGCCGACCCAGCGCTGATTCGGCGCCGCCGCGGTAAAGTCGCGGTCGAGCACATTCGCCGCGATCGGATCGTTGTGATGGCTGTTGGTCGTCTGCTTGAAGCGCTTCGGCACCTTGCCCTGGATCTGCTCCTCCCGCATCAGGCGCTTGACCCGCTTTTCGCTGACGGCCTCGCCGTCCTCGTGCAAGTCCTTCCACAAGCGCGGACGACCGTAGACCTGACCGCTCGCCGCATGGAACGCGCGCAGCTTTGTGCGCAAGACGAGATCACGCTGCGCCCGAGCGGAGAGCCCGCGTCGACACCACGCGTAAAACCCACTGCGGGTCACGCGCATGCAGCGGCAGAGAATGGTCACTCGGTGCTCGGCCCTCTTCGCCGCGATGAAGGCAAACCTCATCGGCTCTGCTTCGCGAAGAACGCCGTTGCTTTTTCTAGGATGTCTCGCTCTTCTTCTGCGATCCGCAGCGCTTTGCGGAGCCGCACCAGCTCCTCACGCTCGGCGGTCGTCAGACCCGTGCGTCCTTTCGATCGATCGGCTTGCGCCTGCTTGACCCAATTGCCCAACGCCGATGCGACGAGGTCGAGGTCGCGCGCCACGGCCGTGACGCTCTTCCCCTCATCGAGCACCAGGCGAACCGCTTGCTGCTTGAATTCATCCGTGAACCGCCGACGCGACCGTCGGCTTCTCGTTTCCGCCATTGGGGACATCGTATCCGCCTTTCGGACGATGTCCACCAAACCGGATCAAGTCCACTCCGGCGTGAGGACGATCGGGCACCCCTCCAGACCGCTACTGCTTCGTCAGCACAACGCGTCCCGTGAACGTCGCCAGTTGACAATCGGTCCCGGTGAAGTCCGCCTCGATGCTCGTCGCCTGCGCAGACCCGACACTTCCGAACGTCCCGCGACAACCGCGGGGTGAGTTGAACTCCCCGTGCGTACTGATCTGAGTGGGCGGACTGTTTCCAGGCGACAGCGCCGTCGAACCGGTCGTCTCCATCGTGAGCCAAGGATGCGTCGAGCGGATCGTCGCGCGTAGAGACTGCATGTTCGTCTGCGGGACCACCTCGAATGTCCATGTCATGTCGCCGCTCGACGGCGGCGGGGGGTTCGGGTCGCCGGGATTGACCTGAATCGTCACGGTGCCTCGCCACGTGCCGGTCAGGAACGATGTCTGTCCGGACGGTCCGGTCGGAGTGCCCTCACGGCCACAGCTCGCAAAGGTGACAGCGACGAGAATCGCGACAACGAACTTCGCGGGTCTGGTCATGCGGTCGCTCCTTCCTGAACCGCCTGCGGAGGAGACCAGGCTTCGACGACGAAACGGTCGTCGTGCGGATTGTAGTCTTGAACCCGGACGACTTCGGTGACAACCCGCCTCGCGTCCAGCCGAGCTAGGTGGACCACCAGGTGAATGGCCAATGCGATCGCCTCGCGTGTGCTCCGATGCGGCAGGCCGACGTTCGCGGTCAGCACACAGTGCGCGAGCCGCGTCAGCGCCTGCTCGGCATTGTTGGCGTGGATCGTCGTCATGCTTCCGAGGTGGCCTGTATTGAGGGCCTGCAGGAGGTCGAAGGCTTCCGGACCGCGCACTTCGCCAACGAGGATCCGATCTGGTCGATGGCGAAGTGTCGCCCGCACGAGGTCGGCGATCGTCACGGCCGGCATAGGCTCTTCCTGGCCGAGCGGCACCTGCGCTCGTCGTGCCTCGAAGCGAACGAGATTCGGCTTGTCGATGAGAATCTCGGACGTTTCCTCGATCAGCACAATGCGGTCCTGAGGCGTAATCGTCTGCGCCACGGCGTTCAGCAGCGTCGTCTTGCCGGTGCCGGTGCCACCCGAAATCAGGATGTTGTGGCGAGCGGCAACCGCGGCACGCAGAACGTCTGCCAGGGCCGCTGATAGCGTTCCGACGTCAACCAGGTCATCCAGCGTGAATCGGTGCGTGAACTTCCGAACGGTCAGCGTCGGTCCATCGACAGCACACGGCGGAAACATGGCGGCCACACGCGAGCCGTCCTCGAGCCTGGCGTCGAGCACCGGTTGACGCTCGGAGATCTCGTCGCCGCACGCACGCGCGATGTTCTTGATCGCGACCGTCAGATTCCGGACTTCCAGGGTCCGGTCGTGCACTTGTTCGATGCATCCACGCCTCTCGACGAACACACGCCGGCCGCCGCCGTTCACCATGACCTCCGTGACGGCCGGATCGACCAGGAGATCCTCGATCGACTTCAGGAACGGTAGAATGCGATCCAGGCTGCTCATATCGCCCCCCGCTCCAGGTGATCGAAATAGCTGGTCTGGACGTCCAGGTAGTGCGGCTTCAGATAGCAGTACTGCGGCGGGAGCGGGTTTATGCCGTCATAGGGCAGCGCGATGGCCTGCGCGTTCTGGAGCTGCGTGAACACACGGGGCGCAAAGATGTACTCATGGTGCGGTGCGTAGCTCTTGCTCGCACTCAGCGACTGCGTCGCTGATGTCGGCCGTCCGGTAAGAAGAGAAATGTGTGCATCTCGGCCGGATTCGGAAACGCTGTAATGCGCCTTGAGTCGATCGCGTCGACCACACAGCTCCGCCGCGTTTCTTGCGGTGAATTCATCGCTGGTCGCGAGAAAGACCTTCGTGCGGAAGCACTGCAGCAGTGTTCGCCAGCTCTCATCCCCCGGCAGCGCAGAACGCAGCGAGCTGATGCTCTGGGTGGCGACGATCGGGATCAGCCGTGCCTGGCGGGACAGTGCGAACGTGCGCTCGTCGCCGGTCGGATCCACTTCTCCGACTGTCGCGAACGCGTGGTACTCGTCGCAGACGAACAGCAGGTCGCGCCAGATGCGTTTCGGATTGGCCGTGATCTGCGGGATGCGCTGGAGAATCGCGCGCTGGAAATCCAGTTTCAGCATGACGCCCAGAATGCGGGCCAGGCCAGGGTTCATGCCGACCGGAAAGTTCAGGGCCAGCACCTTGCCGCTCTCCAGCAGAGAATCAATTGGCGCGAGCGGCTTCGGTTCTCCGTCCGGCGGGTCCTCCGTGTAGGCACGACGCGGCGGACAGAACGCGCGATGCACGGCCGGACTGTCGTCGAACAGGGACAGGAACACGACGATGCCCTCGACGATCGATGATCGGAGGCGTCCGTCAAGCCGACTCCACCCGTGCAGGTACCATCGCTCAACGGCTTCGAGCTGGTGTTTCCGTGCCGCCCATCCCGGACCTTTCGGCTTCCGGACCTCGTACGTCACCTTCCGCGCGTCCAGAAATGTCTCGAGACCGGCTTCGTACGGATGCGCGATGTGGTCCGGATCCTCATTGAACCAGTGGGCCCATGGTTTCTGCACACAGTGTTCGCGGAAATCGACCTGACGGATGATCAGGACGTCCGGTGGCTCGGAGAGGTCGGCCTTCAGTCGCCGGATGTCTCGATCGATCTGCTGGTCGTCCAGGATGTAGCGGTAGACCTCCGAGAACGTCGTGTAACCGTCACTGATGCGTCGGAGCAGGATGACGAACTTCAGCAGATCGGTGTACGCCTGCTGCCAGAACGGCTCCTTCGACTTGCCGAACAGGTTGTTCAGCAGCGTGGCAATTGCGTAGGCCACAGCGTAGGGATCCAGCTCGTTGTGCAGCGGGTTATAGCAGACCCCCGTGTCGAGCCCCATTTCCACGTAGTCGGCGCCACGACCCGTCCGGTGGAGCATCGACCGCACCTGTCCGCAGAAGTCTCCCTTCACTTCCAGGACCAGGCCACCAAGTTTGCGTGCCGGATCATCGGACTTCCAGCGAAGGAGCTGGTCGACGTACGGATACATGCACGCTGACGTTTTGCCGGTTCCGACGGCGCCCAGAATCATGACGCCGGTGTAGAGGCCCCGTTGCGGGACGGTCAGCCACTCGGGCCGCGCCGCCGGTCCAGGAGTCGTCGCGTAATGCCTTTCGCCCAGTACAACCGACGGAGTCGGTCGCTGCTCGGGCTGCGGGTACGGTGGTAGTGGCCGGACACGGGCGCGCGGCTCGCGGCGATAGACGGCGATCGCCAGCAGTGACATCAACAGTGATGCGGCGAAGTACGGCGTGGTGAACCAGAGCGTGGCGTATCCGTAGCTCAGAACGGACAGCACTCCAGGTGCTCGTTCCCCGATCAGCCCGAGGAACACATCGTCGTGCGAAACGGGATACGCGCGCAGTCCCCAAAGACCGACTCCACCGGACATGGCCAAGGCGACCACCGAACGCGCTTCGACAACCTTGCGGAGCATGGGACACCAGCCCGTCTAGCGCTCAACGGCGGTGGCTGCTTCTCCGGTCAGGGCGGCACCTGACTCGACGCGGCGTGGTGCAACGTTCTTGCGGCGTCGCCGGTCGTGCGTGCGGGGCACATACGAGCCCTGATGCGTTTCTCGCCACTTCGCGAACTCCTTGTCGCGAGCGAGCACGGTGTCGATGACCTGATTGAGCACGTACTCGGTCGACTCGCCGAGGAACTGCGCGTACGCATACAGCGTCTCGTTGTTTTCGCTGTCGAGTCGCGTGCGATGTTTCACGAGCTGCTTGCCGCGCGTGCGCGGCTTGATCAATGGCATTGCACCCTCCGGTCGGGAGAAAGTTGTGACGGTAGGCACCCATCTCGCGGCTCTGTACGCGGCGAGCGGGCGTCCCGCTGATCGACCATGCAGGGTGTCGTATCGACGACAACCGCGCGGTCACGTTCGTCCGGACAAACCAGACATGCAGCCGGGGCGTGAGCGACCCAGTCAGGGCTGGCCTTCGGGCGAAGTCCGGGGCAGCCGAAATAGGGTCGCTCACGCCCCGGCTGCCTCGAACTCCGTCCTCGCCGGCTGCTCCCGGCTCCACGCGCGGCAAAGGACGCCGCGCGGTCTGGCTGCCGCAACCGACTTCGTTTCAACAACATGCCGCGCCGAGATGGGGGGAGGGCCCCGAACTCGAGCTGGCCGAATGCTCGTCGACGACAGCCAGCACGGGGGAACCGTGCTCCCGCGTTTTCGTTCCCCCACCCCGTTCCCCCATTTCTGTCACTCATGCGGAGCCAACCAGGGAGGAGAGATGGTGATACCTGCGAGTCAGGACCTCGGTTGTCACTCGGCCGCGTCCCCGTGCGAGGGCGTCCTCGAGAACCGGAGAGACGGTTCCGTGGAGAAGGCGGTTGCCCTCCTTCTTCCACAGCCTATAGAGCGTGCGGTAGCGTGGTGCGTGAAACTGGCGGTGCGCACGCCCGAAGCGAGCGCAGTCCTCAGGAGCCGCCCCTGCTTCCACACTCAGTTGTTGGTTGAAGAACCAGCTCAGTTCGTCCACTGCATCCAGGCGCAGTGGTGCCGCGAGTTCCTGGCGTGCCGCTGCCTCGAACGCCGGTACGTCCTCCGCGAGATGTTGAGGCGTCAATAAGCGAAGCTCCCAGCTTGGCAACGCGCGGAGGAGTTCCACGTGGCGGTGCAGGAACGCACGAAAGTCCACCGGAGCACGGCGATTTACGAGGTACAGGAACAGGTGTGTCCGACCGTCGGGGGCAACGCCGATCGGCAGCTTGTCGGGGAAATACCGAGCGGTCTGCTCAGGCGGCACACCGAATCCAAGGTGAGGCAGCTCGTTTGGCCTGAGGGTCGTAGCGTTCTGGAAGTACGCCACCTTCTCGCGCTCGGTGCCGAGCCATCGAAGGCCGCTGTCCGCGAGCACAGCGTCGAGCAGCATCAGGCGTTCGATCGCGCGGGCCAACGTCACCGGTCTGCGGTTCCGGTTGTCTGGTTCACCGACGGCGCTGTAGAGCCTCTTGCCCTGAACGTGATACAGCCGCGCTCCGCGATGGGCCGACGTGTACGGAGTGGCGAACTTCTTGGCGACCAGGGTTGAGAAGAAGTCGTGAACCTTCTGACCCCGCACGATTCGGGCGTAGACACAGTACTGGCGCCCTACACAGACGCCGGCATGGACCAGCACGGTCACGAGAAAGCCCGCCTGCCGCTCGGTGAATCCTAGCTTCGCGACGGCGCGAATCTGGTCGGCGCGCGTCACTGGAGGAGCTCCTCAGCGAGACGTGAGTCCACGCCGCGCCCGCTCCTGCCGGTCGTCCGAAGACCGCCCAAGCGAGCGCCGACGGCGCGGTACCGACTGAATCCCGCACGGACCTTGGCCGCCGCGTGAGCGCCGCGGTAATGCGGCGTGACGACCTCGATGTCCTCAACAGCGCGACGTCCGTCGCGGCCGTCGTACTCGATCCGTGCATCAGGGAAGTGAACGTGGCCATCCTCGTACGGAAGCTGATGCTCCTGAGCCCAGCGAGCCACAGCATCGGCCCGCTCCTCAGGGGTTTCACCATGCTCGCGGCGGGTGCGGTTTTCTGCCTGGAGGAACCGCTGATACTCGCGCTTGAGTTCCTCTTCGAGCACGACTCGGCGCACCGGTTCGCCCCGTTCGGCGAGGCGCTCGCCTGCCTTCATGTACGCGCTGTAGACCCTGGAATCGTGGGCCAGCTCACGGGGCTTGGTGATGCCGACGTAGAACGCCTGTCGGTCGCTGTCAGCGCCGGGCCGTCGCGCCCCTTCGAGGACGTCCCGCCCATGACCAGTGAGCGTCACCAGCGTCGTCCGCGTACGCCCGACGACGTACGGAACGGTCTGTACGAGGCCGAGATCGCGGAGGCGTTCTAGGTCGCGCGCCGGGCGCGTCGGTGTCCGCGGATTCGGCTCTCTCAGGTCACCTGAGGGCACAACGCGGAACGCCCCGACAGTCGCAAGAACGCGCACGTCTTCTCCTGACAATCGGTACTCCTTGTCCTTCACACGGACACGTTCTCTTGACGATCCTCGTGGCAGGTCGAGGTCGCGCGTGAACACGTCACGCGGGTCGTCGGAGACCTGTCCGGATTCCACTTCGGTGTAGCCGCCAACCCTGCCGAGGCCGGGTTCCGGCCGCTCGCGCTCTTGAGCGCGTGGATCAATGTCTCGCCACATCTGAACCTCCCGCTGTTACTTCAGGTACGACCGCAGGTCATCGAGCACGGCATCGTCGGTCGCAAGCTGACGGTCGAGGTGCAGCAGCTTGCGGCCGGTGTCGCGCAGGAACAGCCAGCGGGCCACGCTGTAGTAGGTCGCGGTGAGGTTCAGGAAGAGAATCAGGGCGGCCCCGCCGATGAGGGCCGCGTGCTCGTGAAACAGGACGGTCTTATATGGCGCAAGGAAGCGCAGCTCGCCGGCAAGCCAGCCGGCCAAGAGGAACACGCTGAGAGCCGCCAGAAGTGCTGCGTTGGCGATCATTGACGTCGATCCTCGAACGCCTGATCGACGCGGAAGTACTCGATCTGGAGCCCCAGCGGATTCACTCGGACGAACTCGTTAGGCACATGCTCGCGCAGGACGAAGTCCACCTGCGCGACGTAGGTTTCGCGGTTCCGTTCGGACCGCGTACCGGGCGTGTAGTAGACCTTCTGGAAGGTCACGGCCGCCTTGAAGGGCGGCGTCGCAAGCTCGCTCAAGCTCACGTTCTGGACCGCCACCTCGATCTCGTCGGCGGTGGGGTTGGTCACGAACATTTCGAGCACGCGGCTCTGGTCGTTTTGAGCGATCGTGGCGTCCGCCAGAGCGGGGTTCAGAAAGAACAACGAGTCCGGATACTCACGCTGGAGCGTCGAACGGATGCGGCTGAAGTGCTTCACGACGAACTGGGTCAGGAAGTACCGCAGCTCCGGAGGTTGCGGCTGATAGCGTGAAGCATCGTATACGACGGCCTCTGCCCGACCGACCTCGTCGATTCGCACGACGAGTGGCTTCACCTGCGAGTATCGCGCGGCGGTATGGAAGTTGAGGCCGAGCAGTCCGAGGGCTACCAGGGAAACGAGAACGAGCGCGATCTTGAGGTACGTGTTCATCACCAGCGCAGAGCCGTACAGCTCCACGAACTGGCGTTTCGCGCTCTCCATCGTCTTCGGGTTGATATCGCCAACGACACCGGCCACGGCCCGCCCTCCTCAGTTCAGAACGTGAAGGTCGAACAACCGCCACGCAATCCAGATCAGTCCAGTGATGAACCCCAGCGCGATGGTGATGCCCAGCGCCTTCCAATAGAAGGGCGGCAAGTCAGACCACGCGACGTGGTGGGGTTCCCTCAGGTGCTCCGGAACGTTCGAGAATCGCTTCGGCATAGCTGTGCCTCACTGACGCTGGCTAGCGCCTCATGAACCGGCTCAGGCCAGGGAAGGCCGCCTGACCGCCCTGACCGGAGAAGATCGAGGTCGTCAGCGATGGGACGAGCACGATCCCGGTGCAGAACGTGATGATCACGGCGACCGCCTGAAGGCCGTAGATGCCATACTCCGCCTGGGTAATCGTCGGAGGCAAGGTGGTCACGTACCGGAAGACGAACTGTTCGAACACCATCAGGAACGCTATCGCCACGACCGGGATGAACGAGTACTGGATGAACGCCTTGAACCATCCCCAGAACAGCCAGTCGAGCTTGGGAACGATGAAGAACGGGACGAACAGAGGACCGAGCAACGCGCAAACGGCACTGGCAATCAGACCGAATGCGATCACTGCCATCGACACGGCCTTCGCAAAGGCGACGAGCAGCAGCACGATCCAATAGATGAGGTTGGCCAGAATCGCCCATGCGTCCGGCTGGATGAAGCGGTCTGACAGCTCGTCGAAGTGCCGGTAGATGTTGTCGAACGAACGGGCTTCGAGCACCGACTGGAAGTAGAACGCCTGGTCTGTGATCAGGTTGCTGAACGACACCCCGATCCCAGGCAGCGGCGACTCGTAGAACGCGATGAACGAGTATCCCAAGGCCACCACAAGCAGCAGTTTGGCGAAATCAAACATCGAGTCGCTGAGGCCCTCACGAGCGAACATCATCTGGATGCCGTGCCACGCCAGGATGATCGTCGCCAGGGACAGAAACAGCCGATGGCCGAAGCGGAGGAACTCCGGCTCGTACGTCAGTAGAAGGCTCGAGATTGCTTGCTGAATCGTTGGGAGCAGATTGAGTTCCATGAGAATCCACACAATCGCTTACGGCTGGCGCCATGTTCTGAGCGCGTCTCCCGATCCGGCCACGAATGCATTGGCGGCGGCTCGCCCGTCGCGCCACGTGACGATCTGCATCGCCAGTGCAGCCGTGTCCGTGTCTCTCGCGCGCTTGCTCTCAACCAGGAGTTGCTCGACCACACCGACGAGCAACTGAATGCGAGCCTGACGCTGGCGAGCACCAATCAGCGTCGCGCCGCTGATCTTGTCCAGGACCGCCGTTGTGCTCTGATCGCTCGACGGATCGATCACGTCGCCTTCGAGTGCGGCGATCGCCTGCAGTTCATTTTTTCGTCCGATCAGGCGGAGTTGGCCGCTGCCGTGGGTTGCTGCGATCGCGGCGGCATCGGTCAGGTTCACTGTCGCCAGCCGGGCCTGAACAAGACGTCGTGCCGGCACGTCGAGTCGATCGAGGAGCCCTGCGTCCGCGACGAGTCGGTGGCTCAGCTCCGTGAACGCCGATCCAGAGGAGTCGCCGAAGATCAGCGCATCGTTGTATGGCTGCGCGTAAAAGAAGTCGCCGCCGTGCGTTCTCCAGCGCGGCACCTCCTCGATCGCGTATTTCCCGAGATTTGTCAGCGCACTCAGCCTTCGCGCCATCTCCAGGATCTTCGCGTGCTGCTGCCGCTCCGTCTCGAAGAGAAACTCCTTCACCGCAGCCGTGATGGTGTTTCGAGCCGTGGTGGCGGCATCGTAAACGACCAACTGCCCTGATACCGGAGTCGCAATCGCGACCATCAGCGCGCCCGAGACCAGGGCGATTCCAAAACGACTTGGCCGGTGGTGCCGATACATGCCGGACCTCCTATGGCTGCCGCCACGTGGCGAGGGCATGGCCCGCGCCGGCGCGAAACGCGCGATTCGCGGCCTCCCCGTCTCTCCACGTGACGAGCTGCATATTGAGCGTCGACGCTTCGGTGTCCCGTTGTCTCTTGCTCCTTGCCAGCAACTGCTCGAGCGCGTGCGACAGCAACTGGTTCGCCGCCATGTCCTGCCGTCGCCCGAGCAGCTCGCCGGCCGCCACCTTGTCGAGGATGGCGGTCATTTCGTGGTACGACGAGCCGCTGTTGAGAACGTCCCGCTCTAGTGCGTCGACGGCGCGCTGGAGCTCCCCGTAGTAGCCGCGCATCAGTCCGACCTGGTGTCCGCCCATCATCGCGACCGAGTCGGTGATCTCGACCGTCGCGTACTGCCGCTCGAACGCTCTTCGAGCGGCGGCTGACAGGTGACCTGGCACATTCGGCGGCGCCAACGGTGTCGCGGTCGCCAGATACGCGGCACCGGTTGCGTCACCGCTGTTCAGTGCGCTGATCCATTGGCGCCCATACGCCCAGCGCCCAGAGTCATGTCCGGTGAGGGCAGACGGTGGGATCCGGTACTGTTCCAGTCGTCCGAGCCCTTGCGCCATCCGCACGATCGTTCGGTACTGCGCCCGGAGCTCCTCGAGATGGCGTTGCGTGCGTTGGACGATGAGGATCGCCTGCGCGAGGTTCGCCGGGTCGATGACCGCGAACTGAGCGCTTGCCGGCGTGGTAACGAGAACGAGGACGAGTGTTCCGACGAGTATGCGTCGCATCATTGGGGCCTCCTGCCGCGGCTCTCAATCGAAGCGCCTTCGCGCGCCTGATATGCGGGGAGCTGCAGATCGCTCGTGAGGTACACCTTCACGCGGTGTCCCTCGCGGATGGTGACGGTTGGAAGGCGGTTCAAAAAGCGGCTCATGACCTGAAGACTCGCCTGTGATGCCGCGTCCGCCCCGCCGGCGATGATGACCGTCCGGTCACCGGTCCCACCCGAAAGCCCGGCGCTGCCAATCCACTGTGCGAGACCGCTGATGAGGCCTACAGCACCGGCCGATCCGAACGTGGACCAATAGTGGTGGTTGACCTTGTCCCGCAGACCGGCATCACCGATCTGGTTGAGGCCCATGAACTGATCGAGGCGAAGCGTGCTGCCATCGGGCATCAGCAGCCGATGAAAAGCCACTGCGAGTCTCGTCTCGCCGAGGGCCTGAACGGGTCGCGTCTCGCCGAGGACGCGCGCGCCCGCAGGAATCAGGACATGCTGTCCGCTGTGGGAGAAGACAGGATTTGTGACCAGGCAATTGACCGGCGCCGTTTCGCTTCCGTCCAGCCTGTTGGTCAGGACCGTGTCGATAACGGTTCCCTCGAGAAGAGGATGCACCGGTCCGGAGGCGCTGATTGGACTCGTTCGTTCAGGCGTTCGTTCCTCCCGACCAGCGGCAGCGGGCCCGGCGGAACTCCGGTCGGGGGAAGCGACGTCGTTCGTTGGCATGGGCGGACGTCCTAAACCCGGGCTCCCGCCGCCTGTGGCTCGGACGACGGCTTCCGCGATCTCATCGAGCGAGGGCGTCAGGTTGTCGCGTGGCATCTCACCTGGCAAGACACCGGCGGGGCGGCCGGCATCGGGTCGGTCTCCCTCCGGCCGACGGCTGAGAACGACATTGCTCGCGAACAAGCTCTCGTACTCTCGACGTTTGCGGTCGGCGTCGATCGGGTCTTCAGGCGCGGGGCTGGCAGGTTCCTCGAAGCGGCGCGCCTCGGGAACCACTGGCTGCACGGCCTGAGCTTCCAGGGCCTGACGTGCTCCCATTGCTCGAAGGCGTTCCTCGTAGTCGCGCAACCGATCCGGATTCGGGGCCACAGGCGCCGGCTGCGACTGTGCCGGGGTTCGAGTGGGCTCGGGCTGGCCGGTGATCAGAATGATCAAGAGAATTCCGAGCGCCAGCCCCGCCATCAGCCAGGTCTGGAATCGACGCGGCAGTACGCCGCGAGGGACTGGCCGGTGGTCGCTGACAGGTGCCGCCGGGGTGCCAGGCTCTTCGGCCATGTTCACCGCTCCCGCTGCTCGAACGTGAAGCGCTGGTTCCCAAGCGCGAGGTACCCGCGATCGATTACCTTCGGCACGACGTAGGTGCCCTCGCGCACCTGAAAGTTGACGATCGACGGTTTGCCGTCCTTCAGCTCATACAACGCTGGCAATTCCGTCGCGTCCGTCTTCAGGTACGTGAACTCGCCGTCGTGCCACATCGACTGAACAAGAAAGGGTTTCTCGTACTTGGTCAGGCCATATGGAAACTGAAGGCGCGTGGGATACTCCTGCCGGTACGCGGCAATTGCTTCATCCGCCTTCCGCGCTTCCTCCCGAGCAGAAGTTCCAAGCGAGGTGCGAAGTTCGGTGATCTGCGCCTCCAGTCCTTCCACCTGGGCGGCCGAGTAGTACTTCGGCTTCCCGTTCGTTCCGGCAGCCTCACCAAGAACGTAAACCTTGATATCTGGCGGGCTCGATTTCTCGCTCAGCATGAATGAGTAGATCGTCCCGCTCGATGTGACCAGGTTCAGGTTCGTCTCTGCTCCGGCCTTTGCCGGCTTCACATGGGCGATGTTGTGTGTGGCGCTAACCACCCAGAAATCCCGGTCCCCACACAGGACGTCCAGGATCTCCTCTCCCTCAGGAAGGACAACCATCGTCGTATAGCGGAGGCGCGTCTGCAGCGGAATCACCCCACGTTCGGTCGCCGACACCTCTCGGACGCCGCCCGATTGGGCAACAGCGACCGTTCCTGCTGCCGAGCATGCGAAAACCGCTATCGTCACCGTGAACGCACGCAGACCACTCCACCGCATGGCACACCTCCCACAATCAGGCCGACGCCGCGAGTCGGTCCAGGCCCGCTTCGAAACCGTGCTCTCTGAAAACCGCGGCGACCCGGTCGTTGTCGATGGGCGTGTTCGTGTAGATCCAGTAGCTCTTGGGGTCCACCGCCAGGGTGAGGACCTTCGTCAGGTCCGGTCGCTTGAGCAGAATCTGTCGGCGAGGCATCAGGCCGGCCAAGAGATCCAGCTCCATCTCGTTCATCTGGAACAGCTCCGCGTACCGCGATCGTTCCAGGGCTGGGTTCGCCAGCAGCAGCTTGGTCGGGCAGCTTTCGACGACCGTCCGCAGCAGGTCTGCCGAGGCGAAGTCGTCGACCGTCTGCGTGGCGAGAATCATGGCCGCATTCCGCTTCCGCCACGTCTTCAGGGCTTCCTGCACGTACGCGCGCAGCGTTGGGTTCTGGATGAAGCGCCACGCTTCATCCATCACACAGAGCTTCAAGGTCCGGGTGTCGGCCTCGTCGATCACACGCTCGTTGACGCGATGCAGGATGTAGAACAACAGCGGCTCGATCAGAGAGGGATATGCCCTCATGGCATCGAAGTCGAAGATCTGAAGCCGCTCGAACGTCAGCGTGTCGTCAACGTTGTCGAATAACTCGGCGTACCGCCCTCCCTCGACCCATTTCTGGAGCCGCGCCATCAGTGCCCGTGGCAGCAGGTTCGCGAGCGTGAACAGCCGGCGCTGATTCCGGTCGAGCACGTAGAGGTTCTCGACCGCCTCGTAAACTTCTCGATCTTCGAGTTCGCTCAATCGATAGCCGTCTTCGCCCTCGAGCAGCACGCGGACGAATCCGTGCAGGAAATGCAGGTGCTCCGGCGTTGGCTCCATTGAGAATGGGTTGATACGGACGTCGTGATGGCGCAACCCGAGTTCGACATAACCGCCATGAAGGAGCGCGCCGAGCTTGCGATACCCGTGACCCAGATCCAGAACGATCGTGAAGGGGTCGTACTGCTGCGCGCTCGTGACAAGGAAGTTCAGGAGGAAGCTCTTGCCGCTGCCGGTCGCGCCGAGCACGAGTGTGTGACCGACGTCCTCGACGTGCAGGTGGTACGCGAACGGCGTGTGGTGCGGCGTCTCGAAGGTCGCCAGCGGCTCCACCAGGAGCGCTGAGCCCGCGCGGCCCTGGTCGATTCCGAACAGGAAACTCAAGTCGGCGGCATGCGTTTCGAGCAGCGCCACCCGACGGAGGTTGCGTGCGCCGTTTCCAGGTACGATGCTTACCCACGCATTGATCAGGTTGTAGGACTCGTCGAAGAACGCGCCGTCATGAGCAGCCAGCACCTTCATCGCCTGGGCGGCCTGCTGATCCAGTTCTCGTTTGTCCTCGCTGTGAAGAACCACCGTCAAGGAACAGCGACCGAACACGTGCCCGTTCACCTCCATCTCGGTCAGGGCGTCGCCGAGCTGTTTCACCGTGGCCGTTGCCGACTCGTCGACCAGCATCTCTTCGGCCTTCGCTTCAGGTGACACGTAGTTGATGAGTGCGACACGCCTGTTGAAGAAGTGCCGCCGCCGCGACTGGATGTCCCGCCGCATTCGCTCCGGTCCGACCCGTTGCCATTCGAGACCGGCGATGAACTCCCCGGGCACCGCAAGCAAGTCGCCGAGAATGTGCGCGTATGTCTGGGCGGGTGGCTCCTTCATCGAGAGGACCTTCACCCGCCTCGAACCGACCATCAGGTGGTCTCGGTGGCACTCGACCGCAGAATCGGCAACGAAGTAGTCCAGGTAGGCTCCAGGGGTGCTGGCTGGAACCGCCGCGAGGGTAGGCTCGTCGTAGTTGACCATCTGGCGGAAGAAGCGGAACGCTTCGCTGCGTGCGAGGCGAGCCAAGCCGAAGTCGACCAGCTGATATTCAAAGGATTCGGCCTGGTGAAGCAGCCTGGCGATGCCGTCGTCGAGTTCGGCCTCCAGCAGCTTCAGCGAATGGTGGGTCGAGAGCCACCGTCGAAGCGCTTCCCGCGGCTCACGCCAGACTCCCTCGAGCCGCGTGCTCACCTGTCCGTGTGTTGTGCCTTCACGTAGGAGGACAACGTACTGCGCGAGCTCGTACAGCCCCTGCCGTCGTTCGTTGAGATAGGCCGTGCGACGGCTCAGGGCTTCCTGTGCGACCGGCTCCGCGCATGTTGGTGCGACGAATGGGCCGACTGTCCGCTTGACCAGGTACTGATAAAGGCGGCAGCGCTCGTCCAACTGTCGCAGGGCGGCTTCCATTCGATGGGTCAGCGCTCGGCGCTGCGCCTGGGTGAGACGGTCCACGTCGATGCCGCGGAGCCGGTAGACGAGACCGACGTGGCCGGCCTTCGTCATGAACGTGTGGTCATCGACGAAGCCCCACAGCGGAAGCAGCGTGTTGACGCCGCCGGCATCGCTGTAGTCACGGAGGATCCGCGCGAGCTTCACCACGGAACCACCTCCACGTCGAACCGCTCGTGCTTTCCGGGATCGTAGCGCCGCCGGCTTCCGGAGGAGGCGATGATGATGCGCAGCATGTCCGGATCGCGGTTCGTTGCCCAGAGCGCGAACCCGTACAGGCCAAGGAACACCAGGATTCCAGACAGAAACGAGTAGAAAAGGTTGAACGTGGCCCCGCCCATCAGGAGTGCGAGAAAGAACAGCCGTCGATCCACGCCGCAGACGGTCAGTGGCCGGTGCAGCGCTTTGTGCACGGGGCGGAAGGTGGGTTGGTCGGGCATGATGCACTCCGAGGGCTCTTCGGGGTCTCGGTCAGAACAACCAAACAAGAAATTGAGCTGCGAACAGCGCCAGGCCACCCCCGAAGACGATGCCCGCGAGCTGCCGCTTCGCGCCCATTTCACCGAACATGAAAGTCAGTCCGCCGACAACGATCGCGACGAGGGCGAGAGACCGCGCGAGCGGGCCGGTGAACGTGCGTTCCAGATTCCCGGCCGCTCGCTCCCATGGCGATTGCGCTGACACGATCGCAGGGAGCAGAACGAGCACAGCCGTTACAAGGATGAGCTGTGCGCCTCGCACACGCGCGACGACGGAGCGGCCGGATGACCGCGCACTTCGTGAGCAACCACCTCGCATGTGTCACCTTCCTCATTGACAAGCACCGATCGTCCGGCCAAAATTCGCGTTAGTGAGTGCATCAGGACACGCCAGCTTGATGCCGCCCTACTGAACGTCCACTGAATCGTCGGTGCGCGATTGCGCGTTCTAACCGGATAGAACGCCGGTCCGGACCGAAACCTGACAGCGCTGTTTCTCCTCGTCCGGCGGCCCTGACACTGGCGTCGTTCCCCGATGGCGGTTTCGCACCCGCCAAGTTCGATGGAGGGGATCGTATGGAGAGCCTGCGAAAGTTCGGGTTTCTCGGAGCCGACGGCAAACCGCTGGACGACCGCCTCAGCAAAGTCCTCAACGCTCTGCTCCCACGGTTCCGGAGACGCTTTCCCGCGCTCCAGGACGACGTGGAGGTCACGGAGGCGTTCGAGGAAGCGGCGCGGCGCATCACCAAACGCGAGCAAGCGTCCGGACCGATCGAGAAGCTCGGAGGCTATGCGTGGAAGGCGCTGGAAAGCATCGGCGTGTCGCTGCAGCGACGCGGGTCAATGCAGATTCGGTTCAACCGCGCGGAGTCACGCACAGGGTTGGACATCGTGTCGCAGTTGCGTGCGTGGGATGGCTCCGTCGAGGAGATGGAGCGAGGAATCCTGCTGCGTCAGCTCGAAGCACACATGACGCCCGAAGAGGCGCGGATCTTCCACCTGAAGGCGTTCGGGTACACGAGCGAGGAGATCGCGAAGCTTCGGGGCAGCTCGGTCAATTCGGTCGACAAGGTCATGAGCCGCTTGAAGCAAAAAATCCATTCGCTGACGGGAGTGAAGGAGTAGACAATAGCCGCAAAGCACGGATCGTCTCCGGCATCGAATCCGCCTCTCGTCGACTGCGACGACACACACTGAGACAGCCGAATGACGAACGACGGTCAGCGCTCTGACCCTTTGCGATTCCAGATTGAAAACGAGATGGACCTGCTCCTCGGGCGCGCTCACCCGAATCCAGCGCGCGAGGGGTGCCCACCTCGTGAGATGCTCGTCTCCCTCTCACGACGCGAACTGCCGATCGGCGACCCGGCGTACGACCACCTCTCCAAGTGCTCGCCGTGCTACCAGGAGTTCCGCGCCCTTCAGCAAAGAGATGCTGCGGCACGCGCGTCGGCAGCTAGACGGAGGCGGCTGGCGTACGCCGCCGCTGCGGTGCTGGTGCTTGCCGTGGCCGGCTCATGGTTCGCCCTGAGGCGAGGTAACGGCGCTCCGGTTTCCGCACCGACTGTGAACGAGACGGTGCCTCAGGTCGCGAGCCTCGACTTGCGACCGCTCGCGGTTACCAGATCGGAAGAGCAGAAGAGCACGGCACCCTTAGAGGTGCCCCGCGGACGCGTCAACGCGACGATACTGCTGCCCGTCGGCTCGTCCCCAGGCGTGTATGAGGTCCGCATTCTCGATCGCGATCTGCGCGTTCGAGCGAGCACCACGGGATCGGCGGAGATCCGCAACTACATCACGACGCTTGAGGTCCCGATCGATACTAGCGGCCTCGGCGTAGTCGATTATCAGCTCACACTGCGGCGTAAGGGCGGCGAGTGGCAGATGTTCCCGTTGCGCGTCCGCTGATGAGAAGTTGCAACGACAACAATGAACTCAGCGAATCGCTAGTTGCGCAACCCTTCGCCTCAGCAACACTGGCGGGCGCTCAACTGCTTTGGCCGCTTTCCAGATCGACATCAAACGTGTAGTCCTGCGCCTTGACCTTTGACTGAGCGCGCTTGAAGCACCATTCGGGGGGCGTGATGCTCTCCGCGCGCGCGGTCTCGAGCCGGTCACGAGAGCTAATGAATTCCTTCTCGAATTCCCCGAACTCCTTCCTGGCCCAGACAAGCGCTGCCTGTCTGAATCGGTCCTGCAGGTTCTTAAATTCGCCGGCCAGCCGACGGCAGTCCTCAATGTGTTCCGACAGCTTGAGCGCAGAGATGATAGTCGGAATCAGGCCCGCGCCGAGCGCGCTGACAGCAACGATGATACGCGCTGTTGCGTCCCCAGCGCCGGTGAGAACGTTCCATCCGGCGAAGCCGCCTAGGACGACGCCGAGCACCGTCAACGTGCCTTTGACGGCGTGCAGGAATTTCAGCCAGACGAAGAACGTCGTAGACGTATAAAGGCAGCTTTCCGACAGCCGCTTGCATTCCTGAACGAGTTCTGCCTGCCTCGTCGCCATGTCAACACATCGGGATATCGGTGCCGTAGATCCTCTGCCACTCGCCGCCGGCCAGACAGGGATAGCTGGATTCGTCGGCGCAGGCTTTCTCGGCACGCCCGACCGCTGATTCAGCGCGCGACTTCCATGCATCGCCTAACCAGACGATTTCCCATGTTCCCGGCACGAACACCATGCCGTTCGCCTTGCTGAGCAGAAATTTCAAGAAATCACGTGTCATCCAGTCGTAGTACACAGCCGATCTTCCGCTATGCTGCCAAGACGGAAGGAATTCGATGACGAGCAACTCAATCTGGAATGATTTCAGCGGCACGTTGCAGTAGGCCTGCCAGCACTTCATCATCCGAATCAGATCGCGCGTGTTGTTCTTCGAAGCGTCATTCGATTGCTTGACAGCAGCCATCTCCGCATCGGGATCTGTCTTCATGTACTTGCCGCCGCCGTTCGTGTCGCAGATCCAGTAGCCGCCGCCGTCAAGCGCGAACGCCGGAACCACTTCGACGGCATAGCTGCCGAACTGTACCACTACCACCTGACCATCGCCCCGCATGTTGGTGTTCGGATACGTTTTCTCCAGAACACCTTTCACTTCCTGCAGCAGCTGCGACTGCTTGTTGCCCGGCCGCTGCTCAAAGCGTTGATAGACGGAATACGGCAGCTGAAACAGCACGTCGATATCGCGTGGCGGGCGAATGCGGGTTGCCTTTCCCCAAGATCCGACCAGCATACTGTTCGCGGTTTCCGAGCTGGAGTTGTAGTAGTGGGTATTCAGGCACTTACGAACGCCGCGATGTTTCGTTTCGCCATCCGCTTTCTGAGCATCTGTTAGCGTCAGGTTTTCCAGCAGCTTTTTGAAACGGGTCTCGGTGGTCATGAACCGCCGGCGGCCTCTTCGTGCATCTCGACGATGCGTTCCAGATAAAGGGCCGCGTCCGTCAGCAATGCCTCCGACGATAGGTCAATCCTCGGCCCCGAGACCTTTTCTCCCACCGACCCGAACTCCACGTTCATGCCGGAACTGTATGGACGTATGGCTGAGCTGTCAAGGGAACGAGCGACGCGCGGCCATTCAGAGCATCATCGCCGCGCTCGTTGAGCGGCGGAGATGAAGGGTTCGCGTACGTCTGTTCGCGCTCGACGATTCAGGTGCGTCAACGGAGGGTTACGAGGCGGGTATGCGGACGGGTGCTTGTTCCGACTCGCGAAGTATCTGAATGGCCCGCTCCAGCTGATTGTCCCTGCCGTGCGTGCTGGCCTCAAAGGAAAAGGGTTCTTCGATCGTCGGCTGGAGCCCGCGTCCTTCGAGATTGGTGCCGTGCCAGGTGAAGTACGTGGCGACGGGCATCACAAGTCGATAGCCGAAGCCCACTTTGAAGGCGCTCGTCGCCACCAATCGACCGGCCGTCGTCGTGCCGACGAGCGTTGCCAGTTCATACTCGGAGGCGAAAGCGGCCACCATCTCCGCGGCGCTGGCCGAGTGCTCGTTCACGAGCATGACAGCCCGGCCGTGATGGCGCTGAGCGCCAAGAGTCTCGGTGAAGACCGCGACTGAACGGCCGGCCAATCCGAACTTGACGATCAGTGGCAAAACTTGGAGCTTCGTTTGTGGAATGCGATCGAATTGCGGAAGTCGGTTCTTGTCGTAGCCGTTTCGCGCCAGCTTGCGCCCGATGCTATATCCGACGCCGCGCCGGTCTGGACAAAGATGACTCATCAATCGAAGGCACCCAATGCCGCCCCCGGTATTGCCCCGGAGGTCGATGACGAGGTGCCCGCAAGCGAGTTCTGAAACGGCGTGGCTAATGTCCCGTGCGACGTCCATCCCGAGCACGCCGGGGAACATGCTGACCCGGATGTAGCCGATGTCGGGATCGAGCCTCCGCGCGCTGACCACCTGATCGGGCACGACTATCGGCCGCTTCTTCTCTCGCGACCCGGGGATTGCCAGGGTCGATCGCGTAGTCGACCCGTCTGGCTTCCGTACGGCGATCGTGTACGACTGGCCGAGCCGAAACGGTATGGCCGCCGGGGGCACGAGTTCCTGGTCGTCGACGGCGAGAAGAACGTCTCCGGATTCGATGCCGACGGCAGCCGCAACGCCACCTGGGTGGACATCCTGAAACACCCAGCGATGACCGTCAGTCGCGGTGTCGGCCTTCGTTAACGTCGCGGCCATTGCGATTCGACCGGCGGAACGTGGACGCGCCTCGTGAAACAACCCGGTATGGCTGGTTTTAAGATCCCGCAACAGTCCGTCGAGCGCCTGCTCGAAGTCCTCCGGCGTGTTGGCGTTCACCACACGCGATTCATGGCCATCACGTAGCTGGTTGACGTCGACATCGGCACCCATGAACTTCGTGTCCACCAGCCTCAGCACCTTGTCCAAGACGGTGCGTCGCTGCGGTTCGGTCAGAAAGGTCACTTCGAGCCCCCTCTCTGCGCAGTGCTGCCAGCTGGGATGACGATAGCGGCGGCATCGCCATGTACGAGCACCCCACTCCAGAGACGCGGTACCGCCTCAGGGCCGAAAGTCTCGATCATTCGCAGCTTTGCCCGCCGCAGCGATTCGCCGATGTCGCCACCGCTCGCGAGCTCGCGGTAGAACTCCCGCATCATCGCGGCACTGAAGGTGTCGTCCGCGGCCCAGAGGTTCGCCACGACTGCTCGCGCTCCGGCCGCCACGAAGGGACGAACGAGGCTGGCGACCCCATCCTGTCCCTGTGCAGCGCCGGTGCTCGTATCGCACGCCGATAACGTTACCAACGAGGCGTTCAATCGGAGGTTCAGAATCTCGCGCGCCTGGAGAAGGCCGTCTTCCGTTTCCGACGGTCGCAGCACGATGGCTGAACGTGCCGGAACCTTCGTGCTCATGATGCCGTGGGCGGCCAGGTGCAAGACACGGTACTCGCCCAATGGCTGCGCCTTGACGGCCGTTTCCGTCGCCGTGTCTCGCACAAGCACGTGAGTCGCACCCGCGCCGAAAGCCGTGCGAACGGCTTCTGCTTCCTCGACGGCCAAGGGCAACGGCCGCAGCTGCGCCGCGTTCAGGTCGTAGATTCCGTTCGTGCCAAGACTGCCGCTGGCGCCGTTCGTCCCCATGTTGGGCGTCGGGGATGCAGCCACGGCAAGTGCGCCTCGCCCGGTGTGAACGGAAGCGGGCCGCGTCCGCAGCATGGTCAGAATCGATGCGGAAGGCGTGTACGAGACCACGTGCGTTTCAAGAAGGCGGCGACTGGACGAGGGCTCCAGAAGTTCGAAGGGAACCTGCTGCAGAGTGCCTTCGGCGCTGATGATCAATCGACGGTGCGAGGACAGTTCCCTCAGACCGGTCAGGAGCGTCGCACCCAGGGCTTTCGCCGCCGATGAGATGTCTGTTCCGCCCCGCGCGCCGGAAACCAGAACGTCGGCCTGAGCCTGGATCGCCTTCCGCGCCGACAACCGAACGGTACGCGCCGTCGCCCGGGTGACGATGATACCGAAGGAGGCAGGCTCGCCGAGCGCAATCTCGTACAACACTTCGTCCGGCCGCAACGCGGCTTGAACGGCGCGAATCGTCACGGGACGCCGCACGCTTGTGCGCGACCGAGCGAACAGCTCCGTAGTCATAGGCGCCAGCGCTTCCTCGGCACGGAAGATCTCGTCCAGCAAGCGCTGCCTGTTCGTGCGGTTCGTCGTGCGAAGTAACTGCATTTGCAGGGCTGTGATCCGCCGCTCTCCGGCGCGCAGGTCCGTCGACCTATGGACGTCGCTGAGGGGGCGCGAGTGCAACAGCTCGACTAGCGACCGCGCGCGTGCACGCTCGAGCACGGCAAACAGCCGTGCGGGATCAGAGCCCGCGCGTTCGCCCTCGAGACGGATCCGCGCGGACACCACTGCGTCCATGCTTCCGAGGATTCGACCTCGAACCCACGGGCTGCTCGCGTTCGTGAGGAGTCCTTCGAGAATATCGTCGGCCTCTTGCAGCAGTTCGGACGCCTCAGCGCGCCGGCCACGTGACAGTTGCAGATCGGCGAGTTGCGCGAGCAGCCGAGGGAGGAGCAACCGCTCGCCCATGCTCCGAGACGCGGCGATCCCCTCGCGGTATGCACGCTCTGCGTCGTTCGGTCGATCGGCTTCACGAAGAAGTCTGCCGCGCTCCAGGCCGATCGTCGCGAGAATCCGATTTCCACCTGCAGCATTTGCGAACTCGGCCGCGCGAGACAACTGTTCGAGCGCCTGGTCCGTCTGTTTTCGTGCCGCTGCGATAGAAGCGAGGCGAACCGTGAGCTCCGCCTGATACCCGAGCGCGCCCTCTTTCGCCGCCTCGGCCAACGTCGCTTTCACGAGCGCTTCGGCTTCGTCTAATCGCCCGACGCCTGCGAGTGCGTCGGCCTGGCCGACGAGCGTCATGAACGCCATCTGCAGCTCCGGGACCGCACGAGCAACTTTCAGAGCGCGCTCGTAGAAGTCGAACGCCTGCTCCGGCCGTCCGAGTTCGACGAAGCCGTGCCCGAACAGCGTCAGCCAGCGCACGAGAGACGACGTGTCGCCGTTCGTCTCGGCAACCTTGATCGCCTGGCCCAAATTGACGACAGCGGTGTTGGTGTCGCCCTGCAGGAACGCGACGAGTCCGAGTTCGCCGCGGGCGCGGTTGGCCCACGCCGGCTCGTTGAGCTTCTGCGCCAAAGCGAGCGCTTCGGTCCAGGAGCGCTGGGAAAGCGAGGGATCGAGATCCTCGTCCGTCTCGCCCTTGATAATCAACACGCGGAGACGGAGCCGGTCGTCCGATTGGACGAGGGGGTTGTCGAGGTACTCGCTCAGCCGCTCCGATACTTCCGGAACGGCCAGTGTCGGCAGCTGGCCGCGCAGCCGGTTCACCTCCGCATAGAGAGCATTCCGTTCGTCGCCACTCGCGATGAACGCCTCACGCGCCTTCGCGTAGAGCGGCTCCGCCCGGGTCCAAACCCGGAGCCAGGCGAGGCGGTCGGCTTCGGCGAGCAGTTTATGCGCGTCAGCGACTTGCGCGACAGCGGGGGTGCACTGAAGAAGCGCGAGCAACGTACCGACGATGCTGACCAGATGATAACGGTCGCACGTCATGATTCCCTTCCCAGGTTCGCAGGGGCGCCGACTACTTCTACTACTAGCGCTCAGAACTCCACAAGCTCATCCAAACGTAGAATTGAGGCGGGTGGGGTTCGTCGGTTGCCGTTGATGGAGGATCAGAACGATAGAGGGGCCCTGTTCGTTCCGATCGGCGCCGAGCCGGGTCGGATACTCTTGCCTCGGTTGTACGCTTCGGATCGATGGTGTGACCTGCCCTGTCACGCATCTTCGCCAATCTGGACCATTGAGAGGAGCCGGTCATCCGCTAAGCCGCCATATGATCCCAATCGCGTCGTTTTCACCGCCGTCAGATATGGGCTGGTTTCCGGGAGATGGTGGGGGTAAGGTAGCAGTCAGCGGATGAGCTGGTTCTCAACGGATTCACGGTGGCCGCGGCCTTTCAACCAAGATGAACAAACTAGAGGATCTCCGAACAAATGCCGCTGTCAAGGGCATTCCTCCGGACGTCCTCGTCACTGTCGTCAGCACGCAGTGGTTCGGTTCCGAAGCGCTCGAACTGACGTACAAGACGGCGGCCGGCAAGATTGCGAACGAGCTGCTGTACCGCGGCGACGAGGCCCGTTTCGAGGTCGTCGAGAAGGGGCGCCCGTGGACCCTCGACGTGGACGGCGCTCTTTTCCGCCTCGTCTCGGAAGCCCACCGAATCCGGCTCGCACACCTCTTCGATCCTGTCCTAGCGGTCCACACATCGTTGGTCGATCCGCTGACGCTGGAGATCGAGGCGCAGATGGCCTGGTGCGGCCCTCCGAGCAGGTTCTTCGCACCGTCACTGAGAATGGCCGAACACTAAAGTTCACGAACCATGGCTTCGAAACGGATTAGCCCGAACACGTCTCCTGAGCCCAAGGGTGTAGCTCACGAAGGCGGAGCCCCAACCGCGCATCACGTGGTCCTGCGTCTCACTGTAACGGGTGGGTTCCTAGGTGGACTGACGCTGGACTTCGCCGATGGCCTCAACTGTCTCATTGGCGGACGCGGTGCCGGCAAGACCACAGCTTTGGAATTCCTGCGTTTCGGCCTCGGCTTGATGCCGGATCCGAAGATCAGTGGTGCGCGCTACAAGGCAATCGATTCGTTGGTCAAGGCGAATCTCGGATCCGGGAGGCTGACGATCGATCTGCGCACCAAGACCAACATGCAGTACTCAGCGGGCCGAGCTGCCAGCGAAACTGTTCAAGTCCTGAACGAAGCTGGAACGGCAGTGCCAGTGTCCCTCGACCGAGACCAGATCTTCGGTGCCGATGTGTTCAGCCAGAACGAGATCGAAGACATGGCTTCGAGCCCGGGCGCCCAGCTTGAATTGCTAGACCGCTTTCGAGAGCACGACGCATCGGCGATTGCACGCGAGATCGAGCAGCTGCACCGCGATCTGGACCAGTCCAGCATCGACCTTCGGCGGCTTGACGAGGAGATCGACGATCTTCGCGGCAAGGCGTCAGAATTGCCGGTGCTTCAAGAAAAGCTCAAGGGATTCACGGAAGTCAGCGGGCCGGATGCCGCGCGAATCAACGCAGGGCACTTGGCAAAGAGCCTCCGGGTCAGGGAGGAGCGAGTTCCCGGAGCCCTAGTCACGGCTCTGAACAAAGTCGTGCGTGAAGTTCGCTCAAGCCAGGCGGCCTTCCGCGCGACCGTTGAGTCGCAGATCGACGATGGAATTCAGAATGGGGCCAATGGCGACCTCTTCGGCAAGTTACTTGTGAACCTTGAGCTGTTCTCCCGTGAGTTAGACGCAGCCGTGAAGGCCATCGCGGGAGCGGCTACTGATGCCGAGACACGCCTTACGTCATTCGCATCCGATCTCGCCGTTCAGCACGCTCTTCAGGAAGCGGACTACAGGGCGACGATCGCGGCCTCTGAGGAACAGGGTGGACGGGCGGTCGAGCGCGCGACGCTGCAGGAGGCTCTCGCCAACGCACAGGTGGCTGCCACCGAGCAGAGGGCGAAGGAGCAACAACGTGCGGAGTCTCTGGTATCCCGTCAGGAGTTACTGCGGCGGGCGTCGGAGCTGAGGGATCAGCGTTTCGCCCTTCGAAAGCAGACCGCTGAGCGCCTCACGAGTCAGTTTCCGAGTATTCGGGTGTCGGTGCTTCAGGCCGCCGAACTCGAGCAGTACCGCGACCTGATCGCGGATGCCCTCAAGGGAGCCGGGGTCAAACAGGGAGTCGTGGCCGAGAAGCTGGCTCAAACCTTTCTGCCAAGCGAGCTGGCCGGCTTCGTCGCAGCCGGAGACTATGCGCCGCTCGTCGAACGAGTCGGCTTCGACGAGGAACGCGCTCGAAAGGTGGTCGATTCGCTCAGGTCAAGCGGCACGTACTACACAATCGAGACCGTGGACCTCGATGATCGTCCGTCAATCGAACTGCTTGACGGGGACACATTCAAAGAGTCGACTCAGCTCTCGACCGGACAACGTTGCACAACGATCCTACCAATCCTCCTGACGCAGAGCGAACGGCCACTTCTCATCGACCAACCCGAAGACAACCTCGACAACGCATTCGTGTACGAAACCATCGTCACGGCCTTGCGGGCGGTGAAGGGCAGCCGGCAGGTGATCTTCGTTACACATAATCCGAACATTCCTGTCCTCGGCGACGCGGAGCGCGTCTTCGTCTTCGCCTCCGATGGCCAACACGCCACGCTGCGGCAGGTCGGTACTGTTGATGAGTGTAAGGATCAGATCGAGAGGATTCTCGAGGGAGGACGCGACGCGTTTCTCAAGCGAAAAGATCGCTATGGGCACTGACCGGACTCGACACCAGGCCCTCCTTGCAGCCCTTGATGCCGCGGACTGGTCAACCCTGCTACAGGCAGTGGCACGCGCTGACGCTTGGGCGAGGACTGCCGTGATCGGGGATCCGATGCTGGACGAAGTGGCAATAAAGCTCGCCGGGATGGCGCACCATCCCAAGTGGGAGGTGCGCCGAGCGGTGGCCAACACCGCCGCGGGGGTCGCCCATCCGGTCTTCGAGCCAGCCCTTGCCAGACTCATACGCGATGACAATGAGCGTGTTCGCCAGGCTGCACAGCAGGCGACCCTCAGGCGTCGCGATTCCCGAACCGCCAGTGCGCTTGGCAAACAGCACGCTCAGCGCGTGAACGCCACGCTGGACGACATCGAAGCGAGGTTCGGACTTCTAGGGCGTGAGGCCGTCAGGCGTGCAGCAGAGCAGATCGCCGACACGTTCGCACGCGAGCTGTATCACGAGGTCATTCGCCTGTTGTCGCCACTGGCAATGTCGGCAGAGCGGCTTCGCGAGCAGCTGTCAGGCCCCGAGCCGTCCCACGAGGGCATGCGCGAAGAGACTGTCCGAATAGAACGGCGAGTAGAGCATCTCCGCGCAGTGCTTGGCGCCATGCGGGCTTACACAGAGCAGCCGCAATTGACATTCTGCGCAGAATCGCTGCGAGATGTCATCGTTGAAGCCGCTGGGTTGGTCAGGCGCCGAGACCCCGTGAACACGGACCCGGCCGTTAACGTCCTTGTGCCTTCAAGCCTCGTCGCGGACATCGCGCGCCCACGCCTCGTACAAGCTATTACGAACCTGCTGGAGAATGCCGTCGATGCATACGACGGCCTTGAGTCCCGTTCACCAATCGTCGTTCGTGCGGAGCGCTTGGAGGGACTCGTCGCGATCACTATCGAGGATCATGGTTGCGGGATGTCGGCCGAGGTCAAGGCAGACGCGGTGAAGCTCTTTGCGACCAGGAAGTCTGGTGGTACTGGGTTTGGGTTGCCGCTGGCTGTCAAGATCGTTGAGTCAGAGCACGAAGGCCGAGTGGATCTCGACAGCGAGCCGGGACGAGGCACGGTTGTACGCCTTACGCTTCGCACCCACCGGTAGTGGATCGATGACGACCAGACACCGCGCGCTGATTGTCGAAGACGACGAGGCGACCGTCGAAGATCTGGTCGAAATCTTGCGTTCCGTCGGTTGCGACCATGTGGCAGTACCCAGCTTTGGCGAAGCCCTGGAGGCGCTGCGTGGCTCGGCGTTCTGCTTCATCCTGCTCGACCTGCAGATCAAGCGCACTCCAGACGCGATTAGAGGGCATGTCGAGCACGGGAACGCGCTGCTCCGCGAGATCCGCCAGTTGTATCCGCAGCATACGGGCCGGGCGTTTTGGTTGCCAGTGATCGTCGTGAGCGGGTTCGCCAATGAGGTGTCGGCGGCCGTCGACGTGATGAAGGACGGCGCCGGCGACGTCGTGCACAAGCCGCTCAAGAGTCGTGAGGTGTCACAGGCGGTGCGCCGCGCGCTTGAGAGGAGCGGCAGGTCGGCCCACGATCGCTGCGGGCTCGCTCCCCCAGAAGTCGTCACCGAGCCGAACACCGACGTGCAACTGGCGGTTCCTGGCGACAGAATCGGTCGGCGGACCCGTGTGACAGTGGGTCAGAAGGCGGTTGAGCTGACGGACGGGAGCTTGAAGGTGCTGCTCCGCCTCATGGTGGCCCACCTCGAAGGCAAGGGCGTCCACAAGATCGACTTGGGCGCGAAATCCGATCAGGGCTTCAAGGGCATCTCGGTCCTTCGCGAGGCGCTGAAGAGCGCTTTGCCATCTGGATTGGACATCATTGACAACGACTACCATGGGACCTACACGTTGACCAGCAACGTCGTGATCGGTGACTGCGGCATCGACAACCTGCGCTCGATTGGCGATCGAGAGATCTCGAATCTGGCCGATAGGCTCGCCAGGAACCGCCCAGAAGTCTGACGGAAACATTCGTAAGTTTCCGACACACCTCCGCCGAACACTCCGCCGGCCTGAACCTCTAGACTGCAAGTGGGCTCATCAGCTCAGTGTCGCACCTGGTGGGCCCGGGCACGTCGCCCTGGGCGCGACGGTTGAGACGTGAGGTGTCATGTATACCGTGACCATGTATCCCCTTGGCAACGCGGATTGTTGCCGCATCGATCTGGCCGGGGGCCGGAAGATCCTGTTCGACTACGCGAACACGAGGGATGCGAACGACCCCGAGGACAAGCGTGTCGACCTCGAGCAGGAGCTGAGAACTGACCTGAGGGCGGCGAAACGTGACTTCTACGACGTGGTCGCGTTCACCCACCTGGACACCGACCACTTCTGTGGAGCGACCGAGTTCTTCGAGTTGCGCCACGCCGCCAAGTACCAAGGCGACGGTCGGATCAAGATCGAGGAGATGTGGGTGCCGGCCGGTGCGATCTGTGAAGACCGGTCCGATCTCGCAGAGGAAGGCCGCGTGATTCAGGCGGAGGCTCGCTATCGGCTGAAGAAGGGTGAGGGCATTCGCGTGTTTTCCCGCCCAAGAGCTCTGGAGGCCTGGCTTCGGGCTCAGGGCCTGAGCCTTGAGTCCCGAGCGCACCTGATCACGGACGCCGGACAGCTGGTTCCTGGATTCTCGCTGTCCGGGCAGGGCGTCGAGTTCTTCGTGCACTCTCCATTCGCGAGCCGGCAGGACGATGGAAGTCTGGCCGACCGCAACAGTTGCTCACTCGTTATGCAGGCGGTGTTCGAGGTGCTAGGCCGCCAGACCAAGTTGATTCTTGCGGCGGATACAACTCACGACGCCTGGACTGAGATCGTTCGCATCACCAAGTTCCACAACCGCCAGGAGCGGCTGGAATGGGATGTCTTCAAGCTGCCTCACCACTGCAGCTATCTCTCTCTCGGGCCGGATAAGGGCAAGGAGAAGACGGAGCCTGTCGAAGCCGTGCGATGGCTGCTGGAAGAGCAGGATCAGCCCGGCGCGATCTTGGTCTCTACCAGCGATCCGATTCCAGCCGAGGACACGGACCAGCCGCCCCATCGGCAGGCTGCCAAGTACTACCGGGAGAACCCGCACGGCGGCACGTTCGTCGTCACGATGGAGCACCCGAAGGTGTCGGCGCCGGAACCGTTGGTCATCACGATCGACCATCGGAAGGCGACCATCCGGAAGCGGGCGGTCGCGGCGTCCGTGACCGTCACATCCGTGGCGGCGCCGCGCGCAGGGGCGCACGGGCACCATTCATGATGACCTCGTACGTCGCCGCCCCCGGTGACCTTGTCGATCGCGGTAGCCTGCGGACGGCCAAGGGCCGGGACTTGGCCGCGCGCGTGGAGCGTGGCGACCTGCCATATGCGTCTTTCGTCGAGAGCCGGATAGCCGAGGGTGCCGACGTAGTGGTCTTGGATGTCGAGACGGAGGTCCCGCAGCTTCGGGAGCACGACATCCAGCCCGTCGAGCGCATGGCCGTCTCCTTCGACCACCTCGACGCCAGAACGCCCGAGGTCCTCGCCTTGCGCGAAGACTTCCCGGCCACCGCCCACCTGAATCCTCCTGTCGACGCCATCCCGAAAAGCTTGTGCCTGTTCGAGGAGGAGTACGCCGACATCCGGCGGCGGTGGACCTCGGCATTCTTCATCCGACGCCTTCAGGACTGGCTCAGACTCACCGCCCGAGGCGAGCTCCATGCCGACGACCAGCCACTTGAGCAGGTGCTCGCGGGGACCGGAGATCAGGTCATCCTCCCATATGCCCTCACCACGCCCATTACCGGGCCTGACGCTGGCCAGGTTGTGCGCCTCCGAGTAACCGGCATCGATGAGCACCGGGCGAGGTGTCTGATCCAGGTCGACTTGACCTCTGGCGACGAAGCGTCCAAGCCGCCAGATTGGTTCTCACTGTCGTTCGCTGCATCGCCCCGCGGGCCCGCGCCTATAGTGTCGATGCCACGGACGATTGGTGACCTGCACACCTTCCTTGCTGCCGGTGGAGATGACCTGGTCGGCGTTCTGCGGCGCCTCCTCCTGGAGTGGCCCCGCGAAGCCGCGGCGCTGGCCGCCCGCCTGCTTCTCGTCGTGCGGATTCCCAAACGGCGCACCGACGCTGGCGATGTCGAGCGGATCGAGACGTGGGCATTCCTTGGGCCCTCCGTCCTCGAGGCGGGGGTGGCCCTTGGCGTCTGGGAGACAGGGCCACGCGGATTCGCCCTAATGGTTCCAATGGCCGACGAACGCCGCGGTCACGACGCGCCGCTCACGGCCCTGTCCGTAGTGTTTCGAATATCGCGACACCAAGCCGCTCTGCTGAACGGCAGAGAGAAGTCGGATGATCGTCGGATCGTCGCCATCGGTGCGGGAGCGCTTGGCTCGCAAGTGGTCCTCAACGCCGCGCGCGCAGCGGTGGGTCTGTGGGCTCTCGTCGATCGCGACCGCCTGCTTCCGCACAATCTGGCGCGGCATGCCATCGCCGGATTCGGAACCGGCCATCACAAGGTGAATGTGCTCGCGGTTGCGGCGAACGGATTGACGGACGGCGCAGCGGCCTTCCAGGCGATCGTCGCGGACGTGCTCCAGCCGGGCCCAGAGCGCGAGAGGCTCGATGAGCGTTTCGCAAACGCCGACCTTGTTCTCGATATGGCGGCGTCGATTCCAGTGTCGCGCTATCTCGCGCACGATGCCCCCGGTACGACGAAGCGAGTCTCGTTGTTCCTCAATCCCGTGGGCAGTGATCTGGTCATGTTGGCAGAAGACGCTCGGCGAGAAACCCGCCTAGATGCGCTCGAGATGCAGTACTACCGCGCCGTCCTGAGGGATGCTCGACTCCGCGACCACTTCCGACGGCCCGACGGCCAAATGAGGTACGGGGCATCGTGTCGGGAGGTCAGTGTGCGTCTTCCCCAGGCGCAAGTCGCCCTTCATGCTGCAATCGCGGCCCGACGACTGGTAGACATTGCCGACCGAGATGATGCCGCCATCCAGATCTGGCAGGCGTCTGAGGGATCGGACGATGTGGTGGCGCTAGGCGCGTCGGCCCGCAGGGTCACGCGCCAACCAATCGGGGACTGGACGGTCGTCTACGATGACGGACTGGCGGCGACGATTGCGAGCCTGCGGCAGGCCAGGCTGCCGAACGAGACCGGCGGAGTACTGCTCGGAGCGTTCGATGTCGAACGTCGCGTAGTCTACGTCGTGGACACGCTCCCGTCACCGCTCGACAGCCAAGAGCGGACGACGCTCTATATCCGCGGGGTCGAAGGGCTTCACGAGCAACTGGAGGATGCCCAGAGGCGAACGTTTGGCCAACTGGAGTACGTCGGCGAATGGCATTCGCATCCTGACGGGTGCGCATGCACGCCGAGCCGTGATGATCTGACCGTGCTGTCGTGGCTGTCGTCCCACATGGATGCCGATGGTGTACCGGGCGTGATGATGATCGCGTGCGAGGGCGCCGCGTTCACCGTGCTGCTTGCTGAGGTCTTTACACATCGATGAGGATCAGCGCCGCTCTACCAGTCCAGGCAGGCTGCGCGGTTATCTCTCGGGCTAGATGAGGTGTACTCCGATGGGTTACGAGATTGATTTTCTTGCCGTCGAACGCGGCGACAAGAGCGGGGACGCTATCGCCTTCCGCATCGGCAACCTGCACGGCGGCCCCCAAGATCAGTTCGTCGGCATCGTGGACGGCGGCTACACGGAGGACGGCGAGAAGCTGGTCGAGCACGTGCGGGCGCATTATAGAACGAACGTTGTCAACGTCGTCATTTCGTCGCACCCGGATGATGACCACTGCTTGGGACTGGAGCCGGTCGTCGAGCAGATGGATGTCCAGATGCTGTGGATGCACCGGCCGTGGAATCATGCCGAGAACATCCGGAGCATGTTCACGAACGGCCGGCTGACAACGCGCGGCTTGTCCGACAAGTTCACCCGGTCGCTCAGCGCGGCGAGGACAATCGAGCAGATCGCCATCCGGAAAGGCATTACCATCGTCGAGCCGTTCTCCGGCGAGGGCGTCATTGCGGGCGGCAATCGCGTCTACGTCGCGGGGCCGTCTCGGGCGTACTATCAGCAGCTGCTCTGCGACTTCGACTGCGCGCCGACGGCGAAGTCTACGCTGGGTTCTTTGGCCTCGTACTACGGGGGCGGCGTCATCGAAGCGGTGAAGCGGAAGATCGAGGAAAGGTGGGATGTCGAGACGTTGAGCGATTCGTGCAGCACCAGCGCTGAGAACAATTCGAGCACCGTCCTGCTTATTAACGCGGGCGAAGAGTACTGGCTCCTGACCGGTGATACCGGAGCGCCGGCTCTGACGCAGGCCGTCCACTACCTGTACGCTAACGGCGTCGACTACAGCAAGATCAAGTTCTTTCAGGTGCCGCACCACGGCAGTCATCACAGTGTCGGACCCACCATCCTCAACTACATGCTGGGGCCGAAGCTCCCGGCTGGTTCTCCGATGCCGCGCACGGCGTTCGTGTCGTCGGCCAAATCGGCGCTGAAGCACCCGTCGAAGAGGGTGACCAACGCCTACCGGCGCCGCGGCGTCGCCGTTCACGCTACCGAGGGTATGGGTAAGGTCCACTGGAACGACCATCCTGTACGGGCGGGCTGGGGAACCTCTACGCCGCTGCCGTTCTACAACGAGGTTGAGGAAGAGTGAAACTGGGGAACCTCGGGATCGGCATGGACCAGTACGACCGTCGAGCTCGCCTTATGCCCGCGCTGCTGGTGATTCTGCCGGCCGCCCTCGCCGTGGTGGCTCTGGCCCCTGACGCCGTCCTGGGCTGGGGCGGCGGTATCGCGCTCATCGTCCAGGCCGGGGGCGGTTTCCTGCTGGCCCAGTTCGTGGGGGACATCGGCAAGCGGAAGGAGCCGAAGCTATTTGAGTCCTTCGGCGGACGTCCAACCGAACGGCTGCTCTCCCATCAGCATGCGCCGAATAAGGTCATTCTCGCTGACCGGCACAAGAAGCTGGGCAAACTGTTTCCTAAAATCAAGATTCCCACCGCCGCCGACGAGCAGCGGGACCCCGAGGGAGCCCTTGAAATCTACACGGCCTGCTGCGACAAGCTACGCGGGCTGGTGCGAGCTCAGAAGGAGAAGTTTGCGGATGTCCACCGCGAAAACATCCACTACGGGTTCAGGCGCAACTTGTGGGCGCTGAAGCCGGCCGGCATCGCCGTCACGCTCGTCGCGCTTGTCAGCGTCGGGCCCGAAATTTACGGCACCGTCAACGCGCACCAGTCGATCAGCCTGGTGCAGCCTTTTGTTGCTGCCATCGACGGCCTTCTGCTGTTCTCCTGGATGTTCCTGATCACGAAGTCCTGGGTGAAACGCGCGGCCGTTCTCTACTCGGAGCGGTTCATGGAAGCCCTGGACGCGCTCGTCTAGGCCCAATTTCGCCCGGCCTCGGCGAGAGCAGAGCTGGGTGCGCACGGCTAAGTTGCCGCGAAGCCGCCCCCGCAAAGGCCGCCGCCACCGGGTGGGGATTACGGGTGCTCGCCGCGACAGGAAGCTGTTCGCTCCCAGAATCGGCGTTCAGTTCTCGTTTTGAGGCGCGCCATCAGAGGGCCGCTGGCGTTCTATACTGGAGCGTCGGAGTCGGGACGGCTCTGTTGACTATCGCCCCCGTCGCCAAGCTGGACCAAATCGCCGTAAGTGATCGCTAGAGATTAAGGGGTCTATCACAATCGTTATCACAATTCGGGTTTGCCGGCTCAGCCACTAGCCTGTAAACTGCTGATTCTAAAGACACGGAGAGATGTCCGAGTGGTTGAAGGAGCACGCTTGGAAATCGACTCCGGCGACGCTCATCGAGCGGCATTGAATCACCTCTTTGCGCAATCCATTCAACGACTTCCCGCCACAGAATGCTCTTCGATGGGACCCCGTACACGTCGGTATTTGTCGGCGGTTCCGGGGCGACCTTACACAGTTTCTACACAGTTCTGAGGAGCACTTGCCGGCGGACGCCGCCGTGCTGGTTCGTGCGTTTCGATTGCGGTTCCCCCAATCGGCAAGTCGTCCGCGCCTGAGCAGAAGCCTCTGAATCGACGGCGCCACGGACAACCGGTTGAGCTAACTCGCTGCGAGGTTCGCCCTCGAGCGCTTCCGCGCACGGTAGTATCGTCAAGTCGGAGTTGATCTCCGGCGGCTTGGGGGTGTGACGTCTATGGCGGCGCAACGCATCGTGGTCATCGGCGCCTCCTCGGGCGGCATCGAGGCACTACGGCAACTGGTCGGCGGCTTGCCGCCTGATTTTCCAGCACCCATCTGCGTGGTGCTCCATACATCTCCGCAGTCCCCTGGGCTCCTCGGCAAGATCTTGGCGAACGCTGGCGCCCTGCCGGCGGTCACCGCTGCAACGGGCATGCAGCTGAAGGCTGGGCACATTTACGTTGCCCCCCCGGATCATCATCTCCTCATTGAACCCGGCGGCTTGTGTCTGGGCCGCGGCCCGAAGGAGAACCGGTTTCGTCCTGCCATCGATCCCCTGTTCCGATCGGCGGCGCAGGTGTACGGGCACGGCGCAGTGGGAGTGATTCTGACTGGAAATCTGGACGATGGTTCAGCGGGCCTTCGGACCATCAAGCAGTTGGGCGGCATTGCGATCGTCCAGGACCCGCGTGACGCGCTGTTTCCTGCCATGCCCACAAATGCTCTTCGACATCTCGCTGCTGACTACATGGTGCCCATGTCGGAAATGGTGGGCGCACTCTGTGAGGCAACGGCCAGAGACGTTGAAGGCGTGCGCATCGAAACCCCCGAAGAGCTCCGCGTCGAGGTCGCTATCGCCAAGGAGGACCGTGCCGTGGACCGGACTGTGCAGCGCATTGGTGAGCCGTCGATATTTGCGTGTCCTGACTGTCATGGCGTGTTGCTGGAATTAAAGGAGCGCGGCATCCTCCGCTTTCGCTGCCACACGGGCCACGCGTATTCCGCGGAGACCTTGCTGACGGCATTGAGCGAAGGCATCGAGAATGCCTTGTGGTCCGCCGTCCGGGCCGTCGAGGAGGGTCGGTTTCTCCTTGAACGGATGGCACAGCACCGGTCGGACGCTTCGGATGGACACAGTGTGCGTTTGCGAGAGCAACTTGCCCTCGTTACGGACCAATTCGAACTGCTTCGCGAAATGGTCGGACGACGCGTCGCGCTCGTCCCCACGGAGGAATAGCGCGTGCCGACCGACGAATTTCTGGTGGTTGGGATTGGCGCGTCTGCTGGAGGCATTCACGCCTGCGAATCGTTTTTCACACACGTGGCTCCGGACAGTGGCGCAGCCTATGTCGTGATTCTTCACCTGTCCCCCGACCACGAGAGCCAACTGGCGGAAGTGCTCCAGCGGTCGACGGCGATTCCCGTGATGCAAGTCACCGAACCCATCCGTGTCGCCCCTAATCATGTGTACGTGATTCCGCCAAACCAGAGTCTGTCGATGGACGACGGGGTTTTGACGCTCTCCCCAATCGTGAGGGTGGAGGACCGTCGCGCTCCCGTGGATACGTTCTTCCGCGCCTTGGGGGAGGCGCGGCGTTCGCGCGCGGTATGCATCGTGCTGTCGGGCACAGGCGCAGATGGCTCGATGGGGCTAAAGCGCCTGAAAGAGCACGGCGGCATCTGTTTGGTACAACACCCGGCGGAAGCGGAGTTCGCCGATATGCCCAGCAATGCCATCGCTACCGGTCTGGTCGATGCGGTGATCTCGGCGACGGAGATGCCGGCTCGTATCCTCGCGTACCGCACCACCGTTGACCGGATTCATCTGCCGGCCGACGCCGCCGTTCCGGGCGGCGATGATGATGCGCCACTGCGCGAGATTTTCGCGCAGCTGCGGGTGCGGACCGGACATGATTTCTCCAACTACAAGCGCGGCACGGTGCTGCGGCGACTCGAGCGGCGTATGGGTGTCCACCAGGTGCAGACCCTCGCGGAGTACGCCGCAATCGTCCGCGATCATCCTGGGGAGACGGACGCCCTCCTGAAAGACCTCCTGATCAGCGTCACGAATTTTTTTCGCGACTGTGAGGCGTGGGAGGCACTCGAACGCGATGTCGTTCCTTCGCTCGTTCAAGGGAAGACGGGTACGGAGGACACGGTGCGCGTGTGGGTGGCTGGCTGTGCCACAGGCGAGGAGGCCTACTCCGTCGCGATGTTACTTGACGAGCAGGTCGAGAAGATGGCGCAGCCCCTTGCGTTTCAGGTGTTTGCCAGCGATCTCGACGACCGCGCTGTGGGCATAGCGCGTGAGGGCGCTTACACGTTGAATGACGCCGCGGATGTATCTCCGCCGCGGTTGCGGCGTTTCTTTTCTCAGGAGGGCGAGCGTTACCGCGTCCGCAAGGACCTCCGCGAGCACGTGCTCTTTGCCCGTCACAACGTACTGAAGGACCCGCCGTTCTCCCACGTCGATCTCGTCTGCTGCCGAAATCTTCTCATCTATCTCAATCGGACAGCGCAGCAGCGATTTTTCGAAGTCGCCCACTTCGCATTGAACCCGGGTGGGTTCCTCTTCCTCGGTTCGTCGGAGTCGATCGATGGCGCTGGGCGTCTGTTTGCCGAGGTCGACAACGTCTCGCGCATTTTCAAGAGCCGGGCGGGCGTGCCGCGGCGGCCTGTCTCAATGCCAGATCCGGTCACACGGCCGTTCGCGCCCGCACGCACATCGCAGCATGCGCCCATCGACGACAGGGTGTCCGCGGCGCCAGCGCCGGTCGACATTCATCAACGCATGCTCGAGGATTACGCGCCGCCCTCACTCGTCGTGAACGCGGAACACGAGATCGTGCACCTTACTGCGGGCGCTGCTCGCTTCCTGCAGTTCACCGAGGGCGTTCCGTCATCCAACCTGCTGACAGCCATTCGACCCGAGTTGCGGGCTGAGCTTCGTACGGCTCTTTACCAGGCGGCGTTTCTTCAGCGCACCGTCGACGCAGGCGTACTGGCGCTGACTGTCGACGGCTCAACCCTCCAGGTGAACCTCGTCGTACGACCCGCTCGCCGGGAACTGGAACTTGGACGCGGCTATTTCCTGGTGCTCTTCGAAGAAGTGTTAGAGGGCGCCGTACCGGAACGCTCTCACACTGTCGCGCCGACCAACCAAGCGGATGCGATCATTCAACTCGAGAACGAACTGACGGCATTGAGGGGGCAGCTCCGTCTCACGTTGGAGACACACGAGACGCAGGCGGAAGAGTTGAAGGCGTCCAACGAGGAGCACCAAGCGGCCAACGAAGAGCTGCGGTCTTCCGCTGAAGAGCTCGAAACAAGCCGTGAGGAACTGCAATCACTGAACGAGGAGCTCAATACCGTCAATCAAGAGCTCAGAGTGAAAATCGACGAGCAGACTCGAGCGTCGGACCACATTCAGAACCTGATCAACTCGACGGACATCGCGACCATTTTCGTTGATCGTTCATTGCGGGTGAAGCTGTTTACCCCGAAGGCGCGCGACCTCTTCAACCTCATCCCCGCCGACCGCGACCGGCCCCTCAATGACATCCATACCGAACTCACTGCGGTCCCTCTCAGCGAGGATGTCGAACAGGTGTTGCGGCACCTGCAGCTGATCGAGCGGGAGGTGCAGACCCGAGACGGGCGATGGTGGGCGATGCGGATGCTGCCATATCGCACCAACGACGATCGGATCGACGGCGTGGTGATGACGTTCGTCGATGTGACCGAACGCAAGAATTCAGAGGTCGCGATGATGCTGACCGAGGGGCGGTTGCGTTCCATCCTTCAGTCGGTGACTCAGCACGCGATCATCACCATCGCGCGCGACGGTACGATCGACGATTGGAACACCGGCGCGGAGATGATGTTCGGGTTCACGCGAGACGAGGCCGTTGGACAGCCTGCCGGGATTATTTTCACGCCAGAAGATGGTGCGGCTGGAATTCCTGAAAGAGAGCTGGCGACCGCTCGTCACGAAGGGCGTGCCATTGACGAGAGATGGCATCTTCGCAAGGACGGTAGCCGGCGATACGTGAGTGGCGTGCTGTCCCGCGTCGGCGATCCAGGTTTCGGTGGATTCGTAAAGATCACGCAGGACTTGACCGATCGGAAGCAGTGGGAGGAGCAACTCACGGAGCTGAATGCGACGTTGGAAACGCGTGTGGCAGACCGGACGCGGGAGTTGGCCGGCGCGAATGAGAGCCTCCAACGTGAGGTTGCCGATCGGCGTGCGGTTGAAGAGCGGGTGCGCCTGTTGCTCTCACGACTGCTGTCGGTGCAAGAGGAGGAGCGCCGGCGCATTGCCCGGGACCTCCACGACGATCTGGGGCAGCAGATGACGGCGCTCCACCTGAAGCTAGAGACACTCGCTCAGACGCTCAACGTCGACTCACCCTCGCGGCAGCAGCTCGATGAGATTCAAGGTTTTGTCAAGCAGGTCGACCAGAACCTGGATCTCTTCACCTGGGAGTTGCGGCCCGCCGCGCTCTACCACCTCGGCCTACCGGCTGCTTTGCGGGACTATGTAGAGGTATGGGGCAAGAACTACAAAATCGTGACGGAATTCAACCGAGCGAACATGCCCACGGGACGGTTCGCTCCCGACGTGGAAACGAATCTCTTCCGCATTGCTCAAGAGGCCTTGAACAATGTTCGCAAACATTCAGGGGCGACAACGGTCGACGTGCGTTTGATGCGGCGCGACGAAACGCTGGTGATGACCATCGAAGATAATGGAGCCGGTTTTGATCCGAGCAGCGAGCGGACCGGTACGGGAATAGGACTGTTGGGCATGCGGGAGCGCGCGTTCCTTCTCAATGGCAGAGTGGAAATTGAGTCGACGCCCGGCCACGGCACCACCGTCATCGTCACGGTACCGGGAGTGCTGGTTCGTAGCGAGAACGCTAGCAAGAGTGCCTTACAGTGAACACCCGGCATCGAAGGAAGTAACAAACGTCATGGAAGGGGCACAGGTCGATCTTTCACGAACTACCGCGGCCTCGGCTACCTCCACCTAACCAACCCCGCTCCTGCGCATAACGGACGATCTCTCCCCGCGTCGTCAGCCCAGCCTTCGACATCGCTAGTTCACGAATCGTAAGCACCTTTCCAAGCTCCATTGGGAGCAGGTTCGCAATTTCAGCGTTGCTGTGACCTGAGGCAATCATCCCGAGCACCCGCTCTTCCTCAACGCTCAACTCTGCTCGGACAGGCGAGCCCCGCCGCGGCACACCCACCGCCGGATTAGGCGTCGGACGAATGGCCGCATCGAGATACTGCTCCCCGGCCGCAACCGCCCGAATGCCGGTTATCAATTGCGTGGAGGCGCTCTGCTTCAGCACATACCCAGACGCACCAGCCTCGAGCAGCCGGCGAACGATGCTGGCATCGTCGTGGCGACTCAACGCGATCATCCGCACCCGGGAACAAGTCGTGGCGATCATTTGCGTCACCTGCGTGCCGTCCATCCCCGGCATCGACACGTCGACAAGCGCAATATCGGGATCGAGATCCTGCGCTAGTCGAACGCCGAGATGTCCGTCGCCGGCGTCCGCGATCACCTCCATGTCAGGTTGATCATCGATGAGCCGCTTCAGCCCCTCACGGACGAGCGCGTGGTCGTCTATGAGCAACACGCGGAGTTTGTTCGCGTCAGCCATGAATCGCACCTGAACTCGGCACGCGCAGCTTTTCGCCTATCGGTCCTGAGAACATAGCGGTCATCTCGGCTTCCGTGTCGTGTGTTCCAGGCTAGAGGAACGCGATTATTCGCGTCATCCCTCGAGGGGGGCCAGGTACCCGAACCTCGTCGGCCGGAACTCGCGCTGCCCACCGACACTGCCCACCGCCACCATTACGATCGCATCATCTGCGCCATCGTGACAGACGGGAAAGGCCCTTAGCCGGTTGGGAGTCCCTCTCCGTCTACTGCGGCCCGGGATGGCCATCATCGCCGCCTAGCCGGTCTGTTTAGCGAACCGTGTCTGCCGGCAAATGGCTAGCGGGACTGACGGCGTGTGGTTTCGCTACGGCTGGAGCTGGTCTCGCGACCGGGCTCGGCCTGGCGCGTCGGGGGTCCCAGACGAGGGTTGTTAACAAGATGCCGCGGATGCTCCGAGTTCAAAACCGTTGAGACGGTGTCGCTCAGGTGCAGTGTGGGTAGCTGAGCGCCCGCGTTCAACAGGCTCGTGGGGCCCGGTCGGGGCGGCGGATGTCGATGACGCGCCGACACATGCAAGGAGCGCACGGTCCGTGTGGCGGCACGGTCGACGTCGATGCAGCTCTGGTCGCGGCACGACGATCTTCGTGCGGCTCCCACTCGCCGCATCATCCCGCCGCTCTGCGCGCGCACGTGTGGCTCTCGGCGCCTGACGCGGCATCCGCGCGGTGGCGCCGCAAGCGAGACTCCAGCAGTCGCCGCTTGCACCTGGAAGGCGTCCACGGCTACGGTCACGACCGTCGTCGGATCGCCGATCTCACGCGTCACCGCCAGTGCGCCAGCTTCGATGCTCGCGACGTCGACCAGGTCTCCGATCAGGCGGTTCATCCGCGCTCCCGCACGCTGGATACGCCGAGCGTGGGTCGCGAGCTGCTCCACGAGATTTGTCTCCACGAGATCTGTCTGCAAGGCGCCTTTTTCGATGAGCGTCGCGGATCCGACGATTGCGTTGAGCAGATTTCGGAGGTCGTGGCTGACGATGGCGAGAAACTCATCGCGCGTCGCGAGCGCATCGTCGGACAACTCCCGTTCATGCGAAAGGTCTTCGTCCGTTTCTTGGCGTTCGAGCCACAGCAGCGCGAGATGCTCCGCGCGTTCCTCGCGAACGACTTCGTCCGCGGTGGCTCGCTCCTCCTGAAGGACTTGATTTTCACGAGCTCTCTCGCGCTTGAGAAGTGTCGGAATGGGCGTGGCTGGCACGGACGCGCGATCGGTCTTTGCGCGCGATGCCGCCAGGATCTTGTCCGCACGGCTCCGAGCCCGGCTGATCACAGCATCGGCCGTTTCATCGATGGCGCTGTCCTCAAGAGTCTGATCCGCTTTTTCGCGCTCGGCGCGCAGGCTCTCGTCGGTCTGTTCGCGCTCAAGACGCCGCTGCTGGTCTTCGGATCGCATCGATGCTGCGGAGTGTACACCTCGTCATCCATTGTCCTCACATTGGCGTGAGGCCAGCCGGGAGCTCGCGTGTCGTTGTCACCTCGTCCACGACGCGGGACATGTTTCCAACTGAACAGGCGTAGACGGAGAATCGGCGATACACTCTAGTTGCGGCGCGGTTGGCAGATTCGGGTGCGCAGAGATGAGGATGCGATGCTGTACGAGTTCATCACGACGTATCGCGACGCCATCATCAGGAGGGCGAGAGAAAAGCTGACCGCTCGGCCGTGGCCTTCAGCGTCCGCGCAAGAACTCGAGAACGGCGTCCCTCTCTTCCTGACCCAACTGTCGGAGGCGCTCCGGTCGGAATCAACAGGCGCGGCACATTCCCAGGGTGCCATCGGCTCCGGCGCGACGCGCCATGGGAGCGACCTCCTCGCCCTCGGGTTCAGCGTGTCTCAGGTCGTCCACGACTACGGAGACATTTGTCAGGCCGTGACCGAACTCGCCATCGAACAGAATGCGCCAATCACCACGGAGGAATTCAGAATACTGAACGGTTGTCTCGACACGGCGATCGCGGAAGCGGTGACTGAACACGCGCGCATCACGGCCGAGTCGAGATCCACTGAAGAATCCGAGCGATCGGGACACGCGGCTCACGAGACGCGCGACCTGCTCAATACGGCAATCCTTGCGTATCAGACTCTCAAGCGAGGTACGGTCGCCATCAACGGCAGCACCGGGGCCGTGCTTGGGCGAAGCCTGATGGGGCTGCGGGACCTCGTCGACAGCACGCTCTCCGAGATTCGAATCACCGCCAATCAGCAGCGACGCGAGCGCGTGTCGGTCACTCCGTTCCTCAACGACATCGCGATGGCTGCCGGCCTCCACGCTGAATCCCGCGGACTGCAATTCGCGATCGAGCCCGGCGATCCTGGATGGGCCGTGACCGCAGACCCGCAGCTGCTCGCGTCGGCGGTGACCAATCTCTTGAACAATGCCTTCAAGTACACGATCCCCGGCGGGCGCGTGGTGCTGCGGGCACGGACACCAGACGACGCGCGCCTCCTCATCGAGGTCGAAGACCAATGTGGCGGCATTCCCGACGGCGAAGGCGATCCGTTCCAATCGTTTGGCAAGCGACGCGGACGTGACCGGACAGGCCTCGGCCTGGGGCTCTCGATTGCCCGAAAGGCCGTCAGGGCCCACGGCGGGGACATCCACATTCGCAATATGCCGGATAAGGGCTGCGTCTTCATCATTGACATGCCACTGGCGGCGCCCAACGTGCCGGTTTCGTCTGGCGTCGCACCATAACTCCTCATCGCGGTCAGCAAGGGCGTCCGGTCCCGACGACGAGCCGGCGTAGGCTGTCCACGGCGCAAGGTTGATGCGGCGGCGCGGCCGAGGCCTTTGAAATCGTTCGCCGAGACAGCCTCGCTCACCTCGAGTAATGGCGAAAGTTCTTGGCAAATCGGACAGACCCGAGAACCGCCGCCGATCACGGCATGCGCGAAGATCCTGAGGCCCTTGCAGCCGTTTGCTTCGACGGCTACCTGTCAAAGCCATTCGATCCGAGCAATTGGCGAAACGCTCGCAGACGTCATCGGCGCGCGGCGTGAGCTGCCGCGCCCCATCGCTTTAGACGGACTGAGACGGAGCACTCACTCACTGCGAACTTGCGCGAGTCGTCGTAAGCTTTTCAGTATTGTGGAACTACGACGCCGTGTCCCGGCATCCGTAAGTGACGGGGCGACATGAGAGGTCTTACACAATTTGGTTCAGGAACAAATCGATCGGAGCGGCCAAACCGCTGAAGGCTAATGAGATGTCGGAACAGCAGGATTTGCAAGGAGGGTTTTGCGCTACACTGTTCCAGATCGTCCGCAAGTCGTTGATTCTAAAGCGGAGAGATGCTGGAGTGGTCGATCAGGCACGCTTGGAAGGCGAAACGGGTCACGCTCACGAAGTCACTCCTAAACACCTCGTCGCACATTCGATTCAACGATTTACGCCATTAAGTTGCTCCTCGATGTGACGCCGTAAATGGCTGTATTTCGCGGTAGTTTCAGGCCGACCTTACACAGTTCTTACACAGTTCCGATTTCCAGTTAGCCGACGCGACACTCGCTGTGCGTCAGTACCGCTTCCTGTCGCTCGCGCTTCATTTCCATCCTCGTCGGGTCCGCTAGTAACGCTGAAGCCATCCTCGCGTTTTCCGCGTACGCACGATCACTCATCGGGCGGCTGAACGCGGAATGGAGTTCGCATGGCGAAGCGCGACAGCGAAACAACACGAGCGAACGGTGGCACGAACCCGGCCGACACGATGGAGCAGCGAGTGGCCGGCGTGCCGAGCAGCTGGGGCGAAATCGCCGGGGCGTTGGCACGCGAAGGCCAAAGGGCTGGCTGGACCGCGAGGCGCTGACCAAGCAGATCGCGAGCGTGCGTGACAGCGCGGCCGAGCTGCTCGAACAACTCGCGGACAGCGCGATGAAGGCCTCGAAGAGCAACCCGGCCGCTACGGCGGCGCTCGACACAACGAAAGGGGCGTAGCGGCGGCGTGGTCGACGCACCCGGCAAGAAGCATCGTAAGCCCATGCGGACCGATCCAGGTGCGAAACATTACGGACAGTCAGGCGGCCAAGATGCGGATGGCAAGGACGATGGTCAAGACGCACCGGCGCCGTGGGCGCGGGTAGCTGACGCAACGTCCGGCGCGTTGTTCGAATCAGGGGAGCTTCCTGAATCCGGGGGTGCTCACTCTCGCCACAATCTGGGGAGCCGTGAAGTTTGTCAGCGGTCTCAACATGGACCGTGCGCTCGGAGAACGTCTTGGAGCGGGTGAGACGCTCCTCGAGTTCCAGCTGGCCTCACGTTCCATCTCTCTACGCGTAGTCGGCGCACCGATCACAAAGGCGCTCGCGGTGAATGCCGCACACTCCCGCACGTGAAGAGGTCGAGCCCGCCGTCGCGGCTGTGGCGGTCAGGGCCTTCGTTGGGATGAGACGCGACGAGCGCGATGGACAATGGACGTGTGAACCACCGCAAGCGTCTCGTTCTGTCTGCGGTCCTCGGTCTTGCCTTGGGGGTGACCCTGCTGGTCGCCGCCGCGTCGCGAGCCGCGCAGTCCGTGTCATTCGTCAACAACCTCTTACGACAGCAGCGGTTCTCGGCCGCCGATCTCCGGGCTCTTGACGCAGGCGACGCGGTTGTCAAGAGCCTCGACACGCCGGTGCGTCGGGAGCTCGCGCACTTCGGCGTCGTGCACATCGATGTCCCGCCCGATCGCTTTGTCGATCGGTTCCGCGACATTGAGCGGTTCGAACGTGGCCCCGGTATCCCCCAGATCGGTCGCCTCGGCATTCCTCCGCGACCTGAGGACCTGGCGCCGCTGACGCTGCCCGCCAAGGACGTCACCGCGTTGGGGACGTGCCGCCCCGGCGATTGCGACATAAAGCTCTCGACAGCGGCGATGACCCGGTTCCGGAATCAGGTGAATTGGTCATCCCCGAACGCGTCGCTGCAGGCCCAGGAAGTGGCCCGCACCTTGATCCTCGAGCTGGTGCAGGCGTATCAGGCAAACGGTAATGCGGCGCTTGGCCAGTACGACGATCGCGGCGAGCCGTTACTCGTCGCGGAGGAGTTCCGCGCGCTCCTCGCGAGCGGCGCCCGTCTTCCGTTGCCGGTTCCGGAGCTCTTGACATATCTGGAGGAGTACCCGCGCGGTCAACCCTCCGGCGCCGAGAATTTCTTCTACTGGTCGACGGTCGACTTCGGCCTCAAACCGACGGTGCGCGTCAACCATGTGGTGATCTATCCGCTCGCCGCCACGCCCTCGGGCGTCTCGCATGTGATCGCCATCAAGCAGCTCTATGCGAGCCACTATTTCCAGACGACGCTCGAGCTCCGGTTTCTCGTCGATGACGAGCGCCGTGCCGACCGGCCGGGGTTCTACCTGCTCTCGCTCACGCGATCGCGCATCGACGGCACGGGCGGGCTCAAGGGATCGCTCCTGCGGTCGGTGATCAGCCGTCGGTCGCGCACGGCCGTTCGCAGTTACCTGGAACATCTCAAACGACAAGTCGAGCGTACCGCGCCCTTCTGATGCGTTCACTGGCGAGCGCCAGGGCGACCAACGGGGCAAGCGAGTCGCCTCGTCGATCGGTCCGCAGCCTTTGGCCGGAACGTCGATGGATGTCTCAAACGGAACATGCCTCGGTGCGCCTCGCGCGCTACCGTGTGACGAGAGGGACTCGTTCATGGCGACGACCAAGCTCGTTCTGGGAATTGGCCTGGCGCTGCTCGTGGCTGTCGGTGCGGGATGGGTTTGGGGTACTTCGGGTCGGTCGGACAGTGATCGTGCCCTCCAGATCGCTGAGCTGCGCGCCGAGCTCCTCGAAGGGCGCGCCGCCGTGCTCGATGCGCGGCTGGACATCTATAGCGTCAACTTCGGAGAAGCGAGTCGCCATTTCGAGGCGGCCCGGACTTCGTTGCGTGCGGCCAATGCGCGACTGTTGAGCCTGGACCTAACGGAGGATCCCAAATCGCTCGAGGCCGCGTTGACTCAAATTGACGAGGCGCAGCGTCTCGCCGGCCAGCTCAATCAGGATGCGAACGCTGTGGCGGCCGACGCGGCGAAGATCATCGTGGATGTGCTCGGGCGCATGGCGAAACGTTGACGCGCGCCGACACCGGCGCGTATCGAGAGCCATTACGTGTGGCAGAAGGACGGTGCACAGTGAAACTGATGATGGCAACGACGATGGCGGCAGCAATTGCGATCACGCCGCTGCTGGCCGCCGACGACGAACCGGCAAAGCGACTGAACGATGCGGCGGTCGTGTTCCCAGAGATTATGGCGACGCCGGACAAGGGAATCCCCCAGGAACTCCTCGAGAAGGCGCATTGCATCGTGATTGTTCCGGACCTCAAGACCGCAGCGTTCGTCGTGGGCGGGAAATACGGGAAAGGGTATCTGTCCTGCCGGAACACCGGCGGAGCCGGTTGGTCGGCGCCGGCACGGTCCGCATCGAGGGCGGAAGCGTGGGCTTCCAGATCGGCGGTTCGTCGAAGGACTTGATCATGTTGGTCATGAGCGAACGGGGAGCGGACAAGCTGCTGTCTAGTAAGTTCACGCTGGGCGCTGAAGGCTCCGTGGCGGCAGGGCCGGTGGGACGCACGGCCACGGCTCAAACCGATGTGCAAATGCGCGCGGACATCCTGTCGTGGTCGCGTTCGCAGGGCTTGTTCGCCGGGCTCGCGCTGGAAGGGGCCACGCTGCGCCAGGATCTCGACGACAACGCGACGCTCTATGGCAAGAAGCTGCAGAACCGCGACATCGTGACCAAGGGCGTCCGCGCGCCCAAGGCTGCCGCGAAACTGATGGCGCTGCTCAACCGATATTCGGCGAAAGAGCGCACGAACTGAAACGCCGACGTGGCGCCGGCCGTGACACGAGGCACGTCGGCGCCGCTACAGGATCCGACGTCCGAACCCTATTCCTGGGCTGGCGTGCGATTGGAAGCGATCTTCACAACGTGCGTGTGATCCTCAGTCAGCCAGGCATCGACGCCCAGAGCGTCCGCTTCTGAACGCCCGTCGCTGACCGCGGCGTCGTGCGTGGGAGATATCGCGTGAGGTGCGTTGGGAACGATGCTGATCTCGTGCTCGCGCACGGTGGTGGGATGCGAGACGAGCACGTGTCCCGACTGCACGTTCGATACTGATTCCTGGTTCTCTTCATTTGACACACACTCAGTATGGGCCGCCGACCCGACGGGCGCTGTCCCAATCAGCACATTCGGGCGAAATCGAACCCAGAACGGATTCCTGGGCCTGTGCTCTTTCGGACACCCATGGGTTCAGCTCGAACGGTATCATCGGCGTTGCAGGCGAGGGGATTATGCTTCACGAATTCATTGCCGGGAACCGGGAAGAGATCATCCAGCGGTGCCGGGCCAAGGTGGCCGCAAGGTCGATTCCGCCACCCACGGAGGCGGAGATCGATCACGGCGTGCCGGTGTTTCTCGATCAACTGCGGAACGCGTTGCGCCTCGGCGAGACGACGAGCCCAGAGATCGGCAAGAGCGCGATCAGGCACGGACATGACCTCCTGCGTCAGGGGTTCACCGTCTCGCAGGTCGTGCATGACTATGGCGATGTCTGTCAAGCCATCACCGAACTGGCGGTGGAACTGAACGCACCGATCAGCACGGAAGACTTTCGGATACTGAACCGATGCCTGGACGATGCCATCGCGGGCGCGGTGACCGAGTACGGGCGCGAGCGAACCCAGTCCGGCATCGACGGAGAGTCCGCGCGCGGGAACGAGCGACTCGGGTTCTTCGCGCATGAACTGCGGAACTTGATGAACACGGCGCTCATGGCGTTCGAGGTTCTGAAGACCGGGAACGTCGGCGTGGCCGGGAGCACCGGCACCGTGCTTCAGCGCACCCTCATGGCGTCGCACGCCCTCATTACTCGCTCGCTCGCGGAGGTCCGTCTCACACAGGGGATTCAGAATCGAGAGCCATTCCTCATTGCGGGGTTCATCGATGACATCGCATCGGCTTCGGCGTTGGAGGCGAATGCTCGGGGCATCGGACTGAGTGTCACCCCCATCGACGACGGCGTGGCGATCGAGGCTGACCGCCAAGTCCTCGCCGCGGTCGTCGGAAACCTCCTGCAGAACGCGTTCAAGTTCACCCGGCCCCGGACCACGGTCACCCTCAGGGTAGGGGCCAGCGCCGAGCGCGTGCTCATCGAGATCCAGGATGAGTGCGGCGGTCTCCCAAGTGCCGATGTCAACGAGCTCTTTCGTCCGTTCGAGCAGCGCAGCGCCGATCGCACGGGCATGGGTCTTGGGCTCGCCTTCAGCCGGTGGGGGGCTGAAGCGAACGATGGCCGTATCTATGCGCGCAATCTTCCTGGGAGGGGTTGCGTCTTCACGGTTGAGCTGCCGCGCGTCCCCATTCCCGCCGTCGCCGTCATGTAGCGGCGACCCGCGATTCCACGGGAGCCGTGCCACACGGCAGGCTGAGCGCAGCACCTCCCCTGAGGGACCCTTTCAAGCCTTGCCGAACACTGGGGCGTTCGTGTCCCTTCCGAACCTCGCAAGTCGCATTCGGCGATAAACTGTGTTCAGGAGAGCGCTGGCTCCTCCCAGTGCAGCGCCGCGCGATGAGTAAATCGAAGACCCCACCGGCGCTCCAACCGATTGATCCCGTCGATTGGACCGGCGTGCGACTGCAGCGCCTCGAGTACGAACCCGCAGGAACGATTTTCGCCCAAGGCGATCCAGCGCCGAGCGTCATGTATGTCGAGACGGGTGCCATCAGGCTCTCCGTCCTGTCGCATGCGGGCAAAGAGGCGGTGGTCGCCCTCCTCGAGGTCGGCCATTTCTTCGGCGAGGGCTGCCTGGCGGGCCAGCTGCAGCGGATGGCGACGGCGACGGCCATGGCTCCGTCCACGATCCTGGCCGTTGAGAAGTCGGACATGGTGCGGCACCTCCACGCCTCGCCAGCCTTCGCGGATCGTTTCCTGACGCACATGCTGAGGAGGAACATTCGAATCGAAGAGGATCTCGTCGACCAGCTGTTCAACTCCACCGAAAAGCGGCTCGCCCGCACCCTCCTGCTGCTGGCACGGTACGGTGAGCCCGAGGCGTCTCACCGCGCTCTTCCGAAGCTGTCTCAAGAAGTCCTGGCGGAAATGGTCGGCACGACACGGTCGCGCGTCAACTTCTTCATGAACAAGTTTCGGAAGCTCGGATTCATCGACTACAACGGCGCCTTGAAAGTGAACAATTCGCTCCTGAGCGTGGTGCTGCGCGACTGATGGTTGTGTGTGGCTTTTCGGCCGCGCAGAGCGTCCATAGGTACGGCCATCGATCACTGCAGCCCGGTGTGCGCAACTGCACAGCGATTCTCCCTGCGATCGGCCACAGTTGGACGAGAGCACCGGGTAGGGCCGTGGAGCAGCCTGTCGCGCGACTGAAATCGCGCGGAGCGCGGGCCCGCCGCCGCCGTCGTGGAAGCACAGCCCCGCTAGCTCGCAGGAGAACTCACATGCTGTACACCATCGCCGTGATCCTGTTGGTCGCGTGGCTACTGGGGTTCGTCGGAATCTACACCGTTGGCTCATTCATCCATGTGCTACTGGTGGTTGCGATCGTGCTCTTCCTCGTGGGGCTGCTCGGCGGGCGACGCGTCCTGGGCGAGGTAGGCCGTCCTCGAGCCCGAATTGAGCGGGTACGCAAAGAAGCGCGACCTCTGTTCCGCGGACAGGACGGATAATCTGTCGAGTGGCGACTATCGTTCCAGCCGAGGGAGTCATTCTCAAGCGCGTTCTTGAGACGGCGCCCGACCTCTCGCTCGACGGCCTGAGCCGCGAGGCGTACGCAAAGTTCGACGCTGCCCAGACCAAGACTGCGTGGGGTCGCCATCACCGACGACGATATGCGCTGGTGGATGGTGCCGACGTGCTTGCGAGCGCCACGCAATACGACATGGCGGCGGTTTTCGAGCACCAGCCGGTGCGGGTGTGTGGCATCGGCGCGATGCTGACGCCGCCCGCCCAACGCACCCGCGCCGATGCCATGGAGCTGGTGGACCGGCTGCTCGACGAAGCGGCGCGCAACGGAGCGACGATGGCGCTTCTTTTCTCAGACATCAGCCACGAACAGCCGCCAGCCGGATTCGACGTGATTGCCATGACGGAGGCCGAGCTGCGTGTCGCGGAGTCGTCACGGCGCGGCGCCCCCATGACGCTGATCCGTGGCGGCGAGGAACGAGATGTGGCGGCCATTGTCGCCATGGGACAGATCCGCGCCGATCCCTTTCGGTTCCATCTCGATCGAGACATCGACTTCGTGCAGTACGCGATCACGAAGAAGCGATTGCGTGCAGGCCTCGGCCAGCCGGGGGCGCGTCAGTTGCATTTCTTCATCGCTGAAGAAGGCATCACCGCCGCTGCCTATGTCGTCGTCAGCGTCGTCGGACGCGCATGGACAATCGAGGAGTGCGGCGACCGTGATCCCACCGGTGCGCGAGTCGGCGCCATTCTCCAGGCGCTCATCGCACGCGAACCCGTCGAGCGCCGTCCGACGATCCGCGCCTGGCTTCCTCGCGGCTTCGTACCTCCCCAGGTCACGATTGTGTCGGCGAAGCCTTCGCCAGACGTGTTGATGGTGCGGTCACTCGGAGCGAAGGCGGCGCAGCCGCGGTTGTCTGCCGGTGACGTACTCTACTGGCGCAGCGACATGTTCTGAACCTGCGATCCACGAGCGGCCGGTTGCTGGACCGAGCCTTCTCCTCTCACGATCGCGAGACAGCAGAAGAGACCGGTTCGTCATGACAGAGACACGCTTCCGCCAAGCCTTTCTCCTCTTGCTCGTCACGGCGATCTCGGCCGCGTTCGTCACGATGATCCGCGCGTTCCTGCTGACGATTCTGCTGGCGGCGATTTTCGCCGGCTTGAGCTATCCCGTGTACGAGTGGACCCTCGGCCGATTCCGGGGCCGCAAGGCACTCGCCGCCATCGCGACGCTCCTGCTGCTGCTCGTGCTGGTGATGGCGCCTCTCCTGGCGGTGCTCGGGGCCGGCGCCAATGAAGCATTGCGCGTCACCGAAACCATCAGGCCGCGTCTCCAGCAACTCGTCGATCAGCCTGGCGAATTCGACAGCCGATTGCGCGCGCTTCCCGGCTACGATCGGCTCGAGCCCTATCGAGCGCAGATCCTTACCAAGGCCGGCGAGCTCGTCGGCAGCATTAGCGCGTTCCTGTTTGCCGCACTCTCCGCCACGACACGCGCGACGGCCGTCTTCATTTTTCATTTCTTCGTCCTGCTCTACACGATGTTTTTCTTCCTGACCGGCGGTCCCGGCCTGCTCGCCGGCGTGCTCGCGTATCTGCCGCTCACAGACGCCGACAAGCAACGGATGGTCGGGAAGTTTGTGTCCGTCACCCGCGCGACGCTCAAGGGCACGATTCTGATCGGCGCGGCTCAGGGCCTTCTCGGAGGGGTGGCATTCTGGGCCGTGGGCATTGACGGGGCGATCTTCTGGGGCACGGTGATGACCGTCTTGTCGATTATCCCGGGCATCGGCAGCGCGCTCGTCTGGGTACCGGCGTCGGTCATCCTGATGACCACCGGAGCGGTCTGGCGAGGAGTCGCCCTGGCCCTGTTCTGCGCGCTCATCGTGGGCAGTGTGGACAATGTGCTGCGACCGCGGCTCGTGGGACACGACATCAAGATGCACGAGCTGCTCATCTTCTTCTCGACGCTCGGCGGACTGATGCTCTTTGGCGCGATGGGGTTCATCCTGGGTCCGATACTCGCCGCGCTTTTCGTCACCGCGTGGGAAATGTTCGGCACCGCATTCCGGACGGCGCTCGCCGAACCGGGATCGACAGAAGTCGACCCCGACTGTCGGCCACGAGTCTGACGGCTGATGGTGCCGCTTGCCTGCCTTACAGGACAACCCCCGTCTCTGACTCGAATCTCGCCGATGCGGTCATGTCCCACGATGGCGACCCTGTCCTAGAGACTATAGGAGGGAATGAGACGAGAAGGTTGTAGCACGGCGCGGTGACGGGCTTGCCGAAGGACCTGCTCCTGGCGCCCTGATGCAGGTCAGTCAGATGCGAGTCGTTGATGGGTGAACTACGCGCGCCGACGTGCCTAACAGCAGCAGGCCGGCTGCGGCAGACACGACTGATGCGGCGAAGATGCCCAGCTTAGCCTCGCCGATCACGTCGGGGCTGAAGGCCAGATGGGCAATAAACAGAGCCATTGTGAATCCGATGCCGGCGAGCAACCCACCTCCTGCCATGAATCTCCACCCGAGGTCGGGAGGACGTATGGCGATACCCAAGCGGACGGCCACCCAGCTAAACGCAACGACACCCACGGGTTTTCCAATCACGAACCCCGCGAAGACCGCCGCTGCGACCGGACTCGTGAACTCGCGCACCGAAATCGGCATGCCTGCGTTGGCCAATGCGAAAATGGGCATGATGGCGAATCCCACCCAGGGGTGCAGGGCCAGCTCCAGCCGTTCGACAGGCGACAGCGCTTCACGGGCCGCGATTTCGGCGACTTGCAGCGTGCGTCGGTCGGGCGTGTTGCCACTGCCGCGGTCGGCGGATGGATGCGCGATCACCTGATCCAGCAGGGCATACAGACGATCATCGTTGACCCAACGCCGAGCCGGTGTCAGCAGCCCGAGCACGACGCCGGTGACCGTCGCATGGATGCCGGAGGCGTCAACCGCAACCCACACCATCGCGCCGACGACAAAATACACGGGGACGCTGCGAACACCGAGAGCGGCCATGCCGCGCACGAGGAAACACGCGCCGATGGCGAGCGCAAGCGGTGTCCAGGCGACGTCGCTGCTATAGCCGATGGCCACGACCAGAATCGCGCCGATGTCGTCGGTGATCGCCAGGGAGAGCATGAATACCCGCAGGCTGGACGGAACGCGCGATCCCAGGAGCGCGAGGCAGCCGATTACGAACGCGGTGTCCGTCGCCATCACCGTTCCCCAGCCTTCTGCTCCCGACTGACCCGATTGCAGCATCAGGTAGATGGCTGCAGGTACGAGCATTCCGCCCGCGGCAGCCGCAATGGACAACGCGGCCACGCGTGGCTGGCCGAGCTCTCCCAACACGATTTCCCGCTTCAGTTCGAGCGCAACCAGGAAGAAAAAGAGCGTCATCACTCCGTCGTTGATCCACTCCTTCAGGGACCGGACTGCCTCACCCGACCCGATGTGAACACCGACGGGCGTCTCCCAGATCGCGAGAAATGCGTCAGCCCATCGAGAGTTCGACAGGAGAAGCGCCACCACCGTGGCCGCTAAGAGAACAGCGCCCGCGGCCGTCTCGATCTGTAGGAATCGTGAAAACGGTCGGGTGAGGCGCTCGACCAGTGCTCTCGGCAGTTTGGCGGGCGTGTCGTTCACTTGTCGATCGTCAGCCATTCAACGCCGCGATGATCGACCAGCTGTTCAACTCCAGCAACAAACGGCTGCACGGACGTTTGTTGCTGTTGGGACGTTACGGCGACCCAGACGCATCTCACCGGCCACTGGGCGCGTGTGTCCCAGGAGACGCTCGCCGCGATGGTGGGCACGACACGCGATTGACCCCGACCGTCTAGTCCGCTGCGAACCGGCCTTAGAACCGGCCGTCACAACCCGAGCCGCTGAAAATGGGCGCAAATGACCTCGTGGCACTCGCACGCGGCCTGTTCGAGCTTCTTCCTCTTCAGCACGCGAATTCGTCCGTACCGAATCCTGATGAGCCCGCCATCCTGTAACGTTCCCATGACGAGCGTCACCGTGGGACGCTGCACACCCAGCATGATGGCGAGAAACTCCTGCTTCAACAGAAACTCTCTCGAGCCGACGCGATCCTGAGTCTGCAGCAACCATCGGCAACAGCGCTGCTTCACGCCATGCAGCGCGTTGCACGCCGCACCTTGCATGATCTGCAGAAGGCTGGCCTGCGCATACAGCGCCAGGACGTCGTGAAACGGTCCCGGCGTCGCGCTCTCTTTGACAAAACGACGTACAGTCATCGATGGGAACGGACCATCCGGCACCTGCTGAAATATGCGTCCCGCGCCCGAGCGATCGCCGAGGAATACGCCGATTCCGAGCATGCCCTCGATGCCCACGGTCGCGACTTCGACGAGCGCTCCATCTCGCATTTCGTTCGTGACGGAGAAGACGCCCCCGTTCGGGAAATACACGTCGGTGACAGGCGTGCCGTGCTCCTGGAGCGCGCGGCCGGTCACCCCAGTATGCATGTGCAGATGCTTTTGAATACGTGCGTAGTCAGCAGCCGGAAGCGCCGCGAGCAGGCGATTGTGCAGTGGCGTGCCGTCGGGGAGGAGCCGAGTGGATTCTAGGGTTGAGATGGCCATGACCGTCTTCTCTTTGCGAGCCTGAATTTCAGGCGCTTGAATGAGACTGAGGGCGCGTTTTCGGACCACATCATCCGCGTCAGGGTCCGCCACGGTTGCGCCAGCGCCACACAGACACAGACCTTAGAAGAATTTCAGCCTGTCAGCGGTGTGTTTTCCACTGCCGGGACGATCGTGGAACTCGGGGCTTTGAGCCCACGTATCTGCGTCGTCTTCAGCGCGCGGCATGGTGCTCGGTGTCCGCGGGGTGATACCCGGTCGGACCGGAGCGTTCTCCGGGCGCACGTGGGTGTCCGCGCGTGGACCGGGCCTGGCCCCGGCCAGCGTTGACCACATCCTAGACTCTGTCATCGTCGTCACCATCCGAATCGTGTCCCTTCCGAACCTGAGGACAGAGGACCGAGCTTCACAGGCGTTGAGCTCGGACCGCTCCCACCACGATGTGCCGGCCGGCGCCGCTAATGCTGTCCCGATATGCACAGTGCGCCACAGCCCACCCGTAGACGACGGACCACTGGTCGGGAACGGCAATGACGCGCGTGTGCTGTGTAGGACAGCTCAATGGGCGTAATCCGGGTACCTTTGAAGCACATCTGACGCATGCGTGATACTGAGAGCAGCGTGCCGAACGAACGCGGAGACTGAACGTGAACCAATCGCACGCTTGCATCGCTACCGCCGCTCTTTGCATCGTCTTGGGAGCGACGCTGCTCGATGCGCAACTTCGTCCGCACTACCGCATGTACCGGATGGGGGACGATATCCTCGCTATTTCGCGGCAGCTTGGCGTTCCGATACCCGCAGCGTCGCAGGCGCCGAGCACCGTGCGGGAGCTGCGCTGGCGGGCCGACTACGTTCGTCGGGGGACGGAAGCCGCGGATCCGGTGGAACGGCTGATGTTCAGCTTCCACGACGATCAGTTGTTCAGGATCGTGATCGACTACGCCCCGACCCGCACCGAGGGGATGCGTGCCGCAGACGTGGTGGCGGCGGTGGCCAAGGTCTACGGGTCCCCGACCAAGCGCGTCGATCCGCCCGCGCAGGTAGGGCTGCAGCCGATGCGCCCAATCGATACCGTCGTCGCGCAGTGGAACGACGATGACCTCCATGTGGCATTGCTGCAGTTGGACGGCCGGCCCGCCTTCCGCTTGATCGTCGCCTCACCGCTGCTCCAAGCACGGGCCCGTACCGCGGGCAATCACGAAGCCGCGGCGGACCTGAACGAGTGGGCCGCCGGTCAGGCCGAGCGAACCGCAACGGGGGACCAGACCGGCGAGGCTCGCGAGCAAATCCGGCGTGTCAACATCGCGTCGTTCATCCCGTAAGGATCGCACGCAACGTTCGGTGGCGACCATGGACGGCAGTCTCGCTGAGTGAGATCGAGCGTCAGTGGGCCTTGTACGCTCCTTGAGAGCGGCTGCATTTTATCGACCGAAAAGGGCCATCCGGCACCTGCTGGAACGTACGGTCTCCGCCCGACCGATTCGCAAGGAACACGGCCCGCTCCCGAGGTTGCCCTCGACATCCGTGAATCGAAATGTGCGATACACTACATTGCTCGCCAGACTGGTGCTACGCCTTCGGGTGACGTCGCCTCAGCCTCCGAGCTTTTGGCAGCGAATCGCTGCCGCGCAGGAGCGCGACGAATGTCGTCCCGGTTTGCTTCCGAACAACTCGCCTGCCGTCGCCACGACGCCCAACGATTGGTCGAACAGGCGGGGAATCACGAAGACCACGCGCTGGCCTTGCTCGCTGTAGAGGACGTGAATGTGGCGAGTCAATCGCGGGCGAGGCTGCTGATCACGGCCTCGACGCCGCAAGCAGTGGAGACTCTGGCCCGGCGCATTCACGAAAGCGGCCCCCGTGCAGAGTTCCCCTTCGTCATGACCTCTGCGGCCGATCTTCCGGTCGGCGCGCAGGCACTGAGAGAGGATTGCGTAGGGTTTCTTGATGCCGCCGCGGGCGGTACCGTGCTCATGAGTGCCGTTGAGGAGATGTCGTCGGCGGTGCAGGCCGCGTTGATCGACCTGCTTGCTGCACTTGAATCGGCGAGTAGGCCATCTGCCGCGGTTCGGCTCATCTCAGGAACCACGGTGTCGCTCTTCGATCGGGTCGCCGCGGGCACGTTTTCTGAGCGACTGTTCTATCGACTGAACATCATCCAGCTAGTGGCCGGCGCGCCTGAAGTCAGGCTGACGTAAGAGGCTCCGGTGGACCTGAAGGACGTCCGGACGGCGACGTGGCCATTATGACTGTCCATCTGGTGAATCCCAGCCACTTGTCCTTTGGTGTGGGCGTGATCACGCCACGTTGGCTGTTTGTGGTCGCCGGGGCTACTCCGCCTTCACATGGCCGACCCTGTATTACGGACGAGACACTGGAACCATTCGACATCGGCAGTGTCCAGCCTGGCGACGTCGTCGGAATCGGGATTCACACTGGCAACGCGCTTCGAGGGTACGAGATTGGTACGCTCGCGAGGGCCCGAGGGGCGACGGTCATCTTTGGTGGCATTCACGCCACGCTCTATCCCGGCGAGGCGCAGAGTCTGGGCGGCGCACATGCCGTCGTCAAAGGCGATGGCGACGTGGTATGGCCCCTCGTGCTGAACGACGCGAGGCACGGTGCGTTGAAGCCCCTCTATGAGGCCGGACGCGTTGATGCCGAAAGCTTCGTCGCGGCGCGATGGGACCTGCTGCCGCATGGACGCTACATGTGGGGCTCGGTCCAGACCGTGCGCGGCTGCCCGAAGCATTGCTCGTTCTGCTCCGTGTGGCGCACCGACGGCCAGAAGCCCCGCCAGCGGCGCGTCGACGCGGTCGTGGACGAGATTGTGGAGCTCCGTCGCCTGGGCTTCCGGTTCATCGCACTGGCGGATGACAACTTCTATCCGGTCACATTGTCCGATCTCGCGATGGCCGGGCGGCAGCGCAACGCCGCGCGGCTCGAGCAGCTGCGGGCGTTGCGCGCCGAGCGATTTGAGTTGATGAACCGTTTGGCAGAATTGCCCACGGACATGGTGTTCTTCACACAGATCACCATGGAGGCAGCCGAGGACACGGCGTTCCTCGACGCCATGCGGCGGGCGAACATCAAGGGTGCGCTTGTCGGCATCGAGGCTGTCACACCTGAAGGCCTCAAGGACGTGTACAAACGGTTCAACGACGTCGGCGAGGCGTTGATCGCGCGCCTGCGCACGTTCCGCAGGCATGGCGTGCACGTCCTTGGCTCATTCATCTTCGGACTCCCGAGCGACCGCCCGTCCACGTTCCAGGCGACCGTCGACGTCGCGAATCGGGCCGAGCTCGCCTTCGCGCAGTTCGTCATGTTGACGCCGTATCCCGGTACTGTGGACTTCGAGGCTTGGGAGAAGCGTCTCGGCCCGACGCCGCGCACGTCGGCGGGGTACCGATCACGCGCCATTGGCTAATCCCGCAGCACCAACGTCCCAAGGTGTATGCCCCCCACCCGGTGATGTCGGCCGAGGAGATCCGTGCGAGGACTCAGGCCGTGTGGGATGAGTTCTACAGCCTGCGGCGGATCTGGACGCGCTCCCGATGCACGCCGACACTCCGAGCGCGGTTGGCCTTCGTGTTGATTTCGAAGCTGTACCGGCAGATGTACGCGAATACAGGGATCGCCACGGACAGCGCACGCGTGAATCGCGCAAATCGGTGGGCGCGCCTGATCGCCAGGCCGTGTCGCCGCTTGTTTGTCGCGCGCCCGTTACCGACGTTCACGAGAACCTCAGATGCGTGACCAGCCTGTTCCGACGGCGGCTCCTCGCTGATGGCGAGGGACATGATGTTGCACGAGTTCATCAACCTGAACCGAGACGCGATCATTTCTGGTACGAGGAATCGGGTTCGCAGGCGCCCGTGGCCATCTGTCGCACCGGGCGAGCTGGAGCACGGCGTGCCGCTGTTCCTGACGCAGCTGTCAGAGACGCTCCGCTTGGAGGCCACGAAGGCGCCCTTTCCCCCGGACGCTATCGGTGCGGCTGCCGCGCGCCACGGAGGGGACCTGGTCCGGCTAGGCTTTACGGTGTCCCAGGTCGTCCATGACTATGGCGACATCTGCCAAACCATCACGGCGCTTGCGGTGGAGCAAAGAGCCCCCATCTCGGTGGAAGAATTCCACACCCTCAACCGATGTCTCGATACCGCGATCGCGGAGGCTGTCACCGAACATGCTCGTGTGACAGCAGCGGCACGATCCGCCGAGGAGTGGGCTTGATCCGGCTTGGTGGACACTTTCCAAGAGAGGGATACGATGTCCACCATGGCCAAGCAACGATCCCGCCGGGCCCGACGAAGCTTCACGGATGACTTCAAAGCAAGTGCCGTCCGGTTGGTCCTCGATGAGGGGCACACCGTCGCGGCTGCGGCCCGCGACCTGGGCCTCACGGAATCGTCGCTGCGGTACTGGGTCGAGCACGCCCGGGCCGACCGGACGAACGGCAAGACCGGCCTGACCACCGCCGAGCGCGACGAGCTCGCCCGCCTCCGGAAGGAAAACCGGATCTTGCGGGAAGAGCGGGAGATCCTCCGAAAGGCGGCGGCCTTCTTCGCCAGCGAGCGGCGGTGAAGTTCCAATTCATCGCGGCGGAGAAGGAGCACCATGCGCTCGGTCTGTTGTGCCGCTGCCTGCGGGTCACGCGCAGCGGGTTCTACGCCTGGCAGCGGCGGCCCGAGTCCGCGCGAGCCCAACGAGACCGCCAGCTGAAAGTGCTGGTCCGTGCCTCGTTCGCCGCGAGCGGTCAGCGGTACGGGAGCCCGCGCGTGCATCGCGATCTGCGCGAGGACCACCACGAGCGTGTCAGCCGCAAGCGGGTGATCCGATTGATGCAGGCGGACGGCCTGAAGGCGCGCGTGCGCAAGCGCTTCCGGTGCACGACGATGAGCAACCACGACCAGCCGGTGGCGGCGAACCTGCTCGACCGGCAGTTCACGACGCAGGCGCCGAATCAGCGGTGGGTCGGCGACACCACCGAGTTCGTAATCGGCGAGAGCGGCAAGCTGTACATGGCCGCGATCCTCGATCTCTTCTCCCGGTTCATCGTGGGCTGGGCCGTGAGCGCGGCCAACGACCGGCACCTGACGATCAAGGCGCTGGAGATGGCTCTGAAGCGCCGCTGCCCGGGCGCGGGGTTGCTCCATCACTCAGACCAGGGCTGCACGTATGCCAGCGAGGAGTACCAGCGGCTGCTCGACGCGCATGGCATCACCTGCAGCATGAGCCGCCGGGGCAACTGCCACGACAACGCCGTGATGGAGAGCTTCTTCTCGACGGTGAAGAGCGAGCTGGCGGACCGGTTCGGCAGCTTCGGCGAGGCGAAGATGGCATTGTTCGACTACATCGAGGTGTTCTATAACCAACGGCGCCGCCATTCGACGCTGGGTCAGATCAGCCCGGCCGCGTTCGAGCGCCAGGCGGCTGTGGACGCTGCCCTCCGTGTGGACGCCAAGAACGCGTCCACAAGGGAGTTGGAAAACCGCACAGAACGCGGTTTCCCACAGCGCCCACAGTTATCTTCGCGTGTCTGGATGCCGGAAAGCGGAGGGACCTTACCGACGTAGTTCACCTGTCCACCGAATCGGATCAGGCCCAAACTCGATTGCTCGCTGGGTGTTCGCGGTGGCCTTCTTCGCCTTGAGGTAGTCATCGACGGCAGCGAAAAACTTGATCGAGTGGCTCTGCGACGGCAGGCTGGCGAAGGATGGAACTGGCATCGAGCTTGACAGGCGCTTTGTGAGCGGATGGGCAAACACAAGGGCCGCCGCCAATGCGCTACGCGTTGTGACGGAAAGACCGGGACGCGAGCACCTCGAGTTGGTGAACTTCTTCATGCTCGATGCTCGCCGGGATCTCGTCGAGGAACTGAGAACGAGGACGAGCCACTGGGGAAGACTGTTGGCGGATCTCGGGCTAGACCCGACGGATCGCTCGGAGATTGAGAAGGCCCTCGAGACGGTAGGTAACCGAATCGTGGCCTCCAGCCCCGTTCTCGAATGAGTCAAGTCTGGCCTCGGCGGCGTCAAGGACGCGCTCGGTTGTTGGCGCTCACGGAAAACTGACCATCTCTGCTCGCTGAAAATTGACCAGGGCAGGAAGCCGGCGGCTGTAGCGGCCGGCGGTGATTCTATCCCGTGGTCAGTTGGTGTCGGCGGGGACCTCCTGCGGTCTGTGCCGGGCCTGCTCGCGATGCTTGATGCGGGCTTTGGCCGTGTGGCTGCTGTGACGGAAGCGATAGGACTCGTTGCCGGTCTCGATAATGTGGCAATGATGGGTCAGGCGATCAAGCAGCGCGGTGGTCATCTTCGGATCGCCGAAGACGCTCGCCCACTCGGCGAAGACCAGGTTCGTAGTGATGATCACGCTGGTGTGCTCGTACAGCTTCGAGAGCAAATGAAAGAGCAGCGCGCCGCCTGACTGCGAGAAGGGCAGTTAGCCCAGTTCGTCGAGGATCACCAGGTCGAGGTGCATCAGTTGATGCGCCAACCGCCCGGCGCGGCCGCTGGCCTTCTCCTGTTCGAGCGTGTTGACCAGTTCGACCGTCGAGTAGAAGCGTACGCGCTTGCCGTAGCGTGTGACGGCTTCGATGCCGAGCGCCGTCGCCAGATGCGTCTTGCCGGTGCCGGTCCCGCCGATCAGAACGAGGTTTTCGGCCTGCTCGGTGAAGGTCGTCGTGGCGAAGCCGCCGATCTGTCGCCGATCGACCTTGGCCTGGTCGAAATCGAAGCCGGCCAGATCGCGGTGAATCGGGAAGCGCGCGACGTGCATCTGATAGCGGATGGAGCGCGTCGCGCGGTCGGTGGCTTCGGCCTGCACCAGCTGGGCGAGCCCCGCCGTGGCGGTCGTCATGGCGGGCAGGCCCTGCTCGAGCCCTTCGGCATAGCAGGCGGCCATGCCGTACAGCCGCAGGCGTTTGAGGTCGGCGACGAGATCAGCCATGCGTCGCCTCCTCGCGGAGCGTGTCGTACCGGTGCGGATCCGCCAGCGGGGCGGAGGCGACCGTCAGATCGGTGGCGACCGATGGCGCCGGCGGGCCGTCGGTCAGCCGGGCAATCACGTTGAGCACGTGCTCGGCACTGGGGCGGCCGCTCTCCAGCACGAGTTCCACCGCGACCAAGACGGCGTCCACGCCGTGCCTGGGGACCGCCATCAGCACACGGGCCATGACCTTGTCTCCGCCCTCGTGTCGGAGCAGGGCGCGCCGTAACCGCTGCAGGGGCTCGGGCAGCTCGGCAAACGGCGCCCCATTGCGCAAGGCGCCGGGTTTGCGCTCAACGAGCGGCAGGTAATGCTGCCAATTGTAGACGACGTGATCGCGATCGACGGCGCGCGCGTGCTCGGCGACCACGCCGGGCTCGGCGACGATGACGACCCGGTCAGGATACAGCCGGACACTGACCCGATGGCCGGCCCACGCGCACGGCACCGAGTAGCGGTTGCGCGCGACCGACACCAAGCTCGTGCTCGACACGCGAGCCGGCACTTCCACGTAGCCGTCAAACGGCGTGGGCATCGGCATCAGGTGGGGGCGTTCCTGCGTCCATGCGTCCCGGATGGTCACGCCGGGGAGGTCCGGGTGGGGCGCGTCCCACGCGGCGAGGCACTGCGTCGCCAGCCAAGCGTTGAGCTCGGCGAAACTGCCGAAGCGCTCCTGCAGCGCGTCCTGCCAGATGCGGCGGCGGGCGTCCTGCACGCCCTTCTCGACGCGGCCCTTCTCCCAGCCCGATGCGACGTTGCAGAAGTCCGGCTCGAAGAGGTAGTGCGCCGTCATCGCCGCGAAGCGCGCATTGACGACGCGGCCGCGATCCTTCCGGGGGGTGCGATCGACCGCCGTCTTCATGTTGTCGTAGATGCCGCGCCCCGCGACGCCGCCCAGGCCCGTCAGGCACCGCGTGTGGGCATCAAACAGCATCTCGTGGCCTTGGCTGGGATAGCCCACCAGCCAAAAGGCCCGCGACGCACACAGCTTCATGTGCGCCAGTTGCACCTTCCGCCACACGCCCCCGATGACGAGGCCTTCCTCGCTCCAGTCGAACTGGAACGCCTCGCCCCACGCGAAACTCAGGGGCACATAGGCCGTGCGCGCCGAGACCGCTCCCTGCTGCGCCCGCCAGGCCCGGATGAACTCCGTCACGCGCCCGTAGCTGCCCGCAAACCCCTCATGCTGCAGTTGCGCGTACAGCCTTCGCGCCGTCCGGCGCTCGCGGCGGGGCCGGCGGGCGTCAGCGGCCAACGCCTCGCGCAGGACCGCCTCGTACGGGCCGATCTTCCTGGGGGCCGGTGCCCGCCGATACTTCATCTCGCTGCGAACCGGCGTCCGCAGCCACGCCTTGACCGTGTTTCTCGAGAGACTGGTCCGGCGCGCGATCTCGCTGATCGACAGGCCGTCCCGCAACCGCATCCTGCGGACTTTCGCGTACATCGCCATGGTGTGCACCTCGTCATCCCTACACGGCCTCACACCCGGTAGGAACGGTCGGAACACCCTGGTCAATTTTCAGCGAGCAGAACTGCCACTTCCTGGTCAGTTTTCAACGAGCGGCAACAATCGAGAATCGAGACGGCCACGGGGCACGCAAGTGAGACGGCGCTCTCGGAAGTTCCAGATCCACGGTTACTGTGACCAGCATGCCAACCCTGGATGACGTTTACCGCAAGTTCGGCGAAGCAGCCGAAGCCGCGCAGCTGCTCGAAACGGATCTCGGCACGATGCTCTTGTTCTTCGGTGTCGTCGACGAGGGGCTGATTTCGCCGACGCTCGACGTCGATTCGAAGGGCGCCGCGGACCTGCTGCGGCGCATCAATAGACAGACGCTTGGGCAGCTCCTGCGAAACAGCAAACAGCACACTGACGCGCTCGATAAGCTTGAGCCGCTCCTTGAGAGAGCGCTCGAAGAACGCAATCGGCTCGCGCATTCGTTCTACCGGCAGCACAATCTGCGTCGCAACTCGGACGCTGGCCGCGGGATCATGTTGCAGGACCTTGAGTTCATTCACGCGACGCTGCTTGAGGCATGGAAGGCCGTGAACCTGCTGCAGGGAATGACCTGGACGCCTTGGCGCAGGAGACGAAGACGGGCGAGGGTGCCGACCATGGCGGCGACAGCCCGCTCGTTCATCTACCGATCTAGAACCACGGCACAGCACTCCACTCGCCGCAGCCTGAAAATCGTCACGTAGAATGGCGCGTCTGGTTTCAGGAGCGCGACTCGATGGCGAAGGCCCCGGCGCCGTACACGGCGCAGCAGTATTTGCTCGACGATCACCCGCGAACCCTCTTTCCGATGACGACTACGCTGGTTGTCACGTCCAACGCGCTCCCGCAGATCCAGGAGCACCTCACGGAGATCTTCGATCCGGCGAGTTCGGCCGCGTTCCTGGTGCAGCAGCGCTGCTACGCCGCGAAGACCGGACACCATGTGCGGCGCACGGCAGCCCTTGATCCGGTCGCAGCGTTTTTCATTTACAACCTGGTTTTCAGCCACCGAGCGAAGTTGAACGTCAAGCCGTCCGCGACGCGGCGGTCATTCGGCTACCGGTTCCAGCTCGGGAAGCCGGTCGCCCCATCTGTCAGCTACGGGACTTTCCGGTCCGAGATCCGGAAGGCTGTTCCGAAGTACAAACACGCCCTGGCTTTCGACATTTCCGCATACTTCAACTCGATCTACCACCACGATTTGGCCGAGTGGTTCGAAGCCTCGATTGCGGCGGGACCGCACGAGCAGTTCGGTCAATTTCTGCGCGAGTGCAACAGGGGCCGATCGATTGATTGCCTCCCTCATGGCTTCCACCCATGCAAGGCGATCGGTTCGGCGTTTTTGTACGACATTGACTCAGCCGTACAGCTGCAGTCGGCGCTCCTCCTGCGGTTTCTGGACGACTTCTACCTGTTCGACGATGATGAGCACGTGTTGATCGGCGACTTCATGAAAATTCAGCAGCTGCTCGGTGAGCGCGGGTTGACGGTGAATGCGAGCAAGACGAAGCACGATCAGGACGTACTGCAGATGCCGCCAGGAACGATCGATGAAATCAAGGTCGAACTGCTGGAGCTCCGGAGGGAGATGCTGGTCGATGACTACGACGGCACAACCGAAGAGGTCGACGAGGAGGACGAGGACGATCCGTTGACGGATGAGCAGCTCGAGTTCCTGCTGGACCTGCTGAAGAATCCCGATCTGGACGAATCTGACGCGGAGCTGGTGCTCACCGTTCTCAAGTCGAGAGACGAAGACGTGCTGGAGCACCTCACGGACATTCTCGAACGGTTCCCCAGCCTCAGCCGACGCATCTACAGCTTCTGCCAGCACGTCTCTGATCTCACCGAGCTCACAGCGCTCCTCAATAAGTTTGTGAAATCAGCGAAGACGATCACGGAGGATCAATTGTTCTGGATCGCCAAGATCGCAGAGGACTACCTCCAGGGCACTGGCATGTACTCGAAGCTCCTTCTCCACGTGTACGAGCATCCCGCTGCGACCGCTATCGTTCAGGCCAAGGTGCTCGAGATCAAGGAGCTGAAGTCAGGGTTCCAGGACATCCGAGAGCAATACCTCAAGGGCAGCTCCGATTGGCGCGCTTGGGCCTCCATTGTGGGCTCGACGGAGATGCCGAAAGGTAAGCGCAATCAGATGCTGAAGTACGTCGGCAAGGCCAGTCGTATGAACAGCATTGTGACAGCCGCGGTGATGAACGACTGAAGAGATCTGTCGGCGGCTATGGGCTTTGCTGCAACGTAGCGCCGTTCGGTCTGCGTGAGGAGCACTCACCCCGCGACCACCTGCCGCTCGCTTCGTTCGCGATGTATGAGCATGCGTCGCCGGTCTCCCGCTCGCAGGGGACAGGCGAGCGGAGCCGGGTTGGGGGCGCCAAGCCGGCTCCGCGCCACCCGCTCTTCACCGGTGACCATTCGGACGTTGGCCGCACGCTGAGGCGACGGCTCTGTCGGGAACGATTTGGGGCGCTTCTGCGAGGCCCGAGCCGCTACTCGTCGCGATTGGCGACCCTGACCCGTCTCGCGCGAAACCCGTGCTCGGATCGCTTTCGATCCGTCAGACCGCCGCGGCTATACTGGAGAGCGATCGCCACAGGAGTGGGGATGGCTTCGCCGGCTATGGCGTGCCCGTAAGTGATCGGACGACATTAAGGGGTCTTACACAATTCGCGACACAATTCGGGTTTGCGGCTCAGCCACTAGCCTGTAAACTGCTGATTCTAAAGACACGGAGAGATGTCCGAGTGGTTGAAGGAGCACGCTTGGAAAGCGTGTGTAGGGGAAACTCTACCGAGGGTTCGAATCCCTCTCTCTCCGCCATCCGCCTCCGCTCGCGGTCGATCCAGCGCGAGCTACGGCGGGATGGCTCGCTGAACGGGGATCACGTCCCGCCGAAGCCCCGTAGGGGCGGAGGCGGACCATCCCCACCCTGATCCCAATTTCCTTTCCACGCCACGGCACCGCCGCGTAGGCTCCCGCAGGGAGCATCGACATGACCACCACGCGACGGGAATGGCTGATGATCGCGGCGGCGCTGGGCGTGGCCCACGTCAGCGCGGCAGGGGCAGAGGCACAGTCACAGGCTGCTCCGGCAGCGATCGGTCCATCCGACGGCGAGCTCGTCTACGTCGGCCGTGATCCCGTCCGCATCAAGATCAGCCCGCAGGGGGAGCGCGGCCGGTTCGCCATGATCACCCAGGACGTCAGCCCAGGCACGACGATCCCCGTCCACCTGCACGAGCGCGAGGACGAGGTGATCTTCATCCAGTCCGGACGGGGCGAGGCGACGCTGGGACCCGAGAAAGTCCCGCTCGAGGCCGGCTCGACCCTCTACGTGCCGCAGGGGACGTGGCACGGCGGCCGCAACACCGGGCAGGACGTGCTGCGGTGGATCGCGTTCTACTCGCCGTCCGGCTTCGAGGGCTACTTCCGCGAGATCGGCCGCCGGTGGCCCGACGCGCCGCCCCGCATGCTGTCGATGCAGGAACGCCGCGCGCTCGACGAGCGGTTCGGCATCCGGTATCCGTAGCGTGAGGGGGCCAGGCCCCTTAAGGGGCCTGGCCCCTTTTTGCGCAAGTTGTTGGAGGGACGTGGGTTGGCGCGCCGCTGCGGGACGGATTTTTGGTCCCGGGACGGGGTCGCACTATAGTCACGCCGTGATGAAACGCCGCCTGCGGGCGCTGGTCGCCCTCCTCGCCGCCTTCGTCCTCCTCGACATCGCCGCCGCGCACGATTCCTGGACACGCCACATCGTCGTCGAGCGCGACCAGCCGGCGAAGATGCGCGACGGCGTGACGCTCTACGCGGACGTCTACCGCCCCGCGCAGGAGGGACGCTTCCCCGCGCTGCTGATGCGGACGCCGTACAACAAGGACGGCACGACGCAGAGCGCACGCCTCGCGATGACGGTCGCCGCCGTTCGCCGCGGCTACGTCGTCGTCGTGCAGGACACCCGCGGACAGTTCAAGTCGGAAGGCACGTTCGACCCGTACCGGCAGGAGATCCTCGACGGACACGACACGATCGAGTGGGTCGCGCGGCTGCCGTGGGTGGACGGCAACGTCGGCACGTTCGGTCTCTCGTATCCGGGCGCCGTGCAGTGGATGACGGCCCCCACGCGGCCGCCGCATCTCCGCGCGATGGCCCCCGCGATGACCTTCGCGCACGCGAATCACTTCGTCTACCACGGCGGCATCTTCGAGGCGGATTTCATCGAGTGGTTCCTCGGCCGGCAGATCCGCGAGCGGCGCGCGCGCAGGCTGCCGCTGACGTCCTCCGAGGAGATCGCCGCCGCGTGGAGGCGCGACGGCCAGGCGTGGATGGACCACAGGCCGCTGCGCGACCTGCCGCTGATGCACGGCTTCCCCTACTGGCGCGAATGGGTCGACAACCCGATCGAGAGCGGCTACTGGAAGCCGTACGACATCGAGGCGCAGCACTCGATGGTGAACGTGCCGGTGCTGAACCTGAGCGGCTGGAACGACGATCCGTACGGCCAGCCTGGCGCGATCCGCAATTTCGTCGGGATGCGCGCACGCGGCGCCACGCAGGAGGCCCGCGACGGCCAGCGGCTCGTGATGGGCCCCTGGACGCACGGCGTGCCGACGATGTCGCGGACGACGTATGGCGGCGTCGATTACGGACCGAACGCGGCGATCGACTATGTCGACCTTCAGCTCCGGTTCTTCGATCGCTGGCTGAAGAAGATCGACGAGGGCTACTCGAACGAAGCGCCGGTGAAGATCTTCGTGATGGGGGAGAACCGCTGGAGGGACGAGAAAGAGTGGCCGCCCGCGCGGACGGTCGAGGAGCCGCGCTATCTCGCGCCGGCCGGCACGCTCCTGCGGCGCGCGGCGCCGGCCGAAGGATCCGCGTCGTTCGTCTACGATCCGGCGCGTCCGGTGGCGGTCCCGCAGCCGGACGACACCGGCACGGTCGAGTGGCGCGACGTCGTGCGGAGTCTGGGCGTGGTCACGTTCACGTCGGAGCCGCTCGAGCGGCCCATCGAGATCACCGGCCACGTGCTCGCGAGACTCTGGGTGGGCGCCGACGTGAACG